>Ga0334898_1001751_pt1 | contig 22634 bp, 17 predicted proteins | sample GraSluR3_MG_10_FD_207228 | JGI IMG/M metagenome (GOLD analysis project Ga0334898, IMG submission 207228) | Sludge microbial communities from methane-producing bioreactor in Wageningen University, Netherlands - Granular Sludge_3_08-R3 | ecosystem: Engineered > Bioreactor > Anaerobic >... | reverse complement strand
CGCGACATGGGGACCTTCCATGTCGATGAAGAGTCCCGGCTGGTCGCCCTCTTCCGGAGGGTCCAGCCCGTCACCCTGCTGGGGCGGGTCGGCGAGTGGGAGGAGCTGGTCGGCAAGGTGATCCTCGAACACCCCGACGACGAAGTCTGGCAGGCCGTCCAGGCCCATCCCGACCAGCGTGCGGTTCGCGAGCATCTGGTGCGCATCGGCCTCTACCAGGGAACCAGCGATCATTGGCTGGCCGAGACGGTGATGGTGGGCGCGCATCCCCTCCACCCGGCGGTCCTCTTCGCTTTGCCCCGGGTGGCGCTGCGTCTGGCCTCCAAGGAGAAGACGGCCTTCACCTTCTTCGCCGACGCCACGCCCGGAGGCTTCCTCTACTTCCTGAAGAACTTCGCGGTGACCCAGCCCAACGGGCGCCTCTCGCTGTACACGCTCGATGCCATGTACACCCACTTTGAGAAGGCCCTGGAGCAGGACCCGGCCAACAAGGAGTTCGTCGAGGCCATGCACAAGGCCGTCCAGGCTGCGGGCGACATTCCTCAGGCTCGGCGCTTGCTGCGCACGGTGTTCATGTTCCAACTGGTCGGACACGACCGGTTGCGCTCTCGGGCCGAGGATCTGATCTGGGCGCTGCACCTGGGTGAACGCGAGGTCCGGATCGCCCAGAGAAGCCTGGAGCTGCTGGTCCAGAAGGGCGCGCTGCGCTACTCCGAGGCCAGCGAGGAATTCCTTCTGCCCCTGGAACGTCGACAGATCGACCTGGACGAGGCGTTGGAGAGGACCCGCAACCGGGTCCGTCCTGGTCTGGACCTGCCGGCCATCCTGCAGCGTCACGTCTCGTTGCCCCGACTGCTGGCTTCCCGATTCAATGCCCGCCACGGAACCGATCGCCAGGCCTTCTGCCGCCTCTTCCGGGCCGCCGAGCTGGGCGATCCGTCGGCCTTCCAGGCCGTGGTCGAGGGGTTTTCGCGCCAGGTCCGCCCGTATCGAGGCGACCTGCTGGTGGCCTTCGTGCTGGCCGATACCGAGGAGGAGCTCCAGGCTGTTCGGGACCTGGCCGAGGCCGGGAGCCTGGACCACCCGCGCCTGATCCTGGGCCTGCCCTGTCAGCCGGCCTCCTTCACGCGTGAGGCCCTGGAAGCCAGGGCCTTGGACCGCCTTCGTGCCCTCGAACCGCCCTTCAGCGACCCGACGTCCACCGAGTACCGTCAGGTGACCGCGAGGCTGGAGGCTGCCCGCAGCACCCTGCGCGAGTCCTTCCAGAAATCCTTGCAGCCCGGGGCGATGGTCTTCCGCCACCAGGGCCAGGTCTTCTCAGACCTCGACGTCAAGGCGCTCCAGGACCTGGTGGATCGTGTGATCGGCGAAACCGTGGGCGCTCCTCCCGCGCTCTCCGAGCCGGCGCTGGCTTTCCTTCGTGACCGTGGTCACACGCGTCGGCAGCGCCAGGTGGCCTTGAACCACCTTCTGGCATGTCGCGGCGAACTGACCCTGAGGACCGACGCCGGGGTCACCGGACGGATCCTGAAGGCCGGCCTGGTCGAGACGGGAATCCTGGCCTTGCAGAGCGAGGCCGGGAACTGGACCAGCTTCAACCTGGTCGAACAGATTCCCGAGCAGGGTCCGGCAAGGGCCTTCAACCAGCTTCGCCAGAAGCTGATCGGCGGGGCGGGCGAGGCGCGAACGGTGCCAGGCCTGGACCTGGTCGCGCCCCTCCTCGAGCCGCCCCACAGCCTGACTCCCGCCACCGTCGAGCTGCTGCTGGCCGCGCTCTTCTGGAAGTGGCCCCGGGAGCTGGGCTTGCGTCGGAACTGGCAGCGAGCCCAGGTGGAGGGGCGCCCTGAGCTTCTTGAAGAGGTCGTGCCCTCCGCCGAGGCGCTCTTCGAGATGGTCAGCGCTCCCGAGGATTGGGTGGTCCAGTTCGTGGACGCCGAGCCGTCCCAGAAGTCCTTCCTGGAGGGGATCCTGGAGAACCTCCCCCGGAGGCCCGGGGCCACCTCGTCCCTGTGGACTGCGGCGGGCGAGGCCCTGCTGGCCTGGTTTGAGGCCCTTCCGACTGCGGCTCGCTGGCATGCCCAGGTCGACCCGTCCTTCAAGCCGGTCTGCGATCTGCTGGCGGACTCCGCCTCGGCCGAGGACCTGCGGGAGCTGCTCGAGGTCCGCCTGCCGCGGGCTCTGGGCGCTCCGCCGGTGTTCTCCTGGCAGGCCGAGAGCGAGGACATGCTGGAAGAGCTCATCGGACTGTGCCGCACCCTGGAGGGTCTGGTGGAGGCGCGTCTGGCGCGTCTGGGCGTGGGCCTGGCAGAGGTCTTCGCGGCCCATGCCGGCGGAGACGCGGCCTTGGAGTGGCCCGCTCGGGCCCGCCGCTGGCTGGAGGGAGTGGCCGAAGAACCCGGCCGCACCTTCTGGCGGGAGGAGCTGCGCGTCCTCGGTGAGCAGGTTCGGGAGGTCGACGACCCGATCCAGGCTGCGACGGGGTTGTTGCAGGCCCTGGGTCATCCCCCCTGCGAGCAGTGGCGCCATGACCGGAGCCTGGAGATCCTGGAGGTCTTCCGGGCCCTGCGCGAGGAGGTCGAGTGGGGAGCCTATCGGACCCTGAAGTTCGAGCAGCCGGACCCCGAAGCCTCGGTGCGCAGCCTGGTGCAGCCGGTCCTGAAGAGGGCCGGGCTGCCGGAGGAGGAGCTGGAAGACCTCCTGGTGGCCGAGCTGGAGCAGGCCGACTGGCCCGAGCTGGTGGCGGCCCTGGCTCCGGCGCCGGTCGCCGCTCCGCCGGCCGAAACCGCCAAGGCGGAGTCGGTTGAGGGAGTGCCCCCGGCCAGCGCCGCTGCCTCGGCACCCTCGCGGCACCGCAAGTCTTCCAAGAAGTCGGACTCCTCGGAGGACATGGACGAGCCCACGCTGCAGTGGCTCTAGGTTCCTAGGCGCCTGAGAGAGGACCTCAGTCCTCGCGCAGCAGCGGCCAGGTCGGGTCTCCGGCCTGGCCGGATGCTTCCTGGACCGCCTGAGGATAGGCCTGGCGGGCCGCCGTGAACGGATCCTTCTCACCCTGCATCGCGTGCAGGAAGGCCTGGGTCAGGCCCGGGCCGGCCGAGGGGAGGGCCCCGGCCAGCAGCATCCGGTCGGGGCCAGCCATCCCGTCCAGGAGGGCGCTTCTGGCAGCCCAGTGCTCTGCGGCCGAGCCGGCGGGGGCGGTCCGGGTGTCCAGGACCACCAGCAGTCGGGTTCCCGAAAGCCGGCGGGACCATGCTCTGAGCTCGTCGGCGGTCAGCAGACCCTCGTCCGCCGTGGACAGCGAGTCCCCTTCCGGACGGGAGGAACCCGCGTAGTACAGCACCGCACGGTCGCCCGGGTGGGCCCGTCGGGCCAGGTCGTCCAGGGCCTGGAGGATGTTCTCTCGGGTGGCGTCCGGGCCCAGGTGCGAGCGCACCGAGAAGCCCTTCGTGGTCAGGGCCTCGGCCACGGTGCGGGCGTCGTCGGAGGTCTCCGACACCCCCACCACGACGGCCAGCCCTTGGCCCGGCCCACGCCGGGGAGGTCCCTCCAGCAACACCGGACGCTCGGCTCTCAGTCCCGCCTGGTCGGTGACGGCCAGCCAGGCCTGATTCGGGCCGGGTCGCAGGTCCAGGACCAGGTCCAGCTTGAGCTCCTGGCCCTTCAGCGCGGGGGGGCTGCGCCAGAGCTCGGCCTGGTTGAGCTGGACCTGGACTTCGGCCAGGCCTTGGGGGGCACGGACCAGGCCACGCAGCGGAACGCGGGCCTGTCCGTCCTGGGGAGTCGCCAGTTCGATGCTGGGAACGCTCTGGGGAGGAGTCAGGGCCAGCCGGACCTCCCGGACTTCCTCCATCCTTCCGGCGCAGCGGCCACCCAGGGCCTCGCTGTGCAGCAGGCGCACCTTCAAGCGGGCCCACCCGGCGCCGTCCGGTTCGCCGGCCTCGACGGCCAGGGGTCGGGTCAGTCGGACCATCTCCAGCAGGCCGCGCGGCCCGGGAAGCGAGCGGACCTCCAGGAAGCCCAGGGGGGCGGACCGGGCGATCAGGCGGTCTCCCCGATGGACGCGCAGGCGCGTGTCGGGCCCGGCGGTGACCTCCTCGCTTTCGCCGTCGCCGTCCAGGTCGACCTGGAAGGCCGGGCCCAGGGTGGTGGGTGACTGGCCCAGCGAGTGGAGGGGCGGGCTCTCCAGGTGCACCTCCACCAGGCCTTTGGGCGCGGAGGGGGCGTCCATGTGCGATTCCAGCAGCCATCCCAGAAGCTCGTAGCGGGGATGAGCGGCATCCACGCGGAGCGGCGAGTCCGGGTCCTCGGGGGCAGCCAGCCGGGCCAGTCGGCCCAGGGCCGTCAGCCAGGCCGCCTCCCGAGCCGAGTCCGCAGGGACGCCCTCGGGGTGTGGGACCGTCGAGCTGGCGCGGAGGTTCTCGGCGGGGAGCCTGGTGGTGTCCGCCGGGGTGGGCAGCGGAGCCGGGGCCTCGACGGCACCGGGAGTCCCGGCCAGGGCCAGCAGGAGGGGGAGGACCAGAAACAAGTCGCGAGCACGCATCGTGGCCGCCCCTTCGGGCCTGGGAGGCAGGATCCTGGACCTCAGGGCTGGGGTTCGGGGAGTATGGTATGATCCGCCCATGCAGGTGGTCGCCAAGGTGTTGACGGTGCTGGGACAGACCCTGGAACGGGTCCTGACCGGGCGCAGCGAGTTCCGTTTCACCACCTCCGAGTTCCATCAGACCCCCTCGGTGAATGACCCCATCCAGGCCCGGATGGTCCTGAAGGAAGTGCAGTCCGAGCTGGAGCAGAGCTTCGGCCTGAGCTTGCAAGAGCCGGTCCTGCTGAACCTGGAACGCCCTCCCGTGCGCGGATGGAAGGCCGCCGTGGCGACCCCGGAAGCCCACATCGGTCGCTACGTTCCCCGTTGGCTGGGGGAGCGGCGCGTCCATCGGATCATGATCGTCCCCGGTCTGGACCGCCCGCGATTTCGCGCGGTGCTGGCGCACGAACTGGTCCACGCCTGGCAGGCCGAGCAGGGGGTCCTGGGGCGCAGTCGCGGTCTGCGCGAGGGGATGGCCCGCTGGGTCGAGTACCACGTGCTGCTGCGCGCGGGTCGCCACGCCGAGGCCCGCCGCCTGCTCGGGCTGCGCCGCTTCCTGCTGGGACGCTCGTGGCGCAGCATCCTCGATCACGAGCGCCGTCACGGTCGGCAGGCCACCGTGGACTGGTTGCGAACCCTGGACGGGGGAACTCCAGGGGACTCGAGAGGAGGCTGACCTTTGAACGGTGGCCTGGTGGTTGGGGAGGAGCGGCTCTTCTTCGGCCTGGACCTGGTGCGAGGGACGGTCTTCCAGACCGATCCTTCCGGGCGGGTCTCCCGGATGATCGAGTTCGGCTCATCCTCCGAGGCTTCCGGAGTCGGAGGACTGGCCCTGGATGCCCGGGGCTTCCTCTACGTGGCCGATCCGGTGGGTCAGAAGCTGCGCGTCTTCGATCCCGAGGGGGTCAAGTCCCGGGTCATCGGGGAGGAGCGCCGGTTGCATCTGGCCGGAGGGCTGCAACTGGTGGAGCGCGACGGTGTCCTGGAGGACCCCAACGACGTCGCCGTCGACGCCGAGGGCAACGTCTACGTGGCCTGCGGCGAGCAGTTCATCGTGCACGGGCTGCAGAAGTTTTCGGCCCAGGGTCTCCATGTGCTGAGCTTTTCGTCCCTGGGTGAGCCCGGGGGAACCTTCGGAGGACCCCGTGGCCTGGCCCTGGACCCCGATGGGACGCTGTGGCTGTGCGACACCCAGTTCCACCGACTTCAGCGCTTCGGCCAGGGGGGACAGTTCCTGGATGTGATGGGGCCGCCCCGCGATGAGCCCCTGGTTTCGCCCCACGCCGTCGCCGTGCTGCCTGACGGAGACCTCCTGGTGGCCCAGAGCCTGGGTCTGGTCGTGCTGGGGCGGGAGGACGCGCGCCGCCGGCCCTTCACGAATCGACCCCTGGCCCGGGTTTGCGATGTGTGCTGCTGGGCGGGAACCGTCTGGATCCTGGAGAGGGAGATCGGCGGGTTCGGGGTCCGGGTCAGCCGCTTCGACGTGGAGGGGAACCTTCTGGGCGTGGCGGTTTCGGGAATGCGGGACCTGGTCGGCAAGGCCTCGGCGTGGCTGAAGGCGGAGATGGGGCGCAGCCTGCCACATTCCCGGGCCTGGCACCGCCTGGGAGTCCTGCACCACTACGTCCTGCCCGAGAGTTCGTCAAACCTCAAGCACGCCGAACGCTGCTATCGCAAGTCCCTGCAGGCCGAGCCTGCGGGGTTCGAGGTCTGCCTGGATCTGGCGGAGGTCCTCACCCGAAGGGGTCGCCCCCAGGAAGCCATGCGCCTGTACCGGGAATCCCTCGAGAGGCGCCCCGAGGACGAGTCGGTCCGTCTGAGGCTGGCCCTCCTGCTCTGCCGCACGGGAGGCAAGCCGCAGGCCCGCCAGCTTCTGCTGGCCGGGCTGGATCTGAATCCAGAGAGCGATCTGTTGCGAGGCGAGCTGGACCGCCTGGCCTGAGCCGGGCTCAGGTCAGGCGCCAGACCTTTCTGGACCGATCCCCAGCGCCTATTCCTTGGGGCGCACCGCCAGCACCGGGCAGGGAGCATGACGCATGACCTTCTCGGCCACGCTGCCGAAGAGCCAACGCTGGAAGCCGCTGCGCCCGTGGGTGGACATCACGATCAGGTCGATGCCCTGCGACTGGGCGAAATCCAGGATCTCCTTGGCGGCCTCTCCGCTGGCATTGGCCGTCCGGATGGGGACGCCGGAATCCTGGTGGCGGGCCTTCATCTCGTCGAGGTACTCGCGGGTGGTGTCCAGGATGCTCTGCTCGATCTCGGTGTAGGTGGCCGGTGAGACCGGGACCGGGCTGACCATGAGGTGTTCCGGCAGGACGGAGGTCCGGAAGAGGACCACCTGGGCCTCGAAGCGCCGGGCCACCTCCAGGGCGGGGGCCAGGGCTCCCTCCGACAGGGGTGAGCCGTCCAGGGGAACCAGGATCTTGTGGAACATGTCGGTCCTCCTCCGCTGAAGTCTCTTACCGGGACTACCTTCTTCATGTCCGCCCCGTGGGACCTGCAAACCCGACCTTGCAAGCAGGTCTTGTCGTCGGGGGAGGGAAGCGCCTGGGGGAGATGGACGACCTGAAGGCCACGGTGGCAGGACTGGTCGAATCGCTCCAGCCGGATCGGGTCGTCCTGTGCCCGAGTGCGGCGGGGGAAGCCCCGATCGACCTGCTGGTGATCAAGGACACGCGGCTGGGCTTCCTGGCGCGACGCCAGGAGGCCTTGGATCTTCTGCCGGTCGGCTCGCAGGTCGAGGTCCTGGTCTATACCCCCATCGAGCTCGAGGAGATGTGCCGACAGGAGAATCCGTTCGTCATCCGAGCCCTCGAGCAGGGCAAGGAGCTCTACCGCCGCCCGCCCCTGGCCTGAATCCGCCGCCTGGCGTGAGAATCGGGGGCCTCGAGGCGGGCCCGCCTCGGCGGCCGAACGCCGCGGTAGGCTCCGGCCCGGAGGCGTCGAAGTGCGCCGGATGAAGAGATTCTCGCTGCTGCTGTTCCTGCTCGGGCTCTTGATGCTGCCGGCCCGGGCCGACCAGCCGGTCCTGCGCGTCCGGGGAAACACCTGGCCGGGAGGAATCCTGTTCGTCTCGGTCGAGACCGGGCGTTTCACGTCGGGAACCTGGCACTGGGCCGGCCAGTCCGGAGCCCTGACCCGCGCACCCTATGGGCTGCGCACGGGGTTGGCGGTCCCCCTGGACGCCTCGGTGGGGGGCACGGCGACCCTGCGACTGGCCCTGCAGGACGCCGACGGGCAAGCCCTCGAGTTGACCCGGAAGATCCGCGTCGAGAACAAGTGGCGCCCCGTCCAGCATCTGACCATGAGCGCCTCGAACGAGGCCAAGTACACCGATCCCCAGGCCGACCGCGAAGAGGTCCGGGTCCTGGCGGCCCTGCGCGACCTGCAGCCGGGGGCCCGCTGGATGGGGAACTTCCAGGAACCCTCCCAGGGACCGCGCTCGTCGCCCTTCGGGGTGCGTCGGGTGCGCAACGGTCGGACGGCGGGCTTCCATCGAGGCCTGGACTATGCGGACTGGACCGGGGCACCCGTGGTTGCTCCTGCAGGCGGGGTCGTGACGCTGGTGGGTCCGGACTACGTGCTGCTCGGCAACTGCGTGGTGGTCAACCACGGAGAGGGGCTGACCAGCCTGTATCTGCACCTCTCGCGGATCGACGTCCGGGAGGGGCAGGTGGTCCAACCCGGTCAGGTCCTGGGTGCGGTCGGCAACACCGGGGCCTCGATCGGCCCCCACCTGCACTACGCCACCTACTTCCACGGCGAGCCGATCGACCCCGATCTGCTGCGGGCCTTCCCTCGGGAGTGGGCCCCCGAGGCGCGCTAGAAGTTTCCACCCTCCGAGGGGTCACCCCGTCGAGGGAGAAGTCCCAGGGATGCCAGGCCTGTGCGCTCGTCACCCCCGGGGGGTGATCTACGAGCACCTGATCCTGTTCGCGGCCTTCGGCGTCGTCTGGGCGATCGTCGCTCCGCGCGTGTCGGGCAGTCCTTGGGGCCTGGTGGCCGGGCAGGCTGCCGGCCTGGCCCTGACCGCCTGGGTCTGCTGGAGCCTGTTCCCGGAGGGCGCCAGACGCCCCCGGGTCGTCGCCGTCGCGGTCTATCTGGCCCTGGCGGCCGTCTCCACGGCGTATGCCCTGCAAGTCCCGTGGATTCCGGTGGCCCTCCACGATGCCGAGATGGCCCGGATGACGGGGCTGGTCGCTCCCGTCCTCCAACCCGTCCTGTCCTTCGAGGCAGGGAAGCGGGCCATCGGGGAGGGGTAGTCGGGGGTGGGCGGCCGGCTGGAGGGCGCCGACTATGCGCGCTCTCTCCACTCCGAGTCGAGGAGGGCGTAGACCAGGTCGTCGGCCCATTCGCCCTTGAACCACAGGCTCTGGCGGAAGTGCGCCTCGCGCCGCATCCCCACGCGCTCCAGAAGGGCCACCGAGGGCCCGTTCCGAGGATCGACCGAGGCGAAGACGCGATGCCTGGACCGGGTCGTGAACAGGTGGTCGAGCAGCCCGAGAAGGGCTTCCCTGGCCAGCCCCTGTCCTTGGAATTCGGGAGCCAACGTGATGCCGAACTCGGCCTGGAGAGGAGGATCCCCCGGGAAGTGGACGCCGACATCGCCGACCAGGAGGTCCTGGCCTTGCAGACGGATCGCCAGTTGGTGCCAGACATCGGGGGTCTCGAAGGAGTCGGACCGCGAGCGGTCGATGAACTCTGCCGCCTCTTCGACGGAGCGCGGCTCCCAGAACTGATAGCGGCACACGGCAGGGGCCGAGCGGTACTCGAAGAGGCGCGGGGCGTCGTGGCTGAAGAGCGGCCCCAGGACCAGGTGCTCGGTGAGGATTCTCAACTCCGACATGAAGGCCCCCTCTCGACCCGACACCCCCTTCTGCAAGCCGAGACACCTGGAGCGGGGCGAATCCCCAAGGTCGCCGGGCGAGTCTAGACTCACAGCCGGTTCGTTGTCAATGGGGTGGTGCCCCCCAAGCCCCGGTGAGCCGCGGTGGACTCGGCCTTGGGTTTCGGCTGGAGGTCCGCCGCGTCTGCCGTTCGCCAACCGGCGGCCTGGAGACCCTTCACCTTGTCCCAGTCCATGGTGCTCATTCCTTCCCGCCCGCGATCGCGTCGTACTGACGGAGGCGGCGCGCGCAGGCGAGGAGGGGCGCCCGGCCCGCTGACCCGTTACAGATCGAGTTCGTAGCGCAGAGCCTCCTGGACCTCCCGCACCTTGTCCGGACTGAGGTCACCGGCCCTTTCGCGGAGACGGCCCTGGTCCACCGTCATCAGGTGGGCGCAATTGACGTGGCACGGAATCGGGAGACCGGCCTCGCCGGCTTCGAGGAACACGGTGAACGGATAGACTCGAGGCAGGGGAGCGCTGCTGATGGCGGCCAGCACCGTGGTGGGGGACGAGCGGTTCCCCCGGTCGTTCTGGACGACCAGGGCGAGCCGGCGGCCTCGCTGCTCGGAGCCTCGACCCTCCGGCCAATCCACCCAGTAGACCTCGCCTCTGCGGCAGGTCATTCCCGACCCCACTCGGGCCAGGTCTCGGCCACCAGGGACCCGGACTCCCTGGCAAAGGCTGCCGAGTCCCCGGCCATCCAGCGATAGCCCTCCTCGGCCAGGCGATCCTTGCGGCGCTGCTCATCCGCCTGGACCAACCTGGCCAGGTACTGGCTGATCGGCTTGCCGTCCTCCGACGCCAACCGCCGCATCGCAGCCGCGACGGTCGCATCCAGGGAGAGGTTGATCTTGACATGTCCCACGGGAATCACCTCCCCGCCAGTGTAGCTGGCCTGTGTGCTTCCATCAAGTGCTTGACCTTTTTGCTGGGTGCAGTGGGCGCCTCTCGGTGGACATCGCGAGCGCCGTCACGCTGCTGGTGCCGCCAGGCCAGGCGCGCCCGGAGGCGTCGACCTGAGGCTGAGGAAGGGGGGCGAGGTCTTCCTCGTCCAGTGCAAACAGTGGCGACACCACAAGGTCTCTGTGATGGTGGTCCGTGAGCTCTTCGGGGTGATGGCGGCGGAAGGGGCCACTGGCGGCTTCGTGGTCACCTCCGGAGTCTTCACCCAGGCGGCAACGGACTTCGCGAAGGGGCGGAACATCGACCTTCTCGACGGTCCTGAACTTGCAGCCCTTCTTCAGAAGGCTTGCGCCAGCTCCAAATCGGTGGCCCCTGCGGCGCTGATGGCGACCTCGCACGCCGCCACCACCTTCGCCCCCGAGAATCCCACCCCTGAGGCTCCACCGAGCTGTCCGCGCTGAGGTGGGGTCGGACAAGGCCGTCTCCTCGCTCTCGTTTGGTCCCAGGCGCGTGCCCGGCTCTCGGCCCCCTGCCCTTGTCCTGGAACCCATCCATCCTGAGGCGGTTCTTCTCATGGGAGGCTTGAATTCGGACCGGGAGGAGTCCGAGACCAACCCGGGTCGTGCTCTCCATCGCAGGCCTGGGTTCTCGATGGGCGTCGCCACCTGGTGGGGCCTGAGCCATCGGAGGACACCATGCACCGCAGGCCTCGCTCCAGGCGCTCCGGAACCGTCGCCGCCCTCAGCGGGTTGGCCCTGGTGCTTCTGGTGGCCTCGCCGCTGCGGGCGGCGCCGCTGGAAACGCCGAAGCCTCCTCCGGGCATGTCGCGGCCTCAGGAGGAGGCCTCCCAACCCCTGGTCCAGGTCGGCCTGGATGCCGCGGGCCGCCCGCGCTTCCAGGGCCGCCTCACCCTCGCCGCAGCCCTGGATCTGGGCCTGCGCGAGAACCTGTCCATCGCCTTGGGACAGCTCGAGAGCCGGGTGGCGGCTGCCGAGACCGCCGAGGCCGCGGGCATGGGCCGGCCCAAGCTCTCGTTGGGGGCGGTCGGGGCCGGGGGGACGGCACCCATGGTCTGGTCCGCGCCACCGGGCGCCGATCCGGGCTTTTTGACGGTCCTGCCTCCGGGGGCCGTCGGCCTGAACGCCACGTTGATGGTGCCCGTCTTCACCGGCGGGCTCCTGGCGGCCCGCCTGCAGGCCGCCGAGTATTCCCAGAAGGCGGCGGTGGCCAGGGCCTTCCTGGCACTGCGCCAGGCCGCCCGGGCCGTGCGCGTCGCCTGGCACGACCTTCAACACGCCCGGGCGCTCGAGGATGTGGCCTCGTGGGAGATCCGGGCGCACCAGGAACTTCTGCGCCTGGCCCGCCACCAGTTCGACCAGGGGCGGGTCGCCCGGGTGGTGCTCTTGAGAGCCCAGGCCGAGGTCGCCGCCGCCGAGGGGCGGCGCGAGCTGGCCGGAGGCGAAGTGGCTGTGGCCGAGGCGGAGCTGAAGTCGGCCCTGGGCGTCTCGGTCCAGTCCGACTTCGAGTATGAGAGCGCGTCACCCGAGCCGCCCCCACAGGCGACCGAAGAGGAAGACCTGCGCACGGCCCTGTCCGACCGGCCCGACCTGGTGGCCGCCCGCTACGCCCTGGAGGCGCGGGACCGGCGCGTGGCCCAGGCCGTGGCCGAGTTCTCGCCCCAGATCTATGCCATGGCCATGGCGGAACGCATGCAGATGGGTGCCTTCCAGGGCGGCCCCCTGGACGGCGGCTACCAGGTCGGCCTGGGGATCGCCTGGCCCCTCTTCGATGGCGGCGAGCGCGCCGCGCGATTGGAGCGGGCCCAGGCCCAGAAGGAGATCGGCGAGCTGGAGCTGGAGCGCCTGGAGTTGGAGGTCACCGCCCAGGTCGTCGCTGCCCGGGCCCGGGCCCAGGCGGCCTGGCAGGCCATGGAACTGGCCGAGGCCGAGGTGGTGGCCGCCAGCGAAGGGCTGAGGATCGCTCGCTTGCGCCACCAGGCCGGGCGCAGCATCCAACTGGAGATCCTGGACGCCGTGGCCGCCGAGCGGCGGGCCCGAAGCACGCTGGCCGAGGCCACGGCCCTGGCCGGTCGGGCCCGAGCCGAACTTCTCTATGTCATCGGGAGGTTCTGATGAACTTCAACCGCGCGGTCTTGATCTTCTTCCTGCTGTTCGCGGGGGTGGCCCGAGCGGCACTCCCCGGCTCGGCGGGACACTACGACCTCACGCTGGCCACCGACCCGTCGGTGATCCCGGTCGGCACGGCGGAACTCGTGATCACCGTGAGACTGGACGACAAGCTGCTCGAAGGGGTCCAGGTGACCACCTTCACCCACATGCCCGGAATGCAGATGGGGGAGCGTCCTGAGACCGCTCGCCCGGTCGCTGGCCAACCGGGCGTGTACAGGGCCCGGGCGGCGTTCCCCATGGGGGGCGCCTACGAGGTCCAGGTGACCGTTTCCGGCCCCCACGGCACGGCGGAGACAACCTTCTCGGTGGCCACCGGGGAGGACGTCTCCGCAGGCAGGCTTCCAGGCTGGCTCGTGCCGGCCGCCGTGGGTCTGGTCCTCCTCCTGCTGATCGGCTGGAGGATGCGGGCCACAGGTCAGCGCCTCGAACCCGGAAGGCTCCTCAACCGACAGGTTCTGGGCGGGCTCTTCCTGATCGGCGTGATGCTGCTGGGCTCCTTCCTGGCTGTTCGCCACCTCCGCCGTCCTGGCTCCATGACCCCCCTGGAAGCCCAGGTCATGGAGATGGACATGCCTGCCCCCGTGGGGGTGACGCCGGTGGTCCTGGTCGCGACTCAGCGTGGTCCGGTGGAGGAGGTCCTCCGCTACACCGGGCAGGCCCTGCCCTTCGACACGCAGGTGGTCACCGCGCGCACCACCGGCGTGGTCGAGTGGATGCCCTTCTACCTGGGCGACCGCGTGACCCGGGGTCAGGCCCTGGCCCGCCTGGACGTCAGCAGGCTGGGCCCGCGCCTGGCCGTCAGTCGGGCTGCCGAGCGGATGGCCGACAGCGCGCGCTCGGTGGCCGCGGGCGAGCGCTTGCGGCAGCGTGCCGAGCTGGAGCGCGCCGAGGCCCAGAGCGCGGCAGCCTGGGCCGCCCGCGAGGCCGCCACCACCCGGATCCGGGACGCCGAGGCCGAGGTGCAGGCCGCCCTGGCCCAGCAGGCCTATCGTGCCGAGTTCCTGGCCCGCTCGCGGGAGCTGGCCCGGGAGGGCGCGCTTTCCGAGGAGGAACTCCAACGCGACCAGGCGGAGACCGCTGGCGCGGAGGCCCGTCTGCGCACGGCGCGGGCCCGCCTGGACGAGGCCCGAGCCGGACTGCGCCAGGCCGAGGCGGAACGGGTGGCCAGCCAGGCCTCTGTCGACGCGGCCCGGGCCGCCCATCAGACCGGAGCCAGCCGTCTGGCCGAGGCTGAGGCCGGCCAGGAGATGGCCCGCTCGCAGACCGCCCTGGCGGCTGCCGAGCGCGGCTATGCGGAGCTGAAGGCCGGTCTGGACGGAGTGGTGACCGATCGGCTGGTCAGCCCGGGGACCCTGGTGCAGACCGGCCAGATCCTTCTGCGGGTGGCCCGCGTGGACCCGATCCGCCTGCAAGCCAACGTGGCTGAGAGGGACCTCCGGGAGATCCAGGTCGGTGACGGGGTGCGGGTTTCCCAACCCGGCGGGGGGACCGTGGAGGGTCGCCTCAGCGCGGTCCGCCCGGCCGTCGAGCCGGCCTCCCGGCAGGGGCTGGTCGAGGCCCTGATCCCCAACCCGGAGCACCGCTTCCTCCCCGGTTCCTACGTGGACATGGAGATCGTCACCCGCCGGGTCGAGGGCGCCCTGTGGGTGCCCGCAACCGCGCTGCTGACCAGAGCCTCGTCTGCGGAAGGGTCCTCCGTGCCCCAAGACTCGCGAACCTGGGTCTGGGTGGCCCGAGGCCAGGGTCAGGACCTCAAGGTCCGGCGGGTCCAGGTGACGCCCGGCCCCTCGGACGGCCTGCGCGCGGCGGTCACCTCCGGGTTGGCGGAGGGCGACCTGGTGGTGGCCTCGGGCTACGAAGACCTCAAGGAAGGGGATCCCGTCGTCGATTCCAGCCGCCAGGGCCTGGCGGAGGCCGCCGGAGGGGGGGGGCAGTCCGTCACCATCCGGGTCTCGTCCCAGGGCTTCACGCCCGCCCGCCTCGAGCTCAAAGGGGGGGCTCCCGCCCGGCTGACCTTCCTCCGGGTGGACGAGCAGAACTGCGGCACGGAGGTCGTCTTCCCCAGCCTGGGCCTCCGCCGGGACCTGCCGCTCAACCAACCGGTCGTCCTCGAGTTCACGCCCCAGAGCGGTCAGACCCTGAACTTCTCGTGCGGCATGGACATGCTCAAGGGGCAGGTTCTTGTCCGATGAAAGCCGGCACGTCCTGGATCCACAACATCCACCGCTCGTCCATCGAGCATCCCTACGCGGTGATCTCGATTTACGTGGCGCTGCTGTGGCTGGCCTGGGTCTCGGTGTCCGAGGTGATCCCGCGGCGCTTCGCCCCCTACGTCCAGAGCCCGATGGTCGGCGTGGTCACCATGATGCCCGGCCTCTCTGCCTTGGAGATGGAGAGCACGATCTCCAAGCCCATCGAAGAGCAACTGGTCCATGTCCAGGGCCTGCGATTCATCCGCTCCAGTTCCCAGGACGGGTTCTCGATCGTAGCCCTGGAGTTCCCCTACGGGACCGACATGGAGAAGGCCCTGGTCCAGGTCTCCAGCCTGATGGACGTCGTCCAGTCCAGCCTGCCCGTCAGCGGCGCCAATCTCAAACCCTCCTTCATCGTGCCCATCGACCCTTTGAACCTGCCGGTGCTGTCGCTCTCTCTGCGGGGGGACCCGGCCCGAGGTTGGGATCCCGTCCGAGTGCGGGAGTTTGCCGACAACACGGTGGTGGCGCGGCTGAAGGCCGTTCCCGACGTCTATTCCGTGGTCCCCTTCGGAGGCTACCGCCGCCAACTCCAGGTCGTGGTGGATCGCCAGAAGCTGGCGGCCTTTGGCCTGTCGATCCTGGATGTGAAGAACGCACTGGATCGCTTCAACGTCTCCGCCTCGGGGGGCACCCTGACCTCTCCTTCCGGCGAGGGAATCGTGCGCGTGGACACCCGTCCCCGGCGTGCCGAGGAGGTGCTGGACTACCCGATCCGCAGCACGACGCCGGTGGGGACCTCGCAGACGCTCGCGCCCCGGGTCCTCGCCATCCGCGACGTGGCCCAGGTGCTGGATTCTCATTGGGAGCGTCGCAGTGCCTACCACTATCTCAAGCACGAGCCGGGCACCCCGGGCCAGGTGCACAAGAGCCTGGAGGTGTCGGTCATCCAGAACCCGGGGGCTTCTTCGGCTCGGGTGGTGCCGGCCGTGATGGACGTGATTCGGGCCCTGGAACGCGAGAACCCCGGCCTGACCTTCGAGGTGGCCTATGACAACGCCCGCTTCGTGGACATCCTCTTCGACAACGTCTGGCACGATTTGGGTCTGGCGGTCTTCCTGACGGGCTTGGCGGTCCTCTTCTTCCTGGGAGAATGGCGCGGCACCCTGATCGCGCTGGTCACGGTCCCGACCTCTCTGGCCATGGCCATCCTGATGATGGTCCCTTTCGGGATGACCTTCAACTCGGGGACCCTGGTCGGGCTGCTCTTGTCGATCGGCCGGCTGGTGGACGACAGCATCATCGACATCCACTCGGTGGAGCGGCACCTGCGCATGGGAAAGGATGCGCGCACGGCCACGATCGACGGGATCGCCGAGGTGCGGGTGGTCGTCCTCGCCTCGACCTTGATGATCGTGCTGGCCTTGACTCCGCTGCTCTTCTCGGGCGGCATCGTGGGCCTGATGTTCGTCGAGCTGGTGTGGCCCCTGCTCTTCGGCCTGGTGGCCTCGACGCTGGTCTCCTTCACCTTGACGGCGTTGCTGTGCGCGCACATCCTGCGTCCCGAGTCGGTGCGTGAGGCAGAGCGTCACCACCCCATCGGGCGCTGGCTGTACCTGGCGGTGGACCCGTTCCAGCGCGGCCTGGATCGGCTCGAGCGCGGTTATGGCCGGGCCCTGCAGTGGACGCTGCGCCATCGTTTCGCCAACTTTGCCAGGGTGCTGGCCACCCTGATCCTGGGTTTCACCTTCTACTTCTTCATCGGCAGCGAGATGATGCCCCTGGCCGACGTGGGCCAGGCCAACGCCTTCCTGGAGATGCAGCCCGGCACCTCGTTCAGCCAGACCGAGCGGGCGGTTGAAAGGCTGGAGGCCTTGATCCTCAAGCACCCCGAGATCGAGAAGGCCAGCATCGAGATCGGCCAGGAGTCCATGTTCGAAAGCTGGACGCCCTTCTACACGGGCTACCAGATGCCGCAGGTGAACGGCGCGGCCATGATGCTGACCTTTTCGGACAAGGACACCCGCGACCGCAGCATCTGGCAGGTCATGGATTCTCTGCAGCACGAAGCGATGGCCACCATTCCCGGCATCCGCCGTCTGCAGATCAAGGAGATGGGGTCGGACGTCATGGCCACGGCGGCGGCTCCGATTCACGTCAACATCGTGGGCCCCGACCTGGCCCAGCTCGACCGGTTGGGGAAGGAGACGCTGGCCATCGCCGAGCGGATGCCCGAACTGCACCAGCCCGGCACCACCTGGACCCTGGGCGTTCCAGACCATCAGATCCGGGTCGACCCCCAGCGGGCCCAGGAGGTGGGCCTGTCGCCGGCGGCCATCGCCCAGCAGGCCTACTATTCGCTGCGTGGAGGGCTGACCGACGAGTTCTGGAGGCTGCCCAACCTGCGGCAGAACACCATCCTGGTGCGCTACCATGAGGACCAGCGCCAGGACGTCCGGGATCTGGAGAACCTGTACCTGGCCACACCGGACGGCCGCAATGTGCCCCTGAAGTCGGTGGCCACCGTCCAGCGCCGCAGCGCCCCGACGGTTATCGAGCGCGATGGGCTGAGGCGCGTGCTGGGTGTGACCGGGTACTACCGGATCGGTGATCTGCCGTCCATGGACGTGGTCATGAACCTGGTGGCCAACGCCTACGGAGGGAATCGCGATCTGGGGGTGCAGCCACTGAACTTCCCCCCCGGCTACGGGATGGAGATGCGGGGCGACATGACCCAGATGATGGACAGCTTCCGGCGCCTGGTCGGCGGACTGGCCTTCGCCCTGGTGCTGATGTACCTGGTTCTGGTCATCCAGTTCCGGGGGTTCCTGGCTCCCCTGCAGATGATCGCCTCCCTGCCTCTGGAGCTGGCCGGGGTCTTCCTGGCCCTGTGGTTGGCCGGACAGGCCTTCTCCACGGTCTCGATTCTGGGAATCATCGTCCTGACGGGCATGGACATCACCACTGCCGTCTTGCTGATCGACCTGATCCAGCGCTACCGGGAGGAGGGAGTGCCCCGAGACGAGGCCATCCTCCGGGCGGGTCCCGAGCGCTTGCGGCCCATCCTCATGACGGCGGGCATCTCGCTGGTGGTCCTGCTGCCGATCGCCCTGGCGCCCCGGACGGGGCTGGACGCCTATCAACCCCTGGCCACGGCGGTCGTGGGCGGGCTGCTGGTCGGCACGATCCTGAGCCTCTTCGACATTCCCATCATGCACACGTATCTGGACGACCTGAACCGCTGGGCGACCAGGACCTTCCGGAAGGGGCCGCCTTGAAGGCTCACCGCCCTGACGAGGTCTTGTGCCAGGCTGAACTGGAGCCGTTTCGAGGTGCTCCGGCTGGCGCATAGCGGGCTTCGGAGTAGGGGAAGGCCTGCATGGTGGAGGCCCTGGAGGAGGGGACCTCGACGAAGGGGATTCCCGCTTCCTTCAGGCGGTCGCGGTTGGCCAGGAATGGGCCGAAGCAGACCTCGAGCGGGGCATGTCGGGCCACCTCCACGAGGTGGCGGCGGATTCCCGCCGAGGTGTTCCACTGGTGGCGGACCTGGACCCTGGTGACGGCCAGACCCGTCGCCAGCAGCAGGATCAGGATCAGGGCCCCGGCTCCCTGGACCAGGCGAGGCGCGCGAGGGGTGGCCAGCAGGGCGCAGCCGGCTGTCGCCGCGGGGATGAGCCACAGGTGGGGCACGTAGCGGGCCCACCACCCCTCGGGGAAGAGGGCCGCCGAGACCAGGACACCTGCGACCAGGCAAAGCAGCCCTCGGCTCGTCCTCCTGCTGACGACGCTCCAGGCCAGTACGCCCGCGGAGAGGAGCAGCGCAGGCAGGAAGAAGGGTCCGAATCCGCCGATTCGGGTATCCGGGATCCGGAAGACCCGGAACTGGTCCCGGGCCGAGGTGAAGGGCCAGGGAGGCTGGAGGTCTCCCGGCGCGACGCCGTTGCGGGAAGCCGAACCCAGCGAGATCAGCATCGCCTCCACCCGGCTGCGACCTCGAAGGGGGGGCGGGGTGTCCGAGCTGGTGGCCGAGGCGGATCGCAGCTCCAGGGCGCTCAGGTCCCCCTCGCTGGAACGCAGGGCCTGGGCCTGGTAGGGGTGCACCGGGCTGCCGTATCCCAGCCAGTTGGTGAGGTAGGGGTGGAAGCCCAGCACCAGAACTCCGGCCAGGAAGCCCAGCAGCGCCGTTCGGGTAAGGGGTGGGCGCAGGCCCTTCCAGGCCCAGAGGCTGACCAGCAGCACGGCCAGGAAGAAGGTGGCGTTGAACTTCACGTTGGCCGCAGCCGCCGTGGCCAGGGCCACGAGCGGCAGGGCACCCGTTCCGGGGAAGACCGCCAGGGCCAGGGTCGTCGCCAGGAACAGATAGCCCAGGCCGTCCACGTAGGAGGTGGCCACCTGCGTGAGGACGACGGGGTTGGAGAGGAGGGCCAGGGGGAGGAGGAAGCGCAGCCCACGGGCGCCGGGGGCCCGGGCGGCCAGGCTCGCCACGCAGCACCAGAAGGCCATCCAGAGGGCCGCCAGGTTCACGACCTTGGCCGACTCCAGGGTCCCCACCGTCTGCATCGCGATTCCCGACAGGACCCAACCCAGCTTGGGGTTGTGTGAGAGATAGGCGGGCATGTTGGCCGACAAGCCGTGGGCCGTCAGCGAGTGGGGAACATGAACCCAGGGGTTCCATTCACCGTGGGCCAGCAGGCCCGCCGCCACCAGGTGGGCCGTCTGGCCGTCGTAGGAGAAGTCGACCAGCCTGGTGGACAGGGCGGTTCCGGCCAGAAGCCAGGCCAGGGTCGCCGTCAGGGCAGCCGCCGCCAGCCGGCGGTCCTTCTCAACGAACAGGACCCAGCCCAGGGCCAGGCTGCCGCCGCCCAGGAGGGCCAGGGCAGCGTTCAGGGCCAGGCCGCAAGCCAGGCCCAGGTCGGCCATGAGGAACGCACCGCCCAGGAGCAGGAGGGTGGAACCTCCCGCCAGCAGGGCGAACCGGGCGGTTCGGTCGTTTGCGGGGCTGGCCTGCACCGCCCGGATTTCGCTCCGCCCGCGTCCGGCCCTTTCCAGCGGGAAGCCATCGGCGCCCGTTTCCTCCACGATGGTGCGGGTCTCCCACATGATCGGGAAGGAAACGGGGCGGTTGAGTCGCCTACTTCCTGGCGGTGGCCTTCAGCATCTCGGGGACGGCGGCCAGCACCTGGGGCAGCCGGGAGGCGTCCTTGGCCCCGGCCTGGGCCAGGTCGGGGCGGCCTCCGCCACCTCCACCCAGCTCCCTGGCCACCTGGCGGATCAGGTTGCCGGCGTGGTATCCCGCCTTGACGTAGGCAGGGGTGACCAGGGCCAGCAGGCCCACACGCTCGCCGGTGACCCCGGCCAGAACGGCCACGCCCTGGAACTTCTCGCGCAGCCCGTCGGCCAGTTGCAGCAGGTAGTCGGCGTCGCCGTCGCCCACGTCGGCGGCCAGCAGGGGCACCCCGTCCACCTGCAGGGCCGAGGCCGCCAGGTCGGCCACCCGCGAGCGCGCCGAGGCCTTGCGCGCCTCGGCCAGCTCACGCTCCAGCTTCTTCTGGCCTTCCAACAGGGCTTCCAGACGGCGCTCCAGCTCGGCGGGGGTGGTGTGCAGTCGGGCCGACGCCCGCTCCAGCAGCTCCAGGTCGCGGTGGACCGACTCCTCGGCAGCCGAGCCCACCACCGCCTCGACGCGGCGGACTCCCGAGGCGATGGCCCCCTCGGACAGGAAGCGGAACAGGCCGATGTCCCCCGTCCGGAGGGTGTGGGTGCCTCCGCACAGCTCCTTGGAGTAGCCGTCGAAGAGCGGCTCGGGCATCTGCCCCGAGTAGCGCCCGCCGATGTTCAGGACCCGCACCCGGTCGCCGTATTTGTCGCCGAAGAAGGCGATCACCTCAGGGGGTTTCAGGTCGAGGGGGATCTCGATCCAGCCGACGTTGGAGTTCTCGAGGATCCGCCGGTTGATGTGCCTCTCGATGGCGCGCAGCTTCTCGGGCGCCACGGCCTCGGGGCAGGCGAAGTCGAAGCGCAGCCGGTCGGGCGTCACCAGCGAACCCTGCTGGCGCACGTTGTCGCCCAGGACCTCGCGCAGGGCATGGTGCAGCAGGTGGGTGGCCGTGTGGTGGCGCTGGGTCTGCAGCCGGCGCTCGCGGTCGACCCGGGCCACGACCTTCTCGCCGGGTTCCAGGATGCGCCCGGACTCGGGGGCCAGATGGTGCAGGATGACGTGCTCGCGGGTGCGGGTGTCGGTCACCCGGATCTCGCCGTCGGCGGTCAGAAGGATTCCGGTGTCGCCGACCTGGCCGCCCATCTCGGCGTAGAAGGGGGTCTCTTCAAGCACCACGGCCCTCTGGTCCCCCTTGCCCAGGGTGGCGACCACGGTGGTCTCTTCTTCCAGGTGCACATATCCCGTGAAGGGGGTGGGTTCCAGGCAGATCTCCTCGTCCTCGGCCAGTTGGGCGACCTTGACCTGGGAGGCGCGGGCCCGGGCCCGCTGCTCCTCCATGCGGGCTTGGAACCCGGCCTCGTCCACCGTCAGGCCGCGCTCGCGGGCCATGACCTCGGTCAGGTCCAGGGGGAAGCCGAAGGTGTCATACAGCTTGAAGGCCGTCTCACCGGGGAAGACTCCGCCGGCCTCCAGGCCTGCGGCCTCGTCCTCGAAGAGCGCGATCCCCCGGTCCAGGGTCTGGTGGAAGGAGGTCTCCTCGCCCCGCATGACCTGCTCGATCTTGGACTGCTCGCGGCGAAGCTCGGGGAAGACGTCGCCCATGGTCTCGGCCAGCACGGGAACGAGGGTATACAGGAAGGGATCCATCAGGCCCAGCTTGCGCCCGTAGCGGGCCGCCCGGCGCAGGACCCGGCGCACCACGTAGCCCCGGCTCTCGTTGGAGGGGATGGCCCCGTCGGCGATCGAGAAGGCCACCATCCGGAGGTGGTCGGCGCAAACCCGCATGGCGATCGAGTCTTCGTCGTTCGAGACTCCGGGCGTGTAGGTGCGCCCGGAGATCTCCACCAGGCTTTCGATGATCGGCCGGAAGAGCGCCGTGTCGTAGTTGGAGACCTGGCGGCTGAAGTCGCGGCCGCCCCCGGTGCACTCCATCACGGCTGAAATCCGGTCCAACCCCGCGCCCGTGTCGACGTGGCAGGAGGGCAGCTTCTTCAGGCCCCCATCGGCCTCGGCGTTGAACTCGATGAAGACCAGGTTCCACAGCTCCATCACCTGGGGAGAGCCCGCGTTGACCAGCGAGGCCCCCGAACCATCCGGGGTCAGGTCGATGTGGATCTCCGAGCACGGACCGCAGGGCCCCACGTCGCCCATCATCCAGAAGTTGTCCTTGGCACCGAAGCGCTGGATGTGGGTGGGGTCGATGTCGGTGACCTCCGCCCAGAGGCGCTCGGCCTCATGGTCGGCCGGCAGCCCTCGCTCCTCATCTCCGCCGAAGACCGTGGCGTACAGGCGCTCCTTGGGCAGGCCCCAGACCCGGGTCAGCAGATCCCAGGCCCATTCGATGGCCTCGCGCTTGTAGTAGTCGCCGAAAGACCAGTTCCCCAGCATCTCGAAGAGGGTGTGGTGATAGGTGTCGTGTCCCACCTCCTCCAGGTCGTTGTGCTTGCCCGAGACCCGGATGCACTTCTGGGTGTCCGCCACGCGGCGGTGGGCCGGGGTGGCCTGGCCCAGGAAGTACGGCTTGAACTGGTTCATCCCGGCGTTGGTGAACATCAAGGTCGGGTCGTCCAGGGGGACCACGGGGGCGCTGGGCACGATCACGTGGCCGCGCTCACGGAAGAAGCTCAGGAAGGACTGGCGGATCTCGGTCGCGTTCATGGGATGCTCCTCTGGATTGGGAAGCCCGGATCTTGTACGCGCCGGCACGTGATCCTCCTGCGGG
>Ga0334898_1001747_pt1 | contig 22705 bp, 10 predicted proteins | sample GraSluR3_MG_10_FD_207228 | JGI IMG/M metagenome (GOLD analysis project Ga0334898, IMG submission 207228) | Sludge microbial communities from methane-producing bioreactor in Wageningen University, Netherlands - Granular Sludge_3_08-R3 | ecosystem: Engineered > Bioreactor > Anaerobic >... | reverse complement strand
GGCAGTAGCCGATGATGTACCAGAAGCTGTCGAGCAGGTCGCTGTCGGGATAGCGCCGGGCGTAGCGGTCGCACGCGGCCGCGGCCTGGTCGTACGACTCGAGTTCCAGCAGGGCGTTCGCCGTGGAGAAGGCGGCCTGGTCGGCGGCCGGGTCCTCGGGATAGGCGGTCAAGAAGCCCTCGAGCATGCGCCACGCGCGCTCGACCAGGTCGACCCGGTTGACCTTCTGCTGGCGCAGCGTTTCGTCGCCGGCCGCCTCGGGCGCCTTGGCATACACGCGCTGCGCCAGGGCGTAGCCGGCCGCCGCGAGGTATCCCTCGGGCGGATACTCCTGGAGCAGGCGGCCCATCACCTCGACGCTGCGGAGGAACTCGCCCTGCGATTCGAGGAAGCCGGCCACGGCGCTCTCGCGCCCGAAGCTGCTCTCGACCGTCGCGCGAAACACCAGGTAGCTCCGCTCGTACTCGCCCATCTCGTGGTAGGCGGCTCCGACCTTCATGATCTTGGCAAAGGGGATCTTCTCGCCGGGCCACTTCTCCTTGACGATCTCGAAGTAGTGCACCACCTTGCCCGCCGGCCCCAGCTCCAGGTGCGCGTCCAACAGGGCGACGACGGCCTCTTGGTAGATCTCGGGCTTCAGGTTCCACTGGTCGACCAGCTCGGTCAAGTGCTTTTGCGCCGTCTCGAGGTCGCCCTTGGCGCGATGGCGCTTGCCCAGCTCGTACAGCTCCTGCGGCGTGAGCCGGTAGGCGTCGCTGCTCTCGGCGCCGAGCGCGAGCACTTCGAGGGGCTGGGAGGGCGAAACGGCCAGTTGCTCGGGCCGGTAGGCGTTGCGCACCTGCGTGGGCCCGGCGCGGTACGCGCCCGGCAGGTAGCCGTGCAGCTCGTAATGGATCGAGCCCGGGTGGCGGCGCGTGCCCACGTAGAAGGTGATCGCCCCCGGGCCGATCTCGAACCGCTCGAATCCGCCGCGCACCGAGCTCTCGATGACGCTCGCCCCGCTGGGAATCGGTTCCGTCACGACGAGGTATTCGAGCTGCTCGTCGGGCCGGCTCGGTGGAACGTTGTGCCGCCACAGGTAGAGCTCGACCAGGCCGCGCCGGCCCACGGGAAGCTCGGTGAGCGGGTTGCGGAACGACGAGTAGTTGCCCTCGAGCACGCCGAACCCGCGCGGAACGTCGCGCCCGTCGAACTCCAAGGGGGCGGGCTCGTAGTGGCGCCGGACCTCCCAGTCGCGCGTCGTGCCGGCCAGCTTGTCGGCCGGAACCACGCCGCCCAGGATGCACTGGTACGTGTAGCGCCCGCGCCCGGTGATCTGGAAGTTGATCCGCTGCTTGCCTTTCTCCAGGCGCGAGGCGGGCACGTCGATCGCCCGGGTTCCGGACGCCTGGTCGATCTCGAGTACCTCGATCTGGACGTCGTTGACAAACACGGCCAGCTTGTAGTGCTCGCCTTCGAAGCGGCCGGCCGCAAACCATCGGCACAGGGCCAGCGTCGCCGGACCCGTCGCCTTGTCGGGCGCCCAGCGGTGGCCCGTTCGATGGGCCAGCAGCCAATCGACCTGCTGCTTGGCCCGGGGCGACTGGGGAGCGATTTCGAGCGTCGCCAAGGCATAGAGGGCGCGCAACTCGGCCGGCGCATGGCTCCAGGGCAGCGTGTTGTTGCCGGCCGCCGGCCCGCCGAGCTTCGCGTCGTCGAGCAGGCCCAACAGCTCCTCGGCGGTCGCCTTGCGATCCATGCCCGCAAACGACAGCGCCAGGTACACCAGCGCAGCCGGCGACAGGGCCGGCCGGTTGCGGTACAGGCGGTTGGCCAGGGCGAAGTCGCCCCGGCCGGCGGCCGTCAGCGCGTGGAGCAGGATCGTCTGGCTCTCGTAGTCGCCGTGGCCGATCTTCGCCACCTGGTCGCGGAGATAGGCGACCGCCTTCTGAAAAGCCTCGTCGGGCACGGTATAGCCGGCCGATCGGGCGAGGCTCAGGGCCCACACCACGCGCGACGTGCCGTAGCGGTCGCTCGCGCCGCCGCGACCGGTCCAGCTCCACGCGCCGTCGTCGTTCTGCGACGATACGAGCAGGCTCAACGACGAACGGATGCGACCGTCGAGCGATTGGGCTTGCGGAGTGCCGGCCTCGCGCGTGGCCCCGACGAGTTGCTGCAATCCGAGCGACGCCATCAGATCGCTGGTCGTCGCGTCGAGGCCCGAGGCGATCCGGCTCGACTCGATCTGGCACCAGGGCGCCGGGGCGAGCACGACGTCGAGCAGGCTCCGTTCGACGGACGGACCGATCAGGATTTGCAGACTGGGCGCTTCGAGCGGCACCTCGTTGGGCGGCTCGACCCAGGCGGTCGTGTCGCTCGTGGCCGAACCGCTCGCCGTGGCGAACACGGGTATGCCGAAGGGCTTGACGGGAATCGCCCGGCGGACCACGTCGCGGCGCTCGCCGGCGGCGACCGTCAACTCGAACTCGACATCGACTTCGGCGGCCAGGCCCGACGCCTCGTCGCCCTCGCCGGGTTCGGGCCGATCGACCGCCACGGCGAAGGCCAGCTCGCGAATGCCCTTGGCGTCGACGTCGATCGTCTTCTTCTCTTCGACGCTGCGCCCGGCGATGGTCGTCTTGAGCGCGACCTCGATTTGCCCCTTCTCGATCGCGTCGTTGTGCACCGAGACCGACACCTCGGCCCGATCGCCGTCGGTGAAGGCCGGGGGCAGCTTCAACTGGCCGAACAGGTCTTTCTTCACGGCCAGGTCGTGCGTGGCCTCGCCGGCCAGGGTATCGGGGGTAATGCCCTTGGCCATCAGCGTCCAGGCGGTCGAGCGCTCGGGGGCGGCGAAGGTGACCGTGGCCTTGCCGTCGTCGCCGGTCACGACCGCCGGGTTCCAATAGGCGGTCTCGTGCGGTCCTCGCGCCGGCATCAACACGGCGTCGGGCCCGGCCAGTCGCTCGATCTGTTCGACCATGCCGCGTACCGTCTCGACGTCTTCGCGGCTGCCGCGGACGACCAGCAGGTCGAGCCCTTCCAACAGTCTGACGTTGGCGGGCTGGGCCACCCCGTTGTCGTTGAGGATGATCGCGTCGCCCGGGCGCCAGAATTGACTCACCGTTTCGGAACGCCTCAGTTCATGCAGCGGGACCTGCCGGTACGCGTAGCTCCTGGCGCCGAGAGACTCCCCGGACGGGGCAGACAACTCGGCCAACTGGCGCCCGCTCACGCTGCGCCGGCCGAGGTATCGTTCCTGGCTTTGCGGCTCGCCGCGAAATCGTTGGCCCGCGCCGCGCTGGGGCTGCGCCGTCGGGGCGGCGAAGTAGCCCATGCGCCCGTCGGTCGCGAACGCACCTCCGCCAAACCCGCCCATCCCAACGATCGCGCCGCCCTCGGACTGCGCGGCGTCGGCCGGCGCGGGGCGCCCCATGCCGGGCATCATCCCCGACGCGTCGAACATCTGGACTTCGTCGACCACTCCGGCGCTCGAGGCGGGCATGCCGGGCATGCCGGGCATGCCGGCCATCCCGGCGGGCGCCGGCGCCGCGGGCGCTCGGAGGCCGAGTTCCTCGACGTCCGTGTCGCGATCGGCGAACACGAGGCGGCTGGCCTCCTCTTCCTCGGCGATCTCACGCCGCTCGCGCTCGGCGAGAAGCTCGGGATCGATCGGCCGGGTTTTGGGACGGTAGGCGAAGGTGATGCTCGACGTGGTCCGCACGGCCGGCTCGCGAAGCTCGCCGCGGAAGAACACGTGGATCGGCGCCACCGGCCACTCGAACTGCTCGAGCAGCGATTGCTCGACCATGGCCAGGCTTACCTCGGCCGCGACCGGCCTGCCCTGGGGATCGGTCGTGGTCACGGTGACCTCCAGCTCGTCGCCGGGGCGGATGGGCCCTTCGCCCGCCTTGCGAGCCGCGGCCAGGCTCACCCGAAGGTCGCGCTCGACCGCGAACGGGCTCGAGGCCAGGTGCAGCCGCTTCGGGCGTTTTTCCTTATCCGGCTCGGCGCCGGCCCGCAGGTCGGCCATCACGGCCACGGCCAGCTCGAAGTTGGGGGCCAGCCGGGCGGTCATGGGGATCTCGATCCGGTTTTCTCCGGTCGCCAGCGTGACCAGGCGGTAGTCGAGCACCCGGGCGCCCTGGAACGCGACCAGGGCCAGGGCCGGCTGCTCGCGCCAGTGGAGCCGCACGGCCGCCGTGTCGCCCACCTTGTAGCTGTGGCGCTCGGCGAGGATGCGCAGGCGCACCTCGTCGTCGTCGCCCGAGATCTCGACGCCATGCTCGCCCCAGATGGGGTTTTTGAACCGATCGGTGCCTTCGACGCGCAGCACGTAACGGCCGCCCTCGGCCAGGCTCAACGTGTGCCGGGCCGTGCCGTCGCCTTCGGCCGTCTCGAGGTCGTGCGACGCGACCAGGCGCTCGCCGAGCCGGCCCTCGACCTTGGTTCGCTCGAGGACCTTGAGGACGAGCTTGCGGGCCACCGGCTTGCCTTCGGCGTCGTGGGCCGTCACGGCGACGTCGAACGTCTCGCCCGCCACGTAGACGGGCCGGACCGTGCTCACGCCGATCGAAAAGCCCTGCGTGGCCAGCACGAAGTTGACCGCCGCCTGGAGGTTGCGTTCGGCCAGCGTCACCACCAGGGGCAGCACTTGCGTCTCGTGGAACTCGCGCGTGGGCAGCTTGAAGCGCACTTCGCCCTTCGCGTCGGTCGTGGCCGTGTGGAGCCGGTCGTCGGCCAGTTGATAGCGGATCTCGCGGCCGGCCAGCGGGGCGCCGTAGTAAAACTCGGCGCGGATCGTCCCCTCGATCTCCTCGCCCCGGTAATACACGTGCCGCGGCGCGTCGACCACCAGGCGGACCGGCTCGAGCCGGTACTCGTGCACCTCGAACGTGCCCTGGTAGCTCTGGCCCGACTTGTCGTGCACGAGGATTCGATACGTGCCCTGCGGGCTCGCGGCCGGCAGGACGAAATGGGCGTGGAAGCTGCCGAACGCGCCCAGCGCGACCTCATCGTCGTAGACCAGCCGGTTGCGCCCGTCGAACACTTCGAGCGAGTACTTCTTGCCCTGTTCGACCACGTAGGTGTCGGGCCCCGGGCTCTCGCCCCCGGGCGCGGGAACGGGGACGGGCGGCTCGCTCGCCGGGGCGGGCGACGCGCCGGGAACGTGGCGCAGGCAGCCCCGCACGTGGACGAGCTGCCCCGCGCGATAGGCCGGCCGGTCGGTGTAGACGTAGCCCTTGTCCGAAAGCCCCTGCGACACGCCCAGTCCGCTCAGGTCGACGACGTTCGAGGCCACGTGCCCGTCGGCCACGGCGAACACGCGCACGTCGCCCGCGTCGCGCAGCTCCTTGGATTCGTGCTGGAACACGCCGTCGGCGCCGGTCGCCGCCTCGGCGAAGACCTCGCGGCCGTTCGAAATCAGCAGGCGCGCCCCCTGCCACGGCTTGCCCGTCAGCAGGTTCTGGGCGAACACGAAGACTTCGTCGCGGGAACTCTTGACGATCACCTCGAGATCGCTCTGGATCAAGAGCGTCGTGGCCTCGAGGGTCTTGCTGCTCACGGTCACCGCGACGACGCCCGAGGTGGCCTCGCCCGGCAAGGGCACCTCGATCGTGTTTTCGAGCTCCTGGTACTTGGCGTAGTCGGGAACGGCGAACTCGAACGTCTTGTCGGGATCGATCAGGGCGACGTCGAGCGTCTCGACGCCTCGGGCCAGGTGCATCTTGCGGAAGTACGTCTCCAGGTCGACCTTGTACGCCCGCACCGTGACCGACTCGACGTTGCGCGTGGTCAGTTCGATTCGGGGCGTCTCATCGGAGCGGAACACCCGGTCGGTCGCGATCCGCATGGTCTTGGCCGTCAGGCGCGCGGCGGCCATGTTGGCCTGGGCCTGGTGGCTGCCCCAGGTGACCTTGCGATAGGCTTCGAGGGCCTCTTCGAGCTTGCCGAGCTTCTGCTCGAGGGTGGCGGCGATCATGTACTGGGCCCGCGAGGCCGCGTCGGTCGTGGGATACTTCGACACGAGGCGCCGCCAGGCGGCAATCGCCTCGTCCCACTTCTCTTGCCGATGGGCCACGTCGCCGAACAGGTAGAAGATCGTCGGGGCCCGCTCGTCGAGCGGATACTTGGCGAGGAACTCGGTCCAGAGCTTGCCCGCCTCGTCGTACTGCTTGGCCTGATACTTGTCCTGGGCCATCAGGTACTCGGTGTTGATAATCTCGCGCTGCACGGTGCTCCACTGGTTGTGGGCCGGATGCTGGGTCAGATAGTCGCGCCACGCGCCCAGCGCCTCGGCGAACTTCCTCTGATGCCGCAGCGAAAGGCCCAGCAGGTAGCGTGCCTCGGGCACCTCGTCGCGGTCGCTGTATCGCTCGTCGGCCAGGAACCGTTCGAGCCGGCCCGCCGCGTCGTCGAAACGCTGGCGGTGGAGGTAGGCGCGGGCCGCGTCGAGGTGCGCCTCGGCAGCCCGCTTGTGCGTGGGAAACCGTTCAATAAAGGCGTCCAGCGCCGCCACACCCAGGCTTAATTGGGTATCGTCGGCAGGCTGGGGAATCTGCCACGTTCGGGAAAGCTGAAAGCTCGCCTCGGCAATCCGCTCCGACGGCGAGTCGGGGTGCGCGGCCAGCAAGTCTTGCCAGGTTCGCCGGGCCTCCTTCCCATTGCCTTGCACCAAGCGGCACTGGCCCAGCCGGTAGCGGGCCTCGACGTCGCGCGGGCTGCCGGGATGTCGGGCGAGGAACTCGGCGTAAAGCGCTTCGGCCTCGTTGGGCTTGTCCAACTTCTGGTGACACTCGGCCACGAGCAACTCGACCTCGATCTGCTTGTCGGGCTTGGGCCCCACTTCGAGGGCCTTCTGGTAGAATTCGAGGGCCTTCTGGTAGTCGGGCTTTTTCTCGTGCTCGGGCGGTTGGAAGAACCTATCGGCAAACTCGAGGTACAAGTCGGCGATCTCCTGCTTTCGATCGGCCGAGAGCAGATAGGCCGCCTCGTCGCGATAGATCAACTCGGCGGCGCGGAAGTCGCCCTTGCGGGCCAGGGCCAGGGCCCGGGCGAACCGAGCGCGGCGCGCCCAGGGGCTGGTCGTGAACTCCTGCTCCATCGCCGAGAACGCCTCGACGGCCTCGTCGTATTTCTCGTCCAGCAGAAGGGCTCGGCCCCGAAGATAGGCCAAGTAGTCGCGCGGGGCGTTCTCGACTCGCGAGGCGGCCTCGATCGCGGCCACCGCCTCGGCGTAGTCGCGGTCCTGCATCGCCTGCCGCACCTTCTCGTCGACCAGCGGTGCGTCGGTCGTATCGGGCGCCGCCGGCGTCGACATCCCGGGCAGAAGTATCCAAATCGCCACGACCGAAAGGGAAAACGACAACGGTCTCATCGCAAGCCTCCTTCTGCCTCGGGAAGAGTGACGCCGACCCTCAAAGATAGCGTCGTTTGCCGCCGCGCGGAGGGCATCGGCCCCGTGGCAAGATCCGAGAAGCCGGACCTGAAAGCCGCTTAACTCCCTGCCGCAAAACACCTTGTGTCAGGGCGATCGAGCCGGGCGCACGCGATGCCATCCCAGGTTTGACGCACCAGGGGGCGATCGGGTTCCCAAGCGACTGGAAATCTGGCCGGGCAAACCTCGGTCGCCGACCGCCGGCCTCGCCGGCGGTTCATCCGAACCTTGCGTACCCGGCCGGAAACTGGGCCGCGCGGGAGCCTCCTGGGCGATCGTGGCACGGTCGTTTGCGGCTCGCGCCGGCAGCCGAAGCAGCGTGGCGCAACGGCCGGAGACGGATCCGGCGGAGAAGCAGAGGTCGAGTCACCCCATGCCGGGCTCGCCGCGGCGATGGAGGCGGCGAATGGCGAGTCAACGGAAATGGCCGATTTGTGCAGCGATCGGCCGATGGCCCCTGGAGCTCTCGCGCCCGGTGCTGCCGCAAAGGAATGCCCGATGCCCTCCGCACGACAACCGCGCGCTACGCTTCGGCGTGCGGGTCGGAAGGGCCGGCCTTTTCTTGGACGGCCCGCAAGCCTCCTTGCGACTGCTGGCGAAGGGTCTCGTAGATCTCGCGTCGGTGGACCGGCACGTCGGCGGGAGCTTCGATTCCCAGCCGGACGTTCCCGCCGCGGATCGCGACCACCGTCACGACAATGCCGTCGCCGATGACGATCTGCTCGTTCAGTTTTCTCGACAGGATCAGCATTCGCGCTGCTCTCGCCCGAGGGGCCGATGTTCATCCGATCAGTTTATTGTACTTCGGCCGAAGAGAATCGGGGGAAGATTCGTCGAGGGTTTCCCGGTTTTCTTGTCGCTACAAGTGGCAAATCCCGAACGGCGGACCGCCGGGCGACAGAGCTAAGTTCTTATGGAACAATGTGTTGTGGCAACCCATCGCCGCGCTGCCCGCCGATGCCCGACCGGACGCCCTTCGCCCCCTACAATGGGCAGTCCCGCGTGAGGGAACACTTGCGCAAATCTTCGTCGGGGGCTCGGCCCGACCGCTCAGCACTCCGAGTCCGCCGCGCGCGAATGGGTCTCGGCGAACGTCTGCTCCAAGGTGCTCCAATCGCTCTTGGCGCAGTCGAAGCCGTGGGCCGGACAGTGCGAGCAGTCGCCGCGGCGTCCCGTCTCGGATCGGATGACATGAAGACGGCGAACCTCGACCGTGGTCTCCGTGCCCGAGGGATCGTACGTCACGGTTCGGGAGATGGGCTCGTTTTCGACGGCCACCACGACGTACCACATCGTGCCCGAGTGGTCGATGCTTTGCTGGTTCAGGCTGCGCATCGTGGCCAGCGCGCGGGGGTAGGTCATGGCTTCCTCGGCCGTCTGCCCGTGGGCCCTCCACACGCAATTGGGCACGTCGAGCGGTGAGTTGGGGTCCCAGCCCACGGGCCACCAGATGGCCGTCACCTTATAGACCACGGGCGTGCAGAGTCGGGCCGGCGGCCAGGTGCGTCCCAGGCTGCCGCGCTGCACGACGACGGCCCATCGCCGGTCGTCGCGGCGCTGCGGCGCTTCGTTGTGCTGAATCGCCCGGCGGACCGCGCCAAACAGGTCGTCGCTCTCGGCGATCACTTGCCCCAAGGCCCCTGGATTGGGGGGCGAGTCGTCCGGGGTGGCAGCCTCCCAGCCCTCGGGCTTCTCGATCAGTGCGACTTGATAGCCTGCCATGAGGGTCTCCTATTGCGACTGCCGATCGCGTTCCCCAGAATCGTAACGGCGCCGAAGAACATTGGCAAGCACGGCGCGATCGCGCGCCGAGCACCGTGGCCAGGGGGCCCCTCCGCGCGTCGCCATCGACGGCGTTCAAGCCGTGGTCGTCGATGCCCGACGCTTGACGGGCTGGGAGCCTCTCCTCATATTGGCGACATGAGAGCGTCTGGGCCCGACTCGCGGCACGCCACCCGAAATCCCGGCGATGGTCGCCCAACACAGCCTGCTTGCAAGGAGTGAATGCATGGCAGTTCCCGGCAGCATGGGAAGAATCCTGTTCGTCGATCTGAGCACCGGCGAGATTTCCGTGGAGACTCCCGGCGACGACGTCTACTTGCGGCACCTCGGCGGATACGGGCTGGGGGCCTACTATCTCTACAAGCTCCAGAAGCCCGGCGTCGATCCGCTGGGGCCCGAGGCCCATCTGGGCTTCTTCACGGGGCTGCTGACCGGCACGAGCGCCATCACGGGCAATCGTTATTTCGTGGTGGGCAAGAGTCCGAAGACGGGCACGTGGGGCGACGCGAACTCGGGGGGCACCTTTGGGCCCGCGTTCAAGGCCGCCGGATTCGACGGCGTGATCTTTCGCGGCCGGAGCGAAAAGCCGGTCTATCTGCTCCTGCGCGACGGCCAGGCCGAGCTGCTCCCGGCTGGCGACTGGTGGGGGCTCGACTCGAACGAGGTCGAAGACCGCGTCGAGGAGCAATACGGCAAGAAGGCGCGCGTCGCCTGCATCGGCCCTCCCGGCGAGCGCATGCAACTGCTCAGTTGCGTGATCAACGACCGGGGCCGGGCCGCCGGACGGAGCGGTCTCGGGGCCGTGATGGGCTCGAAGAAGCTCAAAGCGGTCGTCGCGGTGGGCGACGCCCAGCCCGCGATGGCCGACCCCGAGGGCATGAAGCAATCGATCGCCAAGCACCGCGAGTTCATGCGCGAGCAGGGCTTTTTCGGCGTCTTGCACCAGTACGGCACGGCCGGCCTGACCGCGTCGAGCTGCGTATCGGCCGACACGCCCATCAAGAACTGGGCGGGCGTGCCCGACGACTTCCCCACGGCGGGCAAGATCAGCGACGACGCGGTCATGGCCATCCAGAAGAAGAAGTACGCCTGCTGGCGCTGCCCCATCGGATGCGGCGGCGAGACGGTCATCGACGAGGGCCCCTTCCGGTCGTCGACCCACAAGCCCGAGTACGAGACCCTGGGCGCCTTCGGCACCATGTGCTTGAACGACGATCTGGCGTCGATCCATCTCTGCAACGAGATCTGCAACCGCCAGGGGCTCGACACGATCAGCACGGCCTGCACGGTCGCCTTCGCGATCGAGTGCTACGAGAACGGCCTGATCACCGACGCCGACACGGGCGGCATCCGGCTGACCTGGGGCAACGCCGAGGCGATCGTGGCCATGACGCGGGCCATCGCCGACGGAACCGGCTTCGGCAAGGTGCTGGGCGACGGGGCCAAGGTGGCGGCCGAGCGGATCGGCAAGGGCGCCGAGAAGTACGCCATCCACATCGGCGGCGAGGAGGTGCCCATGCACGATCCGCGCCTGAACCCGGGGCTGGCCACGAGCTACAAGATGGACGCCACCCCCGGGCGCCACACCCAGATGAGCGCGTGGACCGTCGAGGGCGGGTTCGCCCCTCCGGGTCTCTACGACAAGGAGATCGACAAGTACGCCTACCACGGCAAGGGAGAGGCCCACGCCACGGTGAGCAACAACTTCCACGCGGCCAGCTCGGCCGGCATGTGCATGTTCGGCTGGTGCGTGCTGAAGCCCGATGCCCTGATCGAATCGCTCACCTGCACGACCGGACACCGCTACACGCTCGACGAGGTGCAGAAGATCGGCGCCCGTATCGCCGCTCTGCGCATCGCCTTCAACCTGCGCGAAGGGGTGCGAAACGTCGACATCGAGGTGCCCGGTCGCGTGATCGGCTCCCCGCCGCTCGAATCCGGCCCCCTCAAGGGGGTGACCGTCGACCTCGACGTCCAGGTCAAAGACTACCTGACGGCCATGGGCTGGGATCCCCAAACGGGCGTACCCACCGCCCAGACCCTCGCGGGTCTCGGCCTCGACGACGTGGCCGCCGACCTGCACGCCTGAACCGCGGGCGCGGCCGATCGGGCGAACCGCTCACCCCCTAGCGCAGGATGCCCGGATAAGGCGCCGAAGCCGACGGGAGCGGCGCGGAACCGCTCGACGACGTGCCGGGCGAGTCGCCGGCCCCCCCCAACCCGCTGGGAGGCGAGTACGGCCGGATGCTGCCGGGCTGATAGGGCGTGGTCGGGCCGCTCGTCGAACCGGGCGGGGCGTAGGCGCTGCCGGTCGGGCGGTAGGGACTCACGCCGGGCGGCTGGTAGCCCGTGTTGCCCGGCTCATAGTCCGACTGGCCCGGCATGTTCTGCGTGGGGCCGCCGGGGTTCCAATCGCTGGGAGAACCCCCGCCCGCGTAGCGATCCTCGCCCGAAACCGCTCCTCCCGATCGGGCCGCCGAGGCATACCGATCGCCGACCAACGACGGTGGATTGGCGTTTATGCTTGGTGCGGACTGGCCATATCCGTAGTCCGACGGCGCCGGGTACGATGCGCCGCGCGGGTCGTGCGGGGCCGAACTCGAAGCCCGGCCCGAAGGATACGACTGCGTCGGGTACGAGGCGACCGAGTATCGGCTGTCCGAGTCCGCATAGCCGGGCGGCGAGTCGTTTCTCGAGCCGCCGGCTTCCTGGACGGCACCGTACCGCGCGTCGTTGTGCGTGGCGACACCGGCGTACGGGTCGACCGCCTGGGTCGGTCCGCCGTAAGGCGCGCCGTACGCCTGCGTCGAGTCCGCTCCGAGCCCGTACCGGTCCGAAGCGGCGTCGTAGCGGGCGGTTGAGGCGGAGTTGCCGTAAGGACCGGTCGCCGGCTCCGAGGCATAGGCATGGGCGGCCGCGGGAGCGTTCGAGCCGCTCAGCCAGTCGTAAGCGTTCGCGTCGCCCTGCCCGGCCGCGGGAGCGTCGGGTGCCCCCCCGGCCATCCGATAGCTGGCACCGGTGTCGTACCGGCCCTGTTGCGGAACGGCCGGCGAAACGCTCCCTTCGCCCGGCGCGTGGCCCGCTCGGGACGATGACGCGAAGCCCGACGATCCCGCGTTGGCGATCCCCCCCGCTGCGTTCATGTCCGACGTGCTCGTTGCGTAGCTGCTGTCGGAAGGCGTGGTGACCGTCGGGCTGGCGAGGCTCGACGGTTTGTCGATGAACGGCGGTGCGTTGGCCGCGTCTCGCGACGCGAACGGATTCAGCCGCGAGAACGACCAGCCTGGCTCGGGTCCTCGGCTGCTCGAACATGCGGTGAGCAAGAGCGTCGAGAAGACCGCAAGCGCAACACGTGCTAGAGAAACTCGCATGACCGGGGTGTCCTTGAGATTTGGACAGAGAGGAGCCGCCGTGGGCTGTCGACCTCCGTGTCGATGGGATTGAGCAGTCCCTCATCCATGAGGAACGGTTCCTTGAGATTTGTCGGATTCTTCCGCCACGTCACCCGAGCGAAATCGGCGCGATTTCCTCGGCGCGTGACGACAGAGGCCCGGCACAACCGTGTGCGGATTATAGGCTTCCCCAGGGGCCGGTCAATGGCAATTAACCAGCGAACCGAGGCGTCTTGGGATAAATAGGGGTCATGGACAACCGGCTGAGCCTGTGCAAGAAGCGCCGGACTCCGAAACCGCGGTCCTCAAGACGCGCGGTGACGAAAATACGGCGACGGGAACCGTGGCTTCAGGCGGAAGCGGCGGGCGCAGTGCCTTCGCCGATGGCACGGGGCGGCCGAAACCATGATGACCGATTGATCTTTCGGTCCGCCCCGATAGGGCCGACGAACTGCCGATCCGATGGCCCCTTTGCCCAAAGACTCGTTGCGGGAGGCGAGAGCCTCGCCCGTCAGGCGCCGCCGGAATGCACGAGTTGCTCGGCCCGCGTCAGAGCGTCGTGAAAGCGCTCACCGACGGCGCCCCAGTCGATGACCTCGAAGAAGGCCGCCAAGTAGTCGGCTCGGCGATTCTGATACTTCAGGTAGTAGGCGTGCTCCCACACGTCGACTCCCAGAATGGGGACATTGCCGTGCATGAGAGGGCTGTTCTGATTCGGCGTGTCCTCGACGACGAGCTTTTTGTCGCCGTTGACGCTCAGCCAGCCCCAACCGCTGCCGAAGCGGCCCATGGCGGTTTTCGTGAGCAGCTCCTTGAAGGCGTCGAACCCGCCCAACTGGTCGTCGATGGCCGCGGCCAGATCGCCGCTCGGCCGTCCGCCGCCGCCGGCGCTCATCACCGTCCAGAAAAGCGAGTGATTGGCGTGCCCCCCGCCGTGGTTCCGGACCGCCGTGCGAATCGCCTCGGGCACCTTGTGGATGTCGGCGACCAGGGCCTCGACCGACTCGTAGCCCAAGTCGTGCCCCTCCAAGGCTTTGTTCAAATTGGCCACATAGGCGCTGTGGTGCTTCGTGTGATGGATTTCCATCGTGCGCGCGTCGATGTGCGGCTCCAGGGCGTCGTACGCGTAGGGAAGCTCGGGCAGGGTGAATGACATGGTTCGGTCTCCGTTGGTTGGTGCTTCAGTCTCGACCGGGCTCAGTCTCGGGCGAATGGAGCCGAGCCGGGCGGGCCCGTCCGGGCCTTTTTTAACAACGAATCTTGTTAATATTGTAGCCCTGCCGCCCCGCGAGGCAAGACGCGAGGCCCCCAACCGCCGTGCGCGCACCTGGTGCCCCACGCTCGCAACGACGTCTGGCACCAAGAAGAGTCTCTCGACGCGCCGTCCCCCCCGGCCGTCTTCCGATGCCCGCGCGAGGCGACTTCCAGCGCGAAGGATGCCTTCTGCGCCTATTGCGGGTTCATCCGGAATTCGCGTAGGTGGTTGCACAGGACGGAGTACCAGTGCCTCTTCTCTGTTGCCAATGCACTGTTGCCGATGCAGTCGCAAGCGCTGACAGAGTAAGTACTTCGGCGCAGTCGTGAACAGAGAAGAGGCACCGGTCCTCCCGCGCGGGCCTCCGGACCTACGCTTCCGCCAGACGAGCCCTATTGCATTTCCACGCATTCGGCCGCCCGCAAGACCACGGGGCCCAGCAGGCCGGCGGGCAAAAGCGGGGCGTTCGCTCGGACGGTCGGCGCGGCCAGAAAGGTCTGCCGCTCCTCGGCCGGCAGGGCCAGGTCGCCGACGAGCCGGTTGTTCCAGGGATTGACCACCTCGATTTCCAGCAGGTTCTCGCCCGGGCGCACGGCGCCGGTCACGTCGATCCGCCACGGGGCGATCCAGAGGGTGCCGACCTCGCGGCCGTTGACGCGAACCACGGCCAGATCGCAGACCTTGCCCAGATCGAGGCGCACGCGTTTGCCCATCCACGAATCGGGTAGGGAAAATCGGTTGCGATAAGTCGCCGTGCCCGAGTAGTGCCGGATGCCCTCCTCCGGGCGCCGGGTCCAATCCTGAAGCGGATCGAAGGTCGCGCGCCGCGGCGCGCCCCAACCCGCGGCGAACTCGACTTGCCAGGGACCATCGACCCGAAGCGGCTCGGGCACCGCGGCACGGATCGTGCGGACTTCGCCGTCGGCCTGCTCGAACGCGTACTCGCCCGACTGCCAGAGCGTCGCTTCGACGCCACCGGGCGCGCGGGCAACCTCGACGGCGCCGGCCGGCAGCGGCGTGCCGGGACGCGGCATCGTGCGGGCCAGCTCGGCGACCTCGGTTTCGTCGACGGCGCGGACGAACCGCGCCACGGGACCCATCTCGCCTTGGAACGGCGACCCGCCCGCGCCGGGCGAACCGGGATGGACCGTGTGCTCGCTTTTCAGGCCGGTGTGGACGTGCTTGCCGTTCCGATACAAGCTCGGGCGGCCGTCGCGATAGACCACGGCCACGTGGGTCCAATCGTCGATCGGCGCGGCGTGGACGAGCACGGGCGCGAAGTAGCCGGCCCCGTGCTCGAAGACGCATACGCCGTTTCTGCCCACGGCCAAGCCGCAGCCCGCATGGGTCGCATCGCCCCAGGCGCTGCCGTGGGGCGGGAAGATCGCGTCGTTGCGCGGCTCGCCCAGCCCGCGCACGCCCCGGTTCGTCTCGGCGTGCAGCGTCGTCTCGGCCGCCGGCTTGACCCACAGGGCCATGGTGAAGTCGTCGACCACGTCGGCATCGCCCGCGCAAGCCGTCTCCGACTCGGGCGCCACGGCCGTCTTCGCGTCGAGTAGCACCTCGCCGTCGCGCCGCACCGAAACGACGCGGGCGGCGCCGACCGGCTCGCGAAAGACCACGAACGTCGAACCGTGCGGTCCGAGTTGGATCGGCATGCGGACCGTGCCCTCGGCCACGTCGTAGACCGCGGGCCGCTCGATCCGGCCCGAGTCGGGCCGCCAGAGCTCGGGCGCCATCGCCCCGACGCGAAATGCGGCCGTGGCGACGACCTCGTCGGGATTCGGATTGGCCACGAAGTACACGTGCGTGTCGCCCGCCAGGCGGTGCGTGTAGCGCAGCACGGTCGTGCTGGCGAAATCGGGGGGCAGGCCCGCGGCGTCGAACAGCTCGGTCAGGTTCTTGCCCCAGACGATCCGGCCCTTGCCGACGCGGCGCTCGCCCGGTTGCTTCGGATCGGCGTCGCCCCAGATCGCGGCGGCGAGCCGGGCGACTTCTTCATCGCAGGCGGGATAGTTCTCGAGGCTCGGCGAACGCGAGGGAGGCGGGCCGAGAACCGTGGCTCCGGCCGCCATGAGGTCCCGAATCTTGCGCAATAGCTCGGGGCGCATCGTCGCCATGTCGGGCAGCACCAGCACGCGATAGCTCATGCCGTGGGGCAGGCGGAGCAGTCCGCCGGCCGCTTCCAGCCTTCCTTCGATTACTTCGGCGTTGATGTAATCGAAGTCGCGGCCGGGAGGCAGCTCGGGCTGCCGGATGCCGGTCATCTTGGGCGTGTCTTCGCCGATGAAGTAGGCCACGTCGGCCACGCGCGTGCCTTGCTGCAGCAGATAGCAGCAGCGCCGCAGGTAGTCGATCCAGGCCCCGCTCGCGTCGAACCAGGTGTTGTGCCGGTTGAACTCGGTCCCGAACCAGGCGTTCACGCCCGGCTTGCGATCGTCCCAGGGCTGATGGATGGCGACGTGCAGCACGAAGTGGTTGATCCCTTCGCAGAAGGCCCAATCGCCGCGGGCCTTGGTTCCCGAGGGCATGGTCTGGAAGGGCGGGCCCCCGGTGAATGCCTCGGCCGACACGAAGGGAAAGCCGTAGGTGTTGGCGGCCGACGAGGCCGCGCGGCACTCGATCGAGCCCAGGCTGCCGGTGACCCAGAACTCGCCGCCGATGCGGTCCGACTGCCCGCCGTATTGCAGGAACTCCGCCGGAAACCCCCAATGCCCGTAGTTCTCGAGCCACAGCTTGAGCCCGTGGCGCCGGCACACGTCGCGCAGCCCGCCCACGTATTCGGTGGCGATGCGGTCGGCCACGAGCCGGCGCAAGTCCCAGAGGAAGCGGTTCGATTGATCGGCGGTGCCGACGATGCGGCCGGTGAGCACGGGCAGCCAGGGCGCGGGATCGTAGCCGTAGCGGTCGCGGAAGGTCGCGGCGAAACCGTCGGTCCAGTTCTGCGAGCCCATTTCGTAGCTGTCGGCCACCACGTGCCCGAACGCGGTGCGGTCGCTCGGCGGCATCCGGCGGAGCAACTGCCCGATGAAGGCGTCGAAATGATGCGCGGCCGCCTCGCGGTTCATCTTGTCGACCTCGAGGCCCTGGCCCTCGGGCGAGGCGGGCGCGTTGCGCGTGCCCGTCGTGGTCATGCCCGTGCGGAGCACGACCCAATCGCCCGGCGGCACGTCCCACCGAAGCGCGCCGTCCGAGCCGAGTTTGCCCGTCAGGTCGATGACCCGGTCCACGGGCACGCACAGGGCCGTTTCGTCGGGCTCGGGCTGGTCGGGCCAGAGATAGGTGTCCCACAGGGGAAGCGGCGTCGGGTGCATCTTGCCGAGCTGTTTCTCGACGAACGACTCGACCCGGGCGGCCGGCGACAGGTCGATCTCGGCCAGGGCGGCCTTGCCGCGGACGCTCGAAAAGGTCAAGCGAAATCGCCGGGCCGTCGCCGGCGCGAACGACACCGCGACCGGTCCCCGCGGCATGGGCCCCACGTGCTCTTTCATGTTCGAGCGGTCGAACCGGAAGCGGCGCACCGTGCCGAACGCCCCCGCGTCGTCGGCCGCCTGAAGCTCGCACTGGGCCGACCAGGGCGACTCCGAAGGAGTCAGCGAAAGGCTGCGGGCCGTCAAGGGCTGCTCGACCGCGATCTCGATCGCGAAGGGCTCCTTGCCCTGGCCGACATTCGCGGGAAAAGCCATGGCCGTGTCGAGATTGCCGTCGACCAGCGCCTCGGCGCCCGGCGCAGCCGGGCTCGACGACAGCCGAGGCGAGTGCGAGCCGAGCGAGTCGGCGTCGGCCCGCGGCGCGGGAAATGCCAGCACCGCGACGTCCTGGAAGGGCTCTTTCGGCACGGGCAGCGTGCCGTCGAATCGGGACGGCCCGCGAACGCGGGTTTCCGACGACGCGAGGTAGCGCATCGCTTGGCCCGGCTCGATCCACGGCCCGCCCGATTGGCTCCAGCCCGGGCAGTTGAACATGCCCACGTTCACGCCCGTGCGCGCCCCTTCGCGGATGGCGTGCTCGACCAGTGCCCACCACGCGTCGCTGAGCACCTTCACGTCGCCGGCCGGGATGTCTTCGAGAAAGACGTTCCCGATGAACGCCTCGCCGATGCCCACGCGGGCCATCGCCTCGAGATCGCGCGTGATGCCCCGTTTCGAGATGTTGTCGCTGATCCAGTACCAGTAGCACCAGGGCCTGGTCGCCTCGGGCGGTCGGCGGAAGCCGGCTTCGAGCGCCGAAGGCGGACCGGCCGTCTCGGCCGCCGGCGAACGCGGCGACGTCCCCAAGGCCGACGCCCACAGCAAGAAGACCATCGCGAGAGCCCGCCGGGCACCTCCGCAGCGCCGCCGGGCCCGAACCGTTTTCGTGGGAGCTTGAAAACGAGGCGGAACAAAGGCAAGACGGCAGCGGCTCATGCGTCTTCTCCTGGAGGGCGGCCAAAGGGGACAGGCACATTTTTCGGCCGTCACGCCTGTGCCGAGAACAGCGCAAGACGGGCCGAAAAATGAGCCAGTCCCCGGCCTGTGAACGGTTACGGCGAAGGAAACGACCGCCGGGCCGGACCGATTATAGGCCCCGCCGACCGCCGACGCGAGCGCCTCGAAAGCCTCGGCTCGGCCCGCCCCGCCGCTCGCCCCGATTCCCGAGCCTGGAAACGAGGGAACGCTCGTCGTACCGGCTTCAGCCGGCATTGGACACGTGCCGGCCGAAGCCGAGTCTGCGTCTGTCGTTCCCAACCCGGCGCCTGGAAACGGAGGAAGCGTGCCAGAACGTGGCCGTCACTTCCCACGCCACCAATGACCGCACGATTTCCACTCGTTGGGAGACACGGTCGGGCCTGATCGTGGCATGGGGCCGCTCGATCAACACGTCGCGACCACGGGGGACTGCGATCCCCCCTGTAAAATCGACCGCCGAGTCGTTGACACGGCCGACAGGCCAGTTAGACTACAATCCGTTCCATGCCAAGTCACTGAATGGAGCGGTTCGTTTGAGAGCTTCTCAGCCTGGGTGAATTCCCGGCTGTGAACCGTAGTCGAACGTTGGACGAAACGTTGTTATTCGTTTGTTTTCGCAATGAGGAGTTTCGCAGATGAGGAAAAACCGAGCCTTCACCCTCGTCGAGCTGCTGGTGGTGATCGCCATCATCGGCATCTTGATCGCGCTGCTGCTTCCCGCCGTTCAGGCGGCGCGCGAGGCGGCACGGCGGTCGCAGTGCACGAACAATCTCAAGCAATTGGGGCTGGCGATGCACAATTACCACGACGTGCACAAGTCGTTCCCCTACGGTCACAGGACGGAAGCGACCGGCGATACGAAACGGCGCGACTGCTGGTATCAGCGCATCCTGCGGTTCATTGAGCAAAGCAGTTACGCGGACATGTACGAAGCCTTCGACGATCCGTACGAGAACGAGTATATCCACCGGATGCCCGAGTCCGTGGCCGGCATTAACGTCGACGGCATGATGTGCCCCTCGGACCCGTCCACGCCCGCTCGGGGCGGCGGCGGATCGGACCGGGGGTTCCAAGGTAGCTACGCCGTTTGTGCGGGTGGCGGGGTGCTCTCGGGAACAACGCTGGACATGAGCGTCGCCCGAGTGGATCCAGGCGGCATGTTCGGCCGGAACACGGATTTCGGCTTCCGCCACTGCCTCGACGGGTCGTCGAACACACTGCTGGCGAGCGAGGGGATCATTCGCGGGAGCAGGGGCGGATCCTGGGGTGGGCTCGGCGGATATTGGGGCGGTGCGCCGCACGGCGCCTTCGCCTTCTCCTCGGCCGAACCGCCCAATACGACCATTCCCGACCGCCCCTATTCGTGCAAGAGCACGACATGGCCGAGGTCGCCTTGCGAAAACGGAAATGCCGATGGCCTTCCCGGACGCTGGAACTTCGCCCGCAGCTACCATCCGGGCGGCGTCAACGCCGCCCTGGTCGACGGTTCGGTTCGATTCGTCAGCGAGACCGTCAACCGAATTACCTGGCAGAACGCGGGAAATCGCGCGGACGGCAATGTTCTGGGCGAGTGGTGATCCCGGGCCGATCCGTTCCGGAACGGTTGACCGTTCCCTACACAACTTCGTACCGATTCAGGAAGACACCCATGCGCATGCGTCCCACGACGATCGTGCTTGCGCTGCTGGCACTCGCAACCCTCGTTGGCTGCGGTCCCTCGGCACTCGATCTGCACCCGGTGAGCGGCACGGTCACGTTTGACGGTCAGCCGATCCCGGAGGGCCGAATCCAATTCCGCGCCGTCGAAGGCGATGAGCGAGCATTCAGCGCGCCCATCCAGAACGGCAAGTATGAGTTGGAGGCTCTTGCCGGGAGAATGACCGTTGAAATCAGGGCCTCGCGGATTATTCCCGGCGAGTTCGACGAGTCGAACCCCGACGAAAAGGTCCCCAAAGGCGAGATGTACATCCCGGCCCGGTACAACACCGAGACGGAGTTGACCGCCGAAGTGCCCGCCGGCGGAAACCGGCAACTCGACTTCGCCCTCACCAGCGACGAGGAAGAGTAACGGCAAGTCGCCAAGGCGGCCGTGGCTCGACCATGCGCCACGCACCGGCGGATTGTCGTCGAAGAGGTCGTCCCTCGACGGACGTGGAGATGCCTGGGGCGAAACGCCACCAAGGCCGACGCTCGGCCTCCGCGCGACGAGGGCGGCGTCTTGATCGTGACGGTGCCGGACCGGTTCCCTTGGGCAATCGTCCTCGTCCGATCGACCATTATGCGCCCCCGGGCCGCAGCCTACCGCTGCTGGCAATGGCTTGGTCTTCCAGGCTTTGAGCGGCCCGTCGACCATGCCGATGCCCGCGTCCCGCCGGAACGTGGCCGTCGTTATCCCATGGCCGCCAATGACCGTACAACCCGACCTTGTCGGGGGGGTGCGCCCGGCCGGATCGTGGCATGACATCGCTCGATCGGCGCGCCGCGGCTCCGCGGCGACAAGTCTCCGGAGAATCAAGCGCCGGATTGTTGACACCGCCGAGGAGCCTGCTAAACTGCAAGTCGTTTTCTGCCAAGTCATGGCCAAGGTTCGTTTCAGAACTTCTCAGCCGGGTCGATTTCCGGGTGCGAACGGTGGTCGAACGATTGGCCGAAAAGGTGTAATTCATTCCGTTTTTTGCAAGAGGAGGTTTCCCAAATGAGGAAAAGTCGAGCCTTCACCCTCGTCGAGCTGCTGGTGGTGATCGCCATCATCGGCATCTTGATCGCGCTGCTGCTTCCCGCCGTTCAGGCGGCGCGCGAGGCGGCACGGCGGTCGCAGTGCACGAACAATCTCAAGCAGATCGGCTTGGCGATGCACAACTACCACGACCGCAGCAAGGCGTTTCCGTATGGGTACATCGAGACGACCGATTTGCACCGGCGGACATGCTGGGCTCAGGAGATCTGGCCGTTCATCGAGCAGCAGCCGTTGTACGACAGGTACATGGCAGACACTCAGCTCTGGGTCATGGACGTCGACCCGGCAGTGCGGGACGCCCAGATCCCCGCCTTCCACTGTCCTTCGGACGGTGCCCAGCCGGCCTACGGCGGCAGCGGCGGCAGGAGGTCGAATGCCGACGGAGCCCAGGGCAACTACATCGTGTGCACCGGGGACGGCCTGAACGATGCGAACGACCCGACTCAGAACGGAATGCCGTACGGCACCCGAGAGCTTCGGGGCATGTTCTGGCGGCGTTCCTCCGTGAGCTTCAACGACGTCGTCGACGGCACCTCCAACACGCTGTTGGCGAGCGAGAGCATCGTGCGCGGATCGAGCGTCAGCGGGCCGAACGGTTCCGGGTGGGGCGGCGCCGGCGGGTATTGGGGCGGCGCGCCTCACGGCAGCTACGGCTTCACCACGATGGAGCCTCCCAACACGCCCGTCGCCGACAGGATCTATACCTGCAAAGACGAGAACTTCCCGCGAGCCCCCTGCGTGGGGACCATGAGCACGTTGCCCCACTACAATTTCGCCCGAAGCTATCATCCCGGCGGCGCGGTCTTCGTCCTTGTCGACGGGTCGGTCCGTTTCATCTCCGAAACGATCGACTTGCCGACCTACCATGCGATTGGCACCCGGCGCCAGGGAGAAGTCGCCGGCCAGTTCTAGTGTCGTTCAAGGAAGGGCGCGCAGCGCAATCGAGGCCGGCCCAAGGGACGGTCGCTTTCCCTTTCCCAAAGGTGCAAGACTCCCATGAGAAGTTACCGTGCGTTGGTTCCGTTGCTCGTTTCGGTACTGTTCCTGGTCGGTTGCGGTCCCGGCGGGCCGGTCACCCATCGGGTCACCGGAACGGTCACCTTCGACGGTGCCCCGGTTGAAAGCGGGGAAATCGTCTTCAAGGATGCCGGCGGAACGGGCAAGAGTTACGCCGACCGCATCACCGGTGGTAAGTTCTCGCTCGAGACCTCGCCCGGCAGCAAGAAGGTCGAAATCACGGCGATGCGCGAAGTCCCCGGGCAGTTCGATACTTCGAATCCGGGGGAAAAAGTGCCCTTGAAGGAGCAGTACATCCCCGCGCAGTACAACATCGAATCGACGTTGACCGTCGAGGTGACCGGGGCGGACTCCCTCACCTTCGATCTAAAGAGCGGCGAAGGCGGCGAGGGCGAATAGTCTTCTTTCGAAACCGCCCTTCGACCACGCACCGGCTGTCGGACGCCGCGCCGGCAGCCGGTTCATTTTGTCTTGCCGTCTCTGGGGCGAAATGGACGTGGAGATGCCTGGGGCGAAACGCCACCAAGGCCGACGCTCGGCCTCCGCGCGACGAGGGCCGCGTCTTGATCGTGACGGTGCCGGACCGGTTCCCTTGGGCAATCGTCCTCGTCCGATCGACCATTATGCGCCCCCGGGCCGCAGCCTACCGCTGCTGGC
>Ga0334898_1001743_pt1 | contig 22737 bp, 24 predicted proteins | sample GraSluR3_MG_10_FD_207228 | JGI IMG/M metagenome (GOLD analysis project Ga0334898, IMG submission 207228) | Sludge microbial communities from methane-producing bioreactor in Wageningen University, Netherlands - Granular Sludge_3_08-R3 | ecosystem: Engineered > Bioreactor > Anaerobic >... | reverse complement strand
TCAGATTCAGACTGGACCTTTGCATCACTATTATTCTGAAGGTTATTGCAGAAGTCGAGCTCCTGATACCGGCATTCGGTTTCTGTTTCATACCGCCCTGCGAGGAATTCGCAGAAGCCATATGCGAGGAATTCTTCGGGCTTCCGCTGTTCCCTCCGCAGTTGGAGGATATCCGGTTACGGGACGACTAGCAAAAAACTCCTGACGTTTTTATCGTCAGGAGTTTTTTTTACACATCCTTATCTGGCAATAAACGGCAGGTTAAATCAAAAATATATCCTATATATTGGCTATGTAATATATGCCTTGTTAACCACCGGATTCTTCAATGATTATCTGTGCCGCCTTCTCAATAGTTATTCCCTGGTCCATGCTGCTTTTTCTTATGTGTTCATAGGCTTTTTGTTCCGAAGTCTCCAGTCTGTCCATAAGGATTCCCTTGGCTTTTTCTATGTTCTTTCTGGCCGAAAGTGAATTTTTCAATCTTTCAACCCTTTTCTCAAGGGTTGTTATTCTGCTGGAATTAATAAGCGAAAACTCTACGATTTGCATCAGTTGGACGGGGTTTATCGGCTTGGTTACATATGCAAACACCTTCATGTGTTTAAGCTTTTCAACAAAATCCCTGTTGGGGTTTGCTGTCATATATACAACCGTTGAAAGTCTTTCCCTTTCTATCAGGCTGCCGGTTTCATATACATTGGTACCCCAGAGGTTAACATCCATCAGTACCAGGTCCGGCCTTATGCTTCTGGCAATACGCATCGCTCCGGAACCGTCACTTGCCTGATAGGTCCTGTAGCCTCTTTTTTTAAGCATATCATTTATATGATTTATTAAAGTCTGACTGCTTGAAGCTATCAGTATACTGCTAATATCCATCCGACCACCCCGTACATTATATGCATTTCAATAATTATATCATTTACTGCAAATATTCCAAAACCGTTTGCACATGTACGGCAGCGCCTATACAAAGCGCATCTTCTTCTATATCAAAGTAGGGACTGTGGGCCACATACTGTGTTTTGCCTTCTCTGCTGCCGCTGCCAAGCCGCCAGAATACGCCGGGTACCCTCTGCAGATAATAGGCAAAATCCTCAACCCCCAGTCTCGGTTTTTGTATATCAATTACTTTATCGCCCACAATCTTAGCGGCGGCCTTTCTTACCATTTCGGCCATGGAATTGTCATTTATAAGCAAAGGATACCCTGCGTCAAACAGTACACGGTGTTTTGCACCCATTGCCCTGCAAATATTCATTGCGATGTCTTCTATGCCCTCATGTATCCTTTGGCGGGTTGCACTGTCAAGGGTCCTAATTGTCCCGGTCATTTCCACCCTGTCGGCAATTATATTGGCCTGGCTGCCGCCCCTTATTATTCCAACAGTCATAACCCCGGGTTCCATGGGATCTATCTGCCTGCTTATCACCTGCTGCAGCGCATTTATAATCTGGGCCGAAACCGCTATTGCATCTACTCCTTCGTTGGGCTGTGCCCCGTGGGCTGATTTCCCGATGACCTCTATCCTGAAGTCGTCGGAACAGGCATTCGCGATGCCGCATCTTATGCCCACCGTCCCCACTTCCAGCTCGGGTGATACATGGAGGCCAAAAACCGCGTCAACCTTCGGATTATCCAGCACGCCTTCCTCCACCATCCGGGCTGCTCCTCCGGTGGTTTCCTCCGCCGGCTGGAATATAAACTTAACCCTTCCGTTTATATGGTCCTTCAGTTCTGTCATCACCATTGCCGCGCCAAGCAGTATCGCGGTATGTGCATCATGACCGCAGGCATGCATTTTCCCCTTTACCCTTGACGCATACTCCACTTTTTTTCTGTCCTGTATCGGAAGGGCATCCATATCCGCTCTGATGGCCACTGTTTTGCCGCTTCCCCCGCCTTCCAGAAGCGCCGTTACCCCTGTGCCCGCAACACCTCTTTCCACCTCCAGCCCAAGGCTTTCCAGAATCCCGCTCACCACTTTGGAAGTGCGGAATTCCTCGTTTCCAAGCTCAGGATGCATGTGAAAATCCCTTCTAATCTCGATCATCCGCTGTTTGTATTTGTGGACCCTTTCAGGCACATTAATCCTTCCGGTCTGCAAAAAAATACCTCCCTATTGCACTTATTATTTCTCTATTCCTTCCCTGGCCAAAACGCCTTTTTTGTAATAGTGCCTTACTTCTTTAATCTCGCTTATCAAATCCGCCCTCTCCAGTATCTCGGGACAGGCCTTCCTGCCGGTGAAAACAAGCTCCACTTCCTTAGGTTTTTCTTCAATAAGCCCTGCAAAATCATCGGCGGGTATTAGCCCGTAATACACGGCGATATTGGCCTCATCCAGTATTACTATGTCATAATCCCCCGACATTATTACCCTTTTGATCTCTTCAAAACCCTTCCTTGCAGCACTAATATCCTCATCCGTCGGTTTTCTGTCAATAAAACAGCCCCTGCCATACTGCTTAACCACTATATCCGGGTATAACTTCTGCAGTGCATTCAGCTCGTTGTAATACATTCCCTTCACGAACTGTCCCATGTAAACCCTTAGCCCGGCTCCCACAGCCCTTACAGCAAGGCCTATGGCTGCAGTTGTCTTACCCTTTCCGTCCCCTGTATAAACCTGCACATAACCTACCATTCACACACCTCCCCGTGTTCTACGGCACAGCTTTATTTTATCATACGTATCTTTTTATATCCCCTGTAATATTCTATTCGGATCTTTTTGTTTTATAGGCCAGGGGCTTCAATAAGAACCCTGCAGTCTTCAACAGATTTTTATCGCTGTTGAACAGTCTGTTTCCAAGAGAGCCGTTTAGTGTTTTTACCATAATGTCAAACCTATTATTGTCCATTCTTTCCAGGGTTCTTCGCAGCACAACAGACCTCTGATAACTGGCCCTCAACAGCTTTGTGCTTTTTTCATAATCGTCCAGTCCGCATATGTCCCTGGCAGCCTGTATACCGGTATATATCGAGGCAAATTGTCCGAACCCAAGAAAGGGCATGATTGAACCGAAGTTGTTGCCGGTAAAAAAAGTATTCCCGATGCGGGGGTGCCTGCATATACCGATTATATATTTACTGATTTCGAAACCGTCAGTTATTCTGAGGTTTTGTCTGTACACCCTGCATACATCATTGTAAAACCTGTCCCACAGTATATTGATATTAAATCTTTTGTTTTCGGGATAATCAGGATAACCTATTACTATATTCGCTTCTTTTTCCGATATCGGAATAAAATATCCGTACCCCTTCGGTGCCAGTTCATTGTTGAGCCACGCCCTCACAGTGTATGGGTCGAAGTCTCCCGATACAATGGCACCCTTAAGAGTAACGGATAAATCCTGCCGGAAATCCTGCACCTTCATAGCATAGGATGCATCCCCGGTTGCCATGACAACATGGGTAAAGCTTTTAAGTAGCTGCCGGTATGTGTACCGGGAACCAAAGACTATTTTGCTTTTCAACTGCTCTGCCAGCTGCTTCTCAAAGGATACCGGATGCCTGCCCCTCGTGTTGGTAAACCCAAGGTGCCCCTTTATATGGGCACTTTGGTTCTGTGAATGGATTATCAGGTTGCTTATATTACCGGTCGGTTTCAGATATATTCCGTGCTCCTCCGAAAAATACGCAATCGGGTCCTTTATCGGCCTGGTCAAAACCGGCAGCAGTATTTCACAGTTGACAAACCTGTCCCCTACCTGTCTTCGTTTTTCAAACACCGTTGGGCTAATTCCGTTCTTCTCTAAAGTTATGGCACAGGTAAGCCCCGATAAACCCGCACCCATAACTGCTACTTCAACCATAGTAATCACCTCCCCTTTATATTAATGACATAATGTTACATGAAATATGCCAGAGAACCCGGATTTATAATATTTTTCCCTTTAAAAGGAACAATAACTTTATTATCCGTCATATCGAAGGGAGACAGCCATGCACACCGGTTCAAGGAGAATGAAATTGTTCAGGGAAATTGCAAGACTTGCCTTTTATAAACAGCTTAAGGAAAAAATTGACGAGATACCCTATAGCTTTAGCTCCGGGCCCGGCGGCATTAACGCCGCAAAAAACGAAGTGTTGGTGGCCATAGGTCTTAACCCCACTTCAAACACCGATACCGAACTGTCCAGGGAGGTGGACGCCGCCCTGAACCTGGATGAGATAGAGCTTCCCCTTGTGACTGTTAACGGCAGCATCTGTAGCGAGTGTGACCAGGAAAACCGGCGGGAATGCCAGGACGCCTGCATATTTTACCCGGATACCAAGACCAAAAACAATGGTCCCATAATAGAAAACGGAAAATGCTTATCCTGCGGCCGGTGCATCCCCCGCTGCCCCCTGGGGGCGATAAACGATAAGATTGAGTTCATTCCTATCAGCAAATTTCTTGACCGCGGAACTCCGGTATATGCCGCAGTGGCCCCGGCGGCAGCGGGACAGTTCGGGGCAGGCGTAACCATGGGTAAGTTAAGGAGTGCCCTTAAGTCCATAGGCTTTGTCGATATGTTGGAGGTGGCTCTGTTCGCCGACATGGTAACTCTAAAGGAGGCCGACGAGTTCAACCTTCTGGTAAAAACCGAGGAGGACTTTATGATAACCAGCTGCTGCTGTCCCGTCTGGGTCAACCTTTTAACAAAACACTACGACAATCTTTATGACAGGCTTACCAAAACCGTATCCCCCATGGTTGCTTCGGGAAGGATAATAAAAGCAATATTCCCCGACTGTAAAACAGTGTTTATCGGTCCCTGCGTGGCAAAAAAAGCCGAAGCAAAGCACCCCGACCTAAGGGGTGCCATAGATTATGTGTTAACCTTCAACGAACTTTTGGAGGTATTCAATGCGCTGGAAATAGACCTTAAATCGCTGCCGGACGACAGTAAAGAGCAGTCCTCGGTTGGCGGCAGGACCTATGCCCGGACCGGTGGCGTAAGCGAAGCGGTCAGGATAACCCTTGAGAGAATTGCTCCCGACAGAACAGTGAAATTTAAAGCCATCCAGGCCGACGGTGTGGCTGAATGCAAAAAGCTGCTGGACAAAATAAAGTCCGGTAAAATCGATGCAAATTTCATAGAGGGAATGGGTTGTAAAGGAGGCTGTGTCGGGGGGCCCAGAACCAACATACAGGCCAATGAGGGCAAAAAATGCATTGAGGAATACGGAAGCAGGGCCAGATACACCAATCCAATTGACAATATAAACGTAAGGCAGCTTTTGAAATATCTCGAAAACCTTCAAACCGACCAATTTGAAAGGCTGCTTTTAAGATGATTATAACAGGTTCCGGTGATAACGTGTTAAGACCTCTCCTATCGCTGCTCGGTAAGAATTATCGGTCCGTCCCCTGTTATGGCTATTGTATGCTCGTACTGTGCCGACAGCTTGCCGTCGGCGGTTCTTGCCGTCCATCCGTTTGAATCTATTTTGCAGCGCCAGGTTCCTTCGTTTACCATAGGTTCTATTGTAATAACCATACCTTCCAACAATCTGAGGCCCTTTCCCGGAGCACCAAAATGAGGGATCTGCGGGTCTTCGTGTATTGTTGGTCCTATACCGTGACCGGTAAAATCCCTGACTACCGAAAACCCTTCCGCTTCAACATAGGATTGAATTGCGTGTCCTATATCACCTATCCTGTTGCCGGCAAATGCTTTTTCAATACCCCGATAAAGGCAGCTTTGGGTGACTTCCAGTAAATGCTTTGCCTTATTCGAAGCACTTCCTACCGCATAGGTCCAGGCGGAATCCGCCAGGCCGCCGTCCAGATTGACAACCATATCAATGGTTACAATATCACCATCTTTCAAACGGTCATTCCGTGGAAATCCATGACAAATCTCATCGTTAACCGAAGCACAGGTGGCATACTTGTAACCTTTGTAACCCTTTTGTTCGGGTACGGCACCATGCCGCCTCAAATATTTTTCAACAAAATCGTCTATTTCCATGGTTGAAATTCCCGGTTCGATAATTTTAAATATTTCCTTATGGCATGAAGCCAGTAGCTTTCCCGCTTCATGCATTTTGTTTATTTCTCTTTCAGACTTCAGAGTTACCAACTTAAGTCCCCCTCGGTATTTGAACTCGCCTGCAAACTTCCTTTATATTTTAACACAAACCACTGTTTTCGGCCAAAACTCAAGTTTAAAAAACACCTTCCCTGTGCTATAATTGCTGTAATATTACAGGCGAGGTAGTTTCAATGTCCAAAACACAAATACGCGAAAACATACATTTGTTTGTTTGCCCCCTTTGCGGGGAAAAAATGCGGATGAAGAACGATAAAAGCATAGTCTGTACAAAGAATCACTGTTTTGACCTGTCCAAAAGGGGATATGTAAACCTGCTCGTGTCCCGGGTTAATACCGAATACGACAGAGATATGCTCAAATCCAGAAATTTGATAATAAAAGGCGGCCTTTTCTGTCCCCTGACACAGAAACTGGGAAGCCTAATACTCGAAGATACGTCGAAGGCTGCCGCGGACGGTATAAAAATATTAGACGCCGGCTGCGGGGAGGGCTCACACCTGGCCCAAATAATTGATAGTATAAGCGGCAGCACCAATATGAAAATAACAGGGATTGGTATAGATATTTCCAAGGAAGGTATACAGATCGCATCAAGGGATTATCCCGGTATCGCCTGGTGTGTAGCAGACCTGACAGGGATACCCTTTGCCGATGGCGGTTTTAATGGGGTGCTGAACATCCTGTCCCCCGCCAATTATTCGGAGTTTAAAAGGCTTTTGACCGATGACGGGCTGCTTGTTAAAGTGGTCCCCGGCAGCGGTTACCTTGCACAGCTTAGGGAGTTTTTCTACCACTCCACCGAAAATGAAGAATACTCCAACCAAAGGGTAATTGAGCATTTCCAAAATAGTTTCAATATGACCGGCATGCATCGGATACTGTACAATATGCCGGTGGATAAGGAAAACCTTAAGCATCTTATCAGGATGACCCCGCTTTCCTGGGGTGCTGCCGACAAAAGGATAAAAGAAGCTCTGAAGACAGGAATACCCGACATCACAGTCGATTTAACGGTTATACTCGGCAAAAGACAAGCCTGAATCGTCCCTGTTATTCGCCAAGCTGCATTATCATCCATTCACCCTGCAGGTCCCTTGTCCTTCCCTTTTCCACAAAGCCGCACTCTGAATATATTTTCAAGGCGGCATTGTTTTCCGGTCTCACTTCCAGTTTAACGGTACTAACGCCGCTTGATTTTAGCAGGTTTAATCCCCTGTCCACCATGGCCCTGCCTATACCCTTACCCCGACAGTCGGGATGCACCGCAACCGACAGTATCTGTCCCGCAGACCCGGTACCCATCTCAAATCCTATGTAAAAGAGCTTGTTGCGTACAACCTTAAAGACCGCAGCCGGGCCAATACCGTAACTGCCGGTCAGCCATCGGTAAAAAGACCTGAACACAAACCCTGAAAGAAGGGCATCCTTCCAAAGGCGTCGTATACTGCCGGCAACCACTATATATCCCTGTACCGTCCCATTATCATCAACCGCCACCAAAAATCCGTCATCCACTGCATGATGAAGCATAAGAAATATATCGGCTACCGCTTCTTTTATCCGCCGGTTGTTTGGCACAAAAAACTCGATACTTTCTGCAAAGGCAAGGCAGAAAATATCCGCAACCCCGGTTATGTGTTTTGAACTGCATTCAATAATTTTCAACCAAACCATCCTCTGTTTCAGATAAGCCCTTAAGGATTATCATTTCATCTATCGTCAGGAAGTAAAAACCCTGCTGTATAAGGCCGTCAATTATCATCGGCAGCGCCTTTACGGTACTGTTTCGGTTACCGCCGGAAGATGAAACCACATTGCCGCTGTCATGGAACAAAAGTATCGAACCGGGCTTTGTCCTCTTCATTACGTTCCTCACTATGTCTGTATGCCTTGTCTCCTCCCAGTCCTGGCTTGACACGTCCCACAGCACGATTGTATATCTCTTTTCCCTAAGTAGTTCCCTTGCGTATTGTGAATATACACCCCGTGGAGGCCTGAAAAGGGTGGGCTTCTGGCCGGTTATGGTTTCTATTGCTTCCTCCGCCAGCATGATTTCGCCATAGGTCGCAGCCTTTGAAAGCGGTACAAGGCTTCTGTGGGAATTGGTATGATTGCCTATGGAATGACCTTCCTCATGCATTCTTTCTACTATACCGGGATGCTTTGAAGCATGGCTGCCCACAAGGAAGAAGGTGGCCTTCACCTCCCTTTCCGCAAGTATATCCAGTATTTGATTGGTATAGACCGGATCCGGTCCGTCATCGAAGGTAAGGGCCACGTATTTGAACTCCCTCGGACCGTTTCTTATGATATCCACCTGCATTCCGAAACCCTTGTATACATAACGGTTAAAGAACACAAGGACCGCCACCAGAAGTACTGCGGCAGCCAGCATAATCTTTAGCATGGTGGCTTTTTGGAAAAACCATCTTCCTGCCAGCCTTTCGCCTATTTCTTCCGGGTGAGATAAAAACTGTACGATGGATACCAGCAGCATAAATATCCCGGTAAAAACAAGCGAATCGGGTTTTCGAAATACCAGCAGCGACAGTACCAGCACAAGACCGGTTACCATTACCGACAAATGGCGTTTTCCCAAGATTCTCTTTGACACTGCAAAGACAAGTCCGCTTAATAGCGCCGTAGTTGGCGAAGCGGCAAGCAGTGCACCCAGCATAACCGTCTCCCCGTCCCTCTGTGCGAAGCGTAACGTGACAGGCCATTCATGTCCAAGCACCACACCAAAGGTGGACACCAGAAATGCAAGCCCGGTGTTTACATATAAGCCTGCCAGAACTACGCAGATAAAGCCTTTGAAAAAGTCCAAGGCAAGGTTTTTGTATCCGTCTTTCCAGTCTGTCTTAATAAGGCCAAAGCAGTAGGAAAACACAAATATATAAACGAATGAAGACATATTGACCCCCGAGGTTTTGATTCAATTTTACATCCATATTTCAGTATACGCAATGCTTAACATAAATTGTCATGCAGACAGAAAAAATAGCCCACTTTTTAAGTGAGCCGCTTCTACTTTTTACTATTTATTCAATCAGTGTGCGTTGACGGTACCAAGGTCGGTTACCCTGCCGCTTTGGACGGCAACTCCCGTTTTAAAGGGGTCGGGGCTGCCGGTTATAAATAATTCGTAAGTATTGGGTGAAAGGGCAAGGATAAAGGACCCGTCGCTTTGTATCTTCGCCTGCAGGGTCCAGTTGCCGGGATTGTTGCGATTAAAGCCCGGCCCGATAGCCATAACTGTACTTCCGGGGGATGCCCCGGTTATTACACCCTTCAGGATGCCCTTGTTGTTATCTATTGTATAGGTTTGGCCGGGGCTGCTTGCGTTAACCGTTATTTGATCTCTTATTGCCATTTCAAAGGACATATGATAGGTTCCGGTGGGTACCATCATAAAATAACCGCCCTGGTCGTCTGTTTCTGCAAAACCGATACTTCTGTCGGTCTGACTGCTAATAAAGTGTATGTGGACACCTTCCTCGGGAGCCCCGGTGTAGGGGTCCCGTACCACACCACATACTGCGGCGGCCTGACTGGCAGCCATTAATTTATAATTCCCGTGTTCCATGGCAGCGTCTTTGCCGGCGGACACATTTATTTCCACCATTTTTTTATCATCCGCCGCCAGGGTGGTGTAGGTTACAATGGCCTTACCGGAAGCATCGGTTGTCGTCTCGGACTGCGACAGCTGTGCATTTCTCTCACCCGCTTCAAAGGCACTTGCATGGAAACTGACCATCGCACCCTCTACAGGGTTTCCGTCTTCATCGGTTACCGTAACGGTAATGGTAGCGGTCTGCCCTCCCCCTTCCGGCAGTACCTGCGGGGTTACTGCAGCAGACATTGATATACTCTCCAACTGCTGCTCCTGATCATCCTCCGGCTGGTCTTCAATGTCCCCGGGCGTATCATCCGCCGGCTCTTCCAGCAGGTCTATTATAGCCGACCCATCGGGACGCTCTACATTATACACGGCGTTTGCTGTAAACTTTGCCATCTGGTCCCTCTTTATGTAAGATTCGCTCGCATAGTCAAGACCCTCGGTAAGACCTAGCTCATCCGCCAGCCTGTCGTACCCGGCCGGCCATTCAAGTCCTTCTGTCTCGTAACCGAGTATCCTTATAAGAATGGCCGCCCACTGGGCCATCTGGAGATTATCGCCGGGATAGTATCCGCCGTCACCATAACCCCCTATTATACCTTCCCCTGCAATAAGGTTAATCCAGCCCACAGCCCATTCGTGGTCCCCCATGCCTATATATACATCGTCAAAGACCTGGGGCAGGCCTTCGGCCTGCTGCACTTCATCTTCGGTAAACCCCACAAGGACTGCTGCTACCTTTGCAGCCTCTGCCCGGGTAAGATTGTCTTCGGGACAAAAATTACCGTCTCCCCGTCCGGATAAAACCCCCAATTCCACCATTTGCTCTATGGCATTTCTGTGAGGATTGTTTTCAATATCAGTCATTGAAGCAGAAGCCGTTACATACGCACTTAAAAGTACGGACAGAATTATAAATATAGCGGTACTTTTCTTCTTCATACTCTTTTCCTCCCTTCAATATTTAGCCTGCATGGCTTTTCATTAATATATCATAATTTTTATTCAATTCCCATGAGTTTGCTTGCCCGCCGCTAAAATACAGCCTCTATTGCAAAAGTCCGGTCTGATCTTTCAACCCCATTTTCCCTGTACTATAATTTATGTAAACAAATGGATTACATGCCATGAATTGTTAAAGCTCAAGCTAAGAAAAAACGCACATTAATTTAAGTGCTCTCAACTACTAATCCCGAAGGCTCACCCGCGAAAGCATGGAGGTACTGTTAAATGCTGTGGGATGCTCGCTGCCAAACAAGGATGCATTGTCTTTGAACCTAACCCCCATGACATCCAGGAGCTTGAGATTGTTACCACTGCATCATTAAATGTATACCTGCAGGCGGGCCTGCCTGAATTTGCTTCAAGAATCCACGTATCCGTGACTAACGGTGAATTACACAGGGTATTCGTGCCACGGAGTGAAGGTACTCCAGATGGAATTATAATGTATTCCGTGGACAAAAAAACTGTGATATACTTCCTATAGCATGAGAACATCGGAGGTGTAACCTTATGAAGAGTACTGACTGGAAAGAGGCGATAAACAAGCGACGGTCCATCCGCAGCTATGAGATGCTCCCGGTTGAAGAAAACAAAAGGGAACTCTTAGAATCCTTAAAAGAAAAACCGTTGGTGATTTCCTGGAAGATGGCATGAAGGAGAAAGACCTTCCCCCGGAGCTTTTAAACGCCTTTGACCTGGCACGGAGAGCCCCTTCGGCTGCCAACAGCCAGTTCTGGCGCTTCAGGGTCTCACCTGATTATAAAACTGTTTCCATAGCAAAACCTGTAGACTATAAACACTTCAAATGGGAGCATCCCGATGTAGATATCGGCATATGCGCCTGCCATTTCTGGCTGGGGCTTATGACACAGGATATTGACTGCAGGGTTTCGCTGGATGAAGAGCGGGGCCGTGCCCTATGGCACTTCCTGCCTGCTGCCCGGCTGATGCAGCGGGTGGATATAGGCGGTTGCGCTGTTTTCGTTCACGCCTTCAATATAAACCCTGGTTCCATTGTAGGTTACATTGGCCATTACCGCTGAAGTGGCAATTTCCATTGCACGTGTTTTATCGATACTATCAACCTCCCATATAATATTTATGAATAAGTTTAGTCTTTTCATTAAACCGGCAGAGTATTCGACGGATAAATTATCAAACCCGATTTTTTACTTTTGTAAGAAATGCAACCCTGTGGTAAAATTATGTGTCTAATGAACAGAAGGCAGGCGAAGGAATTTTAATGGATGAGCAGAGCATTATAAAGGGCATAAAAAACGCGGAGGAATGGGCCGTTGAAGCGGCGGTTGAAATGTACGGCGACAGGCTTGTAAAGTCCGCCTATATGGTGTGCGGCGACCGGCATCTCGCCGAAGAGGCGGCCCAGGACGCGTTTCTTACCCTCTGCTGCAGGATACAAGGCTTCAGGGGGGATGCCTCCCTTTATACCTGGCTTTACAGGATTACAATAAATAATGCCAGAAACAAAACCCGAAACCGCTGGTTCAGGAAGGTTTTGCCCTGGGAAGGGCCGGAATTCGAAAAACAACCGGACTGCATAACGCCGGAAAAAAGCGTAATAGACGGCGAAACCTCGGAAGAGATATGGCGGGCGCTATCCATGCTGCCCCTTATATACCGGCAGGTTATAGACCTTTATTATATGCAGGAGTTAAAGGTCCGGGAGATTGCAGACGTGCTTGATGTGTCGGAGGGCACCATAAAGAGCCGCCTTGCAAGGGCCCGGGAACGGCTCAAGGATCTATTGAATGAAAGGTGGGCGGAATAAGATGAATAACAGTTATGAAAAGGATATAAAAGATATACTGTCAGTAAAGCTTGACGGGGTGATACTGTCAGATGAAAGCAAAAGGCGTATAAAATACAATATGACGGAAATACTGGCACGCCGAAGGCTGCCCTTACCGGAAAGGCTTGTTACAGGGCTCCGGGGATTCTGGCACTCCACCTATGAGGTATCGGTGGCCCCGGCCGCCCTGTCCGCCGCCGTAGCCGTATTGCTACTTATATTTACACTGTATCCCGGCGCAAAGCTGTACACAAAACCCATAAAGCGCGAAATCGTCTACATCCAGTCAATAATAGAACAGAATGGCACCCAGTCGGTGGTGTACCTGCCGGTGGATATGGAGGTTAATGATAATGCGAACAATTAGGCTAAAGGGAAAGCACATAATACTATCTGCGGCCTTTTTGGCAGCGGTACTGCTTGCCGCCTACCTGGCGGCACCGCACCTTCTAATGTACCAGGCCAAAAAACTCAATAACAGTGGCCGGACAGTAGAAGCCCAGGCGGTATACGATAGGATAGCGGGCCTGTTCCCCTACTCTTCCGCCACACCGTATGCCCTGTACCGGTCAGCGGAATACGACTCGCCGTCACAGCATTGGTTTGGTTCCCGTATTGAGGAAGCCGGCGTTATATACATCTTCCCGGACTTTTCATCCTCCTTCCACGGAAAACAGCTAACCAAAACCGATGCGCAGTCCTCAGCAGAAAAGTATAAGAAACTTGTGGAAAGGTATCCCACCTCCCCCTGGGCGGGACACGGGCTAAAGCAGCTGGCGGCGGTCTACAACTACCTTGAGGACTATGAAAAAGCTGAGCATTATCTTAAAGAATATATAGACCGTTCCATATATTACGGTAACGAGGGCTACCTGATGCTGGCCGAGCTTTACCGGAAGCAGGAAAGGTACAGCGACGCCCTTTATGCGGTAGAAACCCTGCAGTCGGAGCACCCCGGAAGTTACACCCTTGACGCCGCTCTCTTCAAAGGTGAAACACTGGTTGATATGGGAAGGCTTGATGAGGCGGAAGCCGTAGTCAAAAAAATCCCGGCCATGGCAGAAAAGGAATACTCCGATCTGGCAGACCATATGGGCGAGGACATACGAACCGACAATGTGAATATGTGGGTTAACAGGTCTAACAGACTTACCGCCATGATTGAGGCCGCAAGGAATAATCCCGGCTACGGTGGCAGTATTACCGGTACCATTATAAAGGGTAATACTCCCTTTGAGGGGGTATACGTGTACGCCCAGAGTAAAACCCATTCAAACGTTACCCATAGCCCCCCGGATTATATCGCCAAAACCAGGACCGGCAAGGACGGCGAGTTTTCCATAGGCGGCCTTTTACCCGGCCATTACCAGATAGGTCTGGGGGTTCCCGCCCACTTGCTGGAGGGCTATACGCTGGAGAAAAAGGATGCAATGGCCTTGCTGACGGTTGACAACCAAAGGGAAGCAAATATTGACCTAAGGTTTGTGGAGACGCTGGAGCTTATTTCCCCCATCGGAGGGCAGCAGGTAGACATGGGCGAAATTACCTTCATCTGGGAGGAGGTTCCGGGTGCAAATACCTATTCGCTGTATGTAGGATCGGTCACAACAGACGAAAATGGAGTTATTGCTTCCCACTCCTTTGCGCCTCTTGCAACTGGTATCACACAAAACAGCATAACCCTGTCTATGGAAGACTTTGACCTTAGAAGGCCCCTTAGTGTATCCTTCGATGAAAAGGGAGTATCCCCCGATACGGTGTTGGGACTGTTATACCCGGGAGGCACCTTCACCTGGGGCATATACGCCTACGACGAGGATGGTTCGGAAATCACCACCAGTCGGAGCTACGGAGCCTCATACACCCAAAGGGACCTTCCTCTTGTATCGGTGACGGGGAGCATTACTAACAAGGGCGACAGGCTGCTTATGGAGAAAAAATATGCGGAGGCTATCGAAGCATACAAAGAAACCCTGGAGAACCACCCGGACGACATACACAGCCTTTCGGCAATGGCAAAGCTTAATCACTACGGGATGAATAAGACCCGGGAGGACTATCTAATAGCCGCCGGTTACTACCGACGAATTCTTGATATAACCGCTGCACCGGAGCTCCGGGAATCCCTTGCAGATGTACTGTTTGAAGCAGGGAACTATCAGCAGGCCCTTGCAGAGTATGAAAAAACAGAGCCGCAGTCTATCAGTTGGCTTACCTACTACAAAATCGGGCAGTGTCAGTTCCTTTTAGGCAAAACCAACAGTGCCTTTGAAAGCTTTGACCGGACGGCGGAGATGCAAAACGGTAAATATATGCGGGGCTATCCGGTAGCCGCAGCCCTTGTTACCAACCGGCCAGACAAGGCTGTTGAGTATGCGCGGCTTGTGGATGAAGGTACTCTATATCTTGACGAGCTTGAGGAATATGCCGAAAGAGGTTATTCGGTAGACAGGCGGATTGCAGGTTTGATTCAAAATGGCGATTTGGACGGGGCCCTTCAAAGTCTTGATGAAACCAGGCCCCTGGACCTGTTCGTCAGGGGGCTTATATACCGCCTGGCCGGCGACTACCGTCAGGCGGAGGATGTGCTTTGTAATCTGCAGCAGACGACAGGCGAAGAGAGCAAATTCCTTGCTCTCCTTTTGAAAAAAATACTGTAATACTCCATCCATCTTGTTGCTTATGTAAAATCATGTTTGACATAAATCAGAGCATTATCTGGGGGTTTGTTACTTAGTGGCGTAAAACTTCGCCACTTCTTTTCCTTTCCTGTTGGCTGTTATTTCGCCGCTTTGCGGATGTACAAGGAGCAGCCGTATATCCATCCATCCTTTAAATCCGAAAGCGAAACCCCTGTGGTATTTAAACCGCCTGACCGCATCCTTCACATCCATGTCCGGACGCTGCCCCACAACCAAAACCCCGGTCACAATGCTTGACATGTGTTCTTCATGGGGCACTACCAACTCATCGGCCGCATTTTTCAAATCCCCGGTGAAGGTATCAAGCTGTTGCATGTCCAGCCGGGAATAATACTTTACAATACAGTGTTCATAGTTTTCAAATTTGTACACTCTGGCTTTTCTGGTAAGAAAGTATTTTTCATTCTGAATAAAGGACCTGGCATACAAATCACAGTTCAAGCCCTTGCATTCCCAATCCTTTTCGATATCAAAGTATGTGCTCAGCTTATCCGCCAGCTTGTCAATGTATCCATAATCCTCCATACCGTCACCTTCCCCGTTATTTTTGATATGATGTATTATAACACAAACGCACGGATATTCCCATAAACACCGACACAAAAACCGGGCAAAACACATATAATGATTCAAGGGGGCAAGCCCCGTTCATCCTTCCGGACAGGGGGTATGGATGTGAAAAGTGACAATATACTGCACTATCTTTATATTATCAATTATGCTTTGGGAATTTCCATCGGAGGCATAGCCGTAAACGAATACCTTATGCACGGGAATAAAGTACCATTGTTGATTATCCTTGCTGTGGTGATAGCAGGCCCCTTTGAGGATTTTCTGGTTAATATGATAGAAAACAAGCCTGTTTCTGATTATGAGAAAAAATTAAGGACCAGGCTGGTGGACCAACTGACCAGTATTGGCTTTCTCTTATTCCTGCTGTTGGCAGCCCTGGAATCCAATTAAACTATGAACCTGCCTTTTTGCATCATAACGACAAAAGCGTCCGGCAGAATGGCGGATATTCACGCGAGAATGCCTGCAATACTGCCGGACGCCGGTTCGGTAAAACGGTGGATGGAAAACAGCGCCCCATAAGCCTTATTTTATTTTTTTGTATGCCTTCAATATCTCACCGTAGTACAATACATGATAGTCTTCCTTCGGATAGCAGGTTCCTTTTATTTCGTCAACCAGATTGTTTTGGTCCATACCCTGCCTGTACACAATCCTGCACTCGACGTGCATATCACAGTCGCTTATTATGGGTGTATCAACAACCCGGCCCTTTTCTGTCTTCAGCCCGCATTCCCCGAACTTGTCGATGTTCCTTCCCGATTTGGTACCGCATACGTTAAGGGCATCCTTCAGCTGTTCATTAAGGGGAAAGCTCACGGTAAACTCGTCCGCTTTGTCTATCAGGTGATATGTATGACGGGAATACCTTACCATAACGGTAAAAATGGGCCTTTTCCACATGAACCCGATAGCTCCCCATCCTATGGTCATCGTATTTGTCCTTCCGCCCCCTTTAACCGTCAGAAAAGCTCCCTTCGGCAGCTGTTCCATAACGTCCTTTGAAATTCCAACAAAATCCATTTCACTGTACATATTTTACACCTCCATATGCTCCAACAGTTCTATCCTTTCCCCCGACGGTCCCTTTAAGAATGCCGTCACAATGCCGTTAAAAAGGTCCGGGATAACCGACGGTTCTACGGTTTCAAACTCCACACCTTTCCCTTTAAGTGTGCTGACGATATCCGAAATACCGTTTACTTCTATGGCAATGTGGTTTATGCTTCCCCCCTGCCCCGCACCGGCTTTTTTGCTGTCCGACGGTTCCACCAGTTCTATCACCATTTCCCCTAGGCGGAGAAAGGAAAGCTTTAACCACTGATTGCCCGGTTTTTCAACAACTGCTTCGTATTCCGGTGTAAATCCCAGGTTTTCTATGTAGAATGCCTTTGACCTTTCCATATCCCGGGTATGAATCCCTATATGGGCAGGCCCTTTGAATACTGCCATTCTGCCACCGTCCTTTTTTATAATGTATGGGGACACACCTTTATAGCAGGTATTCCTCTATGGCCAAGGAATGTCCCCATTAGAATTCCTTGCTGCGGAGTGTCCCCGATTGATCTATTACTATTATATTATTATGAAAGTGACCCTTCAAGATGCGAATATTTCACCGTTTACTCTATCTCAGGTGAAATCCTGTTCATCAGTGCCGCCATCTGGGCCCTTGTTATCACATCCAAAGGTCTGAAGGTGCCATCGTCATATCCCATAAAAATACCGCAGCCGCTCATTGAACTGATAGCTTCATAGGACCACCTGCCGCTGTCCACATCCCTGAAGAAGACCTGTTCCCGGTCCCTGTCGTCAATATCAACTATTCTTCCAAGGATTGCAGCCATCTCTTCCCTAGTCAGCGGGTCCTCGGGACCAAACTGTCCGTTTCCCTTGCCCTGCATTATTCCGTATTCTTCAATTATCCCAATCTCTCTGCGCGCCCAGTGCTGATCCGATACGTCTTTAAATGAACCCGTATCCTGCCTTTCATCCAGTTCGAGCGCTCTAACCAGTATTGCTGCCGATTGGGCCCTGGTCAAAGGCATATCGGGGGCAAAATGGGTGCTGGATACGCCCTGCATCCAACCCTTTTCTTCCATATCGGCGATTTCATCCTGGGCCCAGTGCCGGTAAGTATCTACAAACCAGTTGCCGTTCAGCCACAAGTGAAAGTATCCCCACGTGCTGCCGGTCTCCTGTCCGAGACTCCAGCTGCCAGCACCCCTTAGGCCGTATTTCTTGATTAGTCTCAGTTTGTACTGTATTGATTCCTCGTTCTCGTACCATATTATATAGGTTCCCGGGGAAAGCCTGCGGCTGAACACGCTAACATGCCCGTCACCGGGGGTTATGTTAATGGTTGCCCTGGGAGAAGCGGCAAACTCGTCAAACTCAACCCTGCCGTTGTAGTTTTCCAGAAGTTCCTCCACCTTATTCAGATGTATTCCATAGCCGCCGTGGCTTTGCCCGACCTTCCAGTACCGGCCGTAAAACGGGATTCCCAGCACTATCTTGTCGGCGGGGATATGCCGGAGGGCGTACTTAATCGATTCTTCCACAAAGGATATGCTGGCCACCGGCCCCTGCTGTTCCCCTTCACCCTTTTCGTCGTAGGCCATTATCATAAGGTAGTCGCTGTACCTTGCCATGGCTTCATAGTCGTAGGAGCCCTGCCATCCGGTATCGCTTCCGGTCGGATTGGCAGCCACCGCAACCGAAACCTCTTTTCTGCGCGGCAGTTCTTCCCTCAGAAGCCTTACAAAATCCACATAGGCTTCGCGGTCGGCTTCGGTCAGGTTTTCTATGTCCACGTTAACCCCGTCAAAACCGTATTCCATTACCGCATCGGCAATCTGTCCGGCCAGGTCTTTCCTGTTGGCCAAAGCAGCCCTTCCCTTTTCCCTGTCCCAGTGGTTGCTTAGAAACGGAACAACCCTTATGTCCCTGTCTTCCATTGCTTCAACAAATGCTTGGTCGGTAATTTCGTTCAATACCAGGTTACCGTGAGAATCCAAGTCAAAATAGCTGGGCGATACCGTATCAAGGGCCCCTCCGGTTTTATCAACATTATCAATAAATGCCCTGGTATCTCCAAAATAGATATAGGTCATATTTAACTTTTTGGCCTTTGCATAGGCATATCCCCCGGATAGAAATGCAAAAAATATGACAAGGGCTGCACCCGCTGCTGTGATTCTTTTTGTATTCGCCAGTCTGCTCATGCCGTTCCCCCTTTTAGTTTATAGTAAAAATGATAAGGGACAGCGGCACAAATAGCAATGTACAATTTATGTTAACCAATCGCTGCAGAGCCCGCTAGTATACTATTCATAATGCGAAAATCTTATTCCTCAGCCCTTTTGCCGGTTATACTTTCAATTTCAATCCTAATAACCGCCAGCCTTTCAAGCACAGCCTCGGGATACTTGGAATATGGCCTGCCGGTATACTTTTTCACTATAACGTCAAGGCCCTCCCTTTTTTGCTCGCTGTCTTCCAACAGGAAGGCTTTCCCAAATCCTATTACACTGTGATACTTCACGCTCCATTCACATGGGTTTTGGTCCTCAACAAGCTCATATTCCAGTTCCATTTCAAAACATACATCGTTGTTCTTTTTGAGAATGTCAATTTTTTTTCCCTCGTTGGCGGAATGCAGATACAGGCAGTTGTTCTCGTAACCGAAGTTCATTGGTATTATGTATGGTCTGTTGTTCTCGCAGACGGCTATCCTGCATACATCGGCCTTTTCCATTATCCGCTCAATAAGTCCTCTGTCTTTTATTTCCCTGTCCTTTCTCCTCATATTAATCCCCCTTATTAATAGTTGCTCCCGGTTTTAAATTCATGCCTGTTTTATAAACCACCCAGTATAAGCATATATACCGGGATAAATGCCATTCCCACAATGGTTGTTACAGCTACCATAATTGTTGCATATTTGTAATCCGCACCATAGGTTTTGGCTACTATGGCACATTGTACCATTACAGGCATTGCAGCTTCGATAATGAACACCTTTTTCATCAGCAGCGGAATATTTATTGAAACAAACAGCAAATATACAATTACTGGAGCAATCAAGAATCTTCCTGCGATTATTGCAATCATTTCCCTGTCAATCCTTATTTTACTTAAATCTATATTATATATTGTAATTCCCATGAACAGCATTGACAAGGGTGTTGTAAGACTGCCCAGGTATCCGGCGGTATCCATTACAAAGCGCGGCATTGGTATATTAAGCGCTATCAATACAATGCTTATTAAAAACGCAACCAGAGGGGGAGATACTATATTTCTAATACCTTCGGCAGCGGACCCCCTGGTGTGTCCGGAAGGGTCATCCTTTTTTATCGCGTTTATGCCGATTGTCCAAAACAACAAAGTATTAACTGTATAAAACATTACTACATAGGGAACGCTTGCCTCACCGAACAGTGATACGTTGACCGGAAGGCCTATAAATACTGTGTTTGAAAACGAAAACATTACCAAAAAAATTCCCTTTCGCCCCGGCGCAGTCTTTAATAGTTTCAAAAATACAAGTCCCAGGGCATACATAAAAATCATTGTTAAAGCCGGATAGATAAGACTTTTACACAAAACCACCAGCTCTTCCCTGTCAAAGGCGGTATAAAGATTGGAAAACAAGAATACCGGCAGCGAAATTTTCACCACCAGCCTTGAAAACAGTTTTGCCGTATCGTCATCAAACCATCCCCGGGCTGTGAGAAAATATCCTGTTGAGACCATAATAACAATTGTTAAGATGCTTTGCAGTGCGTCGGTTATCAAAGTTTGTAAGCCTCCCTGAGTTGTCTGGATTTAACACTTCATCCATTATAGCATATCATTTTCTTTGAACTGAAGTCATTTAAACGTGCAATTAATTCCGCAGCCTGAATACAACCCCGGGTATTTGTGTTATAATAAAAAAAATCCATTTTCAGGAGTGCCTATGTCTGATATCAAACTTATAGCAACCTCCACCTTCGGCCTGGAGGCGGTTGTTAAACGCGAAGTGCAAAGCCTTGGATATACCAACCTATTAACCGAAGACGGAAAAATTACCTTTACTGCAGACCTTCCGGCAATTCCGAAGGCCAACCTGTGGCTTAGGACTGCCGACAGGGTGCTGCTTAGAATGGGCCAGTTCAAAGCCTTAAGCTTTGAAGAGCTTTTTGAAAATACCAAGGCCCTGCCCTGGGACGATTGGATTACAGAGGACGGTAAGTTCACCGTAACGGGCAAATCGGTAAAATCAAAGCTTTACAGCGTGCCCGACTGCCAGGCAATCGTAAAAAAAGCGGTTGTGGAGAGGATGAAGCAGAGGTATAAGAAGGAATGGTTCAGTGAAACCGGACCTGAGTTCACCATCCAGGTTTCACTGTTGAAAGATATCGCCACCCTTACCATTGACACCAGTGGGGTTGGCCTTCACAAAAGGGGCTATCGCCATAGGTCGGTTGAAGCACCCCTTAAGGAAACGCTGGCCGCAGCATTGGTCCAGCTTAGCTTTTGGAATAAGGACAGGCTGCTGGCAGACCCTTTTTGCGGTTCCGGGACCATACCGATAGAAGCCGCCATGATAGCCAGGAATATAGCACCGGGACTGGGCAGAAGCTTTGCTTCCGAAGAATGGTCGAAGCCGGGAAAAGATTTGTGGCAACAGGCAAGGGTTGAAGCTTTCAGGGCCATTGACCAGGATTCGATGATACGAATTGTCGGGTCCGACATAGACAATAAAGCAGTGGAAACTGCCGTGCAAAATGCAGTAAACTGCGGTGTGGACGACTGTATAGATTTTAAAGTAATGTCCTTTTCACAATTCAAAGCAGCCGGAGACTACGGGGTAATAATAACCAATCCGCCCTACGGTGAAAGAATTGGAACAACCGACCGGATACATGAACTGTACGGGGAAATGGGCAAAAAGCTTAAAAACTTAAGCACCTGGTCGGTATATGTGCTGTCTTCCCAAGAGGACTTTGAAAACCTGTACGGCAGGAAAGCCGACCGCAGAAGAAAACTCTACAACGGGAGAATCCGGGTTGATTATTACCAGTATTACGGTCAAAGACCGCCTTCACAGGGCTGACTTTATGTCCGGCCTGCCTGTTATCCGCCTTGGAATTATATTCTGAAGGTTTATGGAAATAATACTTAATATTCTGCCGGAGGTGAAAAAATGAGGATACCCCGACACATAGGAATAATCCCGGACGGCAACAGAAGGTGGGCAGCCGAGAGGGGCCTGCCTAAGGAAATGGGATACGCAAAGGGCCTTGACCCCGGGCTCAGGCTTTTTATTCTGTGCAGGGAACTGGGAGTTAAGGAACTTACATATTACGGTTTTACCATGGACAACACAAAAAGGCCCTCTGTACAAACCCGCGCCTTCGTCAACGCCTGTGTAAAGGCGGTTGAAATCTTGGCCGCCCAGGATGCCGAACTGCTTGTAATAGGCAATACGGATTCACCGGTGTTTCCCAAGGAACTGCTTGAATACACAAAACGCAGAACCATTGGCAGGGGCGGCATAAAGGTTAATTTCCTGGTAAACTACGGTTGGGAGTGGGATTTGAACAACCTTTTAGGCATAAACAAGAATCGGGGCCTTAAAAACCATCTCAGGTCCAGTGATGTATCCCGGGTAGACCTTATTATCCGCTGGGGAGGCAGAAGAAGGCTGAGCGGGTTTTTGCCGGTCCAGTCAATATATTCCGACTTTTACGTCATTGACGACTACTGGCCGGATTTCAAACCGGAGCACCTGTACTCAGCCCTTGAATGGTACGACAAACAGGACATAACGCTTGGCGGATAAAACCTAGAACGCACAGTGTTCTGTCCTGGTTATTATCTCATCCTGCAGTTTTTTGCTCAGGTTGTTGAAGTAGTCGCTGTACCCAGCTACCCTTACAATGAGGTCATTGTACTGCTCGGGATTCTTCTGGGCCTTTCTTAAGG
>Ga0334898_1001735_pt1 | contig 22826 bp, 19 predicted proteins | sample GraSluR3_MG_10_FD_207228 | JGI IMG/M metagenome (GOLD analysis project Ga0334898, IMG submission 207228) | Sludge microbial communities from methane-producing bioreactor in Wageningen University, Netherlands - Granular Sludge_3_08-R3 | ecosystem: Engineered > Bioreactor > Anaerobic >... | reverse complement strand
ACAGTCATTCATGTAGGGTTTAAACTCATTGGAGTAGTATAACAGGGCCGACATAGAGGAAATAAAAGCTACACATATAATAGGATATTTTATACTAAAAGCCTTTTGCAGTAATCGGTAGGCAATAGTTAACGATGCAACATAGGCAAATAGTGAATAAATTCTCAAAGTCGCTTCTGACGTGCCGAAAATTAGGGTTATTACTTTTACGATATATAAATATAAAACCGGAGCACTCTGGTCCCATTCAAATACTTCAGCCGTCAGATCATAAAGACTCCTTTTACAAAATGAAAACGCTAACATGGCTTCATCAAGCCACAAAGCTCTGTGAGCTGAATAGAGCAGAAATATTATATAGGCCACGACCAATATTACGGCTGATGAAATAATCCATATTGCAGTATTGGCCTTGTTTTTTAATATAGATTTTTGGCCCAGCCTTTTAATTATATTCATATTTTAACCTCACATAACTGTTTGAAATAAGTTATGGTATCTTTCAGCCCTTCTTCCAAAAAAACGGAGGGCTCCCACTTCAATGTTTCCTTAGCCAGACTAATATCCGGTTTTCTTCGGACCGGATCATCCTCCGGAAGGTCCTGAAATACAATATCTGACTGCGAACTCGTTAATTCAATAATTTTTTCGGCCAGTTCCAATATGGTATATTCCTCAGGGTTACCTATATTAACCGGGCCTGTAAAATCAATGCCTGTGTCCATAAACCTAATCATGGCATCAATTAAATCCTCTACATAGCAAAAGCTCCTTGTCTGCCTTCCGCCTCCATATATCGTTACATCCCGGTTATGTAAAGACTGGACAATAAAGTTTGATACAACACGTCCGTCATTAATACTCATCCTTGGTCCATAGGCATTGAATATCCTCATAATCTTAACGGGAACACGGTACTTCCTATAATAATCCATAAAAAAAGCTTCAGCTGCCCGTTTCCCTTCGTCATAGCAAGAACGGTTTCCGATCGGATTTACGTTTCCCCAGTAGCATTCAGGCTGCGGGTGGACTTGCGGGTCTCCATATACTTCACTGGTACTGGCCTGTAAGATCTTTGAATTTGTCCTTTCCGCCAAATCTAACATATTAACAGAACCATAGATGCTGGTTTTTGCGGTTATTACCGGGTCGTGCTGATAATATTTCGGGCTTGCAGGACATGCCAGGTTATAGATTTCTTCACATTCGACGTATAAAGGAACAGTAATATCATGCTTGATAAACTCGAAGTTTTTATTGCCATCCAAATGTCTTATATTCTCTATGGCACCCGTATACAGATTATCAACACAAATCACATAATAGTTCCTTTCTATAAGCTTATCACACAGGTGAGAACCTAAAAAACCGGCCCCTCCCGTTACTAAAACCCTTTTCCTCACATTCTCACCCCTAAATTTTGTAGATTAAAACTTTTCTTATAACGAAGTTCCAAAAAAATACGATTCCCGTTGCAATGACTTTCGAAGGCATAGCCTGTAGGCCTGCTTTATCAATAAACACATACATGAATATCAGGTTCAGTATTAACCCCATTGTACTTACAACATATATTGCAGTAATCTCAGATGACAAGCTTATAGTTCTGTCATTCTTTTTAAATACAAACCTCCTTCCCAAAAACCAGTTGCTTAAAGTAGACAGAGCAAACGAAAGTATTGCAGCGGCGATATAATGGAATGACAGAATTCCATTTAGCAAAAAAAACCCGCTCCACTCAACAATAGCTGCTGCTCCGCCAACAAAAAAATAAAGAATGAATTGTTTGAACATATCGCGGTGAACCATTCAAATTATCACTGCTTTCTGTATTTTAAAATGCAGTATACTGCACGCAGACCATCCTTAAAACGTATTTTCTTACCCTCTTTTATTGTCCGTGGATAGTATGAAATAGGGACTTCGATTATATGGCAGTTTTTCGAAGCAATTTTAGCTGTTATTTCAGGCTCAAATCCAAAACGTTCTTCTTCTATATCTATGGATTGGATTATGTCACGCCTGAAAGCCTTATAGCAGGTTTCCATATCGGTAATCTTCAATCCGGTAAAACTGTTGGAAAAAAACGTTAAAAATTTGTTCGCCAATACGTTCAGCCAACGGGCATTTGGGTAGCAACTGTCCATAGCAAACCGTGAGCCATATACTACCTCAGCCTGTCCTTCGAAAACCGGGGTTATAACCTTAAGGTAATCCATAGGGTCATATTCCAAATCCGCATCCTGGACAATCACCACATCCCCCGTTGCCTCCCTAAAACCTGTCCTTAAAGCGGCACCCTTACCTCTGTTGTGTTTATGATAAATTATTTTGTCTACAAACCGGCATATTTCGGTTTTCAATATATCCCTGGTCCCATCAGTGGAACAATCATCAACAATTATAATCTCCTTGTTGGGAACGGGGGCTTCCAAAACCTTGCTGACAATATCTCGGATATGGTCCCTTTCATTGTAGCACGGTATAACAATACTTAGTGTTTTATCCTGCATGTTCATATTTCCAGTCTCCTAATCCCTGTTATGCAGACTCCTGATATGCACCCTATCCGCAATATCTTTTTAGTTCATCCATGGCTTTTATGACTGTTTGCCAGCCTGTTGATGCTGTCCAGTATCTGGTTATCGTCTCCGCTTAAAAGTATTTCTTTTAGGTTTTCAAGTTCCAGCCTGAAAACGTCCAGGTCATTATCAATCGGCTGCCCGACAAATATCTTATCGTGACCGGTAGAATCCAGCTTTTCTTCTTCCAGGAACAATTCTTCAAAGAGCTTTTCGCCCGGCCTTAAGCCGGTTATTTCTATTGCTATGTCTTCCCCCGGCTCAAACCCCGAAAGCCTTATAAGGTCGCGGGCAAGGTCAAGTATCCTAACCGGCTCACCCATGTCCAGCACAAAAACCTCGCCGCCCTCTGCCATGGCCCCGGCCTGTATCACCAGCTGTGAAGCTTCGGGTATGGTCATAAAATAACGGGTTATATCCGGGTGGGTAACGGTAACCGGCCCGCCTGCGGCTATCTGGCTTTTGAAAAGGGGTATGACGCTGCCGCTGCTGCCCAAAACATTTCCAAACCTTACCGCAGTGAACTTTGTACTGCTTTTCCTGTCCATCATCTGCACGATAATCTCCGCAACCCTTTTGGTGGCCCCCATTATGTTTGCGGAATTAACAGCCTTATCGGTGGATATAAGTACAAACTTTTCAACGCTGTATTTATCCGAGCACTCGGCAGCATTCAATGTACCGAACACGTTGTTCTTTATCGCCTCGGTGGGGTTGTCCTCCATAAGCGGCACGTGCTTGTGGGCCGCCGCATGGAACACAACCTGGGGCCTGTAGGTTTTGAATATACTGTCAAGCCTGGCCCTGTCCCGGATGGAAGCTATAATTATCCTTGTTTCCAAATCCGGATACCTGCCTGCCAGCTCCACCTGCAGGCTGTATGCATTGTTCTCATATATATCTAGTATAAGGAGAAGCCTTGGGTCAAACCGTGCTATCTGCCGGCACAGCTCCGAGCCTATCGAACCGCCACCGCCGGTTATAAGTACGGTTTTATCCTTCAGGTACCCGGAGATCTTTTCAATATTCAAATCTGCCGGTTCCCTGCCCAAAAGGTCTTCTATCTGGACATCCCTTATGTGTTTTACGCTTACCTTGCCGTCAATGAGCTCGTACACCCCCGGCAGAGTCCTAAGCTTGCATTTGGTATCCTTGCAAAGGTCTATTATGTACCTTATATCCTTCTTTTTGGCCGAAGGTATCGCAATGATTATTTCATCAATGTTAAAACCTTGGGCAACTTCCTTTACCTTATCAATGCCCCCCAGCACCGGAACACCGTTAATTTTCCTCCTGTGTTTTTCCTTATCATCGTCAAGGATGGCAACAGGTTTCGTGTTAAGCTCATGATGGTTCCTAAGCTCTCTTATCACCATTGCCCCGGCTTCCCCGGCCCCTATTATAAGCACCTTCACCGAATGCCCATTCCTGCTATTTTTGTTTATCGCATAAAGCCTGCCACTTGTAAGTTCCCTTATAACCCTGTAACCAAACCTGCTACCGCCTATGAAGAACACGTCAAGTATGAAGGAAAGGACGTATATGCTTCTTGGAAGGTTGGCCTGCATAAGGAACAGGTAGCTTATGGCAATGGCGTTGGCAGTTCCAACCGCAACAACAATCTGCAAAACGTCCAAAACCCCGGCATAGCGCCACAGGTTCTCATACAGCTTGAAATAAAAAAAGGTAACAACCTTTATCGCCACAAGGATAAAGGCAACCTCAACAAATGTATCAAAATTACTGACATCCAGTCTCCATTCAAACCTTATTAAAAACGCAAATATGTAGGATAAATAAATCAGTAAAATATCAGTAATTATCAGTATGACCGGCCTGTAGTGCCTTTTCATAGTCCCAACCCCCGCATATTACATTCTAATTCTATTTGTCAGCCTATTGAAAGGTCTCGCAAGTCTCAACATACGGCCTTCCGATGGAATAATACTCCACTCCCGCCATTTTCATTTCTACAACGTCATAAATATTCCTTCCGTCATATACAAGAGGTGTTATCATAAGCTCCTTATACGTGGCAGGCTTAACAGCCTTGATTTCATCCCACTCGGTAAATATAAAGCATACTTCAGCATTCTTTAAAGCCTGTAGCGGGTTTTCCACATAGGTTATGTTTCCCTTTGAATTCTTACCTTCGGGGTACTTCTTCCTGAAGTTGTCCATTCCAACAGGGTCATAGGCATATATATCCGCACCCTGTTCCAAAAGCAAAGATATGTTATCAAGAGACGGAGCCTCTCTTAAGTCATCGGTTCCCGGCTTAAAGGTAAGACCCAGGACTGCTACTTTTAGACCGCTAAAGGTAATAAACCTTGTACAAGCTTTATTGTACAATCTAATTTTCTGATCCCTGTTTACATCAATGGCCGCCTTTACGGTTCTTAATTCATAGCCGTGCTGCCTTGCCAGGTATTCCAATGCCTTTGTATCCTTGGGAAAGCACGAGCCCCCATAACCAATACCGGCGTTTAAAAACCTGCTGCCGATACGCTCATCAAAACTCATGCCCTTTGCCACGTCCTGTATATCCGCTCCTACCAGTTCGCACAGGTTGGCAATGTCGTTCATATAGGATATTTTTAGTGCAAGAAAGTCATTTGAAGCATATTTTATCATCTCCGCCGACCTTCTGTTTACCGATACGATGGGCAGGTTAAAGGGCTCATATATCTTCAAAAGCATATCCTCTGCCCATTTGCTCTCGGTGCCAATAATAATTCTTAACGCATGCAGTGTATCGTGTATTGCTGAACCCTGAGCCAAAAACTCCGGATTGGATGCCACCTCGACCCTTACGTCGTTCACCAAAAATTCCTTAATAAACTGTTCTACCTTATCGTTAGTACCAACAGGCACCGTTGACTTAATTACGACCAAACAAGCCTTCTCAATACTCTCCGCTATCTGTCTGGCTACCGTAGCTATATAGGAAAGATTTGATGATCCATCCGGCTGTTCGGGTGTACCCACTCCTATAAATATCGCATCCGCATCCCTGTATGCTGCTTTATAGTCAGTAGTGTAATCAAGTCTCCCCGCAGCATAGTTCTTTTGCATCAACTCTTCCAAACCCGCTTCATAAATTGGAGATATGCCCTTTTTCATTTTACTTACTTTTCCTTCATCAACATCAACACATGTAACCTGGTGGCCTACTTCGGCAAAGCATACACCCGCCACCAGGCCAACATAGCCTGTCCCAGCCACTGCTATTTTGAACATTAATCCTTCCTCCAGATATGTTTTTTGCGGGCAGAATTGGTTCACTGCCACTTATGGTTAAATATTATCAATAACTTGCTAATATTTTGTTTTGGTCTTCACCTCTATGGGAAGTATTATATGTTATTTATATTTTCTTGTTTTACTCTTTTCAGGTAATTCAAGCATTTTACCAAACATTAAATTGGCTTCCTCTGTAAATGACTTGCCTAATCCACCAGTGGGGGTGAAAGTTAATTCTCCAAATATTACTCTACCCTTATATTCGTACAAATCTACACGTACGAAAGGAAACGGCTTTGATAATTTTTCAGCTACTTTTTTCATTTTTGAAAGAGTACAAGGTTTCTTGAAACGTTCAGGATCAGTATAATATGCCTTTGTAGTAATATTTAGTGGTTCCCAATGAGAATTAAAGAAGGCTCTGTTTGTCTTAAGTGTTATTTTATCCCTATCTGAATAAACACAGACACAATATGGTTTACCATTAAAACAATATATTTTATAATCCAACGGTAACGTTCCATCATCGTTCCCTATGTATTTTTCAATTACAATTCTGGGTTTAATGTACTTGTAATGTTTTTCTCCTGTAGATTCACCAGCTGATTTTTTCATCCATTTTCTCACTCTTGTTTTTGTGCTCTCAATATCCAACTTTGTTTTATCATCACAAATAATATTAGTTCCACAGCCATGAGTGGTTTTTAAAGCAAACCTGTTTGGCAATCCTTTGAAATCGATTTCTTCGACGCGTTCATAGACCCCATATAATTCATTTAGTATCTCCATACAACCCTGTTTTTTCACATATTCCCTGACAGAATACTTATCCGCACATTCAACATATAATGGGTCTCTATAGTAGACTTTCAGCCACTGGATTTTTTCATTAAAACCTTCTGGATTATTTAAATCTAATCTCTTTGACATACTAATAAAATAGTACAGCTTTATAGGAACCGACATTGGTAATAACGGTTCTAGCGAAAATAAAAATTTAAGAAGGTTAGTATAAGACCACATAACTATCCTATTATTTTTGAGATTGGTTTTAAATGAAATAAACGACATGTTTCTCCCCCTAATTCTATATTTCAATACTAATCTATATAGATGTTTTTTTTTACTTGTCAAGTCCAAATTCGTGTGTAAATTCCTCGGTAACATTTTTGTTGACCTTCGATCCAAGATTAACATAAGCGTTTATGCCGCGAAAGCCGGGTTGACCAGTGAGAGGGCCGCATGGTAGGCTAAGGGGCCTGGCAGCACCCAAATACTGGGCATGTTAAATAACGCGCCCGGTAACTTAATTTTTCAGCGGGGGCTTTAATGAACAAGTATTGCTATGGGGCTGCCTGCGCTGCCCAAAGCCTTGCGGCCAGAGGCTCACTGTCAACCCGGACCGTGGAATAAATGCGTCATTAAGCGGCAGCTGTATCTTTGGGACCTTTTTTCATAGCTTGATAATAAAGGTCCATATCGAAGTATTTGCGCCCTGTTTGCCATTTTTCATCTTGCTCCATTAGCAGTGCGCCCATTAATCGTATCACTGACGCTTCATTGGGAAATATACGTATTACTCGCTCCCGACGCCTTACTTCCTGATTAAGCCGCTCTACACCATTGGTGGTACGCAATCGCTTGCGATACTTTAGAGGGACCGCCAGAACCGCTGTAATATCATCAAAAGCTTCGTCTAACAGGGTAGCAGCCTTTGGTGCTTTTGTCTCGTATTTGTTTATGATCTGGTCTCTTATTTTCTTAGCACTATCAAGGTCCACTGCTTCATACAGCTGGCGCAGGTCTTCTTTTAGCTCTGGTTGCAGTGCTTTGGGGGCATTTTCCAATACGTTCCTTGAAAAATGTGTTTGGCACCTTTGCCAGGTTGCACCCTGGAAATGCCTTTTCACAGCGTTAACGAGCCCTTTATGGTTATCAGAGGTAACTAGGTGGACATCTTTTAAACCCCTTTCCTTAAGGGATAAAAAGAATTCTCCCCAGCTGCTTTCACTCTCCGTATTAGATACCTGAAAGCCGATTATTTCGCGGCAACCTTGTTCACCTACCCCGATGGCTATGAGAAGCCCCCTGGACCTAACACGGCCATCTTCCCGCACCTTTAGATACAAAGCATCTACTATTAGAAACGGATAATGATTTTTTAATGGTCTTGTTCTAAAAGCGTTGATTACGGGGTCGAGCCTCTTACAAAGGGCAGAAACAGTGGACTTCGAAAACTTCTTGCCACAGAGTTCTTCTGTAATATTTTCTACCTTGCGGGTTGAAACGCCGTTAACCACCATCTCCATCATTGCAAGTAATAAGGCCTGTTCGCTGCGCTGATAACGCTCAAAAAGTTCAGTGCTAAACTCCCCATACCTGTGGCGTGGAATGCGCAAGTTCAGCGTTCCCACCCGGGTAACAAGCTCCCGATCATAATAGCCATTGCGCTGGCCTTTACGCTTATCGGTCCTCTCGTAGGGCTCTGCACAAAGCTGTTCGGCGGACTGACATCGTAAAACTTCATTGAATATTTTTTCAAGGATCGTCTCAATTGCTTTGTCACGATTATTGTTAAGAAAAAGTCCGTGCAATTCTTCTTCGGTTAGTGTAATATTGAACTGAGCCATGGGTTCTTTCCTCCTCGGTTTGGTATTTGTTCACACCTATATTATAACCGAGGAAATGAGTCTGTGGCTCACTTTCTTTTTACACAATTATACGGACTTAATCGTTTTTACTAATATATTTAAGGTACTTTTGATTAGGTCTTTTTCATATTTATTAAAACCTAAAACCCACATGATTATTAAATAAGCTGTTACTAGCAAAGTTCCTTTTAGTATAAATATTATCCAGTTTTGATTTATAAATAAATAATTAACAAATATCCCTACCGCAAGTGTCAAAAACAATGGTATCGCCAGTTTAATATGACAACCCTTAAAGTACTTAATAATGTTAATTTCTAATGATTTATAGTAGATTATGTTCATCCCGGCACACCGAATAAAATATGATAAACATATAGAAATCGAAGCGCCTAATGCTCCAAAAAAATATGATAATACAACAGATAGCACTATATTAACTGATGCCATTACAATAAAAACAAATGCCTGCAGTTTTACTTTGTTTAATGCTACTATAGCTGTATTACCGATTCTCTGCGGCAAATAGACTATACTGGGAAGAATGAGAAATATGGCACAATAATAAGACAAAATATAGTCTTCTCCCATCCATAGTAGAATAAATTCTTTCCCTAAAGTTATAAATCCAATTAGGATAAGCCCTATTATTGCAAGTTGTATCCTTCCCACTTTTATCATCAATTTAAGCAGATTATCAGATGCGTTCTCTTTAATTACTAAACGAGATACTTTTGGTAAAAACAGACTGTTAATTGCATTTGCTATTAAATATACATATCCTTCTAAAGAGCTTGCTATCCCGAATATCGAAATACTAATGGTTCCGGATAATGCTCCTAATACTGATGGTGTAATATTAAAAATAAATCTTTGTGCAATACTGACAATAGTTGACCATGCTGAAAAATTAAATATTTCACCAACCATGGTTTTATTTTTATATTTAATATTTACTTTTACAGGTGTCTTCCGTTTAATAATTATAATCTTTATTAAAATGGTCACTACTCCACTTACTGCATTTGCTGTTACCAGAGCATAGAGACCAAATCCATTTATTAACGCTGTAATTATTAATAGCACCGATGTAATCTTGTGAAGTAAATCGCACATTTTTAACTCTACAAATCTCTCATATGACGTCAAAATACCGTTTAACGATATAAAAGGGAATGAAAATATACTGAATATAGATGCAATAATATAAACAACTCTGAATCTCGCTAGTTCGCTTAGAGTAAGCTCTTTATATATAAATTCCAAGTTAAAATAAACAATAATAAGTGTTATCAATATTATTATATCAATAACCAGATATATTCTATAAGCAATACCAAGTACATTATTAACACTCTCTTGATCTCCCTCTGCATTATACTTAGATGCAAAACGAGATACTGCCGAACTTAGTCCGAAATCTAATATAAACATACTGATAATAGAGGTTGCTAGTGTATATATGCCAAAATTATCTTGACCAATCTGCCTAACCAACCAAGGTGTATATAGAAGTCCGGCTATAATACTAACAGCTATTGATATATATGACATAATAGCTCCACGCTTTATTTGGCGTGTACTTTCAATTTCACTGTAAACAGAGTTGTTATCCAATAATTAGCCACTTCCCTCTTTAATATAATGAAGCATGTTATAATAAATTTCAGAATTCGTTGGAAACAGATTGAGTATGTCTGTTATGAAATCTATGATGCTGCCCTAACAAAAACCAGACAATAAACTGGCTTGTCCCTGGTCCATATGGATAAGTATATTCAAACATGCTTACAATTAATGAAAATAATAGGACCCATATTGGAAGGTTAAATCCTATTGTTTTATTTGAGTTATTGATACTTTTAAATGCAAAAAACCAAAGGTATAAATAAAATAATATAATAGGTAACGAACCAATAACACCACAGTTTAGCCATTTGTTCAATATATAATTATGAGGAGTATTACTAATACTTATACGTGCTCCTAATTCCCCTAATACGGGGTATTGCTTAATAAATTCCAATGATGATTTATAACCATGTATTCGTCCAGCACTTATAGAATTTAAGTCAGTAATATTGTAGTTTAAAAAAAATGATTTATAAATCATATCAATTATTCCATCGAAAGCCCCTACAAGAAAAAAAACTATTAAAGCTAACAAAACGGTTTGAATGATAAGAATATTTTTAATATTTATCTTAAGTTTACATTCAATTATCAAGACAAATAAGAGAGTAATAAAAACGCCTAATAAACCCGCTCTATTTCTTATTACAAGGATAGATAATAACAATAAAATGAATATTCCAATCCTGACAATTATATTAGCACCTTTTATACCAAATTGCTTCTCATTAATAATCCATGCTCCTGTTATTATAGCTGATATTCCCAATAATGGTCCTATTTGATTCTTTGATCTTAAGAAATATCTGCTTGCAATAGTAAAACCTTCACCATAATAGAATATTGAACTGATACCTAATAATACTGACATTAATATTTGCCATAATAAGATTTTGCCTAGTTGTTCTGCATTAAAATCCGTACAAAAAGAACATAATAATATTCCAAAAGGTACTAACAGTTCAAATATATTATTATATCCATCTCCAAACACTTTGCTTATAATATATAGAAGGATTGTATAGATAATTGTAAATCCGAAATATACAAAGAACTTTCTATTAGTAATCGTATTTATCTGAAAAACTGAAAGGATGCTAAATATACCAAAACATATATATAAGCCTATTCTTATTTGATCATATAATACATCCTTAATTATCGGCATTTGCTGTACCATAATTACTGTAATTAATACAAAGAAGACGCCTCTTTTTAATTGATTCATTTTTACGATTCCATTTCGTTTTTCAAATTTATTTATAGTATCCACCATTAATCATCCTTACGTTTACAAATCTACAGCCTTGGATGAAATCTTTTTATAAGAAAAGTACTCCATACCCCTTGTTTCAGCAATATATTTCATCTTATTTAATTTGTCTTCATTATTTATAATATTAACCAGTTTATTATAGATTTCGTCAATGCTATCCATGTATAAAAACTCACAATTGCCACCCAAATCCACATGCGTTGTTCCATCCCAGTATTTCACAACCATTGGTATGCCTTGACCAGCTACCTGTTCCCAAAACACCGAATGTCTACCAGGGAAAACAACTAAATCTGCTGCACTAAAGTATTTATAGCTATCATCAGACTTGATCCAACCGATAAACTGTATCTTATTACCATCTACCAATCTATTAACCGCCTTCTTCAATTCACTAATAATTGATCCAAAAATAATGAGCTTTACATTCTCATTCTCAATTTGTTTTACTGCTTCCATAAGGAGTAAAGTTTGTTTTTTGGCGGTATCAATTTTTCCTCCTGTAATAATCAGAAAATCATCAGGCTTAATACCGTATTTTTTTCTAATTTCCTTTCTAACTTCTTCATTCTTGGCCCTTCTTACTTGTTCATCATCTGCCCCCATTACAAGTAATTCCACCTTTTCTGCAGGCAATTTATATACGTTTTTCAAAAACTCTACTCTTGCAGGAAGTACTCCATAAAATTTTGTTGTATAAGGTTCTATTAAATGCGCGCAGTACCTCCATATAATTTTATGTAGTATATTTTTAGACAGAAAATTTTTTGCGCTATTTGAAAAATCAGCATGATTATCCACCACTACTTTAACATTCCTGTTATAGCGCAAGTAATTTACAACTTGATATATGTCAAGGAACTGAAGCCCATGAATAAAGATTAAATCTGGCTTTTCCCCAACAATTTTTTGATATGTATTTTGATATAGCCGTAATTTTTTAATTACTATATTCATCTTAAACTGTTTAAATGGAATTCTAATAACCTTTATACCGTTAGCAAGATAATACTCCCCCGGGCGCACTTTCTCATATCCAGTATTCTCTTTACTATTAATAAAAATGGTTGTAATTACTGTTACATCATGTCCATCGAGTTTATGATACTTAGGTATAAGATTATCCTGATAACTCCAATTATCGTTGTATGAACCTGTTAGACATATATGTATGATTTTCATAAAAATCTCCTCATATAATTCTATTAAACACATAAAACCATCTTGAATTTATTAATAACAACAGTGATAATAATTTAGTTTTATAATCAGGGAAACGAAACAATGCTTTTATTTGCGTTTTATATTCCATAGTTTTTGCTAGGCTGTTAAAATCTGTTAAACTCAAGAGTTTTGATGACGTCCTCAAAGCTGCTAATATCCATCTGGGAAATATATACTTTACTACCTTTCTATAATTTGAATAATCTAACTGACATGCATATTCTAAAAAACCGTGGTATCCTGTTAAGATATTGTAATAATCAGAAGATGTCATAATTGACTTATCACGTTTTAAATAATTATAAATACGTGTTTTATAATAAACGACTCTGTCTACTGTAAATAGCATTCTCCATATAAAATGTTGATCTTCCGAAAACCTCATTTTTTCATTATACCAAAGATTATTATTAATAAATATGTCTTTTCGAATTAACACTCCAGGAGATATTATTTTTATATCTCTGGTTAGAAATCTGTTAAGTACATCTTCTTTATTTAATACTACCGCAGTGTAAAACTCATTTTTTGTTTTCCAAATATTTTCCTTTGAAACCGTTTGAAAGTTTCCAATAGCAACAACAGAACTATTCTCTATACATCCATTATATAATAACTTTAAGAAGTCTTTTTGAATAACATCATCAGCATCTATACATACAACCCACTCTCCTGATGAATTTTTTATACCTATATTCCTTGCAACTGAAACGCCTTTATTCTGTTGATTAATTACCTTATAGTTAATTTTATTAGTTTTTAATATCCTCTCTGCAATGTCTAATGACGCATCAATAGTACCATCATTAACAAGAACGACTTCGAAATCTCTGAAGCTTTGTCTTACAATAGATTCCATAGTGTTTTCAATATAATCTTCCACTTGATAAACCGGTACTACAATGCTTATTCTGCATCCCATTGTATCATCCTTTCTATTTTAAAACTAAAGCCTTAAGAGTTATTCTGAAATCTAAAGCATTAATAAATCAAATGGTCCCCCAAACAATCCTGTTTACATAATCAGTATAGGATAATATTATCCTAAGAACCTTATCGGACACATTAGGCACACAATAATCACCAACCAACCTTAATGTGTCTTTCTCTTGAATCTCCAGCACTTTGAGCCCCTGCAATATTCTCTCTTTCTTAAGTCCAACCATCATTACAGAGGCTTCTTCCATTGCTTCCGGTCTTTCATGAGCTTGTCTTATGTTTAGAGCTTTTAGCCCTAGTATCGAAGCCTCTTCGCTAATTGTCCCACTATCGCTTAGCACAGCATTAGCATTTATCTGAAGCTTCACATAATCAATAAAACCCAAAGGTTTAATTGTTTTTATCAAGGGGTTGAATTTGATTCCCTTATCTTTAATCATATTCCTAGTCCTTGGATGCGTGCTAACAATCAATGGCATATTATACTTTTTTGCTATCGCGTTCATACTGTCCACTAAATCCAAGAAATTAGTTTCCGAGTTTATATTCTCCTCTCTATGGGCCGATACCACAAAATATTTTCCTTCTTCAAGCTTCAATCTGTCCAATACATCCGATTTATCTATCTCTTCCCGTTTTGAGCTAATCACTTCATATATTGGACTTCCCGTTTTTATTACCCTATCTGCAGGTAATCCTTCTCTTAATAAATACTCTCTTGCTATATCGCTGTATGTTAAATTGATATCTGCGATATGGTCCACAATCTTTCTGTTTGTTTCTTCCGGGACCCTTTGATCAAAGCACCTGTTCCCTGCTTCCATATGGAATATAGGTATATGCCTTCTTTTGGCAGCGATTGCACAAAGGCAGCTGTTGGTATCCCCCAATATCAAAAACGCATCGGGTTTTATTTTTTCCATTATCGGATCTACTTTTATTAAAATGTTTCCGATTGTTTCCACTGGCGTGCCTACAGCCGCGTTAAGAAAATAGTCCGGCTTTCTTAATTCCAGGTCCTCGAAGAACACCTCGTTTAGTTCATAGTCATAGTTCTGCCCGGTATGAACCAGAACGTGTTCTATTGCCTCTGATTTATCCAGTTTATTAATAACGGCTGACAATCTTATAATCTCAGGCCTTGTTCCAACAACTGTCATTACCTTAAGCCTTTTCATTGGTATTAAACCTCCAAATAGTAAGTATCGGGCTTCTTTGGATCGAAACACTCGTTAGCCCACATAATGGTAATCATATCTGTATCCCCCAAGTTCTCAATGTTGTGGGTATGTCCGACTGGTATATCAATAACTTCTATTTTATTTCCGTTTACGAAATATTCGATTACTTCATTCGAATTAATTCTTCTGAAACGGATAACCCCTTTCCCGCTTACCACCAGGAATTTTTCATTCTTTGTATGGTGCCAGTGGTTGCCCTTTACAATACCGGGTTTTAAAATGTTCACCGATACCTGCCCTCTATCTGGTGTCCTAATAAACTCGGTAAATGATCCTCTATAATCTTCATTAGTTTTCAAAGGATAACCAAGCTTATCCTCCGGCAGATAGCTTAAATATGTACTGTAGAGCTTTCTGGTAAACTCATTAGACATATCAGGAATAGAAAGCTCTACCCGGCTCTTCTTATATGAATATATTAAATCAACAATCTTTCTAATGGTTATGGTATGTACTATCGGTACTTCGCAGAACTCCCCGGCTGCATTCTCCCTGCCGTTTAATGCATTTATAAGTTCTTCAATAACATCATCTATATAAACCAAGTTCATTACAACATCAGGGTCGTTTATAGTTATCGGCAAATCACGGGCTATATTATGACAAAATGTTGCTACTGCACTGTTGTAGTTAGGCCTGCACCATTTCCCAAATACGTTGGGGAACCGGTAAACCAGCACCTTTGCCCCTGTTTCCCTGCCATACTCAAATACTAGATCTTCTCCGGCTTTTTTACTCTTTCCGTAAGGATTATCCAAGGCAGCCTGGATAGATGAAGAAATCATAACCGGGCAGGTATTATTATTCTTTTTTAGCGTATCAAGCAAGGTTGATGTAAAACCAAAATTGCCTTTCATGAATTCCCGCTGCTCTTTTGGTCTGTTTACGCCAGCAAGATGGAATACAAAATCGGCCTCTTTGCAGTATTCATCTAATAAAGATGGATCAGTATCCAAATCATACTCATATAAATCAGAGTACCCTCTGTTTTTTAGTTGGATAATAAGGTTTTTGCCAATAAACCCATTTGCACCGGTCACAAGTATTTTCATTGCTAATTACCAACCTTTCCTCCTTTTTCTTCTTAAATATAATCCATAGTAACGGCAGTCTCGTCTCCATCTGTCAGATTCAGTAGTTCTCTTTTTACATAATCAAGCTTCAAGAGCTTTTCCTTGATCTGCTCAATGTTCAGCCTCTCTGTGTTATCAGAGTTATACTCTTTTTCAACAGACAGCTTCTGATCACCTTCTATAAAATATTTATCATAGTTAAGGTCCCTTTTATCGGCGGGAACCCTGAAATAGCTATCCAAATCCTCTGCAACCAGGTATTCCTCTCTAGTTAATAGAGTTTCACAGCATTTTTCCCCATGACGGGTACCAATTATTTTTATCTCGTTATCCGCATTGAATAATTCCTTAAGTGCCTGGGCCAAATCTCCTATGGTAGATGCGGGAGCTTTCTGTACCATTATATCTCCAGCCTTAGCATATTTAAAAGCGAATGCTACTAGCTCCACCGCTTCCTCAAGACTCATTAAAAACCTGGTCATGTTCGGATTGGTAACCGTTAAGGGCTGTCCACTTTTTATCTGCTCAATAAACAAAGGTATAACCGAACCCCTGGACGCCATTACATTGCCATATCTGGTACAGCAAATAAGCGTTCTATCCGGATCCACGGTCTTTGACTTCGCTACCATAACCTTTTCCATCATTGCTTTTGATATGCCCATTGCATTAATTGGGTAAGCGGCTTTATCTGTTGAAAGACAAATAACTTTCTTGACACCGTATTCTATCGCTGCAGTAAGAACATTATTTGTGCCCATTATATTGGTTTTTACAGCCTCAAGGGGGAAGAACTCACAAGATGGCACCTGTTTCAATGCAGCCGCATGAAAGATATAATCAACCCCATGCATAGCATTTTTTATAGACTGCAGATCCCTTACATCGCCTATGTAAAACTTAAGTTTATCGTTCTTATAGCGTTTTCTCATTTCGTCCTGCTTTTTTTCATCACGGGAAAAAATGCGGATTTCTTTTATGTCAGTATTAAGAAATCTTTTCGCTACTGCGTTTCCGAATGAACCTGTACCACCTGTTATTAGTAATATCTTGTCTCTGAACATAATAGATAGCCCCTTTACTTGAAATGCTTCATTATTATTTCATATGAATGGTTAACTGTGTAATTGTTTTCCAAATACTTTCTCGCATTTATTCCCATTTGTTTTCTTAATTCTAAATCGCATAGCTTGCAAAGTCTTTTATTGAACTCGCTAACATCGCTGCTTTCGCACCATAAGCCAAAACTACCATTCTCAATAACTCTCCCGATGTCAGTATTAACATCAGTTGCTGCTAATATCGGTATTGATGCCTGCATATATGAAAGCAATCTTGACGGAAAGTTTGGAATAGTAAAACGCTTATCCAGAAATATTAAGCCTACATCGCATGAATTCACCAACACTTCGTAGTCATGTTTAGGTAATTGTGCAAATAGCTGTACATTTCCAGGTTGTTCAGCTTCAATATAAGATTTTAGCTTATTAAACTCTGTTCCTGATCCCGCTATTATAAAATACACCTGTTTATTGGTTTTGTTAGCCTTCAGGCATTCTATTAAGAAGTCCACTCCCTGGGGTTTTCCCAGATTTCCACCATAAATAAATACAGTCCTATCTAATGGTATTCCGTACCTTGTCTTTATCTCTATTTTCTTGCTTTTATCTATCTTAATTGTCAACGGATCTATACTATTTGGACATACCTCTACCCTCTCCGGAGAGACCCCGGTATTATTCTTCAGAACATAATCAACGTTTGCTTGTGACATACAGCCGATATAATCGGAATTTTTGTATAACTTCTTCTCCTTATTTCTAAAATACCAGTAAATTGGACTTTTCTTGCCGAACATGTTTAGATCTACAGCGTTTTGAGGAAATATATCCTTCAGCAACAAGTATGATTTAGCTCTGTCCCTTTTTTTGATATATCGAATCGCTTTTTCAAAAGTTATTGGCGGAGTTGAGTATATTACTAAATCAAATTTAATATTCTTCATATGCTTTTTTATAGCTTTAAGGAATAACCTTTCAATCATTATTGTTGAAATACCCTTTTCAACTACATTGGTCTTTGTTATATTTCCGATTCTTACTCTAAGAAACATTGCTCCGTTTTCTGCAACGTATTCTATCGGCAAATTGAGCCTTTTCTCTCTTGGACTGATTACATAAACATTATGACCATTATCCCTAAATTGCCTTAGTAAATCGGTATATATATTGTGAGCATTCAAGTTTTTTAGATTAACTACAGTTAAAAAGAGAATATTCATGGTAAAAACTCCATATTCGCGAATAGTATTATACCTTTTTATAAAGATTCTTAAACCACCTTCGGGTCATTATTATTCTACTGCCCTTTCTATTAGTGTATTAGAGCTTTGGATTATATTTGCAAACTGTCTTTTTAAATTTGCCCGAAGAGAGAACCGGAATTGTGCCTACAAACTGTATATCAATTTCTGCATCGGGTCCTAAAACCTCTTTTAGGGTTCTTCCAAATTCATCTTTAGTATATATTCCTTCCTCACCGTTTACCTTAAGTGTATACTTTTTTGCATCTTCTTGTATAAATTGATATTGTTTTATCTTTGTGTATCCCCACATATAATTGCATATTGATATTGGTGTTAGTCTATTACCCTTCGTATCATAAATAGTATCTACCCGTCTGCCCTGTATAGCCTTAAACTTCCCAATACCATCTTGCCCTTCTTCGCGTTTGACTGCAATATCCCCTGTATCATAGCGTATCATAGGCATAGCAAAATTATATAAATCAGTAACAATGATTCGTCCTAGACCATCATCAACAGCATACTCATCAGAATCCAATTTTAATAACTCAACATAGTAACTTGCCTTATTTACTGTGAATTCATCCGAGAGGTCGCCGGTCTGTGCTATTATACCATTCTCTTGATTGGAATAACGATCAACGATCTTACAACCTAACGTATCTTTTACATTATGCTTTACACTCATGTCCATTGCCTCTGATCCCGTTATCAATATCTTAGTATTAAACATATCAGTCGCATCATCGCCACAGGATTTTATATAGTTAACTAAATGCTCATAAGTAGATGCATAGCCAAGGGCACTGTTAATCAACTTATCACGCTTTAATAGCTGTCTAATTTCTTCTAATGACCCGTCATCCTGATACAGAATATCTATGGGTATTAGATTTTGCATGAACTGTTCCAGTTTTGATTTTTTATTCTTTTCAGTCCACACGCGAAAAAATATATACTTATCCCCTAGTTTCTGGCCGCAGATTTCATTGAAGTAAATAATTTCTGCAAGTACGCGTTTGCGTTTATTCATATCCTGGTTTACTGTAAACGGCGTCCCTGTGGAACCGCTGGTGGACATCTGATGTAAGGGCTTGTCCAAATATAAGTCTGATTGGAATTCTTCATACTTCTCTTTATAATCAGCCTTCGTTACAATAGGAAAGTCACCTATTCTATCAAGTGGTTTTTGCTTGTTTAAATCTCTATAGAACGAAGTGCTATTCTTTGCATGCTCCAACAGTGCTGATAATTGCTTTGTATCACACCCATCATAATCTTCCGATAACTTAAGCGCAATATCATTATAGTGCTTACGGACAGTCCCACCCTTTAAAGCATCTAACGCCCAAAATCCAGTTCGTCTTATCCATGATCCAATCACTATGAAACCCTCACAACCTTTACATAAGTATGCTGTATAATCAATATGATATATATTGATTAGTTTTCAGTACATGTACCTCAGTGTAATTGCACATCTAATTCCTTGGGATGATAGTTGCAAATAGTCCTCTTAAACTTGCCGGATGCCAATACAGGTATTGTATCTACAAATTGAACTTCTATTTCCGCATCGTCCCCCAAAGCATTCTTCATGACTTCTAGGATTTCTTCCTTTGAATATATGCCTTCTGCTCCGTTAGCCTTAAATACATATTTCTTTGCATCCTCCTGTATAAACTGGTATTGTTTGAACCTGTCAAACCTCTCCATAAACGCTCCCCAGGCAAGCGGTGTCATTCTGTCACCCTTTGTATCATAAAATGCATCCGACTTTCTTCCTTGCATGGATTTGAACCTTCTAGTACCGCCTTTTTCGTTTCCATACTTAACGGCAATATCACCGGTATCGTATCTAATCATGGGCATAACAAAATTATAAAGATCAGTAACGATAATTCGGCCAAGTTCTCCTTCTGATGCTTCTTCATCAGAATCCAGTTTTAACAGTTCAATATAATAGCATGCAGTATTTACAGTAAAGTCATCTGAAAGGTCTCCTGTCTGGGCTATTATTCCGTTTTCCTGATTGGAGTAACGGTCAATAATCCTACAGCCTATGGTATCTTTGATGCGCTGTTTAACATGCATGTCCATTGTTTCCGAACCTGTAATGACCAGTTTTATATTGTACATGTCCGGTGTGTCTCCGCATTCCTTCATATAACCGGTCAGGTATTCAATGGTAGATGCATAGGTAAGAACACTGTGTATGGATTTATCCCTTCTCAGAAGCTGTCGTATTTTTTCCAGCTCATTGTCCGTAAGGTATATAACGTGTACCGGTACCAGGTTTTGTTTGAACTGCTCCCATTTGGTTTTTTGGTTTCCCGGTGTCCAAAGACGAAAATGTACATACCGGTCACCTAGTTTATGTCCGCAGGTTTCATTGAAGTAAATAATTTCCGCAAGTACCCTTTTACGCTTTTCAATATCCTGGTTTGCCGTAAAGGGAACGCCGGTGGAACCGCTTGTAAACATCTGATGCAGGGGCCTGCCGGAGTATTCATCCGATTGAAAAGCCTCGTACTGCTCCAAAAAATCAGCTTTAGTCACAACCGGAAAATCATCAAGCTGCACAAGGGGCTTTTGCTCATTTAGCTCCCTGTAGAATAGAGTGCTGCGTTTTGCATGCTCAAGCAATAACGACAACTGCCCTGCATCCGGCCCGTCACTATTCTGTGACATCTTAAGTACTATATCCTTATAATGTTTGCGAACAGACCCTCCTTTAACAGCATCCAGTGTCCAGAATACTGTTCGTCTTATCCATGAACCAATCATTATTTGCGCCTCACAGTCTTTATTTCACTATATTTCATCATATAAACACCTGCGTCATACCGGCCAATTACTTCTGTATTCACATTCCCTTCTGTATTCTTAATAATCATTTCCGGCACATTAACACAGCACTCATACGCATGGGGGTATCCACCACCAAATCGCGGGTTAACCTCGGATATGTAATACTTGTTATTTACTTTGAAAATATCAATATCCAAAACACCTTTAAAACCGGCCCTTTTTACAAAACTTATAATAAGTTCAAACAATCTCTCATCTTTCATCGATACCGACTTATCCGTTTCTCCTGCCCGCATTTTGATTTTTTTCTTTGTAAATATGGCAACCGGCTCGCCGGATATCATATCTATGTAGACATCTGCACCATATTCAATTCCGTCCATATACTCTTGTATCATCAAATCATTATGGCGGTTAAGTAAAACTTCCAACTCGTCTTTTGACATTACTTTATTTATATTAATGCTTGCGCTTCCTTTCACCGGTTTCACAAACACCGGAAAGTCTATTAGCCCGGCTTCAAAATCCTTGTAAAACTCATCTTTATCTATGTAACTCTTTATTGTCCTGAAACCATTTTGATCAAGGAATTTAAACATTGAATACTTATCAAAGCACATTTCTACAGCATTACAATCAGATACAATAGGTATAGCACCAACATCCAGAAAGGCTTGTATGTGCTTTGCCAATAAAATCAATTCTGGATCGATTAGCGAAAATACGCCTTTCACATTATTCTCTCTGCAGATAGATAGAATAGTGTCAAGGTATTCGTCATCGGTCATTCTTGGAACGATAAAATGCTTATCTGCATCATATAAGGCTGGCGCTAAGTTGCTGCAATCAGCTGCTAGAACCATGCCTTTTCCTGCAAGTTCTTTCCTGAAATACCTGACTATTTTATTCCTTGTCCCGCAACTTAAGATTAATATATTAATATCGTCCTTCATTGACCAATTCCCCCAGGCTATCAAAAAACAGTGACATTTTGTCTATATACACAAACGTACTCTTATCATTAAATCGGGTTTTATGCTTTCTAATAGATGGTTTATTGTAATAATTGTTCTAAATCTTAAGTTGTATCGTTTAATTCTCCAAGAAATTTTTCCATGAGAGTCAAATTTTTATATTCACCTTTTATATAACGCTCTTTGATATACTCGCCTACTTTTTTATATCCAAGCGTATACCACATTCTAATAGCAATGTCATTGTCCGAGACAACACTCAGCTTAATCTTTCTAATATTTAGATACTCAAAAGCAAACTGTTCAATAAGCTGACAAGCTTCTTTTCCATATCCTTTACCCTTTGCCTCTCGACAGCCAATATATATACCAATTTCGCAAGAGCGATGTATCCAATTTATGTTATATAAACCAATCATACCAATAGGCGTATCCTGCTTATCACAAATAATAAAACGTTTATTATTCCCGGTTGTATCTACCATAACTTCCAGCCATTTGGCTTGATGGTCTATAGAAACAGGCAAAAACCCTCCGCCTAAATATCTATAAACTTCTTCATCGTTTTTCCATGCGTTTAAAAAAATGATATCATCTTTTACGATGGGCCTAAGATATACTTTATTCCCTATAATCATAATCCCACCTCTTTCAATTGGTTTTCTAAAGCATTTGTCGCTACTTTCCTTGCAAAGCTTCTTTTTTATTCTGTCCATAAATATCTTCACATTTTATAACCTTTATAACAGTCCTAAACAAGATCTTAATGTCAAGCCATAGATTAAATCTCTCAATATACTCAACATCAATTTTTATCCTTTCGTCCCAACTTACCGAGTTTCTTACTGTAACTTGAGCCAAACCAGTAATACCCG
>Ga0334898_1001734_pt1 | contig 22853 bp, 18 predicted proteins | sample GraSluR3_MG_10_FD_207228 | JGI IMG/M metagenome (GOLD analysis project Ga0334898, IMG submission 207228) | Sludge microbial communities from methane-producing bioreactor in Wageningen University, Netherlands - Granular Sludge_3_08-R3 | ecosystem: Engineered > Bioreactor > Anaerobic >... | reverse complement strand
TAAAACCAATCTATAAAAGGGGCTCTTTTTTACAAGAATTTTATGGTCATTTTAGTAACTTTTTTTACTATTATTCAATAACTTATAAATGATGATTAAATAAATTCCGGGTGGATGCCTCCTTTTTTTCTGATAGTCGAAGATAGAAGATAGAAGGTAGAAGTTTAAGAATTCCTAGCGGTGTAGATTTGATAAATTCCTCAATTCATTTCTTTCTGTTTTTCCGAAGACAAGATGATATCTTGTCCTACGCTCCATTCTCTTTGCTAAAAATTCCGTGAGCGAAGCGAATAAATTCCTATAAATTACTACCAATTCCTTCTCCTTCAACCATAAACTTTCAACTGCTTTTTACATTTTTCATTATACATTATTCATTTCCAAGAAATTTCTCCACTTACTTCTTTCTGATTTCTGCTTACTGCGTACTGTCTCCTGTCTTCTGTCTTCTGTCTCCTGACATCTGAAATGACGCCTTCGATTCAATGGGGTTAAACCCTGAGAGTAGTTGAGATAACCACACCCACGAGCTAAAGCTCGTGGCTATTCATCTGGCATTGACACCAATTAATAAATAAACAAATCAACATTCTCTTCCACCACTTTTCACTTCTCACTCTTTCACTTTTCACCAGTATTTCCCCTTGCTTTTCTCTGATCGCCGACCTCCGACCTCTGACCTCTGACCTCTAAACCCCTAAACCCTGAACTCCTAAACATCTTCCTTGTCCTCCGTAGCCTGTAAGGCGAAGGAGGATTGCTTCTCTTCCATCTTCCACCCTCTACCATCTTACTTGATCAGCAACATCTTTTTTACTTCCGAATAATCGTCCGTTATCATTTCATAAAGATATACACCGCTGCTTTGGGCATCTCCCCGATCATCTCTACCGTCCCAGATAATACTATGCCGGGCAACATCCAGTTTTTCATCCAGTAATGTTTTTACTTTTTGACCTTTTATATTATAAACATATATCTGTACCCTGCTCGGCTTGCGGAGCGAAAATTCTATCTTGGTCTCAGGATTAAATGGATTGGGATAATTACCATGAAGTTGAGTAACTGAAATTAGCAGCTCTTCACTTCCGGTTCCCTGATATTCAAAATCGATAGATGCCATCTCTGATTCGCCTACATCATAAACTGCCACAACACCTGCAGTATATTGTTCACCAAAAACCAATTCATCGGTATCAAACTGAAACTCCGTCTCGTTGGTTTCTCCTATGAGTTCATCATCAAGATAAACTTGGTATTCGATAAGTTCGATTTCGCTATATTCTGGATCTTTCCAGGTTAAGAAAGCGCTGTTTTCACATATTTCGAGCTCGATAGGAAGCGGGAGAGGGAATACATCTATATGTATTGGGATATAGATAGGATTGTTTTGGTTAGTGGCATTATGATGGATGTTTATAATTCCACTTATTAATGTTGGTTCATAATTACTAGTGTCGATCGTAATTTCAAAATTATCTGTTTCACCCGGAAATACTGTCCCGTCAATCATATCAACGATCAAATCATCAATAATTGCCTCGATTAATATAATTAAGTCTTCATTGCCATCATTCGTTATCGTCAGATTAGCACTCGCTATTTGTCCCCAATAAGATTCCAAGTTTATCACTTCTTGAGCGACATTAATATTTGGAGCCGGTAATGGATAATGCCAGGCAAGATATGGATAGCCATCATTAGTAGAGTAGTTTTCATCCATTCGCCAAATCTGGTTGAAATCCCAGTTTACATATGTATTTGCGGCATGGGGAAAAGTCATCTCATCAGTAGTTCTACCTTCCCCACCAGCACTGTAGCCACATCCGGAAGTTTCGACATCCCAATAACTATTATTGACTGTACTATGAAAATTGTGTCCGATCAGTCCACCGTCATTGAAAACACCGTTTACTTCTCCAATACTATAACAATTATTAATATCCGATTCATCACTAACTTCACCAATCAGTCCACCGACATATAGATAACCGCTAACAGAACCTGTACTATAGCAGTCCATGACAGTACCACTGTTGTAACCAATCAAACCACCGGAATACTCATTACCCATCACATTACCGATGTTGTAACTTTTTTTGATGATTGAACCAGCATCGTTTGATCCTACTAATCCACCAGCACACCACATTCCTCCTGTAACATTGCCTGTATTAAAGCTGTTTTCTATAATGAAATCACTGTTGTAACCAACCAGTCCGCCAACCATACTGTGATCTCCATGCACACTTCCGGTATTATAACAATATCTGATATTATATACATGTCCGATCGGATGCCCGGTATTATTCCCAACAATTCCACCTACATCTGACCTACCTATAACATTGCAATTGGAGAAAGAATATTCTATAGAAGATTCATAATTATTGCCTACTAAACCTCCGATTCTAGCCACTGTCCCTTCCACTACTCCACTACTAAAGCTGTATGTAATCATAGAATCTTCTTTTTGTGAACCAACCAATCCGCCGATCATGCTGATTCCGTCTCTTCTCCCTATACTGCTGCTGTTAGTTATTATCGAATTATGGCTAACTCCGGCTAACCCTCCAATCATGCCATACCCACTCACTAACCCAGTCGTATGGCAATTAGCGATAGTAGAACCATTATTTATCTCACCGGCAATTCCACCAACTCGAAATTGACCGTTGATATCGATATTTATTACGCTCAGGTTTTCTATAGTTGATCCAACGACAAAACCAAAAAGCCCGGTATTCCCAACATTATCCGTCTCAATATTGAGGTTATTAATTTCTTGTTCGTTTCCATCAAAATCTCCTGAAAAATAAGGGATGAAAAAATTGAAATGACCGGAAAGATCAATGTTATTTATTAGTTTGAAACTATACTGGGGATACTGTCCGAAAGCGAGTAATTTTTTGAAGTCTTCCAAACCGGTTATTAAATAGTTCTCACCATCAAAAGATAGATAATCATCGATATTCAATGTAAGATCATTATCCTGCCAAGTGTTATAGAGATCGTCATCTAATGCTCCGATCGAAATTATGTGTTCGCCATTGATGTAGGTATTTTCATAATTATAAAAACTATTACTGACAGTTGAAAGCTGTATTTCTCCTACGATGCCTCCAATAATAAAATTAGCGTCGATATTACCGGAAAAGTAAGAATTACTAAGTGTAGAGCTCAAAAATTGTCCTATCAAACCTCCTACTTGCAGATCTCCATTGATACTTCCACTGCTATAACAGTCAGATAATTCAGAGAAAAATCCATAACCAACCAATCCTCCTATATACTTCTCACCTGTTACAACAGCGGAACTATAACTATTAATAATAGTATCAAAACTGATATACCCTACTAATCCACCGACAAATTCGTTACCCTCGACAAACAAACCAGTAAAATTGCAGTTTTCGATAAGTGCATTTGAGCCCCCTCCGTATAAACCACCTACACTGTGCTCACCGCTAACAGTTCCGATGCTGGAACAATTCGAAATCTGGGAATATTCAATTTGACCAGCCAAAGTTCCCACAATGATTCCACCGGTCACTTCAATATTGAGCAAAACCACATTAGAAATTCCTATAGCATTTCTGACAAAACCAAATAATCCAATATTGTCCATTTCAGGTCGGTTTATATATATCCCGTTGATTGTGTGGTCTTGCCCATCGTAGCTACCACTGAAATATAAGGCATAAGATTTCCCTATCGGTATCCACCCGGCACCATCAAACCAACTAATTGTTTCCGATGCATCGATATCTGCAGTTTGGATATAATAACTCGACCAGCGCGATTCCTGATTTGGGACGGAAACTACGCTGTCCTCTGCGGCAATCCAATATAAATTTTCCAAAGAAGCTATCTGATAAGGATCTCCTTCCGTTCCACTCCCTGATGGTGGAATGGCAGTTTGAGAAAATAACTGTATCCCGATAAATAAAAAAAGAAAGATAAAAATTCGTTTCATCATATTCCTCCTAGTTAATAAGAAATCCCGGAAATGCTCGTATTTTTTATAAGTATCCTTATGATTAGAGTTCCTAAAGTTGACATCCTCATACCAGGATATTGTTTGTAGGATCAAATCTATCTGTATATTGTCAATATTTTTCTCAACTTTTTTAGTTATACACAAGATTAAGATGTGGTAGAATGAAATGTTTAAATATAAATTGAGATTTTTTTACCGTTCAATTATGACCCGAGATATCGATAAATGAATTTCCACACAAAAACTGAGACAATATTCGAATTGACATAAAATTCGGAGTGATTTTAGTTTGCTCTCAAAGGAGGGAAGATGAAATACAAGAGGGTAAAAGTTCGTTCTAACAAGAGAGAAGAGCTAATCTCCATCACTTCGACAGCACAAGATTTTGTGACAGAAAGTGCGGTTGGTAATGGCAAGCTAAGCTTGTATGTACCACACACCACGGCTGCGGTAACTATAAACGAAACAGCTGATCCTGATGTAGCAACCGATATTATAAACGGGTTGAACAAGTTAATATCAGCCTGCAAACCGTTCCGACATGCTGAGGGTAATTCCGATGCCCATATCAAATCGACATTGGTCGGATGTAGCATGGATATTCCGATTATCGATAACAAACTCGTATTGGGAACTTGGCAGGGCATTTTTTTCTGTGAATTCGACGGACCACGTACCCGTGAGATATTACTAACTACAGAGAGCGTATGAAACGGATATTCTGGCTCGCTGGTGAAAATTCGGGAGATCTGCATTCTTCCAAAATCATAGCCAAGTTAAACGCTAATAGCTATCATTATGATCATTTTGGCATCGGTGGTAAGTTTATGGAATCGGAAGGTTTCACACCGGTCTTCGATTTCTCTCGCTTTGCTGTGATGGGCATCACAGAAGTGCTCGCCAACATATCTTTCTTTCTGCAGGTCGAGCGTAATATAAAAAAGATATTCTATGAGAATCCGCCTGATCTGGTCATCCTGGTAGATTATCCGGGTTTGAACATGCGAGTAGCCAAGCTAGCAAAAATGCTCGGCATCCCGGTGCTTTATTATATCTGTCCACAGTTTTGGGCTTGGAAGCAAAAAAGAATTCATCAATTGAAGCGCTATACAGACCAGGTAGCTTCTATTCTACCGTTCGAATTGGATGTATTGGAAGCACATAAAATCCCCGCCTCATATGTGGGACATCCGATCTGCGAAGAGATCGAGATCAAGACTGATAAAGATGAGTTTGCCAAGATCTTCTCTCTCGATCCAGACAAAAAATGGCTCGGTTTTCTGCCCGGCAGTCGTAATGGTGAGATCAGACATATCCTGCCCGAAATGCTCAAAACTATCACTTTGTTCGATAAGGATAAGTACGAATTTCTCCTTTCCAAAGCGCCATCGGTAAACGAAGTGCTCTTCCAAAAAATAATCGATCAGTCAAAATTGCCGCATCTGAAGATCATCCCTTCCTATATATACGAGATCATGGCACATGCGGATTTCCTCACCGTTACCTCCGGCACTGCCAGCTTGGAAACTGCACTGATCGGCACACCATTTATCATAGTATATAAAGTGAGCTGGCTCTCTTATCTGGTCGCCAAAAATATCCTCTCCATCCGGAATATCGGACTGCCGAATATCATCCTCAAAAAAAATACTATCCCCGAACTGATCCAAAATAAAGCAACAGCCAAAAATATCTATACCCACATAAACGAGTTTATCTCTAATCCGCAAAAAATAGAGAATATGAAGAGCCATCTTAACCATCTAAACAAATTGTTGGGGAAAAACTCCGCTTCTGAAGAGATGTCCAAACTTATCATCCGGTTTTTGGAAAATGAGTAAAATTCTTCTGATCTTGGAAAAATACTGCGCAGCTCTCCTAATTCTTATCTTAGGAAAGACATACCGCTACACAGAATTGAATCGCTTTCCCCACAAACCGGTTATCTTCGCCTTCTGGCACCGTAATATCATTCCGCTACTCTATTTTCATAGAAACAAACAGATTGTGATCATGATATCATCGTCCAAAGATGGAGCGCTGGTAGCCGAACCGGCAAGGTTATTGGGTTACATCTCCGTGAGAGGCTCATCTACACGTGGCGGATCCAAAGCATTGAGGGAGATGAAAAAGTACGCTTCCAAACACGCTCTGGCTATTACGCCCGATGGTCCCAGAGGTCCGGCACAAGTGATAAAACCGGGGTTGCTCTATCTTGCCTATACCACAAAATTGCCAATTGTACCTGTAAATGTGCATATCTCCAAAGAATGGCAGTTGAAATCATGGGACAGATTCAGAATTCCCAAACCTTTTGCAAGGATAGAATTGGCTTATGAGAAACCGATATATATCTCAAACAAAGCGGAAATAAAAAGTAAACACGAAATAGTAGAGAACAAAATAATAAAACAAGGAGAGAAGTTATGAAATTATCGAATCGAGCGCTTACCATTCAGGAATCGCCGATCAGGAAACTGGCGCCTTATGCCGAGAAAGCAAAAGAGCGGGGAACTTCGATCTATCATCTCAATATTGGTCAACCGGACATAGAAACTCCTCGTGAAATGTTGGATGTCTATGCCAATTTTGATGGGAAAGTGCTGGCGTACGGTCCTTCTCAGGGATTGGATGAGTACAGGAAAAATCTGGTCTATTACTATGCCAGACATGGAATCGTCATCGAAAAAGAGGATATCATCGTCACCGTCGCAGGCTCGGAAGCAATCATCTTCGCACTGACAGCCACCTGCAATTTCGGCGATGAGATCATCGTCCCGGAACCGTTTTACACAAACTACAACGGCTTTGCTACCATGGCGGGAGTAAATATCGTTCCGCTGACTACCTACGCCGAGGATGGATTCGCTCTACCGGAAAATGAAGTTATCCAAGCTGCTATCACACCGAAGACAAGGGCGATCGTTATCTGCAATCCGGGAAATCCGACCGGTACGGTATATTCTGCTGGAGATATCAAAAGACTGGCTGAGATTGCCAGAAAACACAACCTCTATGTAATAGCCGACGAAGTTTATCGTGAGTTTGTTTATGATGGGTTATCTCACACAAGCATCCTTGATATGGACGGATTCGCAGAACATGCCATCGTAGTAGATAGCGTCTCCAAAAGGTATAGCGCCTGTGGTGCACGAGTGGGATGTATCGTATCACGCAATAAAGAGCTGATGAAATCGGTACTTAAATTCGCCCAAGCGCGTCTCTGTCCACCCACACTTGACCAATTAGCGGCTAATGCAGCCACCAAACTGGACAAATCTTATTTTGACGGTGTGATCGCCGAGTATGATAAGCGTAGAAATATCGTGTTCGAAGAGCTGCAGAAGATAGAGGACGTTGTTTGTGAGAAACCCAAAGGAGCTTTTTATTTCATCGCCAAATTGCCGATAAAAAACGCAGAAAATTTCGCCAAATGGATGCTGGCTGAATATTCTATCGATAACGAGACCGTGATGTTTGCCCCGGCGCAGGGATTCTATGCTACTCCCGAACTGGGCGAGGATGAAGTAAGACTTGCCTATATCCTGAACGAAAATGCACTCATAAAGGCGATGTATATCTTTAGAAAAGGATTGGAAATATACAAAAAGCAAGAATAGGCAATATTAATTAGCAACTGAGAAGAAGAAAGAGTTTGTCGATTTTTCTGATGAACTCTTTTCTTTTATCAGTTTTTTTTAGCATATTTGGTTTTCGAAAACAAAATGATTGATTTTTTTATTTTCGATACTAAATTGTATTTGATGAGGTAATTATGAAATATTTAGTAAACTGGAACGGAGACATTAGGAGGATGAAAAAAGTGCGCTAAGAGTCAAAATTAGGAGTTTTTTTTTATGTTCGAAAGTACTTTGAAATTTATCATTTGTTTGGTTATGTCAGTTGTAATTAAACATAAGTTAATACATCGAGTCATGATAACCGGCGGCAAAAGTTTTATTAACACGAATTTATAGGAGGTTAACCATGAAGTATCATTTTAGCATTTTATTGATCAGTTTGTTTGTTTTCCCGTTATTTGCCCAGTATCCGTTCGAATTTTATATCGAAACCGATGCAACGACATACGAATTTGAAGAAAAAGTTACTATTTTTTTTAATATCCAAAATATTATCGAAGAAGAGATAGAATTAATGTTCGTTAATTCCGCCCCATTTTTTTATTCTCTTAATGACGAACAATACTATTGCCCTTCTTGGCCTGTGGTTACTTATGTAACCATCCCGGCGGATTCAACTTACACGCATTCTCATATCCATGATTACACTTTAGAAATCGGCACTTATGAGGTAGTCGGCGCATTCTTATATTTAGGTGAAAGTATCTATTCCGATCCCATCTATATCGAAGTGGTATCTACCGATGCTGATAAGCAAGAAGTAATTCCCACTCAGTTTGAGCTTTCAAACCATCCCAACCCGTTCAATCCCTCTACCACCATATCCTTTAACATTCCCGAAGAGAGTGTAGTAAAGATCGAGATATTCAATCTTATAGGACAAAGAGTAAAAACCCTGATAGACGACCATTTTCTGTCGGGCAAGCACAAAATCGTCTGGGATGGAAATGATGACAGCGGTAGGCAGGTGTCTTCCGGAGTATATTTCTATAGATTGGAGGTGAACGGTAAGACCGTAGCAACAAGGAAAGGGTTGCTGTTGAAATAGGAAGATAGAGGGTGGAGGGTGGAAAGAAGGAACGATTGAACGATAAGTCGAAATGCGCAATTCTTCTTTGCCGGAAAGTCGCGGTTTTGAAAAATTTCTAATCATTATATGCAAGGTCTTTTTGTAAAATAATTTAACTGAAAATTTAGGTTAAAGTGTTGAAATATAAACTCAAGTCGGTTATTTACTTGACACGCTCTTAGTTTCATAAATTTTTGTAAAAAAAATTAATAAGAAGGAAGGTGAAGATGACGATTTCTAATTTGAATGAGCTTATCAATCTGGTAAAAAAACGCGAAAAGAAGCGTATAGTAGTAGCATATGGGCAGGAGAAATATACCATCCTTGCTTTACAAAAAGCGGTGGCAGAAAATCTTGCCGATGTTACACTGGTCGGTGATGAGAATACGATCAAACAGATCTTTTCTGAAAATGACATCAAGCCTAATGGTTTTCATATTGTTCACGAAGCGGATGAGATGGAAGCCGGGCGGCGTGCTGTAGCTTTGATCAAGCAGAAAGAAGGCGATGTATTGATGAAAGGTTTGATCAGCACCGATAAATACCTCAAATGCATTTTGGATAAGGAAAAAGGGTTGATGAAACCCAATGCGGTTCTCACTCATATCAGTCTGATAGAATGTCCCAATTATCATAAGCTTATGGTAGCTACAGATTGTGCTTTCATACCCCAACCTGATCTCAAACAAAAAATAGCTATGACCAATTATGTGATAGAAACAGCTCGAAAGCTCGGGATCGAACAACCTAAGGTTGCCTTAGTCAGCTTTACTGAAAAAATAAACGCCAAAGTGCCTTCCTGCACAGATGCAGCATTGATCACCAGAATGGCAGAACGAGGTCAGATAAAAAATGCTCTCGTGGACGGACCACTGGCACTCGATGTCGCTGTCGATCCTGAAAGCGTGAAAATCAAAGGTCTAAAAAGCTGCGTGGAAGGTGATGCAGATGCGTTGGTATTTCCAAATCTGGAAACCGGTAATGTTTTCTACAAGACGATGACAAAATTACTCCGCAGTGAAATTGCTTCCTACGTGGCAGGCACCCAGGTGCCTTCCATACTACCATCTCGTGGTGACAGCGATAAAAGTAAATTCTATTCTATCTTACTTGCCTGTTTGATGGCGGCAGAGATATCATGAAAATCGCTATAGCATCCGACCATGCCGGTTTCGAACTCAAAGAAGCTTTGAAGAAATTGCTCGAAAAGCATGAAATCATCGATTTTGGCACTACATCGCCCGATTCGATGGATTATCCCGATACCGGCTTTGAAGCTGCCGAAGCAGTAGGAAATGGTGACTGCGAACTCGGTATCGTCATCTGTGGTAGTGGCGTGGGAATGTCTATCGTAGCTAACAAAGTCGATGGAGTACGAGCAGCTTTGTGCTACAATCCGGAATGTGCCAAATTATCACGTCAACACAACAATGCTAATGTGCTCGCTCTACCGGCACGGTTCATATCTACAGAAGAAGCGGAAGAAATCGTAAAAACTTGGCTGACTACTGAATTCGAAGGTGGACGGCATAATAGAAGAGTGAATAAGATCAGAGAATACGAAAAAAGGAGTTAAGAGATGAAATATTTGCAAAAACAAGATCAGGAACTATATGATGCAATGCAAAGCGAAATAACGCGCCAGCGTAATAATCTGGAATTGATAGCATCCGAAAATTTTGTTTCTTACGCTGTATTGGAAGCTGCCGGCTCTGTGCTTACCAATAAATACGCCGAAGGTTATCCTTATCGCTGGAGCAAAAAGACAGGCAAAATGAACTACAAATTATACGGCAGATATTATGGTGGCTGCGAACATATCGATGAAGTGGAAAAATTAGCGATCGAACGTGCCAAAGAGATTTTCGGTGCCGAACATGCCAATGTTCAACCGCACTCCGGTTCTCAAGCTAATATGGCAGCTTACTTTGCTGTTGTCAAACCGGGAGATACTATCCTTAGTTTGGAACTCTCTCATGGTGGACATCTCACCCATGGTCATCCACTTAGTTTTTCCGGTTCTCTCTACAACATAGTCTCTTACGGAGTAAATCCGGAAACCGAGCAATTCGATTATAATGAGATCCGTAAATTAGCCAAAGAATGTAAACCGAAGATGATTCTTGCCGGGGCAAGCGCTTATCCCCGTCAGATAGATTTTGCACAGTTCCGAAATATCGCAGACGAAGCCGGGGCTGTTTTTATCGTCGATATGGCTCATATTGCCGGATTAGTAGCAGCCAAGCTTCATCCCGACCCCATAGCTTATGCCGATATCGTCACCACTACCACACACAAAACACTACGAGGTCCCCGTGGCGGATTGATCTTATGTAAAGAGAAATTTGCCAAAGAGATAGATAAGCAGGTCTTCCCCGGCGTGCAAGGTGGTCCTTTGATGCATATCATCGCTGCCAAAGCAGCAGCTTTCCAAGAAGCTCTGAGCGATGATTTTATCCAATATCAGAAACAGATATTGGCAAATGCTCAAGCTTTGGCTCAAGCATTGATGGATGAAGGCTTCAATCTAGTCTCCGATGGCACGGATACACATCTGATGCTCATCGATCTGGGTGACGCTGATTCCGGCGGACCTTCCGGTAAGAAAATGGAAAAAGCACTGGATAATGCCGGTATCACTGCTAATAAAAATACCGTTCCTTTCGATACCCGACCACCTTTCGTGGCTTCCGGTATCAGATTGGGCACTCCGGCTGTTACCACCAGAGGTATGAAAGAAGCGGAGATGAAAAATATAGCCGGGTTCATCAAACGTGTATTCGATTCCTATGACGACGAAGAAAAACTTGCTCAGATAAAAGCAGAAGTCAAAGAACTATGTGATCGATTCCCGTTGTACAAATAATGAAAAAAAATAACTGCACAAGTCTGCCACTATTAGCAGGTTTGTGCAGGCTATATTCTACCTGTTCGTATAATTTTAATTGACATATTTAGAAGAAACTATCAAATAACATTATGATAATGTATAATAGAAGGAAGATTATGAGAAGTAGTATTGGACAGAGTGAAAGAAGGAGATTATGAACGTCGAATTTCATTATTATTTAACGAAATACATAGCACTGGAAGCTGGTTTTGATGCGGATGAGGCAGAAATTATCGCTTATTCAAATCAACTTGTTGACGATAATATATACCCATTGAAGATAGACCTGCCTGATGGAGAATCCTATGAGAATTTTGTCAGCCATACACCGGACAGCAAAAATCCGGAAAAATTTCTGATCAGACGATATATTCTCTTTCATTTTATGCCCGGCAATCCGACAAATTCGAAGGTGTTTCGCAAAGATGGCAAAATGCATCTGCTGATGACAACTGCAGATAGTGCTCATGCCTCAGAGATTTTTTTTGATACTACTAAATCGGAGAATCTTTATTCACTTGGAATCGCTTCTCATATGCTGGCTGATAGTATCGCTCATCAGAATTTTGTCGGTACTTTGGAAGAGATGAACTCCATGAACGGCGTATGGGAAACAATGACGCCTGCGATCGGTCATGTGCTGGCAGGTGATAAGCCGGATATCCCCAATCTGGAATGGAAAGATCCTCGTCTGATCGATGAAAATGCTATTATTCACAACCCTGACCGGATAATTCTGGCAGCTAAGAAATTATATTCAAACTATATCCTTATCACATCTGCAGAAAGCAATTGGAATAAAGTCAAAAAAAATATCCATGCTATTATCTCGGATACGATCAGAGAAGATGAGCTGGATAAGGTGAACGAGCAGTCGAAAAATCGGATAACGAAGTATAAAGAGTTATTATCGGAATTTGATGCAGAGAGCGATTATCATCCTCACACTTGGATAAAAGAAGCTCTGCCGAATTTCGATTCCAAAAATTTGGAAAAGGGACTATCTGTTTCAGAGAACTATTCTAAAACTAATTGGTTCAGGTTTCAGGAAGCTATCAAGCAATATCAAAAGATAGCAAGCGAAAAGATCCGTCCGATCATCAATCAGTTAGAACTCAAAGGATGGTGATCAGATGTGTTTGATAAGAAAACAAAAATAATCATGGAGGTGCTAATATGAAAAGGCTAACTTTAGTTTTAGTCGGTTTAGTTTGCTTTACATTAGGTTGGGCAGACATAATTTATGAACAAGATTTTGAAGATTTTGTCTTCACTCAAGGGACGCAAGTAACGTCATTTGGTGTTGACGATGAATGGGCATTTAATGCTACCGGTTCCGGAGATAACAGACTGGATTATGAAGGTGATTGGGGTAGTGGTTATTATGCCGGATTTCGTGGCAATGATTTCGTCATGGGATACCAGCATACATCCAGTACAGGAACCTTTACCGCTACACTCGAAATAGAAAACGATACCGGTGAAGAACTCACCGATATCCAGATCAGCTATCTCGGTAGAATAGAACGAGTAGAGCTTACTCGTTACCCAGAGTGGACTGTTACTGTTAATGGTACGGAAGTACCATCATTATCTTATTCTACCGAAATCGGTTCAGATCAGATGCGTTCTGCCAGTGTAGGCGGTTTATCTGTCGCCCCAGAAGAGATCATAACAATAGTTTGGACTTCTACCCGCGGTCCTGGTACGGGAGCAAGCTGTCAGATCGGTATTGCTGACTTAGAAGTGAGTTTACCCGATCCGAATCAGGTATCATTACCTACTTTCGATCCACAACCGGGAACTTATGGTTCTGCTATCGATGTAGTGATAGAATGCGTCACCGAAGATGCTACTATCCATTACACACTTGATGGAACAGATCCTGATCAGACTTCTCCAGTCTATACCGAACCGATTCACTTAGACGATGATACCACTTTAAAGGCACGAGCCTACAAAGATGACATGACTCCCAGCAATATCGCTACCGGTATGTATATCATCCTAGCTGCCACACCTGTAGACAATTTGGGATCACTTCGTCAAGGTCAGTTAGGCGAGCTTTATACTGTAACTGGTGAAGTTATTCTCACTTTCCAACAATCATTCAGAAATCAGAAGTATATCCAAGATGCCAGCGGCGCTATCCTTATCGATGATGATCCGGGCGTGATAACTACCAGTTATAATCGTGGTGATGGGATTACAGGCATGACCGGAACATTGAGTGAGTATGGAAATATGCTCCAATTCGTTCCTGTTGCAGATCCGGGACCCGCCACTTCCAGCGGTAATACTATCACTCCGGCAGTGCTGACTGTAAATGAAATGATCAATAATTTCGAAAACTACGAAGCTCAGTTGGTAAGACTTCGTGCTGTCTCCTTCGAAGATGGTGGCGACACATTCGAAAACGGACAGGTTTACCCGCTATACGATGCTACAGCAACCGGAGATTTCAGAACTACATTCTATGATGTGGATTATATCGGAACAACAATCCCAACCACTCCGAAAGATATAGTCGGTATTCTGAATTCTCGCTCAGAAGGTGATTTCATTACCTCCCGCGATTCTGATGACATCCAAGATCCTACATCCTCGGAAGATGATTCTGTACTTGCACCATATAGTTTGGGAACGAACTATCCCAATCCTTTCAATCCGGAGACAAATATCTCCTTCTCTATCGGTAAAGATGCACATGTAACGCTGACTATCTACAACATCAAAGGAGAAAAAGTAAAAACTCTGATAGATGAGCAACTTACTGCTTCCGACCATAGCATAGTTTGGGATGGCACCAATGAACAAGGCGGAGTAATGCCAAGTGGTGTATATTTCTACCGTATGGACGCTAGCGACTATACTTCTGTGAAGAAAATGTTGCTACTCAAATAAGATGATCCAAAACCCCGTCATTATGGCGGGGTTTTTCTATTCTCTCGCACTCATTGCATAAATAAAGCTTTTCAGTCTTTTCCGAATATTTGCAGACATTTCTATCTTATCTAGAATCTGGGCATCTGCTTTTCGGAAAATCCCAATTCTCTTTGTAAATATGATTATTCCAAACAATACAAAAACTGTAAATATAAGTCTGTAGACAAAACCAATCGTGCTAATATTTATGAGCATGATAATAACAGTAGAAACAGGAAATAGAAAAGCGTTGTGATTTCTTACTCCGAATTTTCGATTCACAAATATCAGCCGTAGTATCGGAATCAGGCAAAAAACCAGAAAAGAGGATATCGCAGCTCCTACAATCCCCATTATCGGCACCAATGTGATATCCAGCAAAATATTGAGTACTCCTGCTAAAATCCCCAAATATAAGATGATCTTTGTAAGATCAAAAGTAGTAATGACACCGGTATAAGCCGCTGAGATCACAAAAAAGCTCTGAGATGCGACCAGGATCTTGAAAATAAGTATAGATTGATCGAAATCTGCACCATAGACAACCAAGAAAATATAATCACTGAATAATATCAGAATGGAGATGGCTATCATACCAACAAAACTTAGCTGGGGAATTATTCTCTTCAAATAATGATTCTTGATCTTTTCAATCTGACCGGTAGATTTGAACACCATAATCATTGGAGTGGAAATCGTTATGATCAGAGAAGTTCCCAAAAATGCTTGAATAGCATTCAAAAATTTATATGCAGCATGGTACAATCCGACATCCTCGGTACTCATAAAATAATTGATAACATATAAATCTACCCAATTGACTATATAACCAGACCAACTAGCAAACAAAAGCGGAAAACTGAAAATTATGACTTTCTTTAGTAACTTCCACTCAAACTTCAGGGGGAAAAAATAACTTAACTTGATGAATATGGCAGATAGGATAACAGTTAATAAATCAGCAGTTAGAAATACTATCACCACATTCAAAACGGACAGTTCTACTATACCGGATATTAATAGCAATAATCCTAATAATATCAAAACTTTATTTATGAACTTGCCGAATATAGCTTGAATATGAATTTTCCGAATTACTTTGAGGACTTCGAGCAAATATTCTTTCAAAAAATTTAGAAATACTCCCAATATGACGATAAGAGTTAGATTAGTTAACTGCAATCCCAAAAAATTATAGATGTTCTGTCTGAATCCCAGAAATAGAGAGACTATTATCAGAAATGAGATCATATTGATCAACAGTAAAGTTCCGGTAGTTTTTCGGAAATCACCTTCTAGGACAAACTCCTCTTTAGCGAATCTCATCACCGCATTTCTAAGCCAATACAAACCAAATAAATATAAGAGTGAAATTAAGCTCACAACCAGAGCAACTCGTCCATAATCTTCTGCTCCCAATCCACGCGCCTGTAGCGATTCCGAGGCTATCATCAGAGGTATGGCAAGAGCAGTCGCTCCGGTTATCGAAATAGCATCCCAAAATGTCTTACGGATCTCTTTCATCCCATCAACTCCGTTAACTTATCCAACTTATCAAAATGAGACATTGTGCTAGGGGTTTCTATTCGATTACAATTGACTTGCGATAATGCATTTGTCAAAGTCTTTTCCCACCTATCCCACACTGCTTGTTTAGTAATTATCGGATCTACATTATTTTCTCGACAGTATTGTTGGTGCATTAGTAAATGCCGATGGAACTCTTTGTATTCTATATCCATAATATCCAACGTTTTTTTTACTGCCTCCTGCTTATCCAGCTTGTCGTGATTTATTGACCCCGAATTTTCGGATAGCATATAATAATCGGATACTTTTACAAGCTCATCATAGTATCTTCCGTAGAGCTTATCAGGCGGTAGAGAGATTCTTACTTTATCCGCTCCTAAAATATACTTTTTAAACTGCCACAATATTCTCTTACTATATGACAGGTTAGATTTGACCAGAGATTGCAGATTAAGATCATTCCGAATATTGTACGCATAGATCTTTGGAAAAGCAAGATTGGGATACAAATTCGCTTCGCTATCAATCACACACATATCATCAGCCACAAAAAAATATTCCTTTTTTCTGCACAATCTCAAGCTTAGAGAGGTCTTCCCTATACCGCCACTTCCACCTATCAAAATAGCAGATTTGTTTTTATCTGCTACAGCAGCACTATGCAGGATAGCAAAACCATCGAAGAAATAAATCGCAGGTAGCAAAACATTCTCGTTTATTATCTGTCTCAGCCTTTCAGATAAAGATAAGAATTCTATATTATTCGTCTTTTTGAGATAATACAAAATAGGATTTTTTTCTTCATGTAACTGAACTTCACAATATACCTTTGCGTCTTTTTTTTGATATGCTACCGACCATTTGAGATAATGAATCACAAAACCATTCTCAATCTCATCATGGTCGTCGCTGAGCTTGGTTAAAACCTCGTAAGAGGTTTTATCTTTGATATTTACTACGACATCTGCATTAGATTCTGTATCGACAGTAGGATAATATCTCAACTGATCGTATAAACTCTCTTGAGCACTATGATTCAAATCATCATTTACATTGAAAGAGAAAACCTTGCCGAAGATCTTATATTTCATTCATCAATCCCCGAGAAGCTTATATAAAGCTTGTTTTCTCTTCTCTATCCCATAATTACTCACAATTCTCTGTCTCGCTTTTTCACCTAAGACCTCATCAGAAGAGAGCGCTTTTTCCAATAACTTTTTTGCCAAATTCACATCTTTATAATCCAACACAAATCCAACTTCACCGATAGCGTCCGGTATGCCACTGATCGCAGAGCCTACCGGCACACATTCACATAGCATGGCTTCGCACAAAGTATTGGGAAGTCCTTCAGAAAGAGAAAATTGAGCTATCACTTTAGACTCTGCATAGAGTTTTCTTAGTTCTTCTGTATCGACATGCATTTTCAAAGTGACATTATCGGAGACTATTCTCTTAAGATTGTTATAGTATTGCCCGTCAAAACCTACCAATAAAAAATCTACCCCCGGCATCATTTTGGCCAATTCAATGAGCAAATCGAATCCTTTCAGTCTAATGCGTATTTCATCTGAGATGCTGGCAACGGCTATTACACGCCTTTTCTTTTCTTCTTGCGGTATTTTCTGCCAAAATTTAGCATCGTATCCGGTTGGAATCACCCTGATATTTGCATCTGTTTTTATAAAATGCTCAAATCCTATCATACTATCCGGTGCATAAGGGGATTTCTGGCTATATATCAAGCTCTTATCTACCGGACAAATATAATCAGCATAACGATAAGAGAGTTTTGCACAAGCAATCCTGAGTTGGTTTGAACAAAAAATCCCGTACCCGAGTTCAGGCAGAGAAACAGCATCATAACCGCCAATTATCAAAATCGTTTTTCTTCCTGTTATCTTACCTATCAGAATCGGGACAACGGAGTGATAATCTGCAAACCAACACAGTATAGTCTGTGTCGAATATGTGTTTGCCAACATTTTAAATGTCAGATAAAATATCTCCCACATGAATTTCAACATATTTTTAGAAGGGATGTAATAGTGAGACTTAAGATGGTATTTTTCTCTCAGTAGTTCTTTGTCTCGATTGACAAAAGTAGAGTTCATCGGATGGATAAAAAAGACTTTGTGCTGCCTACTCTTTTTCACACTTCAGCTCTTATCAAAAAATAAATGCCGAGAATAGCAAATATGAGATTGGGCAACCAAGCAGCTAATAATGGTGAGATAACTTCGTTGTGTCCCATACTCTGACTGAGCTTGAGCGCATATAGGTAAACGAAACAAACTACCAAACCTATCGCAAAGACCCAACCTCGACCGCGACTCCGATTGGAAGTTGATAACAATGGAATACAGAAAAATAAAATGATCACATTTGCGAATGGAAAAGAGATTTTGAAATACAATTCCGTTAGTTCATAATGAAACTTCTCACCTATCCTTTTTAATCTCTGAATATACTCGTGAAGTTCGAAAAAATTCATTGCCATCGGTTTTTTGGCACTTTTAATAAAATCTACAGGAGTCACATTGATCTCATCCAATTCAGTCTCTTCGAAAAACCTACTTTCAACCAGATTATCATTCTCAAAAGATCTGATATAAGCATTCGTGAATATCCATCTGTCGTCTTCCCATACGGCATCAGAAGCCGTTATCTTTCTTTCAATTCTACCGGTATTTGGATCGTATTGGGTGATATCGACTGTTTTCATCAGATTCTTATAACCATCAAAATGACCGATATAAAATAAACGATTATCTTCACCCAGATAATGAATATGAGAACGCAACATCTCATCTTCCACTATTACCCCGCGTATCTGTTCACTATACAGATATTGGCGGTGCTCTTCTGCCTTGGGAAGTACAAGATCACCGAATATCATGATAAATATCATGAATATAAAACCGACCCAGAACAAAGGAAAAACCATCCTGCCTATACTGACACCGGCACTTCTGATAGCGATGGATTCGTTGTATCTGGATAGAGTATTCATCAGAAACAATCCGGATAAGAGAACGATCACCGGCGATGTAAGGACAAATAGATATGGTAATCGCAAAACAAAATAAAGTAGCATCGCATCGGGAGAGGCACCGCTTCTAATTAGCCTGGGCATCCGATCTGATATATCTACTACTAAAAACAATACCGAGAAAGCCAATGTTATTATCGCAAACATTTTGATATATTCAGATAAGATGTAACGATCTAAAATTCTCATTTTTTCCCTATTCTACGCTTTATCTTTTCCCAGTATTTCTGGAAATCTATAAATGTCATTTCTTTCATAGAATGTATGATCAGATAAATGCCAATAACTCCAAAAACGATATTGGCAAACCACATAGCCATAAATGGGGATACCACGGCATTATCGGCTAATTCCTCACCTAGAGTTAGTGCTCCATAGTAGATCAGGAATACCACTGCACTCACGGTGAATGCCATCCCAACTCCACTTGATCGTGTCATCATGCCGATAGGAACTCCTATTAGAATAAATATTAAACAAGCGATGGCAATAGCATATTTCTTATGGATCTCCACTTGATATCTGCGGATGGAGCGTTCTACACTTTCTATCTTATCCTGTCTGATCGAATGTAGATTGCGATTTCTTCTTAATTCGTTTCGCTCAGACTGACTCAACGACTCTTTGTTTTCTAACCTTTCGATAGTCGTGAGTATCTGTTGCTTTTCAGTTTCCAGTTCCTGTTTTTCCATCCTTTTTTCTTCTATGATAGCCATCATTGCTCTAGAGCTAAGTTCTCTATCACTACGATGCTCGGTTCCTTCAGGATTGAGCTGATAGCCTAGATCGGGCTGGATCAGCGAATATTTATCAAAATTCGTAACCTGGTATTTATCTGGATCTTGGGGATCTCGCTCATGCAACTGTCCGTTATACAATGTCAACAACAGGCTATTCCCACCATCAGAAAGAACTATATGCCCTCTTTCTGCGCTGATAGTTTGAGGAAAAGTGGAGTCTTGGCGATTGTATATCACAATGCCGCGAAGCTCATCCTCATGCCGTTCTCTAGCATAAATAGTATAATTCTTTGTCGTATTGAACATACCGGGAGTAATAGCAGTTATCGGACGACGATAATTTGCTTGGATCATCAAATTCTTCAGTCGATGATTTGTCTCAGGTAAAATCTCGTTATTAAAATAGATCATAAATCCCGATAACAATATTGCTGCCAGAAATACTGGTTTGATCATCTTGATAATATTTATCCCACAAGATTTGAACGCTGTGATCTCATTATCGACCGACATTCTCCCAAATGCCATGATCGTAGCTAATAATACAGCCATCGGCACAGTCAATGCCAGTATAAATGGCAAGCTATAACCGAAAATAGAGACGATCATCACAAAGTCCAATCTCTTATCTATGATGATCTCCAAAAGCTCTATTATCTTGTCTAATAGCATCACGAAAGTAACTACGACCAAAGATATGACAAATGGTCGGATATTCTCTCGTAATATATATCTTTCCAGCAACCTCATTACTCTACCATTTTCATAAACTCTTTTTCATCAATTACGGTCACGTTTTCCAGCTTATTTGCTTTGTCAAGCTTTGATCCGGGATTCTCTCCCACGATCAGGTAATCGAGATTTTTGCTGACACTCGATAAAGTCTTACCTCCGAGTTTTTCTATGTATTCATATATCTCTTTACGTCCAAAGTTTGCGAGTGATCCGGTGACTAAAAATGTCTTCCCTGATAGTTTATCACTTTTGGTTTCTTCTTTTTTTTCAAATTGTAATCCTGCTTCTCTTAATGCTTTGATAGTTTTGATACTCTCGGAATTTCTAAAAAAATCATATAATGATTTTGCGATTTTCGAGCCAATTTCCGGTATCGCTTCGAATTCTTCGACGTCTGCATCCATCATTTTTTTTATATCACCAAAATAGTCTGCCAATATACGGGAGGTTTTCACACCGACATAGCGAATCCCTAATCCATACAGAACTCTATAAAAAGGTTGATTTTTAGACTCTTCGATAGCTTCTCTAAGATTCCGCACCGATTTCTCGGCTTGTTTCTCAAATTTTAGGATTTCATCATAATTAAGGTGATATAGATCTTCAATGTTGCTCACCATCTTTTTTTCTATCAACTGTCTGATCATAGATTCACCCAAACCCTCGATATCGAGTGCATCTCTGGTAACAAAATGCTCTATTCTGCGCTGTATCTGAGCCGGACAGTTTATATTACTACAATAAACAATCACACCATCAGGTTCTTTTTTCAGTGGAGTGAGACATACCGGACAGTTTTCGGGAAACTTGATCTCTTCGTTCTTTTCTCTGTTCTTATCTTCAACCACTCGAATTATTTTGGGGATGATATCTCCGGATTTCACCACTATTACCCGATCACCGATTTTTGCACCGAGTCTTTTGATCTCATCTTGATTATGAAGAGTGGCATTGGAAACTCTGGTTCCGGCTATTCGAACCGGTTTAAGTCTGGCTACTGGCGTAACTGCTCCTGTTCTTCCCACTCTGAAATCAACATCAACCAGTACCGTCTCTTTCTCCTCAGCTTTGAATTTGTATGCGATCGCCCATTTGGGACTTTTGGAAGTATATCCGAGCTTTTGCTGAAGCTCAAAATCATCTACTTTGATCACTACCCCGTCGATCTCGTAGGGTAGCTCGTCGCGATGTTCTTCCCAATAACGACAGTAAGCATCGATTTCATCAGGTTGCGAAACTTTCTTATTATGTGGACTTACATTAAATCCCAGTTTAGCCAAAAAATCCAACAGCTCCGATTGACTTTTGATCTTTTGTTCATCAAACAAACCGGTCGAATATATGATAGATTGGAGCTTGCGCTCGGCTACGATGCTACTGTCTTTTAGTTTGATCGTACCGGCAGCAGCGTTTCTGGGATTGGCAAACAGAGATAATTCGTTCTCTTCTCTCTCTTTATTTATCCTTTCGAACTCGTTTTTGGGTAGGTAGATCTCTCCTCGTACTTCAATTGGTCTGCTATAATCAATCTTAGTTGGGATAGATTGTATCGTTTTTACATTATTTGTGACAACCTCACCCTTGTATCCATCACCTCGAGTAGTGGAGTGGATAAGTTTACCCTTCTCATAATAGAGGTTGATGCTGAAACCATCTACCTTATGTTCCAAAGTTTGTTCGGGAAAGTTACCATAGCTTTGCTGGATTTTTTGCAGAAAAGAGTGTACTTCTTCCAACGAATAAGCATTGTCTAAACTGTACATTCGAACTTTATGCTCTATTACCTTTACTTCTTCAGATTCTTTTTCAACTTTTTTTATCTTATCTTCTGGTATATCCGAGCCAACTTTCTGAGTAGGCGAAGCTTCATCTTTATACTGAGGATATTTTTCTTCCAGCTCTTGCAGTCTTTTTACCAATTGGTCATATTCATAGTCCGAAATCTCAGGTTTTGCTTTCTCATAATATAGTTTGTTATGATAGCGAATTTTTTCTCTTAGACTTTCTATCTCTTCTCTTACAAAAAGATCATCCACCACATTTCCTCCTTTTATGACAAAATTTATGAGGTATTGATTTATGAGCAATGTTTTTCTTTGGGAGCAGGGTTTGGACAGGTGTAAATTACGTCAATATATTGGGTGGAATCAATAAAAAAAGGCTTATTGGAGTCGGCGACCTACTCTTCCACACTGTTTCCGGTGCAGTACCATCGGCGCTGGTGAGCTTAACTTCTGTGTTCGGTATGGGAACAGGTGTATCCTCACCGCT
>Ga0334898_1001732_pt1 | contig 22890 bp, 24 predicted proteins | sample GraSluR3_MG_10_FD_207228 | JGI IMG/M metagenome (GOLD analysis project Ga0334898, IMG submission 207228) | Sludge microbial communities from methane-producing bioreactor in Wageningen University, Netherlands - Granular Sludge_3_08-R3 | ecosystem: Engineered > Bioreactor > Anaerobic >... | reverse complement strand
TTGGTTATGTTTTTCCGTCTTGTGTTCCAGTCGCCAAGATCTTACCAGCGAATAGCAAACGATATGGATTATCCTTAGATGCAACAGTATTTGCCCCAATTGGGGATAATCAAGCAAGTGTGATTGGAGCTACCGGGTTTTTGAATACTGGTGTAGTGAATATTGGCACCAGTGGACAACTCTCTGTTCCCTGTTCATCAATGCTATACAGTAAATCCATCGAAGTACGTCCTCTTCTAGAGACTGGATTTCTGCAAGTCTATTCCAGTCTATGTGGAGGCTGGTCTTATGCATACCTAAAGGATTTCTGCAAAGACCTGCTCGCGAAGTTCGGATTCTCGCTTTCTGATGGGCAGATCTATGCTGTCCTAGACTCTCTAGCAGTTGATTCTTTTGAAAGTGGAGGCCTTGTTGTTGATACCAGATTTCTTGGAACTCGAGAAGATTCCCTCCTGCGTGGTGAAATCTGTGAGATAGATACACAAAATCTGAATATTAGTAACCTGGCAGTGGGGTTCATGCAAGGGATTGTAAGGGAACTTCATCCACCTGCTATCAGACTGGAATCAATCTCGTTCATTGTTGCAAGTGGAAATAGTGTAAGGAAAAGTCCCATCATGAAACGAGCTATCGAACAAGAGTTCGGTTGTGTCTGTATGGAACCTCCGTTTCTTGAAGAAGCGAGTGTTGGAGCAGTACTTGGCTGTTTGGCAAATATTGAGGGGAAGGAACGTATACAAGCATTTTACCAGAAACACTTTGAAAAAAAATGAAACAACTGGAAATACAATGAGAACGATTCTATATTCGAACTACTGAATACAATGATATATAACACAATGAAATAAGGGCATGTTGGTTGCTCCAAACATACCCTTATGTGAATATGTGTTATTTCAGGAAATTGATGGTATGGCTGTCATAGATGACGTGTTTGCTTCTGAGATTATCCCTGTTTCCATATGCAACAATAAGACGGAGGTTCCTTCCTGAATCAAACTGTGAGACAGGTACCGTGAACTCAAGGGTGGTCTTACCCCCTGTCTCCTTGATCTTGCTCTGTACAAGCATCTTTTCAGAAGAGGGACTATGACCATGGCCACGACCAGTCTCCTCACTGATGACTTGGCTGGTAATTGCATCATAGCCTATGATGATATGAGCACCATGCATCCTATTGGACCCAAGGCCAACTGAAACCCATCCTGTAGTTGGTGCTTCGAGAATGAAGTGCAGATTACGGGAATCCCGACTCTGGGCATACCCAAGGCGCATATCCTTGAGTTGTACAATCTCGGGGTATTCATTGTTTCCTAAAGACCCATCAACCACGGGATTGGATGAAGAGGTTGGGAATATTTGAGCTGCCAGTGGCAGACTGAAGAGCAGAGATATGATGAGAACTATAGAGAGTTTTTTCATGATTTTCTCCTTGGTTTTCGGCCAGAGAGCCGGTAGTTCGCATAAGAGATAAGGGAGAAAGCCATCCACGCTACCAGGATGCCAATCCCCCATGGGTTATAGGTGAAAGAAGACGTGGAGGCGAGTAAGACATGGAACAAGACCACAAGTCCAGCTACCACCATCAGGTTGTGCATTGCACGGGCTTTCTGATGGGTGAGACCGGTTTTTTCAAATGTGCTTGTTCTCAGTTGCGCAAATTTCTTCTGCTTGGTAAGCAAGGTGTTAGCAAAGAAGAGCAAGGCAGCGATCGTTCCTACAAAGAATAGAATTAGAGCAACCAAGCCGAAAAGGGCTTGTGAAGTGGAGAGGGTGAAACCGTTGGCGAGCTTGAGCAAGGCGTGGATAAGAGCAAGGAGAATAATGAGTAGAGGAGAACTCCCATGCAATGAGCGAACCGATTTTGCTCCCAGCAGGGAGACCATCCAAGCTGGTTGTGAGGCAAGGTAGAACTGGTTGGAGACAAGTACGAAAGCGTAGACACCAAATATGATTGACACTGAATATGAGTCGGCAAGCGCACCTACAGAGTACAGATATAAAATGACAGGAATGAGAGGGGAGAGGAAAAATCCAAGATGGAATATGCTTCGTTTCATTGGAACCTCCAGTACAGGTGTAGCACCTATTGTTAGACTAACTTAACATTCAGATTATATTGTGGTCAATACATCGACAGGTGGATATGATGCAATTCTTTTGGATGATTCATTCTAGAGAGAAACGTTTACCCACTCTTTCCCGGTCGTGCATTCTGTTTTGAATCTATGTACTCAATGCATTCCTGGTAAGGGGTATATACCTTGAGTAAAATGCTAGGATATAGGTACAGTATGTATAGTAACGCTGATCAAGTGGAATAGGAGATGCTCTATGGATACAATTAAGACTACGTTAACTTCAGAACAAAAAGCATCACTCATTGATGTTCTTCATAAAAGATTTAAGGAAAACATGTCCAGACACAAAGACCTTGATTGGATAGCTATCGAAAAGAGACTTGCCGAAGACCCTGAGAAACTCTTTTCGCTCTTTGCGATGGATCGCACCGGTGGAGAGCCTGATGTAATCGGGTACGATGATACCTCTGACGCGTACCTCTTCGTTGATTGTTCTGCTGAGAGTCCTGTAGGCCGAAGAAGTCTCTGTTATGACCAGGTAGCCCTTGAGAACCGGAAAAAGAATCCACCATCAGGTAGTGCAGGGTCTCTTGCAGCAGAAATGGGGATAGAGCTCCTCGATGAGGAGCAGTACCGCAATCTCCAGAAGCTGGGTGTCTTCGATGTGAAATCTTCCAGTTGGATTCGTACTCCTGAATCAATGCGAAAACTTGGCGGAGCGCTCTTCGGGGATTGCCGGTATGATAGGGTGTTTTTCTACCACAATGGAGCTGATTCCTACTACGCATCCAGGGGATTCAGGGGTTTGCTGAAGGTGTAAGGCAGCCATCTTGTAACAAAAGAAAAAGCAAACCCTTTATAGTAAAAGGTTTGCCTTTCTGCCCAGAACAAGATTTGAACTTGCACAGTCTTAACGACCGCTAGGACCTGAACCCAAATATGGGGTATGTAGCATACTGTATGATACTGCATAAAACCCTATATTGGAAACCTTTACTATGTTTTCCTATGAACAGCTATGACACTAAATGTAGTTTTATTGAGTCCATAACTGTGTACACTAAAAATATACAACATCACAATTTTTGAAGCAAGAGTTAATTATTCATCCTTGTTCCCATGGAGAATATCGGGTACTAATATGATTCATTCTATTTTACGAGGTGGGGATGATAAAGTTTCGGATAAATGACAAAACTCAGGAGATCTTGAACAGTCTCGGTCTTGAGTACCAATATGCTTGTCAAACGAATGGGGGAGGGCAGTCTCATCGGAATCGCTTCTGCTTACTGGATGGTACGGTTGTTTTAGAAGTAAGTATACTGGATCAGAACGGCAGCGGAACAGTTTGTTTAAAAGACTCAGGTGGAAAACGCAATTATTCCTGTTCAGACCTGGAGCAGCTAAACCTTCTTGTGATAAATGTTGGTGATACTTTTTCCCCTAGAATCTCATTTATATTTATAAGGATCCTCAATGGTCGTAATTTGCTGCATCATTCTGAGTACAAACAATGAGGGCTCCGGGAATAATCCAAGAACCCTCTTCAAGTAGAACTAAGATGCAGGGGGAATCATAACGAATTTCGTTATTGATTGCAAATACCAGCAATATCAACTACATATTTTTCCAATCCCCCAAAAGTATCGCCACCCCAGGCGTACTCTTCTAGACTGATGGCATACATTGCCAATGAATTGTAATTTCGTAAAAGGGCATCCGGTATGATCGTGTGCTGGGGGATGGATACTTTCTCCAGGACTGGCCTTTCTGGCCGATACATCTCAAAGACCGGGAGATTGATGGAATGCGAAGTTGGTTCCAATGTGCTGCAGCTAACGAGCAACATTGCGAGCATTGAACAGGTCAGTAATGCCATCGACAATCTCCTGCTGCTCTTGCCTTTTCTCATCTGGGTCCTCCTTCTGTGAGCTTTCCTCAATCTTGGCATCAACTGACACCTTCTGTTTTTGTAACTCTTTCTGGGCTGCAACAAGCTCATCCTTTGTCTTGGTCTCTGTATGCTTGATTTCTTGCCCAGTCTCCGCTTTTCTTGCCCGTTGTTCGGCTTCCTCAGCATTGGATAAGGCTTTGTTCAACTTTCTTTTCAGGAGCGCCCACAACCCCGTTATGATTACAATCACAAAAGAGCCAATCACCCCTAGCATGCTATTCATCAAATACCTCCATATCCTTGTCCTTCACCCCATGTTCACGCAGCTTAGCCTTTCCAAAGAGTCCCATGGCCTTGCATATCCTCTTGATTGCTTTCTGGTCGATGAACCACTGTACAAGGAACACCCCGGTTGCATATCCAGGGAACGTCCAGGGCAACCCTGGAAAGGAGAGACCATAGGAGAAGGAAGCCGTCAGGATCAGGGAAAGCAAGGCTGCCACCGTGATGATCTCTTTCTTCCCCGCCTGGTCGGAGCGCAAGCTTTTCTTGTAGGATTCCATCCCGAAACCGATGACTACGACCAAAGCAATGAGAATGCCCACTATTTCTTTCCATCCCATAATCAACTGTCCTCCTTGTCGGTCTTGAACCCGGCTACGGCACATTCACGAAAGTAATCTTCCATTATCCGGTCCTGTTCCTCGCTCTCCCCGTTGATTGAGTTTTTCCGAAAGGCATCGAAGATAACCTGGTCGTTCTTGAGTGCGATGTCCATCCCTGTCGCGATCCTGTTTACCTGGCGGAAGAGACTGGCAATTGCTGAGCGCAGTTTTACCAACTCGTCATCCTTCCTCCACCTGCGGGAGAGTAAGGCATTGGCCAGGGTAACGCTGCCTGTGATGATTGCCACCCATATAAGATCACTCATTCTCACCTCCTGTTCTCTCAGGAGCAACCGGCCAATCAATCTCCTTGGGGAATCCCGGTTGTTGGGGAACATCCAGGAGTGCTTGTCGGTAATCCCTCCAGGCCTGCTTCTCAACATCTGAAAGCAGTTCCCATCTCATGGGATTCATTGCATCAACAACTGCCAGCAAAAGGGAGTCTCTTCTGGCTCTTTCTGTTCTGATGGCATTTTCCAGTGAAAGAATCTCGAACTCCTCTTGGTTAAGTTCCACAGCCTCACCAAAAGGATCCCCAATGTATACATCTTTACCTGTTTTCCAATAACTCATACTTCATTACCCTCTTCGTTCTGAGATACGCGGACGGCTGTCACATCTGCTCCATAGCCTGTATAGGAAAAGGTAGTCCGAGCATAAATGGAAATAATATCTCCTCCAGAAATCGTTAGATTTTCTGAGTAATACACATATGATCCATTTTTAGTCCCTCGTTGAGTGCCGAAACCCACTCCGTTTTTATAAATTCGTGCATACACAATTTTTGAAGGATTTTGTGCAGCTAACCCGAAATAGAAGGTAAATACACCACCTTTCTTAAAACGCAAGGTATTTCCTACTTTAGTGAATGATGTACTTGTTGTTACTCCTCCACCAAAACTCCCCCACTGCCTGTTCCCAGCACTCCTGAACCCCTCAGAACCTATTACCTCGATATTTTGAAACCTCAGCCTGTCTGACAGAGACTCTATACGTTGGTCATAGTCATTGTTGGAACCAGGCATATGCCAGTCCATATATTTTCCGACTTCCATAACCCCGTCTGAACCAACAGTTGGAATGAAATTCTTGTATCCGTTGCTGGCACTTCCTGAGATATATTTCCCGTTTATCTGGTTCAGTACGTCCAGATACCTGAAATATCCAGAGCTAAACCGTTCGTTGCTGGTCCCGATGTCATAGTTGCCAGGACTGCCTGACTGGCTTCCCCAGGGGAAGATGTGCTTTACCTCGATGCCCCCAGCTATTGCCTGGAATTTTATTGCCTGGGTTACTGCAAGTTGGGTGTACACCCCGACAGCGGAACCTTCCTGGAACTTTGTAACCGAGATGATTCCCGACGACGTGTGGAGGGTGATAGAATTTGCATTCTTGATGAGCCTGGTCACGTTGTAGAGGGTACCGTTGATGTTGACCTGTCCCCCGTCACAGAAACCATCAGATCCGACGGACAAGGCTGAGAACAGGTTGTAGAAATCCGTACCTGAGCAATAGTTGTCCTTGTTCGCCTGTGTTACTGAGCCTATCTGCCAGGTTTTGGAATTCTTGTAATATGCATTTGGTTCGAATGCGACAGTGTGATAGGAATCATCCCCATTGACCAATACCAGCCCTGAGAAGGCTTGATTCGTCCATATCCTGTGATAATTGACATAGGAGCCCTTGGTCCCCCAGAGTGCCTGGGAGGTATGGTAGACATATGCAATATAAGGCGGAACAGCGGGGATGCTGTATGTCTTTGCCACCTTGTAACTGGTGGACAAACTCTGGGAAACAGAATCCATCGGGTAGTTGCTGTTCTTCAGCATGTATCCCCGAACTGAGGAATATCCATCATAGTACCCACTGTATTCCACAAAGAAAGAGCTTCCAAAAAGAGGAGAAGGACTCAGCTCAGTAAAGTGATGACCTTCCCCGGCTGTAATGTCCTCATGCTCATATCCGTGGCTTGCAAGAAGGATTCGTGCATTCGTCCTCCTGGTTGCCTTTGTGAAACTGAAACCGTTTATGGTACCGGATATTGCCCCAAGTGAATCCTGGTCAGGGAGCAAGTCTGTCATCTCGGAGAATTTCCACAGGCTGGGGGATATGGTGGTAACAGCAATGGTTGTCCCGGCTTCCTCCTGCAGCGTCCTGAACCCGCTGGCTTCCAAGTTACCATAGATGAAAGCGGAATATGCTTCCAGGCCCAATACCTTGATCAGTCCCCTGATCCCATCCAGCATGAACCCGGCTGTAGGCTCCCCGTCGGCATTCTCACTGTAATTCGTACTCCTGAGCATTGCCGCAATAAGCAGGTCCTGGAAAAGGCCCAGCTGGGCTACCAGTACTGCCACGAACATATAGGTGCCGGTATCCTTGGCAATCTGTAGTGCATCCTTCTGGGCAGCCGAGAGGTGATCACTCTTGCGGCTTTCCTCCCAGATGGAATTGCCCTTGTACTCGTATATCCTCCCACAGATGAATTCATTCGGGGAGGCATAGGGAGCGTTGATACCGACATCCCCTGGATCACTTCCCGCTCCGGTGTAAGGACCTGTATAGAGAAAGAAATCCCCTTCTACAAGCGGACCCTCCTCTGTGATTGTTGGGACTTCCTGCAGTGCACTGAGGTACATGGGCTTCGGGGCCCCTTCCGCCACCTTTGTGATCCCCACCATTCCTGTATAGGTCTGTCCCCCGGTTTCCACGGTCACCGTGACCAGGGTTGAATCACCTGAGACCAGGGAGCAATCGAGCACCTGCTTGTTTGGGGAGAACACCCCGTCAGCAATCTCAAGGGGGGAAAGGCTTCCCTCATCCGTGGCGGTCCAGACAGCCCCCTCCAGGGAAAGGTTCGAGGGAACGCAGGTGATCTCGATCTCCTGGGTATTGAGTTCTCCCCTGGATGAATAACTGATCACGGACTGGGATGCATAGAGGGTCAGGGCCTTCATGGATTCCCCCATCTCCCCCTGGTACACCTTTGTCACCACCAGGTCCTTCACCAGTGATGCATGGCCTTCCTTGGATGCGGTTACCTGTACAACCCCGTTGTCGGCACTGATGCCCGTTACGGATACCAGACCGGTGGTGTCCACAGTTGCACTCACCCCTTGCAGGGCTACTGAGAAGGTCCACCCCGTCTGCATCACCCCGTCCTGGACGATGGTCATCCTGCTGGTGAGAGGGGAGGATCCCAGGGGAATCCTCGGCCCTCCCTGGGAGTCGCAGGGGACCAGCAACAGGTCGCTTGAGAGCATTGCCGTCACGGGATCCCTTTGGGATGTGAATGTTATGGTGGTTGCTGCCAGCAATCTCATCAGCCTATCACCTCCACATCAACCGATCCCAGGTTGAAGATGTCATCACCTGTGATGGTGACCACCTTGGCCGTATCGGTCAGCCCGCATTTCTTGTTTGCAGACCTGATGGGAGCGGATGCCGAATGTGCATACTGCATCCCCGCTGCAAGCGGGATGGTGGTCCCTGATACATAGGATGCCGCCACCTGTACGATTTCCTCCTTGCCGGACACCCCGGGCTGGATGACAAGGCGGTCCCCTGCCTTGATTGCCTTGGCTCCTGTCCCTGCAGAGGCAACAACAAGTGAGGTCGCCCCTGCTGCTACCGCCCCGCTGATGGAGGTTGAAAGGTCGAAGGCGGACTTGAAGTAGGTCAGGTTCCCGTTCTGGTCATGTAGGGTGAGCCTGTAGAGCTTGTAGGCACCGCTTACCAGGTCAACCTCCACCCCGTTCTGGAAGAGGCGGAAATGGATTGTCTTGGTTCCTTCCCCGTTCTTGAAGATGGTCCCCCCGTCAACCGTATACTCCAGTTGGTACGGGTCGGTGAGATCCAGGATGGTGACATCGGTTGCATACACCGTGCCGGTCACATCAGCTTCACTGTCGTTGTCGGTGAACTCGATGCGGTAGGTCCTGGACCCCGTGATTGCATCCACTGTGGCTGCCCCGATTGTCTTTGTCGCCGCAGTCTCGGGATTGGATCCTGAGAGTGACACCGCGGATCCGTCGTTGACCCAGCTACCGCCCGGGTCGCGGTATTTCCATTGTGCCGATCCGGTGACCGCGGTATCCTTCACCCCGTTTCGGTAGACTGCAAACTTCAACAGCAGGGAGGAGGAGGCAACCGCCCCGTTCCTGATCACATACATCCCATGATCCTCATATACCTGTACAAAGACAGCCTTTCCCCCGGACTTCATCAGGGAGAAGGAAACCGAGGTCCTGAAGTCGATGGACAGGGCAGTGGAGGGATCCGTGTAGGTACAACTGAAGGTGCATTCCAGGGATGGCTTTGCCTCGCTCATGCAATTCTTGTTCAGTGTCAGGGTGTACGGGGCAGAGGAGGAAACGGACCCGAAGGAAGCATTGGAACCCCCTGCCGCGATCACCACAGGACTGTCGGTGAAAAGCTTGAGTGTCCATTTTGCATTGGTGATTCCCACCCCGTTGCCCCCGGTGGGGGATACCAGGTCGATCCCTGCAGCACCTGCCGCTTGTTTAAACAGGTTGGGGGTGAGCAGGTTGTTTGAACTCACCCAGTTGGCCGAGTAGGTGCCTCCCCCGTCCTTTGAGTAGACCTGGGTCTTGGGATGGGTGGAATTGATGAACCCCGTCAGGGAGAGGGCGTCATTGTAGTCGATGAATGTGATCTGTCCAGTTGCCAATACTGACATCATTGGACCTCCTTGTAATTGCAATTGAAAAATGTCCTGCCGTAGAAATCAGCAGGGGTGAGATCGATTTCCTTGTACCCGGAGGCGTGAGCTGTGTTCCAGGAGGCATCCCCGGCCTCGGATTGGCTCTTCCGTATCCATTCCAGGTTCGAGGGGGAAACAGAGTCGGTGATTTCCCCCGTATCGTCATAGACATGTGCGATGAGGCGGGTGTACTGGGAGCCCGGGCGGAATACCAAGCCGTTTGTTGACTCGATTTCCACACGGTAGCTCTTCCCCCTTGGGCCCTCGGGGCCTTGCCTGCCTTTTCCCAGGGCGTTCTCCAATGCCTCGATCTGTTCCACCGGGATGGTGAGATCAATATCCCCCGTACCCTCGGCTGTATAGCGGTAGAGACCGGTCCCGGCATCAAATTCCCGGGAAAGGATGCGCACCGTCACATCCATGAATGAGACCTTGTCCTCGATCACCCGCACAATCTGCCCGGGATCAAGGGAAACCCCCGAATCAAAGCTGTAGGTCTGCTGGCCCACGGTCTGCCTCAGGGAGAGGATGCGCGCAAGGCGTCTGGCACTGCCAGCATCGTTGATCACCTTTGCCGTGTAGGTCTTCGGGTTGTTGCCCTGGATCACCTGCTGGCTGTAGCTCTTTCCCTTGTACCAGATGTCCGCTCTCACCCTGTATGCTGTGATCGTCTGGGAAGATGAGATGGTGGAGCGAAGGTAGGCGCTGCAGTCGTCAGGACCGAAGTCCTGGGTCGTGGCTACCTGGAGCGTAACCGGCTCGTACTCAAGGCGTGGGTTGTCTATCGCCAGGAGACTGCCGTCGGTGAGCTCCGAGATGTCATAGGGAAGCCGGTATCCCGTTGCATCGGATCCCTTGGGAAATATCCCCCCGCCTTCGATGGTCTCCCCTGAGTCAGGGAACTCATATTCAAATACGGGTACCTGGGTCCTTGCGAGCACCGGGTACCATCTGACCACGGAGCCTTTCCTGGAACTGTCTTTCCTGGCCAGGGAGAACTCGGTTCTCAGGTCCTCGGTGCTGATGGTCAGGTCGGGTACAACCAGGTCCTGGGAGATGTCCAGGATGAGGAACCTCCCGTCCGGGGTGGCCCGGTAGCCCAGCCCGTATTCATAGAGTGCCTCCTGGATGCGGTCCGATATGTAATCCCCGTTTGAGAGGGAATAGCAGGGGATTACCTCAATGCGGTCGAAGTCCACCAGGATGTCGGATGCAGCCACACCAGCCTCGAGAAACAGCTTATGGACCAGGGAATGGGTGACATTCCCGCGGTCTATCAGGACCAGGTTTGTCCACCGTCTGGATTCGAAGACATACTGCTCCAGCGTTGCCGAGCGGTCCAGGATGGACAGCGAGACGGGATCCATCCGTTTGAGGGTGGCCCTCGTTGTGGTGTAAGGACGTACGATCCCTGTCATCACAGGAATGCCGTTCCTGTACAGCTTTGCGGGGATGTTCCCATCATGGGTCACCAGTCGCGCACCAATGCCTGCCGCCTTGTGCAGTTTCAGGGTGACGGTCTGTATCTCGTGTGACCCTCCCTTTCCGATGCAGAGGCGGGGTGTGTAGCCGTCGGTCAGGATGATGCGGTCCGAGAAGTCCTCCCAGCCGCTGCCGAAATCAAGGTGAAGGGTGTAGGTTGCCTTGTCCATCTACTCCTCCCACCGTGCGATGCGGCCGATGCGCTGTCCGCGGGCAATGCCTTCTGCAATGCTCTCCGCAAGCTGGTCACCCGTATACGTGGGGCCGGTGACATATACATTGGTCACCTGGGACCTGGGTCCCCCGTTGGAACCAAAACCGAAGTCCGCAGCCTTGGAAAGGGGTACCACCGCCTCAGGTTCCCCTCCTTCGCCGATGAGCGCTGTGGTGGGGCGGTAGACAATCCCTCCCTCGGCAAGCGCTGTGGAGGGGGTGTATTGCTGGCTGCTGATCGTGGCAATCTGGGCCGCCGTGACCCCTCCGATCACAGCCGCTGCGATGGAACCCCCGATCGGCCCCAGGGTGGCATACCCCTGCAGGATTGCCTGGGCTCCGAGGATGAGGGCCTGGGATATGCTCTGGGTCTTCTGGTTCTCGAATGCCTTCTTGGATACCTCGTTCTGTATCCGCTCCTTTTCCTTCTCCAGTTCCTCGTACCGGCTTGCTGCCGCTTCCTCGCTGGCGGTCTTTTCCTCATCCAGTGCGAGCTGTGCTGCAATGTAGTCCTCATAGCTCATCAGGCCCCATGCGTACTTGTCCGCAAGGGTCTGGGTCCGCGCATCATACTGGCTGTTGATGGCCTTGGTCTGTTTCTCCTGCAGTTTCTTCTCGGCCGCCATCTGCTTCTCAAGGATCCTGATCTGTGCCTCTGCGGCCTTCTGCTGGGCTTCCACCATCACGTTGATCACGTTGGTTCCCCAGGCGGTGATGTCACCGAAATTCTCTCCCAGGAAATCTTTCATGCCCCCCAGGACCTGTTGGATGTCCTGGGCAATTGCCTTGACCCCGGTGGTGGGAATCATATCCTCGAAGGCTTCCTCAATCTCTTGCTTGACCGAGCTGGCGGTCTTCTTGCCCTCGACCTCGGTGACCTGCAGTGCTTTCTGTATGCCGAGCACAATCTTGTCGATGTTCTTCCGTTGCTCATCGGTCAGGTCGGTCTGTCTCTGGTATGCCCTGGCAATGTCATATGCATTCAGGAGCCGGGCTTTCTCCTGCTCGGCTGTTTCCCTGGCATAGGCGCTGTTGGTCTCTATGAACGTGTCTATTGAGCTGTTGCTTTCCAGCAGCTTGCTGTTCAGTTCCAGCTGCTCAGTGAGGAGCCTGTTCAGCTCACGGTATCCCTGGACCTGGCTGTCTGTCAGGTTCTTGTTCTCCAGAGCCTTGAGGTTGCTTTCCCTCAATGCCTCGAGCCGTTTGTTCTCCTGTTCAACGAGCAGACGCTGGTATCCTTCGGTGGAAGTCACCAGACGGTATGCCTCTTCCTGGGCTGACAGGAGTTCCCCGGCCTCCCTGGCTGCATCCTTGGCCATGCCTGTACTGGAGGGGATCATGGCCGATGGGGTGAGGGAGCGCATGGAGGCTTTCTCGTCCTGGGGGGTCTGGGGATTCTCGATTCTCTGCCTGGCGATCCGCTCGGCATATGCCTTGCCGAATGCGTTGGCAGAGGCATATCCTGCTTCCCTGGCCCGCTTGTTGATCTCAGCCACGACCGGGTCGTAGGAGGCGAGTATCTCATCCAAGAAACCCCGGGCGAGCAGTTCGGTGGAGGCATCGCCGATGGAAGCGGCCTTCTGGACCTGGTCGCGGTAGCGTTCAACCTTTGCAGTCAAGGCCTCCCAGGTCCGGTGCAGCTCATCGTTGCTCATGTCGGAAGGGGAAACCAGACCCGATTCCCTGTTTGCCTGTGCGATCTTGTCATTTACATCCTGAAGCTTTTCCAGCAGCCATGTCATGGCCGGGCTCAGGCTGTCGATGATGGACTGGCCCAGGTTCTCCTTGATGTCCCCGATGGTGTTGCTGATCTGCTCGATCTTGGAAACGTCAAGCTGACCCTGCGCACGTGCAAGCCCTCCATAGGTGGCACTCAATTGGTCCAGGATGATCTTCTGGGCCTTTGCTTCATCCCCTTGCTCGACAAATTTCCTGATTGATGCCTGTTGTTCGCTGCTGAGGATCACCATGCTCTCCTTGAGCAGGGAAATTCCCTCCACCGGGTTTGCCAATGCACGTGCCAGTTTCCTGGCATTCTCGCTCGCCCCATTGCCCAGGGCCGTGGACATGTCCAGCACGGCCTCGGTTGCCTGGGGCATGATGTCGCTCCCGATCTTCTTGGTCTGGAGCATGAGCTGGGTGATCGGGAGGATGGCCTCATCCCCATAGTTGGTGACCGATTGCAGGGAGGATGCAAGCTCCTTGAGCTCCCCGATGGTATACTCACTTTCCTGGCCGGTTGCCCTGATGGCCGCCGCAAGGGAAGTCTCCGCCTTTGCCTGGATTGCATAGAGGGAGATTGCTTCCTTTGCCGTCGATACCACCTTGGCAAGGGAGAGGGAGATACCCGCTGCAACAATGCCTGTACGCACAAGGCTGGCCGCATAGGAGCCCATGTCCTTTGCTGCCTTTCCCGTCCCCATCCCATCGATGGCGGAGCCTACCTTCTTCAGGCCCGCCTCTGCCTGGGCTGTATCACTGCTTACCTTTATTCTCAGGTCCTTGGCCATCTACATCATCCTTGGGTGGTAGAGCCGGTCCAGGGGATCCAGCAATTCCACTATCTCAACCAGCCTGGCCGGTTGTTCGGCCCATCCCCCCCGGTAGGGCCACCCCATCATCCTCCATCTCAGGAAAAATGAGATGGCATCATGGGCATACCCGTCATCCGAGAGAATGTCGGCTATGTCATCAAGCCTTACCCCAAACCCGCTCTTCAGTACCGTGCTGCGCTCTTCTCCCCCGTAGACCCGCTTGTACGATGCCGTGTATCCCTCGGCCAGCAGGCTGTAGGTCAGGGCAATTTTTTTTTAGCATCCCGGCCCAGTATGCTCTCGGAGAGGATGTGATTGGAAACCTCATAGATAAGGAGGTAGGTACCGGGAAGGTCCGGGATATCCCTTAGCGGTACCTGTTTCTCAACCCCGTCGATCTCGAAGACCACATCACTGAGCCTCGTCACCTGGCTCTTCCATATCCGTGCCCAGGCGTCATTGTCCCTGGAGCTCTGGATTGCCTCCACCTGTTCCCCGGTGAGCAGCTTGTACTCGACGCAGGGCCTGGAGGCTTCCTCCTGGCCCGTATGGTCGAAACAGGTCGGCTCATACCGGCCGGTGGTTGCTATGCTCAGTCTCATACGACAGGGGCCCCCTCCACTGGTGCACCGTCGAAGGTGAAATTTGCAGACCACGTTACCTTTCCAGCAGCAGGTGTGGAGATGTTGAATGAACTCAGCACCGCAGGTCCTGCAAACTCCTTGGTCGCACTTTGTACCAGGTGGATGTCAGCCCTGACTTCCTCTTCTGCCAGCCAGGAGGTAACGATTGCAGACACTGCCGTCTCGGTTTCGCTGTAGCTCCCGCCGATGCTCCCTGATGCACCTTTCTTCCCCCCCTGCGCTCCTGCCCAGTTCGTTCCCAGCCTCAGTACTTCCTGTGCCTCCTGGCTCAGGTCCATGCTCCAGTTGTCACAGTATGCAATCTGGTCCTCACCGACCTTCACCTTACCGTCCTTGCCCGTCAATACCTGTGTAGACATTTCCTATCCCCCGTCAATCCTCGAGCCTGTCGAGGAGCTTTTCCTTCTTTTCCTTCCCCTCGGTCTTCACCGTGTAGGGAACCATCACCTTACCGCATCTGGGGCACAGCTGTGGGAGATTCCTTCCCGGTATCCTGTGCCCGCATCCCTTGCATTTGACTGCCATCAGTCCATCCTCCATGCAATAACGTCGATATCGATCTCCATGTCCAGGAACAGGAAGAACAGGGTCCCCGAGCTGTCCCTCGCCTTGGAGAAAGAGGCATTCACGATCTCGGCAACATACCCTCCCAGGTGCGGGTCATCCCGCAGCCGTGCATCGATCACTCCCTGGTAGGAGCAAAGCATCCTGTAGCCCTCATCAGGGTCCTCATGGCGGAACACCAGCGCCAGGTCCAATTCCATCCTCTGGTAGGGTGGCCCGTCAGGGCTTGTGTAGTCCCTGTCGCTCTTGACCAGGAGGGCCGGGTGTGCATGCAGCCCGCTCACCACATCCCGGTAACCGATGTCCCATTCCTCGATTGTGTCCAGTCCCTGCAAGGATAGGTCTTCCTGCAGGGTTTCCTTCAGGTGGTCGAGGATGCCTGAGAGCACCTTGTACATATCCAGGTTCACAACACCTCCAGTCTTTTCTCCATCCTCTCCAGGTTCCGCTCCACCAGGTCCTTGAGTCTCCCGGTGGCCTCGTATGCCTCACCGCCCTTGCCCATGAAATCCTTGGAGCTGCCGCTCCATTTATGGATGTAGTTCAGGTGACCCCGCACCCCGACACCGAAATCCACGAAGTGTCCCTGCTCGCCGCGCTTGGCCTTGTAGCCCCTCACGCTCGAGTACGTCTGTCCGGTGCGCTTCTCCAGGGCCCTTCCGGTGAGGAAGGTATCCCGGATGTAGGAAGCCAGGTCGTCTGCTGCCTCGGAGGCGGAGAAGTCCAGTATTGCAGGAAGGGATCCTCCAAGCCGCTTGATCCTTTCTCCCATCTCCTTGTCGATGTCTATGCGCAATGCGTTCATCGGACCACATTCCTCCGGTAGGCGCGCAGCAAAAACTTGGCATAGTCGGTGGGGGCAACCGTCTCCAGTTGCTCGGTCCCACCGTCCGCCATCGTCCGGCTGGTCACTCCCCCCGCCACCCCGGTCAGTCGCCTTGCCATCATCTGGATGGTGTCGGCAACTGCAGCCTTGATGTCATCAGGGATGGGGTCGTAGCCCGCCGTGTAGGAAATGCGGATGCAGTCCCTCACAGCCGGGACCGTGATCCCGTAGAGCGTGACGATCCCAGTCTCTGGATCCACCCTGTATTGGGTTTCCACAAGAGAGGAATCGAACCGGTGCAGTGGATCCACCGAGAGCGACGCAATCGATGAGACAGGGGTGCAGTCCAGGATGAAACGGTCATGTCCGTTCCCGTCCTGGAACTCCACCAGCTCCCTGAGATGGATGTCACGGCCGATGAAGTTCATGCAGGCCTGGGAAGCGGAGCGTACCAGGGCCCCGTACATTGCCTCGGTCTTTCCCCCGGGTGCAATGCTGAAGCCGTAGATTGTCCGCAATTCCTCAAGCGTGATCAGGTCGGCCATGATTCACCCCTTACGCCGCGGCACAGGCGAGCACCTTGAATGCCTCGCTTCTCAGGACGTTCCCATCCAAACGCTCGGTAGCCTTGATGCCTTTCTCGTCGGTCTCCGCATACAGCTCGTTGAGCACCGTCAGTTTCATGTTCTGTCGGTCCACAAGCTGGTAGTAGTTCAGGTTCGCTGCGATGATCGCCCGCTTCCCGGCCCCGATTGCATCGACGTCATCCAGGGTGATGATCTCCTTGCCCTGGATTGCAGTCAGCTCGGCCATCGGGGGGAAGTAGTACTGGCCGTTCTCATCCTTCAGGAGGCTGATCTCGGTCTTGGTTGCAGCATTCATGATCAGCACCGCCCCGCTGGCGTACTCGCCCAGGGACCCGATCAGACGCTTGATCTCATCAAGGTTGATCTCGGTGGCCAATGCGGAGGTGATCGCATCATCCTGTACCACGGTCAGTATGCCGGTGATGTGGCTGTCTCCCGCTCCGGTGCCCTTGAGGATCTCGGTGTCTTCTTTCTTGGCAAACGCCCGGGCGATGTTCTCGGTCAGCCATGCGATCGCATCCACGGCAACGTCGGCCATAAATTCCTCGGAAACCTTCACCAGGACACCCAGCTTGTAGGCTGTGAAGCTCACCTTGCCAAGGGACGGTGTCTTCTCGGCTATCTTGGCTCCTTCCCCGACATACTCCGCGGTCACCTGGTCGCCGTCGATGGCAATGGTGTAATCCCCCGAGAGGGTGATCCTTCGGCATCTGCTCCTGAGCTTGCCGTAGCTCTCCCGCTTCTTGACGATCTCACTCGCGATGGTGGAGGGGATGAGCCCGGTATAGGTCGATCCGACCGATACCGCATCGCGGATGGCCTTGAGGAATTTCTGTTCCTCATCGGTGATTTTTTCCCGGTTTCCTTCCTCGAGACTTCTCCGGGCGGCTTCATCCAGGAGATCATCCTGGGCGATGCGCTCGGCCTCGGTCAGGGCATATTCGGTATCGTGGATCTCCCCGGCCTTTTCCTCATAGGCCTTCACATCCTCTTCCTTGTATCCGTCGGTCATCCTTGCAAACAGGGCCTTCCGCTCCTTCCTGAGCTGGGCCAGTTTCTCACGCAGTTCTTTTACAGTCATGGTTCCTTCCTCAGTCGAGTGCCTCGACTTGTCGTAGTATCTTGATGAGCCGCATCTGTTCTTCCAGGGACAGCTCCCCGGTGGATTCGGATGGCATCCCACCCGGATCCCGGCCACTTGCGCTCTCTTCCTTCTTCACGTTTACCGTCTCGTTTTCCGGCCCTGCATAGGTCTCGTTTGCAGGATCGGTGACGAAATCCAGGTACCGCACCAATTCGTAGGTGGCGGCATTGACCACCCCGTCCTTGTCCGTTTCCCCATATCCCACACTGGAGACCCCGATGGGTACCCCTGCCTCATGGATTGCCTGCAGCTTGTCGCTGTAGCCCTTGTCCACGAAGAAGATGTCCACCCAGAGCTGCTCCCCCTCGATATGGGGATTCCTGACCACTGCAACCGCAGCGAGGTAGGCTTCCCCCCATTCATGGCGGTGTGAGTCATAGGCGAGGGTGGCCTTGTTCTCAGCTACCAGCCGCTTGGCCAGTTCCTCTGTATACAGCCTTCCGTTGAGGTTGAGCCGTCCGATGTTCCATATCGGGGCGCTCCATGCGCTCACGGATCCTGACTGCTCGACCAGCCGTTCCTCTCCCAGGCGCTTGATGGTTGATGCCGTCGCATACTCGCGAAGCAGCTTCAGTTTCTCGTTCCTTGGCATTCCTATCTCCCTGGTGCGACTGAACACTCGCACCCGTCATGGAAGGGGGGATGCTTCTTTGATTTGCTGATGCGCATCACATTCCCTTCCCCGTCGTCCACGTTCTCCCCGGCTTTCAGTACATAGCCGTTGACCTCCACCACACGGCCGTCCAGTTTTCGGCAGAACTCACAGGCATCATGTGAGGCAACCACGTGCATCACACTCACTCCCAACGCGCCATAGAGGAACACGGTCATTGCATTGGCACTCCTGTTGGTCTCCGTGGCCGCCTCATGGTTCGGGACCGTCGCCATCCAGTTCTGGGTGGACCCTTCCACCACGCTTGCAACCTGGTCATCAGGGGTGCCTTCCAGGTCTTTCGACAGTGCATACACCCGCGAGGATGCATGGCGGTCGCTTGCCGCATATGCGTATGACTTCACGAAGCGATCGAATGCGTCCGCATCGATGGAAGCCCCGGTTCTCACCTGTCTCTGGATGATAGGCTGCAGCTTCCTTGCGACCACCGAGAATGCCTCGACATATTGGTCGCCGAACTCACGCGCGATCTTTTCGGTGGCAAGTCGGAACTGCTCGAGCAGGTCTGAGGAGCTGGTCTGCGAGGCAATGAGTTCATTGAGGGCCTTGATCTCCTTGGCAAGCTGGCGCCTTGCCAGGCGTTCGATTGCCTTCCTCTGGCTGGCGGAGACCACAGCACGCTCGGCCATGAATGAGACATCCTCCATCCGCTTGGCATCGACCAGGGGACTGGGGCTGATATCCCCGGTCCTGGTTTCCTGGGTTGTCGTGATTCCCTGGTAGGTGTAGGGGTTGGTGGTCGCCGCAACTGATCTGGGCACGTAGTTCATCGGGACCATGTACAGGTCCCCGTGTTCAATCGGGTCCATGTCCTCAAGGCTGCGCACATCGTTTGCGCTCATCCATCCGTCCATCAGGGCGTTGTGGTAATAGGCCGACCGTGTAGCTGCATCTCCCCGCATCAGGCCGTTGAGGTTGATCTTCACATACCGTTTTGGATTGTGCAGGAAGAGTGCATCGTTGAATGCATCCTGCCAGGCAACGGAGCGGGGAAGGATGGCATATTGCACCAGGTCGATCCCCCGTTGCTCGGCATTGGCATAGGTTTCCTTGACCGAGCCACCGGCAAACGCCTCGGGCACCCCGAAGCGCCTGGCAACCTCGGCCACGGTCCATTTCTGGGCTTCCTGGAACTCTGCGGTCTTGCTGTCGATCTTCACCGGCTCATAGCTGGTGTTGTCCGGGATGACGGCAGTCTTGAAGGAGTTGGAACTTCCCCCGAACCCTGTCTGGAACTGCTCCCTGATCTCATCCTTGGTTGTCTTGTTGGTATTGGAAGGGACCTTGACGATTCCCCCGAGCATGGTACCGCGGCTGAACCAGTTGTGCTGCATCACCTTGGCTGCATCGGCCACGGCCAGGTCCTTTTTCACATACTCCAAAGGAGAGAGGGGAAGGATGCCGTTGGCCGTGAGGTTGAGGATGACCAGCATGTCGCGCTTGGGTATGATTTCACCGGTGGGAGAGTATTGGTAGCCCATCTTGCCGTCGGAGACCGTGGGAACCACCAGGGTGGAGGCGATCGGGTGCAGGGCAATGGGCTTGCCCAGCGAGGAGCGTACGATCTTGGCGTATGCCACCCCGTAGAGCTCGAAGTTGATGCTCATGCAGAAGCGGAAGGCGTACGGGTTCATGTAGGGGCAGGGATGATGGATCAACTTCGCCTCGGGAGAGTTGGTATCTGTGGACCTGGTGCCGTTTGGAAGTTTCGTATAGGCGTGGATGGGTAGCGAGCCGAAGGTCCGCGCGAGGTTCATCAGGCAGATCCAGAAGGCACTGTTCTCCAGCGCCTTGTCCTTGCCGAAAGACAGGAGATCGGACCATCCCAGGGTCTTCCCCACCGAGACGGTCATCTCATCGCTCATCCTGCTCTTGAAAGTAAACAGCTTGCCCAATCCCATGTTTCAAGCATAAGAAAACTCCCTGCAATCCTCGATGAGCAGCAGGGAGCAGCATTGGGAATAGTAGGAAGTTGAGAGAACCCAAAGCTATTTTAAGAAATTATAATTACATCAACTCTACTTAGGTAATTTAAATTCTGGTTCAAGAGAAATATCGAAACAAGAACATGAATTTGAAGTCAATGAAATGGAGCCATCATCATTTATATAATATAGTGGAGCATCATATCTAACTTGATAGTGTTTCAATGTTTGATACTTCTTATAATCAATTTTTAAAACTTTTGAATATGTGTTTTCTATCCGGTCCTTCCCAAGAGAGCTCCCAAAGACAATAGCTAGCAATGAATCTCCAAAGCTTACAAAAGAATCATTGGGATCTTCATTGTATATAACAATTCTCCATTCTTGTTCATCTCAATAATCAGAGAATTTTGATAAAAATAATAATTCTTGGAGCTTGTCATTTTTTAGAATATTTTCTTTCTTGAAATCATATCCATTTAGCATTTCCATATCAGAATATTCAGGCTTGTCTAGAGTGTAACTAATATTTCCGACGAAATGTTCAGGGAACTTTGTTCTAACTTTCTCTAGTAATTTGTTTTTGTCAAAGACCAAGCAAACACCGTGATTGAAATCTCCGTACTGAGCCCACATCCGCGGAAGCAAGTGCCCCTTCGCTGGAAACACTTCTTGGTCATTTTGTGTCAATTCTTTGGTAAAACATATGAATCGATAATTATTTAAAAACCAGTTTTCCGCTATTTCATCGTGGCCATACTCAATACCATTCTCTTCAGAATAGTTGACCTTTACGCATAGTCTTTGATTCTCTAAGGGATCGTAGGATTTTGAGAACTTATTCAATAGTAATGTACCATTGGGCAGAATTTTTTCTTTTAGCGTCTCGAATTTTGTGTAGTGATATAGCTTTTCGCATGTAAACAAATGACTCATAGTATTAATTGCGGGACGAATTATCATACAAATACTCCTGATGAGTAATATAGCATGTGTCGATTCGGGAATGGTTAGAAAAACACAAAATCTTCCTTTGCATCAAGGTTGCCCTGCCCCTCATTATCCACTGCAGTATTATAGCTCATGATCGAGGCAATCACCCCGTCAATCCTGGTCTTGGACCGTTCTAGCTTAGGTTTTGTCAGCTTTACATTCCCATTTGAGTCTGTAAAGCTGTCAACACAGTCCATCATCCAGGTTATGATTGGATTGCCTCCACTGGTGATCATACCGGTGAGATAGGCTTCTTTGAACTGGTCGATCGGCAGGGTCATGCTCTTCATCGACTGGCTGAACTTGGCCGCTATGGTCTCGAACCAGTCTCCGACCTTGGCTGCAAAGAGTTCCAGCTTCCATGAGTCACAGGCTATGAGCCTGAGATCATAGACTTCCATGCAGTTCTTGATGAAGTTCCCTACATCCAGGTAATTTACCACAGGCCCCTCTGGAGCCCTCATCATTCCCTTGGCTATCCAATCCTGCAACGGCTTACGAAGCTGCCTGGAGAGTGCGACAACGTTGTCTCCCGGGATCCAGAACATGTACAACTGCTTCCATTTCTCTCCTTCATTTCTGGGGGGAAAGGTAAGAACGAAAGCAGTGAAGTCGCTGGTACTGGAAAGATCCAGTCCTCCATAGCAGGTACGTCCTATCAACTCCTCAGCATCGAAGGGATCACAACAGCGTTCGAGCCAGATGTCCATGTTCGCCCATCGGGTGGAGCCCATGACCCACTTGTCCATGTTCTTGATCCGGAAATCCACCAGATCGCTCTCTGTGAGCTTGCACTTGTCATAGCGGTCCTTGAGCATTCCCGTATTCACGGAAACCCCCATGTTGGGATTTGCCTTCTCCCAGGATACCGGGTCCTCATCCTTGTCACCTTCGTCAGGTTCGTAGATTGATATCCAGTACCGGTCGGATTCCTCGGCCCCCATCAGGATCTGCTTGCATTTCTCATATTCCTGATGGCACACCCCGCCAAGTTCGGTTCCGGCTGTGGTGATGATCAGCATCATGGCCGTAGGGTCAGCGACACGCCCCGAGTCAATCGAGTTGTAGAGTTTCTTGTCAGGATGTTGGTGGTACTCATCCAGGAGCAGGCCGTGTGGCAGCTTGCCGTCCTTCGGGTTGGCACTAATCCCTTTTACAAAAGCCTTGGACTTGGCAAGGTCAATCTGCTTGTTGTTCTTGGTATCGCTGACTACCACCTTGCCCTGGTACCATCCCAGGGTGAGCATGTTGGATGCAGCACTGAAGGATTCCTGGCACTGCTCCATTGAGGAGGCAGCAATGTAGACCCTGGCGTCTGGATAATCATCCCCGAAAGCGAGGTAATCAGCCACACCTCCTCCAATGGTGGACTTGCCATTTTTCCTTGCCACCTGCCAGTATCCTGTGGTGAATCGACGCTGCCTTGGATCATGCTTTGAAACCCATCCGAATAGGGTGGCGATATCGAATACCTGCCAGCCTTCCAACACCAGGGCCTTTCCCTGACACAGCCCTGAAGGGAACCTGAGGTTGGCTTGCATCCATACCAAAGCCTTGTGTGCTGCCTTCCAGGAGAATATCCACTCCCAATCAGTCCTTTCCAGGTCATTGATATGACGGTCAACCTTGAGCCTTTCAGAAAGACCTGCCTTTCTCACCCCTGAAAGGACCATGTTCACATACCTTTCAAAGAGCTCTTTCTGCCTTGCTTCCATGCGGGAGCGCAGCTCGGCCGATATCCGTTTCCCGCTCAAAGACCCAGCTCCTCCGCCAGTGCCTTGTCTTCGTCCTGGGTGTCATCCTTGGAAGACAGCTTCATGGTATGCCTTGCTGCTGGGGTAGCCCCGAACATCCGGAGTATCTTGGTATACTGGTCAAAAGCCTTGTTGAGCGTGGTTAATTCACCCTGTTTTTGCGAGTTTCCACCCCGTTCCTCGATGTA
>Ga0334898_1001731_pt1 | contig 22894 bp, 24 predicted proteins | sample GraSluR3_MG_10_FD_207228 | JGI IMG/M metagenome (GOLD analysis project Ga0334898, IMG submission 207228) | Sludge microbial communities from methane-producing bioreactor in Wageningen University, Netherlands - Granular Sludge_3_08-R3 | ecosystem: Engineered > Bioreactor > Anaerobic >... | reverse complement strand
GATACGCGACCGGTCGTGAAATAGTTGAATTCGGTGCGAAATTCGGTGCCCTCGGCTGGCTTGGCGGGGTAGGTATATTTATAGGTTTTACTATAATGAGCGTTCTTACCTTTGAGATTGCCAGAATTTATAAGGTGTACGATTACAAATCAATCGTCCAGCAGTTTGCAGGAAAGGCATGGATTTTGTATGATATAGTGTATATGCTGCTTGCAATAATCATAATTGCGGTTATGGCGTCGGCAACCGGCGAGATAGTAGAAAGCACCCTGGGAATACCGTACTGGGCAGGCGTAGTTGGAGTTATTGTTATAGTAGGCATTCTAAACTTTTACGGCAGTTGGCTTATTGAAAGGTTTGAGACCTACGGTACCATTGCTCTTTATATTGGTTATATTATTTTTGGTGCAATTGTAATCTCGGCAACCTGGGGCCATGCCAGGGAGGTATTCGCAACAGGGGATATCAGCTTCGTGGGATCGGCCAATGTAGGTACTGTCCTCTGGACGGGGGTTGTATACGTTGGATATAACCTTGCCGTATATCCCGCTTCCTTCTTCACCCTCAAAAGACAGACATCGAGAAAAGAAACGGTATGGGCGGGAATAATATCCGGCTTGCTTATGACCCTTCCGTGGTTTTTGACATACTTTGCGGTAATGGGATTTTATCCCTCTGAGGAAGTACTGGGAGCTTCGGTTCCCTGGCTTGTTATGATGCAGGATATTGCCGGCCCCGGAATCATTATGCTGTTCGGCGTGGTGGTGGGCTGGACGCTTATAGAGACGTCCACCGGTATAATCCACGGCCTTATTGGAAGAATAAACGCAGGCCTTGTGGAGGCCGGCAAGCAGGCCTTTACACCGAAACAGAATGCTGCTGTTACGGTTGGAGTGCTTGTAGCGGCCACAATAATGGCGAGGATAGGTATAATCGACCTGATAGCCAAGGGATATACCATGATGGCTTACGGTATGATAGCGGTATATGCACTGCCCCTTGCTACAATAGGGCTTTACAAAGTGTTAAAACACAACGGCTGATTGAATTAAAGGACAAGAGGACTGTTGTTGTGCCTGCCACAAGTACAATGACAGTCCTTTTGGTTTTTAGTTTTATTATTTAGTTGTTTTTTTGCAAAATATGTTATAATAATAATACAAATATTTTGTATTTGTTACTCAAAAATTTTAACAATAAGGAGGAGGATGAAGGTTCCTGGTATAAGCTTAATGGCCTGTATGGTACCCGTGCCGATGTCCCCGGACACTTTGCCGAAGGGGGACACTTTTGGAGGTTAACTGAATAACTATTAAACAATATAACATGAGGGGGAGAGAAGATGAGCAAATTGGTAAATATTGATTGGAAAGCACTTGGTTTTAAATACACAAAAACAGATTTCCGTTATATTTCAACATGGAAGGATGGAAAATGGGATGAGGGCAAGCTGGTAGAAGACAACAGGCTCTGCATCAGCGAGGGTTCCACCGCCCTCCACTATGGCCAGCAATGCTTTGAAGGGCTTAAAGCCTATCGGACAAAGGATGGTAAGATACAGCTGTTTAGACCCGATCAAAACGCAAAACGTATGCAGGAAACCTGTAAGCGTATACTAATGCCCGAAGTGCCGGTAGATAAATTTGTTGATGCATGTGTTCAGGTTGTAAAAGCAAACCAGCATTATGTTCCTCCCTATGGCACCGGTGCCACTCTTTACCTAAGGCCGTTAACGATAGGCGTAGGTGATGCTGTAGGCGTAAAACCGGCTCCGGAATACATCTTCCGTGTATTCTGTACGCCTGTGGGCGCATATTTTAAGGGAGGTATGTCACCTGTTAACTTTACCGTATCGGATTACGACAGGGCGGCTCCTCAAGGTACCGGTGCGGCAAAGGTTGGCGGAAACTATGCAGGTAGCCTTCTGCCCCATGAATTAGCCGTAAAAAAAGGTTTCGCTGACTGTATATATCTGGACCCGGCCACCCATACAAAGATTGAAGAAGTAGGTGCGGCGAATTTCTTTGGCATTACCAAAGACAATAAATTTGTCACTCCAAAATCACCTTCCATACTTCCCAGCATTACAAAGTATTCACTGCTACAAGTGGCAAAGGATTATTTAGGAATGGAAGTTGAGGAAAGAGATGTATATATTGATAAACTGGATGAATTTGCAGAAGCCGGTGCTTGTGGTACCGCTGCCGTAATAACTCCCATAGGAGGAATTGAGTACAAAGGGAAACTACATGTGTTCCACAGCGAAACAGAAGTAGGCCCTGTAACAAAGAAGCTGTATGATACTTTGTGCGGAATACAGTTTGGGGACATTAAAGCACCCGAAAACTGGATTTTGGAAGTAAAATAAAGAGAGACCGGCGGGAACGCCGGTTTTTACTTTTTTTGAAATTGTTATTTGACAAAAGAATGCAGTTTAAGTATTATGTTATTAGCATATGCTAATAACATAAACTGTTATTGCACGGCAAAATCTAAAAAACGGGAGGTGCAGAGGATGAAAATTTGTATAACCAGCTCAGGCAGGGAAATAAGCTCGGCGGTGGATGGCAGGTTCGGGCGCTGCAGATATTTTTGCATATTTGACACCGAAGCCCGGGAATCTAGGGTAATCGAAAACCGGGGTGCCATTTCACAGGGAGGTGCAGGCATTGCAGCGGCTCAGCAGGTGGCGGATGAAGACGTGGAAATACTCATTACCGGCAACCTCGGCCCAAATGCAATGAATGTATTAAATTCGGCCGGAATTAAGGCATACAGGGCGGAGCGAACAGATGTCGCCAAGGCGGTGGAGATGTACGAAGCCGGACAGCTTCAGCCAATTGGCGCTCCTGTATCCGCCCATTACGGAATGCAGCAGAGAAGAGGAGGCAAATGATGCTTATTTCGGTGCTTAGCGGCAAAGGCGGTACAGGCAAGACTACCATTGCCGTAAACCTGGCTGTTCTACTTGGAAATTCGAGTTATGTTGACTGCGACGTGGAGGAGCCCAACGGGCATATATTCCTTAAGCCGCACTTTTCGCAAAGAAAAAGGGTGGATACCATGATACCCGCGATTTCTGAAGATAAATGCACCGGCTGTGGTAAATGCGCCGATTTTTGTTACTTCAACGCCCTGGCGGTGGTCAAAAAAAAGGTTATTCTCTTCCCGGAGATTTGCCATGGATGCGGAGGCTGTATACTCGCGTGTCCCCATCATGCCGTAACCGAAAGCAAAAAGTACATCGGAAGGATTGAAACCGGCCGCAGGGGAAATGTGCAGTGTGTCAGGGGAGTGTTGGAGATAGGCCAGCCGGTGGGGGTTCCTATAATAAGAGAGATGAAAAACGGCATTAACGGGTCAAGTCTTACCATACTGGACTGTCCGCCGGGCAGTTCCTGTGCAGTGGTAAATTCCATCCAGGGCACCGATTATGCGCTGCTTGTAACCGAGCCAACCAATTTCGGGCTTCACGATTTAAAGATTGCGGTACAGCTTATAAGTAAGCTGGGGATACCGGGAGGGGTTGTGATAAACCGTTCCGGTGAAGATGATGTGCTAATAGAGGAATACTGCAGCATGGAAGGGATACCACTGCTCGGGAAAATACCCTTTGAACGGGAAATTGCAGAAATTTATTCCAGGGGTGACCTGCTGGTTGATTATCCAAAGTACAGGAAGTACTTTAAGGAGATAGCCCAAAAACTGGGGGGAGTTATAAACGATGAAACAGCTTGTGATAATCAGCGGTAAAGGAGGAACCGGCAAAACCACAATAGCCGCTTCTTTTTCGTGGCTTGCCCAAAACGCTTCAGTGGCAGACTGTGATGTAGAAGCTCCAAACCTTCATATGCTGATAGAGGGCCGGGAGGTACTCAGGGAAGATTTCAGCGGTGCGAGGGTAGCAGTCATAGACAGCGGCAAATGCACGAAGTGCGGTCTTTGCGCCGAGGCCTGCCGTTTTGATGCAATACGGGACTTTGCCGTAGACGGGCTCGGCTGTGAAGGCTGCGGCGCATGCCGGGTGGCATGCCCCAACGGAGCGGTCACCATGAAAGACGAGATTACCGGTTGGAATTTTGTCAGCGAATACGGCGGCAGGATATTCTCCCATGCAAAGCTTGATATAGGAGCCGACGGCTCGGGGAAGCTGGTTACCAGGGTTAGAAAAAGGGCGCTGGAGCACGACAAAAGGGACGAATTGGTTGTTATAGACGGTTCCCCGGGAATCGGATGCACCGTTATTGCATCAATCACCGGCTGTGATGCTGCGCTGCTGGTAACCGAACCCACCCGCTCCGGCCTTGAGGACCTAATCAGAGCCCTTTCGACATGCGACCATTTTGGGATAAAGGCCTATGTATGTATCAACAAATATGACCTGAATGCAATAATGTGCAGTGAAATCGAGAACTACTGCACGGAGCGGGGATATGAAATTGCAGGCAGGATACCTTATGATACCGGGGTTTTGGAAGCCCTTAAGGACATGAAGCCGGTTGTTCTGTACAAAGGCAGCCCGGCAGCCGGAGCCATAAAGGAGATGTACCGGAGGGTAATGAACCTATTAGGGGAATAACCCGCGTCAGCAGCGGTGTGTTCCCATACCACTAAGAGGAGGTTAACCATGATAATAGCAATAGCAAAGGAAGGAAACCATGTTTCACAGCATTTTGGCCACTGTGAAGGTTTTGAACTGGTCAAGGTTGAAAACGGCAGAGTTGTTGGCAGAGAGACCGTACCCAACCCGGGCCACAGGCCGGGATTTTTGCCGGTATTTCTGGCTGAAAGGGGAGTTGGTGCCATAATTGCCGGGGGGATGGGCGGTTCGGCCCAGCAGCTTTTCGTGCAAAACGGAATAGAAGTTTACACGGGGGCCCAGGGAAGCGTATCCGGAATAATTGACGACTATGTGGCCGGCACGCTGAAATCGGAAGGCGGAGTATGCCGGAGTCACCATTTTGAAGGAAACTGCGGCGAATAGCCAGCCGGCCATAACACAGCTCTGCTTGCCGCAGATGTAAAAATTCTGTTATAATTAAACCGGTAACTGTGATATAAATTCATACAATTGGAGGTTTAATGATGCCAAGGCCGGTAAAATGGAGAAGGGTTGAGTTGACACCGAAGGAGAAATACTTTACTCCCGGGGGCAAGGCCGAATGCGCGCCGGAAGAGGTGGTTCTGAAGATAGAGGAACTGGAAGCGATGCGGCTTAAGGATATAGAAGGCTTAAACCAGGAACAGTGTGCCCAAAGGATGAATATATCCCGCCAGACCTTTCAGCTTATAATTGATCGGGCAAGAAACAAAACGGCCCATGCCCTTGTGGAGGGAAAGGCCATAAGGATAAGGGGCGGGAATTATACTATGAATATCTGCAGGTACAGATGTACCGAGTGCGGCAGCCTGTTCGACGAGCCCTTTGAAAAGCAAAAAATAAAATGCCCCAGGTGTACTTCCGAAGATGTAACGTGCATTGCTGAAACCGGCTTTTGTAAGAAACGATGCGGAAGGGGAAACTGCTGGAAATGAGGAAGGACTTGACTTCACAAACGGAAGGCATGACAAAAAAACTGTGTATTCAGAAAGGGGAAGAGCATCTCAAAAAGGCCGACAAAACCATGGCGGCCATAATGGACAGGCATGGACCATGCAGCCTTACCGCAAGAACCGATTATTTCAAGGTGCTTTGTGAATCGATAATATCCCAGCAGCTTTCGGTGAAGGCGGCGGACACAATCTTTGGAAGGTTTTGCGGCCTGTTCGACGGCGGAAGCCCCGGCCCTTTGAAGCTGCTTTCTCTAAGCGACGATGAAATAAGAAGGGCTGGTATTTCAAAACAAAAAGCGGTTTATTTGAAGGACCTGGCATACAAAGTACAGTCCGGCGAAATCAGCCCCAATGAGTTTGAAAAAATGGAAGACGAAGATATAATAGAAGTCCTTACCACGGTAAAGGGAATAGGACGCTGGACGGCGGAGATGTTTTTGATATTTGCGCTGAATCGCAGCGATGTGCTGCCAACAGATGACCTGGGCCTTAGAAAGGCGGTGCAGCGCCAGTACCGGCTGAAGGAACTGCCGGAAAGCGGCCGGATTAAGGAAATAGCGGCCGGGTGGCATCCCTATGCCACGCTGGCCACATGGTACCTTTGGAAAAGTATCGGCAACAAGTGAGTTTCCGGGGGTTTCGGCTAGAAATTGCATATCCTGTCCAGCTCTTCACCGGTCAGGGTTTCCTTGTGAAACAGTTCCAGGGCGATTTTTTCCAGGTATGCCCGGTTTTCGTTTATTATACATTTTGAATTATTGTAGGCAAGGTCGATTATCTTTTTTATCTCCCGCTCCACCAGCGGGATTTTTTCACCGTTCTGGCCGTATTTGTACACCCTGTTCCCCAAATCCGACATGCCCAGTTCGCATACCATCTGCTGGGCAATATCATTGGCCTTACCCAGGTCATCCTTTGCCCCGGTGGTTATTTCACCGAATATCAGCTCCTCTGCGGCCCTGCCGCCCAGCAGGGTGCATATTTTGTTGTGCAGTTCATCCTTTGTATGCAGATACTTGTCCTCGTCGGTATAATTAAGGACATATCCCATTGCCTGTCCCCTCGGCACTATCGAGATTTTTTCAATGGGGTTGTTTTTGAGTATTCTGCCTATCAGGGCATGGCCGGCCTCATGGAACGCCACTATTTTCCTTTCCTTTTCCATAACCGAAGAGTTCTTGAGTTGAAGGCCGATAAGCACCCTTTCTATGGCCTGGGAGAATTCTTCGGCGGTGATTACCGACTTGTTCTTCCTGACCGCAAGGATTGCGGCTTCATTGGCAATGCTGGCCAGATGGGCTCCGGATACGCCGTGGGTTTTCCGAGCTATCTCGGCTATGTCGACATCCGCACCCAGGGGCTTGTTTCTGGTATGCACCTTGAGAATTTCTTCCCTGGCCTTTACGTTGGGATTGCCTATGAACATATGCCGATCAAACCTGCCGGGACGTAAAAGGGCCGGGTCCAGCAAATCCATACGGTTGGTGGCACCCACTATCACTATGTTGTCGCCGGTATTGAAACCGTCCATTTCAACCAGCAGTTGATTAAGCGTCTGGTCCTTCTCACTGTTGTTGTCCGCGTTCCGGACCGAACCTATCGCGTCGATTTCGTCAATAAACACCACCGACGGGCTGTTTTTTTTTGCCTTCTCAAACACTTCCCTTATCCTGCTGGCACCCACTCCGACGTACTTTTCAACAAACTCCGAGCCGCTGGCGTAGACGAAATTGGAATTGGATTCGCCAGCCACCGCCGAAGCCATAAGTGTTTTGCCGGTGCCGGGAGGCCCGTGGAAGAGTATTCCCTTGGGAATCTTGGCACCCATTTTCTTATATTTCTCAACGTTTTTTATAAAATCTATTACCTCTGACAGCTCTTCCTTGATTTCTTCCAGGCCCGCCACATCCTTAAAGGTAACCGATTTTGAAGTCTCGTCCTTTTTGTTCTTCTGTTCCTTTACCTTAATTGCAGCGGGAACCAACTGCACATTTCCTTCCAGCTTGATATAATACACCAAAAGCACCAGTGTAGTGATAAGAAGCAGTGCAAACTGGCCCGGATTGCCGGCAAAGCCTTTATGGGAGTAGGAAAAAGCCGTAAGCATTGAGGCTGTCAGCGCAACCGAAATAATCAAACACCAAAAAACGATTCTTTTCTTCAAAGGAGCTTCCTGCCTTTCGGGGGATAGTTCTTCAACTTTATTTTTACCTAAAGCATGCTAAATAATAAAGTAATATTCATATAAATATATGGAAAAGCATACTGGAATTTCTGGATTGTTTATGTGATTATTTTTGAAAGATTTGACATAGAATAACGCCGGTGTTATAATATAATCCGATAACTAAGTAGAAGCCATCCGCTTCTCACCCTGTGCCGAAGGCGCCGGGTTAAATCAACGCAATACCATTGTTGATCAGAGCGGACGGGCTTTGCCTATCCGCATTTTTTATTGTGCCGCGGAACAAATTAAAATCTTTATTGGAGGTGGCTGAGTATTAGTAAGGAATTGCAGGTAAACGAGCAAATCAGAGACAGAGAAGTAAGACTTATTGACGCTAACGGGGAGCAGTTGGGGATAATGTCTGCAAGGGATGCACAAAAGATTGCCTATGACAGGCAGCTTGACCTTGTCAAGGTAGCACCCCAGGCGAAGCCGCCGGTGTGTCGGATTATGGACTACGGCAAATACAAGTACGAGACAAGCAAAAAGGAAAAGGAAGCCAAGAAAAACCAGAAGATAGTCAATGTAAAAGAGGTCAGGCTTTCGCCTACGATAGAAGAGCATGATTTGGATGTTAAGAGAAGAAATGCGGAAAAGTTTTTGAGCAAGGGTGACAAGGTTAAGGTCAGCATAAGGTTCAGGGGAAGACAGTTAAGCCATACCGAAATAGGACGTGCAATAATGGACAAATTCGCCAGTGACCTTGATGAACTGGCTGTTATTGAACGCAGACCAAGGCTTGAAGGTAAAAACATGATAATGATTATGTCACCCAAGTAGATTTACCAAACAGGAGGTATTTATTATGGCAAAGATGAAAACCCACAGGGGTGCGGCAAAGAGATTCAAGCTTACAAAGTCAGGGAAAATAAAGAGGGCAAAGGCCTATAAAAGCCATATACTGACAAAAAAGACGGCGAAAAGAAAGAAAAACCTCAGGCAGGCTACCCATGTAAGCGAAGCCGAAACCAAGAGAGTGAAAAAATTACTGCCCTATGCGTAAGTAAAGTACAAGGAGGATATATATATGGCCAGAGTTAAGAGAGCTGTTAACGCAAAGAAAAAGCATAAGAAGATATTAAAACTAGCGAAGGGATACAGGGGAGCAAAGAGCAAGCTGTACAGAACGGCAAACCAGGCGGTAATGAAATCCCTTATGTATGCATATATAGGAAGAAGGTTGAAGAAGAGGGATTACAGGAGATTGTGGATAGCAAGGATTAATGCCGCTTCCAGGGCGAACGGAATGTCATACAGTAAGCTTATAAGCGGTCTGAAAAACGCCGGCATAGAAATAAACAGAAAAATGCTGGCGGACATGGCGGTAAACGATGCAGAAGGGTTCAGCGAACTGGTAAGCGTCGCCAGAAATCAACCTACAGAGCAGTCAAATTAAAAGTGAGCCAAAGGTTCACTTTTTTGTCGATTTAGGAGTGCTTGGCTTAATGCAGCTTTGATGCGGAGAGTTTGATTAGAGGTGATGGACATAAACAACGGGATAAATGCCGGAGCCGGCGGCAGGAAAAACCAAAACTTCAGGCTGGAACCTTCCCAGGTGCTGGTGCTGGGGTTTATTGTACTGATTATTCTCGGGGCTTTCCTGCTGTCGCTGCCCTATGCGGCGGCGGACGGCGGAGGAACAAACTTTCTTGATGCACTGTTTACGGCTACGTCGGCGGTCTGTGTTACCGGCCTGATTGTCGTTGATACCGGTACATACTGGTCGGTGTTCGGAAAAGTGATAATTATGCTGCTTATACAAATAGGCGGACTGGGTTTTATGACCTTTGCCACAATGATTTTTATTATTCTCGGCAGAAGGATAAGCCTCAGGGAACGGCTGGTTATACAACAGCAGCAAAACCGGCTTAATTTGCAGGGGGTGGTAAGGCTTACCAAATATATAATAATCGGCACTCTCCTGGTAGAGGGAATAGGGGCCGTCCTGCTCTCTATAAGATTTGTACCGCAGTTCGGACCGGCAAAGGGACTGGCCTACGGGATTTTTCATTCGGTTTCGGCATTTTGCAATGCTGGGTTCGATTTAATAGGCGGTTACAGGAGTTTAACTTCCTATGTGGACGATTACCTGGTAAACGGTATAATTATCACATTACTTATAATCGGAGGCCTGGGGTTTTCGGTTATAGCCGAAATGATGAGGAACAAAAAGCCGAGGAGGTATTCGCTGCATACAAAGCTTGTACTGATGCTGACGGTTATACTGCTGGGCCTGGGTACGGTGCTTACCCTGGTTCTTGAATACTCAAATCCGGCCACCCTCGGCCCGCTGTCATACGGGGAGAAATTCATGGCTTCCCTGTTTCACTCGGCAACCCCGAGAACTGCCGGGTTCAATACGCTGCCAACCAACGAACTGACCAACGCAACCAGATTCTTGAACATTATTCTGATGTTCATTGGCGGCTCCTCCGGGTCCACCGCGGGGGGCGTTAAAACCACCACCGCCGGAATACTTATATTCACCGTGGTATCGGTGGTTAAGGGCAGAGAAGATACCGAAGTTTTCGAAAGGCGGATTTCAAAGGAACAGGTGTACAGGGCGCTTGCCATAGTGGTAATATCCCTGCTTATAGTAGCGGCGGTGGTGGCAGTGCTGACCATAACCGAGGATGCGGAGTTCATGGATGTTTTGTTTGAAGCGTTTTCCGCCTTCGGTACCGTGGGCCTCAGCATGGGAATAACCCCCGCCCTAACGCCGGTTGGTAAAGCTATAATAATTGCGACAATGTATGCCGGGAGGCTGGGACCCTTGACGGTGGCGCTTGCATTGGCCCGGAGACAGACAAAAAACAAGGCCAGGATGAGATACCCGAAAGAGAAAATTCTAGTGGGATAGGACGGTGTTTGGATTGAAGCAATTTGCAGTGCTTGGGCTGGGCAGGTTCGGCAGCAGCCTGGCCAAGACCCTTTACGAGTTGGGTCATGACGTGCTGGCGGTGGATGAAAGGGAAGACGCGGTCCAGGACATATCGGATTCGGTAACCCATGCCATACAGGCGGATGCCACCGATGAAAGCACCCTGCGCTCGATCGGGCTCAGGAACTTCGACGTGGCGGTTGTGTCAATAGGCTCGGATATCCAGGCCAGCATACTGGTTACACTTATAGTGAAGGAACTGGGAGTGGGTTACGTGGTTGCCAAGGCCCAGAGCGAGCTGCACGCCAAGGTGCTGTACAAGATTGGCGCCGACCGGGTGGTGTTCCCCGAGAGGGACATGGGTGTGAGAGTGGCACATAACCTGGTATCAACCAACATACTGGATTTTATTGAACTTTCCCAGGATTACAGCATAATTGAAGTGGCGGCACTTCCGGAATGGAAGGACAGAACGCTGATGGAGCTTAACATGAGGGGGAAATACGGGATAAATGTTATAGCTATAAAGCGTGAAGGGGAAATCAACATATCACCCAAGGCCCAGGATAAGATTATTGAAAACGATGTGCTTGTTGTGGTGGGAGACAACGACGGTATAGCGCGATTGGAGAACAGGGCTCAGAAAGGAGCAGACAGGCAGTGATAACCAGCCGCGAAAATCACCTTATTAAAAAAATATACAGGCTGCATACCGTGGCGGGAAGAAAAAAGAAAGGCCAGTACTTCATCGAAGGCGTGCGCAGTGTTTTGCAGTCGCTGGAAGCAAAAGCACCTGTGGAAGAGGTGGTCTATTCGAAACAAATACACCGAATATCCGGAGGCGGTGAGCTTGTAGAAAGAGTTCGGGATGCCGGGGTCAGGGCTGTGGAGATAAGCGAGAGTCTGTACGAAACGATAACCGATACCGAGAATCCACAGCATATCCTGGCGGTTATGAACATGAAGGAATACAGGCTGGAGGACATAACTGCAGCTTCGGACCTTTTGCTTGTAATCGTGGACGGGCTTCAGGACCCCGGAAACCTTGGAACCATTATCCGGACGGCGGATGCTGCCGGTGCCCATGGGGTGGTTTTGCTAAAAGGTACCGTTGACCTTTACAACCCGAAAACGGTAAGAAGCACGATGGGTTCTATATTCAGTATTCCGGTGGTACGGGAAAACGATACCGAGGGTTTGCTTGCCGGGCTGCATAAGTTAGGCGTGAGGCTTGTAGCAGCAAGCCCGGAGGGCGATACCTCCTATTGGGATATTGATTATCGCGGCAGAACAGGTATAATAATAGGCAATGAGGCCAACGGTATTTCGGAAACAGCGAAGAAGAACTCGGACATAAGCGCGGTGCTGCCGATGCCCGGCGGTGCGGAGTCATTGAATGCTGCAGTAGCATGCGGGATTTTGCTTTACAAAGCCATGGAGCAAAGGTTAACATAACAAAACCTTGTAATGGCCTGCGGCCTGTGATATAATAAGCGTACAGGCTGATATTGGCAGTATTAACATGAAGGGTGGTCTTTTTCGATGCTTACCGCTGACGTGTTCTGGAGAATGTTTGAGGCTACCGGCTCTATAGTTGCTTATTTAATGTACAGAAGTCTGCTTACACAATAGATATTTAATATAACGCGATGAAGAAGGAAAGTAGAAAGGTTTCATCTGGCAGAGAGGGAATGTCACCGGCTGAAAGCATTCCTCAAAATGGGGCCCTTTGAAGTTCCCTTCCGAGCGGCGGGGCTGAATTCTTTTTGATAGTAGGTTCCGACGTAGAGCAAACGTTAATTTGCACGACTATTTCAACGAGGCCGTCATTTTACGGTGAAGTAGGGTGGAACCACGGAGCATAACTTCGTCCCTTGGACGGAGTTTTTTATATTTTAAATACATACGGGCAAAACTGTAAACCAGAAGGGAGATGGGAGTTATGAAGGAAAAACTTAAGGTTATACTCGAAAATGCCAGCAAAGAAATTAAGGCCTGCCGGAAACCGGGCGAGATAGAAAGCAGTCGGGTAAAATACCTGGGTAAAAAGGGAGAGCTGACGGCTTTATTAAGAGGCATGGGTAGTCTGTCCCCCGATGAAAGGCCGATCATGGGAAACCTGGTGAACAGCGCAAAGGAAGAAATAGAAGCGCTTTTGAAGGCTCAGAAAGAAAGAGTGATGGTATTCCAAAAGGAAAGACGGCTTAAAGAAGAGGAGATAGACATTACCATACCGGGAATCAGGTTTCCAAGGGGGAAAAAACATCCGCTTACCAAGACCCTTGAGGAGATAAAGAGCATATTTTTGGGACTTGGGTTCAGCATGATTGAAGGGCCGGAGGTTGAACTGGCCTACTACAATTTTACAGCGCTGAATATCCCCGAGGACCATCCGGCCAGGGATGTACAGGATACATTCTATATCAACGACGATATCGTACTGCGCACCCATACGTCGCCGGACGAGCCCAGGGTGATGGAAAAAACAAAACCGCCCATAAGGGTTATTATTCCCGGCAGGGTATACCGTGCTGACGATGTGGATGCCACGCATTCCCCGGTTTTTCACCAGATAGAAGGGCTGGTGGTTGATGAGGGGATTACGCTGGGTGACCTTAAGGGTACCTTTGACCTGTTTGTTAAAAAGCTGTACGGCGAGCATATGGAGACAAAATTCAGGCCCAGCCATTTCCCGTTCACAGAGCCCTCCGCCGAGATAGACGCCACCTGCTTTGTGTGCAACGGAAAGGGATGCAGGGTATGCAAGGATACCGGCTGGATTGAACTGTCGGGGGCCGGAATGACGCACCCGAAGGTCCTCGAAAGATGCGGCATTGATACTTCGAAGTATTCGGGATTTGCCTTTGGGATGGGACTTGACCGGCTTACAATGCTTAAATACGGCATAGAGGATATGCGGCTTCTTTTTGAAAACGATATAAGGTTCTTAAGTCAATTTTAGGAGGGGAGTAGAATGCTTGTACCTGTTAATTGGTTGAAAGATTATGTTGATATTGGTATGGACGTTGACCAGCTGGCGGATATCCTGACCATGTCGGGAACAAAGGTGGAGCTTATCCAGGAAGCCGGCGAGGTTATTGACAGGATTGTGGTGGGAAAGGTTACCGAAATAAAACCCCATCCCAATGCCGACAAGCTGCTGATAGGCATGGTGGACGTGGGAGACAGGGTGCTTCAGCTTGTTACCGGTGCACTGAATGTAAAGAAGGGTGATTTCATACCGGTGGCCCTTGACGGTGCGGTGCTGCCCGGCGGTACTGAAATAAACGCGGGCAGGATTCGCGGGGAGGATTCAGAGGGCATGATGTGCTCCGCCCTTGAACTGGCACTGGACCTTGACAGCCTTACGGAAGAAAAGAAGGAAGGCATATTCATCCTCGACGGTGAATACACGCCGGGTACCGATATTAGGGAGGTAATTAGCCTCAATGAAAAAGTGATTGACTTTGAGATTACCACCAACAGGCCGGACTGCCTCAGTATTTTAGGAATAGCCCGGGAAGTGGGAGCGGCCCTGGGAGTTCCGTGTAAAATGCCTGAAACGAAGTTTAAAAACAAAAAAGGAAGCATTAAGGATCATTTAAAGGGCATTTCGATTCGGGAACCCGACCTGTGCTACAGGTATCTCGGCAGGGTTATTGACAATATAAACATAAAACCCTCACCCCAGTGGATGCAAAAAAGGCTTATCCAGGCGGGCATGAGACCGATAAACAACATTGTGGACATAACCAACTATGTAATGCTGGAAACCGGTCAGCCCATGCATGCCTTTGACCTTGAAAAGGTCGGCGGCAGGGAAATTATAGTGAGGCGTGCCGGAGACGGTGAAAAAATTGTCACACTGGACGGTAAGGAAAGGAAATTGGATACCAACGACCTGATTATTGCGGATGCAAAGGAACCGGTAGGCATAGCCGGGGTTATGGGGGGCGAGTATTCCGAAATAACGCAAAAAACCCGTACCATACTGCTGGAGACCGCCTCATTCAACGGATATAACGTAAGGAAAACCAGTAAGAAGCTGGGTCTTTGGAGTGAAGCCTCTTTCCGGTTTGTAAGGGGTGTATACCAGGACCTTGCAGGGACGGCTTCTGAGAGGGCGGCGGCCCTTATGGAACAGCTCGGGGCCGGAGAGGTGGTAGACGGTGTAATGGATGTGTATCCCAATCCGCCGAAGCCCTACTACCTGGAAGTGGAAGCCGAAAGGATAAACAAGCTTATAGGAATCAGCTTATCCCCCCAAAGGATGAAGGATATGCTGGAGAGGCTGGAAATGAAGGTGGAGCTTAAGGACCGGAGGCTCTGCATTACCATACCTACTTTCCGCCAGGATATACGCCTTGACTATGACATAGTGGAAGAGGTGGCAAGGCTGTACGGGTATGACAATATCCCCAAAACAGTCATGACGGGAAGCTGGGTGCTGGGCACCAGAAGCCGCAGGGAAAAAACAAGGGATAGGGTAAGGGACGTATTGTGCGGCTGCGGCATGTATGAGATTTACACCTATTCATTTGAGAGTCCTTCGGTATTTGATAAAATAAACCTGCCCAAAGACAGTGCGCTTCGGAAAACGGTGACAATACAAAATCCCCTCGGGGAAGAATACAGCATTATGAGAACAACCCTTCTTCCGTCAATGCTGAGCGTAGTATCGCTAAACTACAACAGGGGAACCCAGAGGGCGGGATTTTACGAAATAGCGCCAAGGTTCATACCCCGGGAAATACCGCTTAAGGACCTGCCAGACGAAAAGATGACATTAGCCATAGGGCTTTACGGCGGGGAAGACTTTTATTCAATAAAGGGAAGGGTGGAAACACTGCTTGGAGAGCTTAACATTACCGGTTATGATTTCAGGAGGATTAAGGCCGGTCCGTATCACCCCGGAAGGGCCGCAGAGATACTGGTTGACGGTGAGACGTTGGGGATAATCGGCGAGGTGCATCCTGAGGTTTTGAAAAACTATGGTATTGAAGTGCGGACCTATGCCGGAGAGCTGGATTTTGACCTGTTAATGGAAAAGGCGGACAGCCAGGTGACCTATACGCCCTTACCAAAGTATCCCTCGGTTAACAGGGATATTGCGGTGATTGTTGACAGAGAAGTTGAAGCGGGGACCCTGCATCAGATAATACAGGAGGCTGGCGGAGACATTGTAGAAGAAATAGGCCTTTTTGACATATATACCGGCGAGCAGATACCCGAAGGCAAAAAAAGCGTTGCCTATTCGCTGACGCTGCGGTCCAGGGAAAAAACCCTGACAGAACAGGAAGCGGGGGAGGTTATGCAAAAGGTTCTGAAAGGCTTGAAAAACAAGGCCGGAGCGGTGCTTAGATAAAATCAAATCAATAATTTTAGCCAGCAACCTCAGTATATGTTATAATAATATGTAATTAGCTGGTATTGGTTAATTATATGCTGGTACTGGAGGAGTTGGCCATGCAGAAAGAAAAAAGCAAGGTTGCAGTAGAAATAATGGGTCATCAGTATACCATGGTGGGGGAAGAACCCGAGGAATACCTTCACAGCATTGCCGTGCATGTGGATAAGAAAATGAAGGAGCTCAATAAGAAGAGCAGTATAATGAACAATGCCATGCTGGCCGTATTAACCGCTCTGAACATAGCCGATGATTATTTCAAGCTGAAAAGGGAACTCGAGATTGCCCTGAAGGAAGCCAACAAGCCGGAAAAGGAACTGGAGGATGCCAGGTACCGGATGAGAAAAGCCGGGGAGGAGATTGCCGGGTACAAAGCCGAAATAAACAACCTGAAACAGCAGCTGAGCAACTCCCAGGAAGAGGCATCAAATATTTATGAAGAGTGGTTGAAGGTCCAGAAGGAAACGAAGGATGCAAAAGCGCGGATTCAAATGCTTGAGGAGCAGAAAAAGGAACTGGAGATGCAGTTAAGCCGGGCAAAGGGCGAGCAGAAAAGGCTTAAGAGCGAACTTGAGGACTTAAAACAGCGCAAACAGGAGAAATTCAGAAACCGGAATGTGTAGATAAAGATTGTGAGGGGCTTCGTATGTCGGAAGATCTCGTTCATGTTATGCGTGGGAAAAAAGTAGAATCCGTTCACCGTGGAAACCTCATCAGGCAGTGCCGATGATTGAAGCGGGAGGCATTACTGGCCATATGTGGCGGGCTTGATATGCTGGATTTTAAAGCCAGTGGTTGTTTAGCTGAATTGGGGGTTTTGACATACGATGGAAGACATTGTTTTATCTTTACCTACAACATGTGTGCTTATTTTTTTATTGGGGTTTTTAGGTTATCGAATATTTAAGTTGTTACATATACCCGGAGGTGCTATTACAGGAGCTTTGATAATGGTAGCTCTGGTTACCAGCCAGGGTGCTGGATGGGCAGAACTACCTTCCTATTTGAGCACTTCTTTCCAGGCAATACTGGGAATAGTATTAGGATGCAAATTCAGTAGGCAAAAAGTATCCCGGCTTAAACTGTTAATTGTACCGGGATTATTGAGTTCCGTTTGGATGATATGTATAAGCCTGGTGGTAGGCATATTATTGGCAAAAGTTACAGGAATGGACCTGGGGACAGCTCTTTTCGGATCGGTACCCGGCGGATTATCGGAAATGGGATTAATTGCCCTGTCTTATAATTTGAGCGTGCCGGTAGTTACACTATTTCAGTTTGTAAGAGTGTTGGCAGTTTGCCTTAGCGTTCCAATAATCGCTTCGAAATATAGGCATGATATAAGAGAAGAGGCGGTTACTCAATCACTGCCGAAGGCTGATGAGGCTGATGGCAGCAGACATAAGTTATTTGGCGTATTGGCTACCCTAATAATAGGAGGAATTGGCGGATTTACAGCAAGGTATTTTGGGGTACCGGTTGGAGGTATACTGGGAGCAATGGCTGCTGTTTCGTTATTACGTATCTCCGGAGTGGCCCTTAATGAAGTTCCCCGTTGGTTGGTTGTATGTGCGCAGGTTGGGCTTGGGGGCTATCTGGGAAGCACATTTACACCTAATATTGTTGGTACTCTGCATACTTTAATGCTTCCCATTTTTGTGTTTTCAATAGTGGTGGTTCTAAATGGAGTTGCCTTGGGATTTTTTATTCACCGATATTACGGATGGGACCTGGTTACATCTCTTTTAGCATGCGCAGCAGCGGGGGTTACCCAAATGAGTGTCCTTGCTCTGGATATGGATGCGGATGCTGTTACTGTAAGCCTAATGCAGACGATGCGGTTCGCTCTAATACTTCTGGTGATGCCTTCCATGATTTTATTCATTTTAAGATAAACAAACAAGACAGAGAGGTATTGTCTGGGCTGGGATATGATACAAATGTAAAAAAGCCCCGGTAAGTAAGGCCAGGGCTTTTTCGTTTCAAATGGTTATTTACTTGTTCTCTTGCCAAGATACGCTGCTTTCACATCTTCGTTTTCCAACAGTTCCCTGCCGCTGCCTTTCAGGGTTATCCGTCCCGTTTCCATTACGTAACCTACATCGGCTATATGAAGAGCTGCGTTGGCGTTTTGCTCGATAAGCAGTATTGTAACGCCCTGCCGGTGAATTTCCTCTATTATACCGAATATTTCTTTGACAATCAGCGGAGCAAGGCCTAGGGAAGGTTCGTCCATCATCAACAATTTCGGTCTTGACATGAGTGCCCTGCCCACGGCCAGCATCTGCTGTTCCCCTCCCGACAGCGTACCGGCCAGCTGCCAGTTTCTTTCCTTGAGTATAGGGAATATAGAGTACACAAAATCCAGGTCCTTGTTAACCTCTTTTGTGTTGGTTCTTGTAAAGGCACCAATCTTCAGGTTTTCCTTAACGGTAAGATTCGGAAAAACCCTTCTGCCTTCGGGCACCAGTGTAATACCTTTCCTTACTATATTCTGAGTTTTTTCGTTCAGCAAATTCTTGCCCTTATACGTTATGGCGCCGCTCTTTAGTTTAACCAAGCCAACAATGGATCTCAGGGTTGTACTCTTTCCGGCGCCGTTTGCACCAACCAGTGTTACAATTTTACCTTCCTCAACCTCCATGCTGATTCCCTTCAAGGCTTCAATTCCGCCGTAGGAAACCACTAGGTTTTCTATTTTAAGCATCTCCGTCCACCCCCAGGTAAGCTTCTATAACCCTCTGGTTGTTTTGTATCTCGTAGGGACTACCCTGGGCGATGGTGATTCCGTAGTCCAGTACGTAAATCCTTTCTGAAATGCCCATTACAACGTTCATATGGTGCTCTATCAAAAAGATGCTGAGGTCGAAGTCGTCTCTCAACTGTTTAATGAATTCGGTTAAATCCTCGGCTTCCGAGGGGTTCATCCCCGCTGCCGGTTCATCAAGCAGCAGTATTTCCGGATTGGTGGCCAAAGCCCTTGCTATTTCCAGCCTTCTCTGCTTACCGTAGGGCAACGAATTGGATTTATCGTTTCTATTGTCGGCAAGTCCCAGTTTTTCCAGCAGAAACATCGATTTATCCAGCATTTCCCTGTTTTCGTTTTTGTATCTGGGAAGATGAAAGACTGCTTCAAACAGGTTGGATTTAAGGTGTAGATGGTTTGCAATCAACACGTTGTCCAAGACATTTAATTCTCTGAAAAGCCTTATATTCTGGAAAGTCCTTGCGATACCCAGCTTGGTAATTTGATCGGGACGCAGGCCTGTGATCTCTTTTCCATTAAAGAATATCTTACCCCTGGTAGGCTCATATACCCCTGTAATCATATTGAAGGCGGTGGTTTTACCGGCTCCGTTGGGGCCTATTAGGGCTATTATTTCGCCTTTTTGAAGCTCCAGGTTGAAATCCTTAACAGCCGTCAACCCGCCAAATTGTTTTGTTATTGCATCTATTCTTAGATGTGCCATTACTTGATACCTCCCTTGGAAAGAGGTTTACCGGTACCTTTGCACATATTTTTGAAAAGGCCTACTATATAATCCCAACTAAACTCATTGGTGCCCATAAGTCCCCTGCGGAAGAACAGCACAACCAACATCAGAAGTGCCGAGAATACCACCATTCTCAAACCGGCGATACCGGGGACCTGAACAAAACCCAGGCTGAAGGGCTGGTCCAAAAACCTTAAAAACTCCAGGCCGGTGGTAACTATAAAGGCGGATATAACTGTACCGGTTATACTTCCCATGCCGCCCAGGACGATTATCAGCAGTATATTGAAGGTCAGGGTGAACCTGAAAAGAAGCGGGTTTATTGCGCCCAACAGGTTTCCCAGAAGTCCACCGCCAACACCGGCAAAGAATGCTCCTATAACAAAGGAGAGCACCTTATGTCTGAAAAGGCTTACCCCCATGGCTTCGGCGGCTACCTCATCCTCCCGGATAGCTTTGAAGGCCCTTCCGTAGCTGCTTTTTATAAGAAGCAGTATAACCACCGTCGTTAAGGCTGCTATACCAAAGCTCCACCACAGGGTTGTTTTGGCGGGAATAGCCTTCAGCCCCAGGGCTCCATTGGTTATGGTTTGTAGATTGGTTATTACTATCCTAATTATCTCTGCGAATCCTAAGGTTGCAATTCCCAGATAGTCTCCCCTCAGTCTTAAAACGGGAGCACCAATCAGGAATGCGAACACTGCCGCCAGTATTCCTGCCACAAGCAGTGCGGCGGGATAGGGCAGTGTTACGGTACGCAGGGCTTCGTTAATGGGAGCAAGAAAGAAATTCTGGTCCTTCACCGCTACCGGCATTGTCAACAAAGCGCTTGTATAAGCACCAATTGCCATGAAGCCTGCATGGCCCAGGCAGAACAATCCAGTAAAACCGTTTATCAGATTCATGCTGAGGCCCAGGATGGCATATATGGCACATAGGTTGAGTACTCTTATCTGGTAGGCATTGAATCGGTTGTCGGCATAGTACAGGAAGGCTATCAGAAACAGTATCGATAATATTGTGAGTATTGCGTTTCTTTTTTTCATAGGCTACACCTTCTCCGCTATTTTTTCGCCCATTATGCCGGTGGGTCTGAGCAGTAAAACTATTATCAGAAGAATAAATGCGAAGGCATCCCTGTAACCGGTCAAATCTGGCAGGAAGGCAATAAGCAGTATTTCCGCAAGGCCCAAAACAAACCCGCCTATTACGGCGCCGTGGATATTACCTATTCCTCCTATAACGGCGGCAATAAAGCACTTTATACCCGGCATAACTCCCATGAGGGGCTGAATCTGAGGAAATTTCATTCCCCACATAATTCCGCCGACCGCCGCCAGCATGGAGCCGATACCGAAGGTAACGGAAATGGTTCTGTTTACGTCAACCCCCATAAGACGGGAGGTTTCATAGTCCTTTGAAACCGCCCTCATTGCCATACCGCTCTTGGTATTGTTTATCAGGTACAAAAGCACAAACAAGAGCACCAGGGTCATAACCGGTATTATGAATGTAAGCCTTTGGATAGCAACCGTACCAAACCTGATTACTTCGGTGAAAAAATCCGGTGCCGGAAAGGCCTTTGGCCTTCCACCGAATATTACGATGGCAAGGTTTTCGAGGAGGAAGGACGCGCCTATGGCGGATATCATAATTGAAATTCGAGGTGCATCCCTTAAGGGTCTGTAGGCGGAGGTTTCCAGAACTATTCCCAGGGCTCCTGTTACGACTATTACCGCTAAGAATGCAGCATACCAGGGTACTCCGAAAATTACAATACTGTAAAATGTGAAATAAGTTGCCATCATAAAAATATCCCCGTGGGCGAAATTTATGAGCCTTAGAATACCGTAAACCATGGTATAGCCTATGGCTACAAGGGCGTAGAGGCTGCCCAGGGATATTCCGTTTGTTAAATGCTGCAGGAACACGTCAAAAGTCATATACTCACCACCAATCTGTAATGTCCGCAAAAATACGCTTCCTTCCTATGGGGAAGGAAGCGTATTTCTCCCAACAAACTGCATTTATCTGGGTTCAATGGTATCCATGTAAACGAATTCGCCGTTTTTGACCTGTTTGATAACCGCATTCTTAACGGCATCGCCGTTTTCATCAAGGGTTATTATCCCGGCAGCTCCTTCGAAGCCTTCGGTTTCGGCAAGTGCATCCCTCAAAGCAACCGGGTCGGTTGATCCGGCCCTTTCTATAGCATCGAGTATAAGAATATATGCATCATAGGCAAGGGCTGTCACTGCAGCCGGCTCTTTCCCGTATTCTGCCCTGTATTCTTCCAGGAATGTTTCGGACTCAGCGGTTATTGGTGTTTCTGAAGTAAAGAATGTTGAGAACACGCAGCCTTCAACAGCTTCTCCGCCTATATCCACAAACTCGGGTGTCTCATAGGTGTCACCGCCAATAATTGGTACGTCGATACCAAGTTGTTTTGCCTGCTTTACTATGAGTGCCGATTCGGTAAAGTTACCCGGTGCGAAAATAACATCGGGATTTGCGGATTTGATGTTGGTAAGCTGTGCGTTGAAGTCTTGGTCCCCCGTATTGTAGTTTGCCACGGATACTATGGCATCGCCATCTCCGGTAAGCTCCTTGAACGCATCGGTATAGAATTTTGCAAGGCCGATAGCGTAGTCGTTGTTGACTTCCTGGATTATAGCAGCTTTCCTGGCGCCAAGGTTTTCATAGGAGTAGGTTGCCATTACCTTGCCCTGGAACGGGTCTATGAAGCATACCCTGAAATACCAGTCGTTGCCCTGGGTAACCAGGGGATTTGTACATGAAGCTCCTACCGTAGGCACCTTGTCTTTTATGACATCACCGGCGGCCATTGAAAATGAGCTGCCCCAGCTTCCTATTATTGCTGCTACCTGTTCCTTTTCCACAAGGAGCGCTGCTGCACTGGCTGCTTCTACGGCGTCCGACTTATTGTCAACAATAACCAAATCAACTTTTTTGCCCAGCACTTCGGGATACAGCCTGTTAGCCAGCCTTATGCCTTCGACCTCAAGCTCTCCCCCTGCTGCGTTCGCACCTGTCATCGGCTCGAATACTCCGATTTTGATTACGTCTTCTTCTGCTGCTGTTTCATCGGATGCTGCCGGTGTGCAGCCTGAAATCAGAAGAGACACAGTCAACAGTGCGATTAACAGAATAGACAACTTTCTTACCATTTTGTTACCCCCTTATTGAAATAAATGGATTTCCCGGTTATCCCGGATTTGATACTCTAAACCCGGTAAGTACAACTCTTACATTTAACTGATTATACTATAAACTTACATAAATAACAATATTAATTTTTTATCAAAAATAGG
>Ga0334898_1001730_pt1 | contig 22919 bp, 19 predicted proteins | sample GraSluR3_MG_10_FD_207228 | JGI IMG/M metagenome (GOLD analysis project Ga0334898, IMG submission 207228) | Sludge microbial communities from methane-producing bioreactor in Wageningen University, Netherlands - Granular Sludge_3_08-R3 | ecosystem: Engineered > Bioreactor > Anaerobic >... | reverse complement strand
CCTGTTCCCGTGGCGGCAGGGTGTATAATACATCCTGAAGCTGTTCCTGCAGCAGCTTGAAGGCTGTCTGGCTTGCCGGATTCTCAATATCCTTATCCTCGATAAAATCACCGAGCAGGGAGTCCTCCTCCTCTCCTATTGGAGTCTCGAGGGATATAGGCTCCCTTGCGACATTCTTGACGGATTTTACCCTGGCAACCGACCAGCCAAGACGTTCTGCAACTTCCTCATCGGAGGGTTCCCTGCCGAGAACCTGCATGAGTTGCCTGGATTCCCGTACGACCTTGTTTATCTGTTCGATCATGTGCACAGGCACCCGTATTGTCCTGGCCTGGTCGGAAATCGAACGGGTAATGGCCTGTCTGATCCACCATGTGGCATAGGTGGAGAACTTGTATCCCTTGCGGTATTCGAATTTCTCAACTGCTTTTATGAGTCCGATGTTGCCTTCCTGGACAAGATCAAAGAAATGCAGCCCCCGGTTGGTGTATTTCTTGGCAATACTCACAACCAGCCGCAAATTTGCCTGAATAAGCTTGTCTTTGGCCCCTTTCATCATGTGCTGACCCCTGGATATACGTTCAGCATGTTCAAGGATGGACTCTATGCTCTCTTCGAACTCAATCTCCAGATTCCTCAGTTTTTTTTCGGTGATCTGAATCTGACGAATCTTCTCTTTTATTTCATCCGCGCTGAGCTCGAGGTCAGATTCTATTTTCCTGCGCTCATCCGGAATCGCAAGGCCGCGGCCCATGGTTCTCAGTTCTCTGGTGCTGCTTACTCGCAGTCGCCTTTCGATTCTTTGCTGCTCCTTGCGGTAGCGTTTAATCTTCTTTTCCGCATTGGAGAACTTGTCCGACAAAAGGAGAATCTCCTCCTGATGCAGATCGATACCGGCAATCTTCTTTATCAACGTCGCCCGTTTCGCGGCAAGTTCGGAGCTGGACAGGATGTCTTCACCCAGAGAGACAAGTTTGTTTTTCTGGTCGATATACTGTCGGATCCCCGGAGCAAGAACACGAAGGGGTTCGCGGTAAAACTGGTTGAGGCGGCGGCGTTCAGCAAGCAGTTCAGATATCTCTTTTTTCGAAAGGTCCATCTCCCTGGGATCAACCTTTGAGAAGGTTTTCTGGATCAGGTGAAAAATCTCAGGTATTATAAGGCCGGAAGCTTTGACAACCTGTTTTATGATATTCTCACCGTCCTCCATGCGCTTCGAGAGTTCCACCTCCTGTTCCGCCGTCAGAAGGTTCTCCTTTCCAATTTCCCGTAAATACAGGCGGATTGGATCATCTATGGCAGAATCTTTGTCCCCAAGGACAACTCGCTTCTTTGACGCGGAGACCTTTGCCTTTTCCTCTTCCTCTTCGGATTCATCGCTTGCATCTATTTCGTCTGAGCTTTCGAAGTCCTCGGATAATTCATCGGAATCATCTTCCAGAGAGACATCTTCTGCTTCGTCTTCTTCGGTAATGGATGGCATATTCAAATCCAGATTATCCTCCTCAATTTCGACATGATGCTGTTCCAAAATGCTGAACACATCCTCGATTTTCTCTGAGTTGACAATCTCTTCGGGTAGAAAGTCGTTAATCTCATCATAGGTGATCTTTTTTTTCTTTTTTGCGTATTCCAAAAGCTTGGTAACAGCTGGATCATTGATCAGCTCTGTCATGCCTGTCTCACCCTTAGTTTCTGCAATTCCTCGGTCAGGTACATTTTCTCAGTCAGTAAATTCTTCAGCTCCTCACGGGAAACGCCATTACGCTCGGCCTTGTCCAGCTCGCGTATTACATCTTTCTGTCTTCGGGAAAGCGCTCCGTACCTGACCCTGCGCAGTGCTTCCTGAAGAACCAGCTTTGGATCGGACCCAAGCTCACCCGAAAAAGCCTTATCGAAAATCAAACCCCGAACTTCTTCATTATCGACATTTTGGGCAATAGCATTCATATCCAACTCATCCCGTCTGTAGGCATCTTCCAGAATGATGAAAAGCTGCCGTGCCCGGGGATCCCTCAAGTCGTCTGCGTTGACGTACTGGCGTATAAAAGGAAAATGTTCGGGGTAGGCAGCTGCGCCTAACATGAGGAAAAGATCCGAACCTATTCGCTCCGGATCTTTCTGCTCCCGCGGAACATTTCGAGACGGCCTGGTTTTTTGCGAAAGATCAGCAGTCAGTGCAGTAACGTTGACCTCCAACATATCGGACAGGCGACCAAGGTACCCGTCCCGTTTAACCGCTGAGTCCTGTGCCTCTATAAAAGGGGCAAGCTCGGAAAGAATGCGGTGCTTTCCTTCCGGTGTACCTGCGGGGAAACGGGCCATGGCCCTTTCCACAAGATAATCAAAACTATTTATAGTATATTGTAATAATTTTTGCAACGCCTGACCACCTTCTTTTTCCAGGATGTCCGCAGGATCCTTGCCTCCCGACACAGCTGCTATGGAGGTCTCTATTCCCGATTTGGCACACAGGATAATCGATTTACCGGCAGCGGTTTGACCGGCCTTATCGTTGTCAAAAAGAAGGATTCCCCTGTCTGCATAGCGCTTTAGAAGGTTTGCCTGATCCTGGGTGAAGGATGTTCCCAGAGGGGCCAGGGACTCGACAATTCCAGCCTGGTAAAGGGCCATAACGTCCATATAGCCTTCACAGAGAAAGAAGCGGCCTGAATTACGCATCGCTTTCGTTGCCTTGTTAAGAGCGAAAAGGGTCCTGCTCTTTTTAAAGATCGGAGTCTCGGGGCTGTTCAGGTATTTCGGCCCTTCCCCCTCGAGAAGGCGCCCTCCAAAGGCTATTATTCTGCCCTGAGTCGAGGCTATAGGTATAATGAGGCGGTTTCGAAAAAGTGGATAGCGGGAATCTCTGCGAGAAAAGAGTCCGGATTCAGCCAGAAAGTCAGGGGAGTACCCCTTCTTTCTCAGGAAATCATGGAGCCAGCCGGGATCTTCGGGAGCATAACCCAGCTGAAATTCATCAATGACAGTATCTGAAAACCCCCGGCTGTAAAGGTAATCCAGAGCCTTTTTGCCGTCTCCACTTTCCTTGAGAAGATAATGAAAACTTCGGGTAACGCCTGCGTAGAGATCAAAGAGAGCTCCAACCATGGTTTCATGTTTTCTGTCGGCTTCCTCCAGAATATCGACCCCGACCCGCTGTCCGAGGAAACGTACAGCCTCTGAGAAACTCAGTTTTTCCATTTCCATGACAAACTGGAAAAGATTCCCACCCTTGTGACATCCGAAGCAGTAGAAAAGCTTTTTCTCCTCATTTACCGAGAATGAGGGAGTTTTCTCCGAATGGAAAGGGCACAACCCGCTGAACTGTCCGCCGGAAAACTTGAGGCTCGTGTACTCGGAGACAATATCCACCATGGATGTCTTGTCGCTTATCTCATTGATTACATTTTGCGAAATAGCCATGCTGATTTATCTGCCCTTTATGTAAAGCTGCTTGGCCTGGTTGTGTTCCGACAGGGTAGTTGTAAAACGGTGGCGTCCGCTCTCGGGATCCTCCACAAGAAAATAGAGATAATCCGAATCTGCAGGAGAGAAGGCAGCTTCGATGGCAAGCACTCCAGGATTGCATATTGGCGAGGGCGGAAGTCCATAGTTCTGGTAGGTATTGAAATCTGAAGATACTTCAAGATCCCGGTAGGTCAGGAATTTCGGATGATTCCTGCCCATCTCCTCGGTCAGAACATATACGACAGTGGCACAGGACTGCAGGGGCATCCGTATATCCAGGCGGTTTAAAAAGACCGAGGCTATAAGAGGGGCCTCTTCCGCAAGGCGGTATTCCCGTTCCACAATGGACGCGAGGATTATCCTGTCCTGGAACTCAGTGGGGGAATAATCGTCGCGTCGGATTCCCGATTCTTCCAGTTTGCGGAAAAAGGTTTTGACCATATGCCGCAGGATTGAATCAGCAGGCGATTCCAGGGGCATTCGATAGGTATCCGGGTAGATATACCCCTGCAGAGAATCAGCGGGAATGTCAAATTCATCCAGGAGAACCTGTGATTCGGAGGCTTGTCTGAATTCTTCCGCCTTGACTATTCCCTTCTCTTCCAGAATCGTCGCAATTCTGCTCAGAGGTAATCCTTCTGGTATGGTAACCTGAATCAGATGCTGTTTTCCTGTGAGCAGAATGTCATGGACTTCGAACATCGAAGCGCCGGCGGGCAGACTGTAGTATCCCGTCTGCAGATCATCGTCGGTTTTCATTATTCTTGCGTATAAGCGCAGAACCAGGCCAGATCGAATAAACCCGCGGTTCTCCAGTTGTTCAGCTATTACTCCGAGAGAATCCCCCGGACTAACCCGGAAGAAACTGTCCCCGGGGGCCTCCTCCGGGGGCTGGGTAAGGTAAAGAGCTGCTCCGCCGGCTGCAATTCCGGAAACAGCGAGGACCAGCAGAGCCACGATCAACAAACGCAGTAAATATCTCATTTCTCGAGTATGAACTCCACGCGCCGGTTTTTCCAGTTGACGCTGCGGTCTCCAGGATCCGCGATGGTCCGGGTACCCCCGAGTCCTGCCACGTTCATTCTGGCAGGATGTATACCCCGTTCTATAAGGGACTCTCTTACGGTTTTCGCTCTCTCCTCGGAAAGGGGCTTAAGCTCCTTTTCCTCCTCCGCTGGTCCCCTGACAGGATCATTGTAGTATATGGGGTTGGCGTGTCCCTCTATGGTAATCCGGTAATTCCTGTACTTGTTGAGTATTTCGGCTATACGGTCAAGGACGAACATATTCTTGTCTGCTGTCTCCTGGTCCCGCTCGGAATACTTTGCACTATTGGGTTCAAACACGATTGAAGCAATCTGTATTTTAAGCCTGTTGCCATCACGGATTACCAGAACATCCACAGGAATTTTGCCGCTAACCACACTCGTGTTGGCAAGATCATCGTGAATAGTAAAACGGAAAGGATAGTCCTCGGCAGATATGACCAACTCTCCGTTGTTTGATCGACCGTCCCAGATCAATTCCCTGGCGGGGGTTCCGGTTCCCGAGAATTTTGTAAAGAGATTCATCTCCCGGTCGAATATTTCAAATGTCCAGGATTCGATGGGACTGAGATCCTGAACATCAATTCTGAAATGGACCTCGTCATCTACTCCGTCATTATCGGGTGAGAATGGGAGCGGATCTGCTTCTATGTGTACAACAGGTTTCGTCGCATCCACCCGCAGGGCTTTAAGTGATGCCTGAGGACGATCCCCTTTCAGGTAGTTTACAGTGAGCCGGGGGATGTAAAAACCGTCCCGCACGCGTCCCGAATCATCCGTACCGTTCCAGAGTATACTTTCAGGGATTTCTGAAGCCCCCTGGAATCTCGCATAAACCTCGCCGGTATTCTCGTCCACTATTTCGAGCTTCCAGTCGGTAATCCCCTCCCTGAGGTTTACGATGGGAAAGAAGGTAATGGTATCGAACTTGCCGTCGTTATTTGGTGAAACCCTGGACGCATCAGAGGTAAGATAAGCGCTGGTTTTACGTGTATCGATCTTTATACCGTCAAGCTCAACCCGCACAGAGTTTCCCGCAGGGTCTGTGGAACTGAGACGGTAACTGTATGTACCGTCGGGGAGCTGGTTGCCCATCTCGTCCCGTCCGTGCCAGGTAAGGCTGCCGGGCATCTGCTTCCACCGGTAGCTGCGTACTACATCACCATCACTGTTGATTATGTTTCCTTCCCAGAGCTCTTCGGAGCTGCCTTTCTGATTGATGACAATCTGGTCCCTGCGTCCGTCGCCGTTGGGAGAAAACAGGGTATAGGCGGCGCTGAGCTCTGCCTGTGGCGCTACCCTGTCCATTACAAATTCCGAAGAAAGTGATTCAGCTACGCTTCCGTTTCGGTCTATCACCCGTATCGATGCCCTGAATCTTCCGTCGGGTATTCGGGCGCCGGAGTCTCCGATTCCGTCCCAGCGATACTGGGCAGCCAGCGAACCGCTTCCTGTATAGGTTTTAACCCTCTCTCCCGCGTTGTTCAGGATGGTGATAGTGTATGATTCGACACCTTCAGCAACCTTTACATTCGGCTTGATAAGGATTTCATCCTTGATACCGTCGCCATTGGGAGAAAAAGCCTCCGTATCGGTAAAAACGGCAACTACCGTTTCCTTTGTGCTGAGTCGTATGCTGCGGCTGCTAACAGAAAAGGAGTTGCCGGCCCTGTCGGTGGAGCTGAGACGGTACCAATAGTCTCCGTCTTCGGCAATTGAACCGTTTTCAAGGGTACCGTTCCAGACTATTTCCGCTTCGGGTTGATCAATCCAGCGGTACTCCCGAATTACCCTGTCGTTCGAATCGATTATCTGTCCAAGCCATTCATGTTCAACGCTGGCATCCTGGGTAATGTTAAGGATATCGCGATTGCCATCCCCGTCGGGAGAGAAAATCTGGGGAGACACAGATACAGTGGCGGACGGCGGCGTTATATCCAGAGTAAAAGACGGAGACGTTGTGCTGGGGGAGTTCCCGTTGCGATACACGCTGGAGATACGCGCGCGGTAGCTTCCCTCATCGAGAAGTTCTCCCCTGTTATCCCGGCCGTTGAAACTGTAGCTGGAAGGGGGATTTGTGCTGCCGGATCTGCTCCACTCCACTTCGTTGCTGCTGTTCAGGACTTCCAATCGCCAGCTCACAAGAGATTCCGGACTGGGAATATCCAGGGTGAAGAGAATCTCATCCTGAACCCCATCACTGTTCGGAGAAAACCATGCAGAATCGATGGAAATTGAAACGGGACGGGGTTCCGTATCGACAATTATATTTTCGACGGACCGGGAGACCGAATTGCCTGCGCGGTCGGTGCTGCTGATGGTGTAGGTATATACCCCGTCAGCTACGACGTTTCCGGAATTGTTCATTCCGTCCCAGACAAAATCCTCTGGCTCCTGGTCCCTGTATTCTGTCGCGAACACGGTTCTGCCGTTGCTTCCGGTAATCTTTATTTCCCATACCTCTTCCAGGGTTCCGCTCTGATTTATACGGACCGTATCCTTCAGCCCGTCATCATTGGGAGAAAAAATCAGGTCCAGCGGGGGGATTCCTTCTATATCCACCTCAGGATCCCTGGTATCGATAACCAGAGGATACGGTTCAGTTTCGGAGCGGTTGTTATTGTCATCCCAGGCGTGAAGCGAAAAATAATAAACACCGTCGGGAGCGACAGACCCGTCCTCGCTTGTCCCATCCCAGCGAAGGGTATCGGGAATAGGTATTCCGCTCTTTTTTGTAAAAAAGCGTCGAAAGATATCCTTCAGGGTTATTTCCTGGGGACGTTCTTCCTTGTTGCCGATGGAACGGACTAAATTACCATCCTTATCCCTGATTTCCAGAGCATAGCCCATGATGTAGCGGCTGTCCCGCAGGGTAAAGGGAAAGGAGAGATCATCCTGCACGCCGTCGTTGTTTGGGGACAGATATATTGCCTCTGGAATTTTGTGCAGAACGTTTTTTTCAGTGCTCTTGTCTTCCTTGGTGTTCGTCTGCTGAACCAGTTGATAAATCTTCTGATTCTTACTAGCAGCACGTTTTATGTGTGAAGACTTTGCGGCTGTAGTTCTGTTCCAGGGATTCTCCGGGTCGGCAGAACTTCGAAGGCGGATCAGAGATACGGAATCTTCTTCATTTTTCTCCGCTTCTTCATTCGCGGATTCCCTGTAGGGAAGATCTCCAAGATCTATTTCGATTTCCGGAGCTTTCTCGTCCAGTATACCCAAGGGCAGACTCAACCCGACACCGGCTCCCCATGCACCGTTGATAAGCGGGGAAATACCGATATGAGGCTGAATGTCTCCCCTGTCCCAACCGCGGCCGGAGAGATCAATAATATCTCCCCCGGAAAGATTGGTCTGAAAAGAGAAACGAAGACCGAAGGAGGGTATAAAACGATAGCTCTCAAAATCTCCGTCGAAAATGGACCGGGCATCAAGGTCAGAAGAAACACCGACCTGCAGAAAATCATCCACATGGGCAAGGAGTCCGATATTCCATCTGACATTCTGTACACTGGGCAGAACAAAGTCGGAGTTGAGATCCAGGGCAAACCCCTCTTTTTCGACAGGAGTAAAGGCCGCGCCGGCGATAAAGGTAAAGGGTGACGGCACTGCAGAATAGTCATCCGAAGGGTTATACCACAAACCGATGTCCTTGGCAGTTAATCCCCAGCGGAAGTTGTTGAGCCCGCGGTAGCTGGCGGGGAAATGTATAAACCCGACATCCAGGGTTGCTCCCCAGTCGAAGGAATCGTTGGAACCGGCATATAGATTGAGTCCGGTCCCCACATAAAGATCCTCATACACATCCTTGGCGAATCCCAGATTCAGGGCTCCCATGGTGCCGAGGTCAATACCTTCGTAATCGCTGCTGATCAGGTGCCCGGACCAGCTGAATACCCCGCGTTTGCTGGGAATCGAGTTTCCGAGCTTAAGCGCATGGCCGGCAATGCCTTCGTCATACTCGGTATCGTAAATGGCAACATACCCGATGTCGAAGGTCATGCGCTGTACAGCAGCGGCAGAGGCGGGGTTCCATGCCGCTGCAGCGGGAGCTTCCGTGGATACAACGGATGGACCCGTTCCCAGGGTCCAGGGCGAGAGCAGGCGAAAAAAACTCTCTTCCCCGGGAGGCGGATTAAAATCGCCGTACAGGGGGCTCAGGGCTGATATTACCGCAGCCAGCATCACGATCAGATTATATTGGTACCTGCGCATGGATCCCTCCGATATTTTTAGACCAGTGTAAATTTATCCTTTTTGTTCCAGAACATCAATCTTTTGAGCATAGAGATCCTTCAGATTCTCCATCTCGTCTATTGACAATCTGTCGTACAGGTATTCAGAAAGACGCTCATGAAAGGAAGAGAGGTTGGAATCGAGTTCCGACTCCCGTGCCCGCAGAAAAAGGAAAAGGCCGATTATCTCACTTGAATTCATGGCAAGAGGCAGTTCTGTCATATTTCAAACTCCAGGCCTTCAATGGCAGATTGGATTTCAAGGCTGCTTTTTTTTTGATGGTCCAGATACCAGCGGGCGGACTGTTCGATGGAGCGGAGTTTCTTGTCATCGTACTGGGGTTCATGATGAAAAAGATAGAGCCGGCGCATGCCCCAGGCAACGGCAAAATCCACGGCAAGACTGTAGGAAGAGTGCCCCCAGTCATATTTCTCGATTGCTTCGTCCAGGGTGTACTGGCTGTCCATTATCAGGGTATCGACATTCCTGTAGAAAGCACTGTTCTCCCGGGTTTCCATGAAGTCTTCTTCCACAAGCTCGGTATCGGAGGAAAAGATGAATGAGCCGCTCTCTTCTTCAATTTTGTAGGAGTAGGAGCTCCCGGGATGTTTCATTTTTCGCCAGGAAAGCTGTGCCGGTCCCAGATGCATGCTGTTCCCCTTAAGCTGATGGAAAAAGAGCACCGCGTTCATACTGTCCATTGTTATTGGAAAGTAGGGTTTTCGCATCTGATCCCCAAGAATCGTTCGAAGATCCGGAACCGGGCTGTAGAAATGGATTTCACAGCGGGAGTCATAGACCTGGGGAGCAAAAAAAGGAAGTCCCTGGAGATGGTCCCAGTGAAAATGGGTGAAGAAAATATGATAAATCCGGATGTGTTCTTCTCTCTTTTTCAAGGCGGCGCCGAGTTCCCGGATTCCCGAACCGGCATCGATGATGACAAGGGTGTCATCGCTGAGACGCACTTCAAGACATGTTGTGTTGCCACCGACAGTCCCCATTATATAGGGAGGCAGATCGTGCAGGAACTTCTCCCGGCTCTGCTGACTTTCAAGGTGGTGCGCTTCCATCCGCTGTACCACCGCGGCTATGCGGCTCTGAATCTGCCGGGAACTCAAGGGGGTTGGAATGGAACCCCGGACTCCCCAGAAACGTACCTTCATGTATCGTCTCCTCCCAGCAGTTTTTCCGAACGTCGGGCTTCCAGAAAGGCGTCGATCTCATTCCGGGAATAGAGCCGCCCCCTGTTGACTCCGGGGCATTCACCGGCAACGGATTCCCAGTCTTCCCTGCTCTGCAGAAAAGGTTCCCAGAAAGGATAGGTGCGACACTGTAGGGGACGATATTCATATATAGTGCATCCCCCGTCTTTCCAGAAGATGCAATCGCAGTTCTCTTTTTCCTTCAGGCTGAGACGGGAAAAGTTGTGGATGTTGACACTTCTGCAGTATTTTTCGATGAAGGCGGCACGGCTGAGTCCTGTGCCGGCACAAAGGCGGGAAAGATCATTCTCCGAAAGAAACACATAGCCCGGTTCATGGCGACAACAGCGGGAACATCCGGTACATTCAAAGCGTAGTCCCATGGAATAGAATGGTTTTTTCATTACTCATCGTCCTTGTACAACCGGGATAGGTACCACACATACGGGAATGTTATCGGACTCAAGGATAAAAAAAGGCTCCCTTGATCGTCAAGAGAGCCTTGCAAGGCTGATGGGGAGAGAAGGATTCGAACCTTCGAAGGCTGAGCCAACAGATTTACAGTCTGCCCCCTTTGACCGCTCGGGAACCTCCCCAGGCAGGCAGCACCATACCATAGAGAAAAAAACCTGTCAATAGATTCCAGAAAAAACGGCATGTCAGGAAAATTTTCCAAGGGCCACAGCAGCGCTGAGCTGTATGAAATCCGATGGAGCCATCTCTATCTGGAGACCCCTCTTTCCTCCGCTGAAGAGTATCGTCTCATGATCATGACAGCAGGAATCGATATAGATGGGGATACTCCGCTTTTGTCCCAGGGGACTTATCCCGCCTTTAACGTAGCCTGTAAGACGCTCTGCTTCCGCAGGATCGGCAAGATCCATCTTTTTTTCTCCGGCCAGTTTCGCGGCTTTCTTCAAATCGAGCTGGCGGTCTACAGGAAGCATCCAGGCTGAGTATGCTCCCCCTGGGGAGCGCAGAATGAGGGTTTTAAAAACTCTTCCCGGTTCGACCTTAAGTTTTTCCGCCGCCTCGGGACCGAAAGCAGAAGCCCTTGGATCATGACTGTATTCCCTGCTTATAAAACTGAAGCCGGATCTCTTGAGGATCCGTAAGGCCGGGGTCATTATTCAATATCTCCCAGCTCCGGAAGATTCAGTTCCTCCCTGAAATCCCCTTCAACGGGCATAATGCTCTCCGCCTGACTCTTGTTTTCAAAGAAATCCGCATCCACCGGAACGTACCTGTCCACCGGTGTAATCTTTCGTGTCTTTTTATCGAATTCCCAGATTTCCATGATAATTTCATTACCCGATATGTGCTTGATTCTGTACAGAGGGACCTTCCGACCGCTGTAGCGGGGAGCATACCATCTGCCTGTTCCAATTTTCATACGGTTTATACTATACTCCAAAGCCATGATTAAAGCAGTCCCCTTTTTACTTGTTTTTCTTTTCTCTCTGTTTTCCTGTACGGGAGAGGACACGGTAACGGTATCATTCAAGGATACGGACATTGACCCGGGATTGTTTGTTCTTCCGGAAGGCTTTGCTCTTTACAATGACGCGGGTGATTCCACGCCTGATCTTGTCCTTTCGGTTTACGAGACTGTCAGTTCCGAGGCTCAAAGATTTGTCCTGTCCCTGGAGTTCCTGGTTCCTTTGAAGGATCCCGGCGATTACAGGGATTCCCTGAGCCTCCAGGAACTGCGAAGCGAGGAACTTCCGCTCATAGCGCTCAGCCGCTGGAAGTATGCCGGCAGGAGCGCCCTGGTGAATGGGTATAGCCCGGCGGATAGCGAGTATCCCCTTAAGCAGTGGAAACATATTGTTCCGGAATGGAATACGGAAACTGATCCTGTTCGTACAGAAAGAATTGAGGATGCCCTCGATGCGTATCTTGAATCCAAGCTTCGGGATTCAGCTCCCGGGCTTGTCTGGATCGCTGCAGTGGGAGACATGATGCTGCAGCGGGGAATAGAGGATGTGCTTATCCATCAGGCTGACGGAAAGGAGAGGATATTCTCCGACCTGCTGCCCCATTTGACAGGTTTCGATCTGCTGATGGGAAATCTGGAAGGGGCTGTTACTGTTCGTGGAAGCAGGACTCCCAAAAGTTACAACTTCCGGTTTCGTCCGGAAGTTCTGGAGGCCTTGAAACAGACAGGATTCGAATATCTCTCGCTCACCAATAATCATTGTTATGACTATGGCGAGCTAGGCTTTCTGGATACCCTGGGGTACCTGAGGGAGTATGGAATCAGCACTTCCGGCGCGGCCGAGTCTCTTCGGGATGCCCTCGAGCCCGCAGTCTTTTCCATAAACGGCGTCAAAATTCGCATACTATCCGTGGGCGCCTTCCCAAGGGAACGAAACGGCTTTGACGGAAGGACCCAGGCTGCAGTCAGCTCTGAACGGCCCGGAATCCTCTGGTATGGAAAAGATGCTTTATCCGCGATTTCTTCCTTCTCTGCGGAGGATGGAATAGACATCGTCATGGTACACGGGGGTCATGAATGGCAGCGTATACCGGATCCCGAGCAGAAGATACGATACAGATCCTTCATAGATGCCGGCGCGGATATCGTTTTCGGTTCTCACCCCCATGTGCTTCAGGGAGCTGAGCATTATAAGGGGGGAATAATATACTACTCTCTGGGTAATTTCCTTTTCAACGGAATGGAAGAGATGCCCTATGCCGAAGATTCCCTTGTTGCTTCCCTTGGAATAATAGACGGAAAGATCCTCTACAGACGGGACCTGGCGGTTCAGATCGATGGTCCCAATGTCCGGAAAGACCGTGAAGGCAGAATCCTGCGGCAATTCAGAGAGCTTTCGGATGGTCTCAGCAACCCCTAGGCTTTTCGGATTCCCCGGAGCAGCGCTCACGCATTGCAGATATTCTTTCGGGTACCGTTGGATGACTGTAAAGAAAAAGGCTGTAGATCCTGTGGGGAACGGGGTTTGATTTGTTACACTGCTGCAGCTTGAGTAATCCCTCTGCCAGGGGACGATAATCTCCTAAGCAGTCCTGGGCAAAAGCGTCGGCAGCATATTCCCGGCGCCGGGAAAAGAAGGAAGAGACCGGAGAAAGCCAGAAAGTCAGGGGAGAGCTGAAAAACAGCACAATTACCAGCAGTGCATAGACCGAAGGGGCCTGAAAACCGAATACCGAAAACAGCACTTCCCGGTCCAGCAGATATCCAAGCAGGCCGAAGGTGCAGAACAGAATAATAAGCGATGATCCGAGCTGTCGTACAATATGGCCCTTTTTCGCGTGTCCCAGTTCGTGGGCGACTACGGCTTCGATCTGTTCTTCTGAAAGGGTCTCGATAAGGGTGTCGAACAGGGCGATCCGCCTGGAGGAACCAAAACCGGAGAAAAAGGCATTGGAGTGACTGCTTCTGCGGCTGCCATCCATTACCTGGATCGATTTGAAGGTGAAACCGGTCTTTTGTGCAAGCTTCTGCAGACGCTCCTTCAAGCTTCCATCTTCCAGGGGACTGAAACGGAAAAAGAGGGGTGCAATCAGTACCGGGAAAAGAAAAGAGATAAGCAGCTGTGTAATTGCTACAAGAATAAAGCTGTACAACCACCAGAGAGGGCCGAGAAACTCAACCAGCCACAGAATGGCATACGACAGGGGAAGGCCAAGCAGAACAGAAAGCAACGCACTTTTCAGGATATCCTGAATAAAAAGCTTCAGGTTCATTCTGTTGAAACCGTGTTGTTCCTCAATTACAAAGTGCAGCCATGCACCGAGTATAACAGCGGGAACAGAAAACATCAGGGCGACAGTGAACAGAGTTCCGATACCCGTAAGGTAGTGGCTATCGCTGAGGACAAGAAAAAGAGCTTCTATTTTCCCGGGAACTTTCCATACAACCAGAATCGCAGTAAGCAGGAAGCTCAGGGTCAGTGACAAAAGGGCAAAATACGTCTTGTCCCGTGAATAGGAGAGGACCTGGAACAGGGTACTTGAATCGTACTTTGAGTAAGCCTCTGCATCATCCGGCCGGGTATCTTCGGCTTTACGCAGATTCCGGAGGTTCAGGATTTCCAGAAAAACAGAGCAGCAGAATTCTGCTGCAAGGAGAGACATGAAAATTATGCGGATAGTAGTTGTGCCCATAGCTTTCGTATAAAAAAACGGCATCCCGAAGTACAGGATGCCCATGTCTTGATCTGCTGTTGATCAGAGAGCCGCAACAGCGTCCTGAAGTTTCTCATGAGCCAGCGCCGACTTACACTGCTTGCAGACCATATATTTCTTCTCTTTCAGTTCAACTTCGTTTGTCACCTTGATTCCGGTCCGCTTACACAGAGGGCAGGTACCCCGACCGCTTTTCACCTTGTCACGAATACCGCTTCCTCTATTAGCCTTAGACATAATTGCTCCTCTTGTCTCGTTATAGTATTTGTATTATCCCGCCAGGGGAATTAATCCAGATACAGGTTTTCGGATACAGCTCTCGAGTATAGTTTTCCGCGAAAAAAAAGTCAATCTGCGGGATCTTCCGTAATTTCCAGATTGAATACCTTGTATATCCACTTATTGTGCTCGTTTATTGCCTTATAAAGGCCGTCCCGGTCTCGGTTCTTCAGGGCCTTCAGCATCTGGTCATGGAAATAATAGGTATCCTGGGTATAATCCCGGGATTTCAGGTAGCTTCCGGGAATGTTTTTTATGATCTGACTTACAAGATCATGGATGTGATAGATCACCGTGTTGTGAACAGATTCATACAGTATCTTGTGAAAAAGGTGGTCCGCCGCCAGGGCTTTTTCCGGATGATCGACATTCTCCTTGAGTTCCTGAACGGCAGCCTCCGCTTCGCTGATTTCTTCATCAGTAATTCGCTGGATTATCGTATCCACCAGGGCCGATTCAAAGATGGTTCTGGCCTCAATTATTTCGAACAGAGGCTGAGTATCGTGGGACAGAACAAGTTCGATGGGACCCCGTATAAGGTTTCCGGCTTTCTTTGTTACGTAGTAGCCTGAGCCGCGGTGAACCTCAAGAAGACCCATGGCCTCGATGGACCGCAGGGCTTCGCGTATGGAGCTTCTTCCCACCTGCAGCTGATCGGCAAGCTCTTTTTCGGTGGGGAGTTTATCACCATCCTCAAGATCATTCCAGATATACCTGGTCAGCTGCTTCATAAGAGCCTTTTTCAAAGGCTCCTTTGCTATTGGCTCCAGTCCATTTTTTTTCATCATAATATTCAGTCCTGGTTAATCAAGATAATCCTACTACTATTACTATATGTAATGTTATTTTGCAAGAAAGAAATATTGACATCCGCTACCATCCATATTAGTCTGATAGCAGACATCAAGCAAGCTTTTTTTCAAAGATATGGAGTTATATATGCCTCGAACAGTAGTTATAACCGGAGCTTCCAAGGGGATCGGGAAAGAGACCGCGAAGGTATTCGCCGCCGCGGGAGATCAGGTGGTAATCTTCGATGTCGACAGGGCAAAGGGACAAGAGTACTGCCAGGAAGAGAGCGCGGCAGGTAGAAACGTAGATTTTTCCGCCGTGGACATTACCCGGTCTGAAGATGTTCGTAAAGCGGTTGAAGATGTGGTCAGGCAGTACGGAGGAATTGATGTCCTGGTCAACTGCGCAGGGATCCTCGATCTTCACTCCTTTTCAGATACCACCGAAGAGGTATGGGACCGGGTAATGGGGATCAACCTGAAAGGGGCTTTTCTCCTGAGTCAGGCAGTCCTGCCTTACATGAGCAGAAACAAGACCGGAAGAATTGTAAATATCTCTTCCTCTGCAGGCCGGACCGGCGGGGTAAAAACCGGTGTCTCCTACTCCGTATCCAAAGCAGGCATCATCGGGCTGACCAAGACCCTGGCACGCATGGCTGCGCCGGACAAGGTTACAGTCAACTGCATTGCTCCGGGCACTACCAATACCGAGATGGCCCGGCAGTTCAGCAGCGAGGATACGGAGGCTATCCTCAAGCAGGTGCCTTTGCACAGTCTGGTGGATCCGGAAGACATTGCCAGGGCAGTCTTTTTTCTGGCTTCAGATTCCGCCAAGATGATTACCGGTATCTGTCTCGATATTAATGGTGGCATTTACATGGGTTAAGCCCCATATAAGAGCTAATAATTTTTTCAGGAGTTTTTATGACACATAATCCTTACCTTAAATGGATGGCGGAGAACACCCCTACTCAATGGTGTAACGATTCTGCTATTTTGTCTGACCTCAAATCCGCCCTCGAGGATGGAGCTGTCGGATGTACAACCAACCCGCCCCTCTCCTTTGAAACCCTGAGTACCCACCCGGGGGATTTTGAAAAAGAGTACAAGAACCTCGACGAAGCGGCCAGGTGCAACGACCGGGCCGTAGAACTGATCGGGGTGGTTGTACGTACCATAGGTTCAATACTGAAGGATAATGGCCCATGGAAGGACGAGCAGTTTGGTTACGTCCGTGCACAGGTACAGCCAGCCCTTGGACGGGACAAGGACGCCATGCTGGAGATGGGCAGGAAACTCCACTCCTTCGGCGACAATGTCATGGTCAAGATACCCTGTACCACCTCCGGAATCTGGACCCTGGAAGAGCTGGCCGCCCTGGGAATTCCTACAACCCCTACGGTCTGCCTTACGGTTTCCCAGTTTATCGCCGTCGGCGAAGCCCACGATCGCGGACGGGCCCGGGCGGAAAAAGCTGGAATCAAACCGGCCCCTTCTACGGCGGCCCTGGTTATGGGACGACTCCAGGACTACCTCAGCGCGTTGAACGAAATCCGCGGAACAGGTCTCTCCTTCTATGATCTTGAGTGTGCAGCCCTGGCGGTAACCAAAAAATGCTACCAGGAGAACCTAAAACGGGGATTCAACCAGAAACTCATGCCCGCTGCCTTCAGAAGCCCCCGGCAGGTTGAACAGATGGTGGGGAGCGATGTGGTCATGACCATTCACCCCAAAGTGCAGAAGGCGCTGATGCAGGCGGAGGATAAGGGTGAGATCAAGCGGGGCAATTTTATCGATGATCCCGTAGACCAGGCCGCCCTTGACCGGGTTGCCAAGGCCCTGCCCGAATTTACCCTGGCCTATGAACCCGACGCCATTCCTGTTGGTGAGTTCGACTTTCACGGAGGAACCGTAATGACCCTCCAGGGATTCGATCTGACGGGCTGGCAGAAGCTTCTTACGCTGTAGCTATGGGTGTTCCCATATTAAGTCTTGCTGTCTCCGAGGAAAAACTCGGAGACACGGCCCCCGTTCTGTTCCAGGACGGCATAGTAAACGGCATGAAATCCGCCAGAGAACTCGGCTTTACCGGTGTCGAAATTCATATCCGCAATCCGCGCCAGCTGGATGCCGAGGCTCTGCTTCGCGCAGAAAATGAGCTGGGTATCAAGATCACCGCAGTGGGGACAGGTCTTGAATACGGGCTGAACAAGCTGAGTTTTACGTCGGAAGATCCTGAAATTCGAAAGAAAACCTGCGAACGATTCAAGGAACATATAGATCTGGCGGGAAAGCTCAATGCTTCGGTCTTTATGGGGCTCTGCAGGGGGACGGCCCCCGATTTTGCTTCCCGGGGAAAATATTTGGAACGCTTTGCAGCAGAGCTCCTTCCGGTTCAGAAATACGCCGACGACAGGCAGGTCATACTTACCCTGGAACCCATTGCCTATTACATGACCAACCTGCTGAATACCGTGGACGAGTGTCTCGAGTTCATACAGCGTCCGGGCCTGGAAAATTTGCAGCTTCTGCTGGATTCCCACCACATGTACCTGGAAGACAGGGATATGTACGGTGAGGCCTTTGATAAATGCGCGGGAAAAATCGGTCACTTTCACGTATCCGACAGCAATCGCAGGCATCCCGGTGCCGGTAATGTCGATTTTGATCGGATCGCCCTCAAGTTGAAGGAGATGGCGTATAACGGGCCCGTGTCTCTTGAGGTATTGCCCCACCCCTCCGGAATCGAGGCTTCACGCCGCTGCATGGAGTGGATGAGGCGTCACTGGTAAAGGTTTCTCAAGTCGATGCTTTGTCGATGGGCCATGGGGTACAGGCGGACAAGCCGCCGTCTATGTAGATCGTCTGGCCGGTTATAAAGGAGGAAGCCTCGGAGGCAAGAAAGACAACGGTTCCCACCATGTCTTCCACCTCCCCGAAACGCCGTAAGGGGGTGTGTTCCATGGCCCAGTCCTTCATTACCGGCTGTGACCAGAGGGAGCGGTTGAAGTCGGTAAGAATGAATCCCGGCCCGATTCCGTTGATCCGGATGCCGTACTCTCCCCATTCCGCAGCGAGGGCTTTTATCATGCCGTGCATGCCGAATTTGCTTATTACGTAAGGCATGACCCGGGTCAGGGGCGCAAAGGTATTGTAGGATTCAACGTGTACCTGTGTACCGCTTTTCTGGGCAATCATCACCTTGCCCACCTCCTGGGCCATGAAAAAAGCGCCCCTGATATCGACATTGGTTACGAAGTCGAACTCCTCCGGGGTGTACTCCTCCGCAGGCTTTCGTACGGTGAGCCCGGCAACGTTGAGAAGGATATCGATTCTCTCGTATTTTTTCTGCACAGCGGCAACGGTTTCGCGTATGTCGTTTATGTTGGAAACATCACAAACGAGGATATCTGCGGAGGCTCCTGTTGTCTTTTCTATTTTTGAGGCGGCTTCCTTAAGGGTCTCTTCCTTGCGTCCGGTAATAATTACCTTCGATCCCCGCTGGGCAAAACCTTTTGCCAGTTCAAAACCGATTCCCCGGCTGGCCCCTGAAACAAGGGTGACTTTGCCCTCCAGGGAAAATAGATTGTCCTTCATCCTGTTATACTCCTCTTGGCTATCACGTGCTGCATCTCTCGGGAAAAATATACTATCTGCGGAAGATGAGCTCAGTATGGTCTTTCGGGATTCTGTCCAGGAGCTCACTGTCAACCATGAAGAGGCCTTCCCTGGATGGCGATGACGCATACACCTGAGCTTCATCAATCCAAAGATCCAGACTGCCCTGTTCTTTTCTCGAGGAATCGAATATTCTGATCCTGTAATCCGGCTTGTCCGGGGAGAACCCCCTTTCATTAAATACCGCGGCGGATATCTTTTGTTCATAAACAAGTTTTTCAAGGGCGAATACAAGTCCCCAGGATTTGGGTGAATCGGCAGCTCCCCGCTCAGGTTCGGTTAGAATCCAGTCGGAGCCGGATTTCTCAAGAATGATATTTGTGTTCTTTCCCTGGATACGAAGGGATCCGACGTTACGGGATTCAAAGGACAGAAGGTGCTTGTCCTCGAAGAATTCTGCATTAAGCCGGAGACCTTCAAGAAAATCGGCCGGAACTGAAAAGGGCTGTTCTCTGAAGGAGGAAAAACCGGGAAGGCTGGTGCCGTCCGTTACCGTGCCAAGTTCTACCCAGTGCGTATTTCCGTTATCTTCCGTGAGCTTCAGCTGCATCTGTATGGGGGTCTCATCCTTCCGGATATCAAAGCTCTCGGGAAGGTCTTCCACTTCGGTAAAGATCAGATGATTGATAATCTGTCTGACTGCTGCATCGTCGGCGGGTAAATCCCGGTCCCCTGCCAGCCGCCAGCCATCCTCATTTTTACGGAGAATAATATCATCCCCGTCCGTTTTGACGACGATCTCCTGAACGGTGTCGGGATCAAGGCGCAGAGCAGACCTGGAGCGAAGCTGATCAAAGCTGAGGGGCAGGTTGTCCAGCACTCCCCGGGGAATACCCAGGGCGTAGGAGACGCGATCGGTGCTGACATACTGAAGATTGTCTCCGTAGGAAGCGAAAAAGGCCACAGACGCAGTACTGCCGCCGCTGTTGCTGAACTCTATGCTGAGTTCAGGGTCCTCCTGTAAGGCGGCCTCGTATTCTTCGGGAAAATCACTCGCCCTGAGAGACAGAACCCCTTCGAGCAGTTCTTTTACCTTTGCGTTGTTCCCCGGGGCAGCCTCGGGTGCTGTGAGCTCCCACCAGGGAGGCTGTTTCTCGATTATCACCGGACTCCTGGCTCCTGCCAAGTGCCCCATGATCCTGATTTCCTCAATACTGCTGATGGCTATATTCAGCAGAGTTTTTTCTCTGTACTCTTCCAGGGGAAGGGTAAACAACTCCCTGGCATCCTTATGAACTTTATAGAACTTTCCCCCGGACGGCACATGGGTATACACATAGCCGACATCAAGCGGTATCTGTTTTCCCAGGGAGAAACTCTCCTCACGTCCGTCACGGGATCTGACGCGTACCAGAATACGTTCGCCCCCTTCCAGCCCGAAATCGCTTAAAGGCAGCCTTGTGTCGATTTCGATGGGCACTCCGACCAGCTTGTCCAGTGTTTCGATTAGCGACTTCATGCTCTCGCCTGAAGCTCGGCTGAAGAGGGGCTCTTCCATGACCCACCCATCCTCTGTTCTGGAGAACTGCAGTGCAGGACGCTTCTCAGTTTCTATCCTCAGAGTGCTGATTTCATCAGCGTCGAAGCCGACCAGGGAATCAACTCTGCGCTCTTCCTTCGTATCCTTGTCTCCAGTAAAAAGGAAGAGAATCAGTAAAAGCGTCAGTATTCCGCTCAGAATAAGTACGGGCTTTAGTTTTTCCATCGGGATACCAGCCATACACTGACACCGGCAACAAGCGCGAGGCCGGGAAGCAGTACAATGAGCAGCCAGAAGACAGCCCTGGTTTGTCCCTCCGTAAGGATTATGGGAGTGTGGCTCGGATCTCTGGAGCGAATTCCTATAAGGCTCGGATCACTGGTCAACCAGGCGAAGGTATTCATAATAAGATCCTTGTTTCCGGATACATCGATATAGTCGTCGCCGGCAAAATCCGAATCCCCGTAGATAACCATCCGGCCGCCCTGTTCTCCATCAGAGGCCTCCAGGCTCAGGGCAAGGCCGAGGGTCAGGGGACCGGAGATGTCTATGTCGGGGTCAAAGCGGGTCTGCCCTTCTCCCAGGGCCTGGTAATCCATCTCCGCCCAGGTATCCGCACCTGTCCTGGCAAGAACGCTGATGCTGATATTTTCCGGCTGTTCTTCCGTCACCGTCAGAGAGCGGGCTATCGGGAAAAAAGTTATCAGATCGATGGATTCTGTAATGCTGTGCCGCCCGTAGTCGGAAACAATGGGAAACAGGTAGTCTCCCCCCATTACCTGGCTCCGCTCATCGACAATGGTGTCGATGCCGAGGTTTATCCCGATTCCGCGCAGATACTCTTCAAGACCGGTTCTACGGTAGGGATCTGCCATGAACAGTATGCTGCCGCCGTTTTCAAAGTATTCTATAAGCAGCCCGGTTTCATGATCAGACAGGGCCTCCCGGGCACCGGCCAGTACAATGCAGTCGGCGTCCGCCGGGATTCGGTCTTCCCGAACCAGGAGCAGTTCCCTGGTACGATAGTGTTCATCCTGGAGGGCTTTGGCGAGTTCCCTGAACCCTTTTTCAGGAGTCTTTTCCCCATGGCCGGATACAAAGTAGAGAGTACTGCTGGAGTCTGCAGCAAGACGGTGAATCGCGTTGGTAATGGATTCTTCCTCCTGACTGACTACCTTTGTCTCCCGCCCCCGGTACTCCAGCACGATGGTACCGTTACTTCCGACTTCGTACTTCTCTACAAGACGTGGATTTTTGGATGGGTCCACCAACTCGAACTCAAAACCGGGGTAGCTCTGCCGATACTGGTCCAGCAGGTCCCGGGTACCTTCTCTGTTGTAGTCATCGGTTAGAAAAAAGGCCGTAGCTTTCAGGGGCGAGCCGTCAAGTTGCCTGAGTACGTTGAGACTCTTTTCTGACAGGCTGTGCAGCTTCCGGTCAGTCAGGTCAGCCCTCAGGGTAAAACGATACGACAACACCTGGACAAGGATCAGAATCGCCAATAATAAAAATGGAATAGCCAGCAATGAATAATCAAAAGAACGTTTGGTCGCCATATTTTAACTCTTCCATGTACGTCGCTGCAGATTTACGAGGGTTAATCCGGCGAAGAATATAGTAATGTTCAGAAAGAAAATCGCATCGTTGGAGTTAAGAACTCCGCGATTGAAGTCCCGGAAGTGGTTGTAGATGGACATCTCGGAAAGAATCTTTCCGAAAACGCCGGGAACAAAGGATGCTGTCCACTCAATCGCCCACAGGAGAAGGATTATTCCAAAGGCAAGAACCGCAGCGATTATCTGGTTCTCCGTTACCGACGAAAAAAAGGTTCCAACAGCAACAAAGGCAAGTCCGACCAGAAAGAGCCCCAGGTAGGAGGTAAGCACGGGAATCGTCTCGATCCGTCCGAAGAAGGAAACTACCAGGGGAAACAGGAGGGTCAGGCCAAGGCTGAAGGCCAATACGATGAAGGCGGAAAAAAGTTTCGCCAGGACAACATCGATATATTTCACCGGGAAACTAATGAGCAGTTCAAGAGTCCCGGTCTTTTTCTCTTCGGAAAAGACCCTCATCGTTATCAGAGGTACCAGAATGAGCATGACAAAAAGATAGTTTGAATGTACAGGCGAAAAGACTGCCTCTGTAATGTTCAGCACCATGGAACCGGAAGATCCGTAGGAACCCTGCATGCTCAGCATGGAAAAGTAGATCAAATTCCGATAGAAAAAATAACCGCACACCAGAGTGAACATGGCGATATAGACATACACTACGGGAGAGGAGAAGTAGGATTTAAGCTCGCGTTTGATAATAGCCAGAAGACCGTTCATTCTTTAGCATCCTCCTCGGTAACAAGGTTCAGGAAAACATCTTCAAGCCCCGCGGTTACTACCGACAACTCCAGCAGACGAAGGTTTTTTTCCACGATTCGCCGGACCATCCTGTCCCGGGGATCGTTTTCCGGATCCGCGACGATGCGGAACTGCACTCCCCCCGATACCGGGTGATGCAGCGTCTGGATATCCCGAATACCCTGCAGGGCCTCCAGCTCAGCAGTAATTTCCTGTTCAGGGCCGTCTACCGTAAG
>Ga0334898_1001726_pt1 | contig 22972 bp, 18 predicted proteins | sample GraSluR3_MG_10_FD_207228 | JGI IMG/M metagenome (GOLD analysis project Ga0334898, IMG submission 207228) | Sludge microbial communities from methane-producing bioreactor in Wageningen University, Netherlands - Granular Sludge_3_08-R3 | ecosystem: Engineered > Bioreactor > Anaerobic >... | reverse complement strand
AGACTGAAATGAAACCCTCTTTATCAGCAACTTCCGTTATTCCGTAAGTGTTCTTTGTGTAATTGCCATTGCCAAAGAGGCCATGAAAGACAAGAACTACCGGCAACTTCTCATCTTTGATTTCCGGAGGTAGATGAATTATGGTTTGTCTCGTTCTGCCGTCATGCTCTATCGTCATAACCTCATCTACTCCCTTTTTCGTGCCACTGACGAGGGAGAATCCCATGGCCAGAAGAGTGCCGATTATCATCATTGTCTTGAACACTTAGCTACCCCCCGTTCACCTTTTAATTACAACAGTTGATAACATTTCAATACTAACATTTGTTAAGCCAGAACAATTTCTCAGTCTCTTCAGAAAATCAAACACGTTGTCTGAACAAATCCTCTTCATAACTCTTACTAAACGGCATTCAAAAAGCGAAAGCCTCTCCCTTGCGTAATTTGTCGAGCGAATTTCCATAGCCTGAAACAGTTAGTTCGAAGCTGTATTAAGCTTGCCGAAGGATGGATCTCTGAGGTTAAGAAGGACTATATCTCCGTCCGATAGAAATGATACGGGAATCTGACTAAAAAATGTAGTGGCGACGTATCTACCCATAAAAGTCGGAAAGAGACCGAGGATAGAGATGCACGAAGCCGCAACTTCCCCTGCCGCCCCTGAAACAAGCTTGAGCGAGCGTTCTTCGAGATCAAAAACCTCAGAACTGGCATCTGTACTTCCTGATACCCCTTTCAGAAAGAAATCCCTAACATCGCTTTCGAAGACGTAATTCTGTCTGGACCAGATCCGGCAGTGACGAATCTTCTGTAACTTATCCCGCAGCCCTACCGGTGAAGAGATTGTCGAACCATCCATTACTTTCAGAGTGCCGAAGAGACTCTTCACAAACTCATTTAACCGGCTAATCGCCTCCCCCTCTCCCAGCGCTTCTGCAGTCACCGTATAATATCCTGTCAGTTTATTCAGTATTATGTTACCCTTGCTGGCGAGATCACTTATGTGCTCCAAAGCAGCAAGGCCTTGAAAACCGTATCCCCCGACATGTATCTTCAAAGCGTCACTCCGTTCAAGTCACATCCGAGCGTTTCTTCATACGATTCATTCATGACATCAATAAAGGATGAGAAACCCATCATATCGATATTCCTGGTCATAACGGGAGAGATCAAAACATCTGCAGCAGCTATTTCTCTCTGCAAAATCAAATCGGCTCTGTATTCATCCATCACTCCCAATATTGAATTCGAAGTATTGAACGAAGTAACCCTATTCGATGAAGAAAGATCTACGGCAACTACGAAAGTACTATTCGCCTCTCTTGCGACGCTTACAGGAAGATTGTTCGGGATACCGCCATCGGCAAGTGTTAGGTCTCCTTTCTTTTCAGGTTTGAATAATCCTGGAATAGCCATTGATACTCTAAGAGCTTCATAGATACTCCCTTCATTTTGGACGAGAAGTTCAGCTGAACAGATAGCTGTAGATGTGCACACAAAAGGAATCTTTGTATTGGAGAATCTATACCTATTTGAGTGTTTCCTAATGGTTCTAGAATACACTCCAGAGGGAAGCGCTGCTCCGAAAACATTCAAGAATAAACAAGCATCACACTGAAGATCGGTTCCTCTCTCTCTCACTTACTGTTGATTCCATCAATGATAGTTATTTGACATCCTTCCTGAAGATTCTCGAAGAAACCTCCCAGAGGCTATTTGAATCAGCCAATATTGCATATCCCGCCTCGACTAGAGCATCAATCCTTACTCCAACTATGAGGTCGGGAATGAAACCCTTCTCTTCAAGCGCACGAATAACCCCAACGGAGCTGCACCTTTTGCTCCTCCACCTACCAGAACCAATGCTCTTTTCATTTCGACACCTCTAAGTAAAAACCACCTATGAAACACCGTTTCATTGTTCATATATTGTTGGCCGTACGCAACTTCCAGAATTGTTCCAGCTCAGTCAGAATCTCATAAGCGCCGCTACAAAGTAGATTACGGGCGCACGAATCTCTACTCACTCCTCCTTTAGCCAGGGTTTTAAGTTCACGGGGAGAAGCTCTTTCTATCAATACCGCCGTCCCATCTTCGAAAATCCAGCGCTGTCGATTCCCTTCAAAAACTGACTGCATACCCGTATCCGGCGCAACAATGACCCAATTCTTGCCACTATCTATTCCAGTACCAAATCTGCCAATCGCTTAAAATGAGCCTTCCTGAACCAAAACAGGCGTAACTGACCTCATTTGCTTATCTTCAGAAGGGCCGCCAGAGAGTATAGCGGGTTTTTCTCGGTTATCCTGTCAAGTTCTCCGATAATTTCGTCTCTCGAGATTTCTCTTATGGGTATGCCGCTTTCCAAAGAAATCGCAGAGGCTACACCAATTACCTGTTGTCCCATGCCTGCTGACGTCGGCATTATTCTACCGGCGCTTTGCCCTTCAAAATCACTTGAGAAACATCTGCCTGCCATATTTAGATTGTCTAAGTCGCTGCTGATAAGTGTTCCTAAAGGTATCTCATAATAGTCAGAATATGAAGGTACTCTGCCTTTGACTTCCGGAGTAATCTTCTGAGTTTCAGGGGAATGGACATCTATTCCATATGTTGCTTTGGCGACACTGTCATAGAACTTCCTATGCAATCTAAAGTCTTCTCCAGTGAAGACATAAAGTCCCCTCACTCTTCTGCTCTCTCGAATTCCAATATCGCCTGCAATCTTCTCAATTCTTGACTTTTCAAATCCCCGAACGTACTTCCTAGAAAAGGCTACAAGTTGGTCGATCTGCTCAGAACATTCGAAGACCGTTTGCTCAATTCGAAAGGATTGGAAAGGATTGACAGGATCTTTACCTAACGAGTGAGTTGTGTTGACGGATACTCTGTCTTCCCCGGGAAGTTCAATGAAGAAAAAGTAGTTGTGAAGATTGTAAGTCCACTCTTTCTAGCCTTTTCGATCTCTTCAAAGTAGCCGGCAACTGAAAGAGGCTTCTAATCTGGTGTCACCCATTTGAAGAAGTTGCTTATTCTACGACTGACGTCCTCCCTAATTCTCTCGAAGTTGATGTTACTCATAGTAAACATAAGTGTTGAGGCCTGATTTGCCCCATCAGTATCACCGGAGAAGAGCGTAGCTCCTGCCATTTGACCTAGTGAGGCGTCACCCGTAGAATCAAGAAACATCTTTGCTATTGCAGTGAACTCCGCACCTGAAGAGGAAATGAAACTAACTTCTTCAACTGTCCGCTCGGAAGAGGAAACTCTTGTCGGAAGTGAATGAAGTACAAGTCAAACTCCAGCCTATCACAGCTTTTCCAGAAAGATGATCTTCAGAATCTCTGAATCGAAGGCGTTTCTAAGGATTCCCCCACGCTCATGCAGCAACCAGGATTTCGCCAAAAAACCTCCCCTAACAGCACCGGTACCAGCGAACGACAATTCTCCGATACCAGAATGAGGACCAAATGATTTTGCTGTTCTTTAGTAACGTCTTCCAATCTTCATAGCTTTGTCCCGTTCGCATTCAATTACTCAACGCAGAACCTATTGACGAGTCTCTTATTTCCAATTCCGACTCCAAGAGTCTCCACATTGCTTTCTCTTGATCTTCCTTCTCTTTAGTAGAGACCGTCTTGAACCTCTTCATATTAACATCAGCGGCAGCTAGATGCTTTCTGAAAGGAGAACCCAAAACTCTAACAATTCTCTTTATCTTTTCTCAAGTCTTGCACGCAAATTGAGGTATCTTTCTTGACGGGTCCCTCGACCATTCAAAGTGATTAGAACCAACACAGGTCTTGGCTTTCTTTGATCTGGGAGAGAGACGTATAATTATCTGGTCTCATTCATTCTTTCTCATATTCTCACTTCAGTTTCTGCCAAATTCTACGGGGGGCGATTCAGAAACGTGTTGTTACGCTAGCACTTGTATTGACGACACTTCTTGTGTTCTCTGGATGTTACGTGGTTTTGAAATGTGTTGACTTTGGGGAATTCACTGTTCGAGCATAATATCATAATGATGACGTCTTTTCTGAACTGACAACACGGATGGTTATGAAACCCTTCTTCTGGTTCAATGGAACTCCCACTTCAAAAGGAGTAATGACCGTTACAAATGCAGGTATGGCGGGACACTCGGGAAAGGATATCAAAAAGGATATGAATATGAACAACGTCACGATCTCCTTCAAGTTCCCTGTCAATCCAACCGGCCTTATTCTCTACTATGGAGAGTACGGTGGAAACATAAATGTGGAAATAAACGGGGTTCTCGAAAATGTACAGGACTTCTCAGACATCGAAGGAAAAGTAATAGGCGGAGTGAATGTAACTCTGACAAGCGTAAGCGGCCCCAAGGGAGTACTGAATCTTCAGGGAATGATCACATCTTTTTCGATAGGAGGTCAGGAACTCCGGATAGACCACATTTGTCCGAGAAAATAGAGTTATCGAAGCTCCACACTTCTGATGCCCCTTAATCTCGACAAACCAACCATAAGATTCTTGATTTTTATAGCATCGCTTTTGCTTATCTCAATTAGCAATGTAAGGTTTTCTTCATCGTCTTCAACTTCCATAGATTCTACTGTCAATCCATTGTCCTTGAACCATTCTGAGATTCTTCTGGACATTTCCTCAGTATTACTCGCAACTATTAGGATTCTCGGCAGATTTCTTCCGCCGGTGAAAAGCTCTATCCTCTTCAGAAAAAGCACGATCATTATTGCGAATACGGTTACTACGGTGGACAATAGATATTCACCGCTTCCGAATCCCATGCCAACCGCTGCAGTTACCCAAAGCGTTGCTGCCGTTGTAAGACCCTTGACCGAAAAACCCTTTTTCAGGATCGTTCCCGCTCCCAGAAATCCTATCCCAGAGACAATTTGTGCCGCAACTCGGCCAGGGTCACCGTGTTCTGCGGTTACAAATACTGTTGTAGAAAGCACCGTAATGAAAGCAGCACCAACACAGATGAGAGAGTGTGTCCTGAGTCCTGCCGGCTTGTATATTCTCTCTCTTGTCACTCCTATCATCGCTCCTGCAACAAGAGCACAGAATAGCCTCAAACACAGATCCAAATATTCCAATTTTCAACCCTCCCTTAAGTTACGATTATAACCTTTCCCTCCGATAAGTAAACACAAGAGCACAGCATTTCTACACCAATCGACCAATCGACATTGTTTCGACTTCTCGTATGATCTCTTCCATCAGGCTAAAACGCTAGATCATATCTGCGTTTTCATGAGTTACCAAAGTCGGAATGTGATTCTTCCTTGAGGGCCACTTTCCAAGAGTAATTCTCTCTTCACTTCCAAAATGCTATTATTGGTTGGAAGGAGTGATAGATGTGCTGATTCCCGTAATTCTCGCAGCCGGAAAGGGCAGAAGACTGAAGTCGGAAGTTCCTAAGCCCCTGGTCAAAGTGAAAGGCAAGCCGATGATCGTTCACATCCTAAGAAAGGTTTCTTCAGTATGCGATAGCGTCAATTCAATAGTAGTAATAAATCCGGACTTCGAAAGCGATTTTCGGAATGTGCTCGATAGCAATACCATACTTGCATATCAAGATTCGCCGAAGGGAACTGCAGATGCGCTGAAAAGAGCACTTCACTTGGTCCCGGAAGGTTCTGAGATTCTGGTGATGTATTCTGATCTCATTCTGATCACGGAAGATTCCCTTAAGGCCCTTGCTGAACTCCATAAGAGTAATTGCTGTGATATAACATTTCTTTCCGGAGTAACCGAAACCAAATTTCCATATGCTCTTGTTGAGCGTGACGAATACGGTAAGGTAATCTCCTTCAAGGAAAAAAAGATTCCTGACTTCCCGCCTCCCTGGGAGTTCTACATTGGACCAATAATTCTGAGAAAAGATGTGGTCGAAGAATATATCGACAATCTGATACCAAATAAGGATACCGGAGAAATTTACATTTCCGATATTGTGTCTCTATCGTTGATTGAACATAAGTCTGTATGCGGCTTTGTAACCGAGAATCAAGAGGAATTCTTGGGGGTTAACACTCCTGAGGATCTTGAAATTGCAGAAAAACTTCTCTCCGACTGAACCTTTTTCTCAAGGGTGAAGTCTCATTACAAGAGACCAGAGAAACCACAGGCACAACCCCTTTAAAATGTAAGGCAAACGAAGGCGACATGGATTACCCCTGAGTTACAAAGACCGGGACAGAGTCCCGGTCTTTCCTTGTAGCGACAATCCTGATCAATACTTGTCTAGATCAGTGAACTGATCCCATTCTTCAAGATGGCTGAACTCTGGCGATTCGGCCCAGTCAAGGCCCTTTCTGATAAAGTCCATTAGATTCTCAAGAATTATCTGATGCTTGTTTTCCTCGGCTGCCAGTTTAAGAAGTATCTCCTTCTCAGATAACTCGTTTGTTAGTCTTGCCTGATCAAGATAAAGTTTGATGCTTTCCTTTTCCATCTCTACCGCATGCTCGTATGCATCAAGATTCGTTGCATCGATTTCGAAACACTTCTCATCCTTAAGCATCTCCGAGAACATATTCCTGGTAGTCTTGAAAGTGTATGTTCCCTTATACCTGTAGTTTCTGTCCTCAAAACCCCTTATTATCTCATAGTGCCTCTGCTCATCTTCCGCAAGCATCTCGAATAGCTTCTTCAACTGCTCGTCTTTAGCGCATTCTGCCTGTTTTGCGTAATAAGCCTTGCCGTCCTTTTCCAACTTAAGGGCATAATCGATAGCGTTCATCTAAAACCTCCTTTGGAGAATCGCAAAAACAGAAAACCATCCGATTCTGACAAAAAGCGGGCGGCGGTGAACCACCCGCAGAATTCACATTGAATCAATCAGAGGCAAGTCTCCTGTATGTTTCATACCTTTCTTTAGCGTCTTTCTCAGCCTTCTCGAACAATTCATCGGCAATATCGGGGAACGTTGATTTAAGAGCGCTGTATCTCACTTCACCCATCAAGAAGTCGACAAACGACTCTTTTGGTTCCTTCGAGTCAAGAATGAAGGGATTCTTACCCTGTTCCTTCAGAAGAGGATTGTATCTGTAAAGATGCCAGTAGCCTGAAGCAACAGCTCTCTTTTCCTGCTCTTGAGTTTTTCCCATTCCGATCTTTATTCCGTGGTTTATACATGGTGAATATGCAATGATTAGAGACGGTCCAGGATATTTCTCAGCCTCAGTGATCGCTTTGATCACCTGATTCTTGTCTGCTCCCATTGCGACCTGGGCCACATAAACATATCCATACGTCATTGCCATCCTGCCTAGATCCTTCTTCTTCGTTCTCTTTCCAGAAGCTGCAAACTTCGCTACAGCAGCTCTAGGCGTAGACTTGGAAGATTGACCACCGGTGTTTGAGTATACTTCGGTATCAAATAGAAGAACATTGACATCTTCCCCTGAAGCAAGTACATGATCAAGACCGCCGTAACCGATATCGTAGCCCCAGCCGTCTCCACCGAATACCCACACGGATTTCTTAATTAATAGATCCTTTCTTTCCTCAATTTGCTTCAAAAGAGCGTTGACTCTCTCGTTTCTTGATCCCTTTGATATCACATTGAGAATGCCAAGAGTAGCTGCCTTTGAGGCTTTTGCATCGTCCATTCCTTCAAGCCAAGCCTTGAAAGGCGTCTTCATGTCCTCGGGAATATCCTGCTTCAGAAGCTCTTCCATTATACCGGCAAGCTTACTTCTGCCGTGCTTGACCGCCATCGCCATCCCAAATCCATATTCGGCATTGTCTTCGAACAGAGAATTCGCCCACGCCGGCCCTTTGCCGTCGCTATTCTTGCAGTAAGGAGTTGCAGGAGCCGAGGCTCCCCAGATTGAGGAACAACCGGTCGCGTTGGCTATAAGCATTCTATCTCCAAATAGCTGTGTAACAAGCTTGGCATAAGGTGTTTCACCACAGCCTGCACAAGCCCCTGAGAACTCGAGGAGAGGCTTGGAGAACTGGCTCCCTTTGAGTGTCTCAACATTCATGACATCCTTCTTCTCAGAAACTGCTGTAGCAAATTCCCAGTTTGGTACTTCTTTCTCTGTCTGCGTATCAAGAGGTTTCATGACTAGAGCCTTATTTGGAGACGGACAGATATCTGCACAGTTACCGCAACCCGTGCAGTCTAGCGGCGAAACTTGAATCCTGTACTTCAGCCCCTCGAAAGTCTTTCCACCCATTGCTTTCTTAGCTTCGAAGGTTGCAGGAGCCCTATTTTCCTCTTCTTCGTTTATCAAGAACGGCCTGATCGCTGCATGTGGGCAGACATAGGAGCATTGATTACACTGAATACAGTTGTCGATCTGCCATTCCGGAATCATGACCGCAATGCCTCGCTTCTCATATGCGGACGTCCCATTTGGGAACTCTCCGTTTTCTCTACCAACAAAGGCAGATACGGGCAATTTGTCTCCCTGTTGCCTGTTCATGACATCTGCGATGTTTCTCACGAACTCAGGTCTTCCAGATTCTTCTTCTTTAACTTCTTCTTTCGCACTCTTCCAGGAATCTGGAACATCTATCTTATTCAAGGCGTCTATTCCGCTATCGACCGCCTTGTAGTTCATCTGTACTACCTTCTCACCTTTCGTGCCGTAAGACTTCACGATCGCGTCCTTTAGATACTTAACTGCGTCTTCTATAGGTACGACATTTGCCAGTTTAAAGAATGCCGACTGCATTATCGTATTTATCCTCGTGCCAAGTCCAATCTCCATTGCAATCTTAGTGGCATCGATGGTGTAGAATTTGATCTCGTTTTCGGCAAGGTATTTCTTCATACCGGCAGGAAGATGCTTGTCAAGCTCCTCGAAATCCCAGCTAGTGTTAAGAACGAAAATGCCGCCCTTTTTGAGTCCCTCAAGCAATTCATATTGATACACATAGGACTGTTTGTGGCAAGCAACATAATCTGCCTCATCAATAAGGTAGGTTGACTTGATTGGCTTCTTGCCGAATCTGAGATGCGATATCGTAACGCCTCCAGACTTCTTTGAATCGTATGCAAAGTAACCCTGAGCATACATATCGGTATGATCGCCGATTATCTTTATTGCATCTTTGTTAGCTCCGACAGTCCCATCGGAACCCAAACCCCAGAATTTGCAGCGAATAGTGCTATCCGGAGCGGTATTTATTCTCTCTTTGATCTCCAGAGAAGTGTTGGTAACATCGTCTACGATACCTATCGTGAAGTGGTTTTTCGGTGTCGAGAGCTTCAGATTGTCGTAAACTGCCTTTATCTGAGAAGGGGTTGTGTCCTTGGAACCGAGTCCGTATCTTCCCCCATAAACCTCGGGAGCGCTCTTTTCACCACAGAAGAGAGTCTTCACATCTTCATATAATGGCTCTCCAAGAGAACCCGGCTCTTTCGTTCTGTCGAGAACGGCTATTCTCTTGACTGATTTCGGGAAAACATCATAGAAGTGTTTCGCGGAGAAGGGTCTGTAGAGATGAACCTTGATGACTCCTACCTTTTCACCCTTCTTCATCAGGTAATCAATGGTCTCCTCTATCGTATCGGTGACAGAACCCATAGCGATAATAACGTTTTCTGCATTGGGGTCACCATAGTAGACAAAAGGCTTGTAATCTCTGCCTGTGATCTTCGAAATCTCTTCCATGTAATCGGCCACAATATCAGGAACAGCGTCATAGAATCTATTTGATGATTCCTTCGCCTGGAAGTAGATATCGGGATTCTGGGCCGTTCCCATCGTCTTGGGGTGATCTGGATTTAGAGCCCTGTCTTTGAACTCCTTTAGCGCTCCATAATCGAGAAGTCCCTTAAGGTCCTCATAATCCATAACCTCAATCTTCTGAACTTCGCTCGAAGTTCTAAACCCATCAAAGAAATGAAGGAAAGGAACTCTCGACTTGATTGCAGAAAGATGTGCCACAGAGCCAATGTCCATGACTTCCTGAACACTTCCTGAAGCCAGCAAAGCAAATCCTGTCTGTCTCGTAGCCATTACATCAGAATGATCACCGAAAATCGAAAGCGCGTGACCGGCAACTGCTCTAGCACTGACGTGGAATACACCGGGCAAGAGTTCTCCGGCAATCTTATACATGTTCGGGACCATTAGCAACAATCCCTGTGACGCCGTAAAAGTAGTCGTCAGAGCTCCAGCAACAAGCGAACCGTGAACCGCACCGGCCGCTCCGGCTTCAGACTGCATTTCTATAACGTCAACCGGCTGCCCAAAGATATTCTTCATTCCATTTGCTGCCCAAGCATCTGCAAGCTCCGCCATAGATGACGAAGGCGTAATGGGGTAAATAGCCGCAACTTCCGTAAAAGCATAAGCAACATGGGCGGCAGCGGTATTACCGTCCATGGTTTTCATTACTCGTGCCATCCTAAACCTCCTGTAATCCTGAAATTATCTCATATCTATTGGAAAACATAAAATTATATTCTGCAGCAAACACATAGAATAGCAAGCAAGAAATCTGGCTGCTCATTAACATTATAGAACATCTTTTCGCTGCTTACACAGATGTATCTTTTCGATTTGACAAATCAAAGATAATCTCTGTAATGTGATGGTAACAGTCATTTAGGAAAGACACAAGGTGCGGTTGCCGTCTGAAGATAAGAGTTGGTCTCCTGAAGAAGGTCTCATTTGACCAAAGGTTTTATAGATCATTTCGTGTTGCTTCCAAGAAGATTATCGCCCTTCGGCATTTCACCGTTAAACTTCAGGGATTACACAAAGCGAGTGCAACTGCTGAAGATGAACTAGTTCAGATCGGTTGTCTGAAGCCACGCAATGATATCGTTTCTTTCTGAACAGTCTGGAAGCATTTCAATCGCTTTCACTATGGCAACTCTGGAAAACTCAACTCTGATTAGCTCTCGTTTCAGTTGTTCAATGAAATCCACATCCATCGAGTCTGAATAAACTATCACGTCGGATATAATTCCCTTCTTCGATGTAAAAAGCAGCTCGATACCTCCCCAGGAAAACCTATTGCCAATTTTGAAATTGAATTCCGGACTCTTTCCCAATAGCCATTCCTTAGAAGAATACTTTCCGTAAAGCGACTTCACATCTGGTGACTTCCTTAGTTCGTCAAAATCCAAGACTTCGTATATTCTGCCGTATTCTTCAGCGAACCCCATATACATTGCCTCTTTCATTCTTTCTATGGTAAGATCAGGTTTCAGCTCTCTTAGATTCACTACTCTAGAAACGACAGACTTAACTCCCTTCGATTCTATCTTTGCTCTGGAGACATTCAGATATTCAGAAAGTCTTCTCGTATCTACATCAACGAGGATAGTTCCATGGTGATAAGAGGCATACTGTCCATGGTAGAAAGCATTTCCAGAGAACTTCCTTCCCTCCGCGAGAATGTCATTTCGACCACTGAAATGAGCATCTATACCTACCGATTTTACCCCGTCCACAATTACCGATAGTTGCCTGTGAAGATCGTACTCTCTTTTTGGCAAGAGGAAGGTAAAGTTGAGGTTTCCAAGATCATGAAAAACCGCACCGCCTCCGGATAGTCTTCTTGCTAACTTACCTCCATCTCTGTGAAGGTTGTCCAGCCTGCATTCCTGCCAAGCGTTCTGGTTTCGACCAATCACTACCGTGTTCTCGTTTTGCCATAGGTAAAGAACGATGTTTTCTTTGGCAAATGAATATAGAAGATACTCTTCGACTGCGAGGTTCAGCCAGGGATCAAATGAGTCAGATTCAACAAATATTGTACTAGGGATTTTACCTACCTCCGATACCAAGAGTTTCGATTTCTCTTCTCACATACATGTAATTCGCTCCTGTTAGATAGCTTCTTGGATCTCTACACTGATCGTTAGAGTCTACGATCTCAAAGTGGAGATGAGGCCCGGTTGCTCGTCCTGTCTCTCCAACTCTGCCGATTAGCTCCCCCCTGAGAACTCTCTGCCCTACATAGACGCTTATTCTGTTAAGATGAGCATACCTTGTCTTGGTGCCGTCATAGTGTTGGATTATTATATTCAGTCCGTATCCTCCGTTTTCCTGGGCTTCTATAACCGTTCCATCCTTCGCAGCAAAGACGGGAGCGTCCTTCTGGACTGCTATGTCCATACCGGAATGAAAGGTTGAGGCGCCGGTGAATGGATCTTTGCGCCAGCCGAACTCCGAAGAAATCTTCCCATAGACCGGCCAGGTGAACTGTGTACCGGGATTTGCATTGCCGCACACGTTTATCGAATCAAGCGGAATGAACAGACTTTGGCCGGGATATATATAGGAATTGCAGCTAAGATTGTTTGCGACCATTATATGCTCTGCAAGCGCAAAAAACAGCCGAGCAATGTAATCGATGGAATCACCGTACTGAACCTCATAGAAGAAGCCATCTCCAGTAGGAAGGTAAATGAACTCACCCGGTTCCAGCTGACGGGGATCGCTAATGCAGTTCAAATCGAGGACAGTGCTTATTCTCAGGTTATAATCCCTGATTATATTGAAGAGGCGATCGCCTGGCCTGACCAGGTATTTGATAAAACCAACTCCAAAGGCAGTTGCTAGGGAAAATATAAGTATAATGGTAAGCGTTAAGAGAATCTTAGCTCTCATCTGAAACCCCCAAACCATTTTTTATCCGCAAAATAATACAAAGAATTCTAGTTCATTTGAACTGATAGTAATTTTAATAATATCACAGCGACAGTCCTTAAAAGAAGCTCTCTCTTGAGTAGATTTAATTATTATGCATTACGGCTTCCAACAAACAAATTCCAGCTCCCGAAGTCTCGGTTTCTTCTTTGGACGAAAAGCCAAGTGGGCTTTGATTAAACTTAAACCAACATTTACTTCGCGTCTTGCAACTACTTGAGACTGTCATAGAACGGGATATCTCCAAGATAATCCCCTGTCTTCTTCATCTCATCAGTCCTGATAAATACTCCTTTTTCGGTCTCAACTTTTCTCAACTGAGAACCCATCTTCCAATTCCCTTTTTCATCTTTACAAATCAGACAAAACACGAATACGTCGCACTTATCAATGATCTCTTCGCGTGTCCACTCCTCACCATATTCGTGAGTCTCCCCCACATTTGGATGGATAAGTGCCGCCTCAATTAGCCAGGTCCCATTTCTGTCAGAGTAACTAGCTGCCGAAACCCAATAATCTATCTTCTCAAACATGGTCTTCCCCTCCTTATCTCAGGATACAAAAGTTCTCACCTTTTCTGCTACTCTTGAGGAGAGAGCATCTTCTTTGGAGGTGAAAAGCGTGACTTTTGTCAACGACACTTCGCGGTCACCAAGAGCGCAAGTTAGACCTATAGCGCTTGAAAGAGTCAAACTTGAGGGATTCGTAAGCAGATATCAGGAACTTATGAAGTCGACGAGTCTCTCTCTTCAATATGAGTATCTGGAATCGACGGGAAGAATAGAAAACTTCAGAAAGGCTGGACGGAAATCGGAAGGAGTCTTTACTGGGTGGTTTTTCAACGATTCCGATGTATACAAATGGATAGAGGCGGCTTCTTATTCGCTACCGTATAATGAAGATCCCGAAATCAGGGAGAGAATCGAGTCACTGATAACACTTATTGAGGAAGCTCAGGCTCAGAACGGCAACGGATACATAGACACTTACTTCATAGGTGATCGGACTTCGGAACGCTGGAAAGACCTTAAGAACATGCATGAACTCTACTGCGCGGGTCATCTTATTCAAGCAGGGATAGCATATAAGAGAGCTTCAGGTGATGAGAAGCTTTTCGTAATCGGCAAGCGAGTGGCCGACGAAATTCTGGAGACTTTTCATGACGACGACAGTGAAGTTACTACCGGGCATCCCAATCTAGAAATGGCATTGGTTGAGCTTCATCGCGAAACCGCCGACCGTGCTTATCTGGAGTTCGTGGAAAGACTCATAGATAATCGCGGAAAGGGCTATGTAGGTGGCGACGAGTATCATATTGACCATGCTTCCTTTAGAGATCTCAAAGAACTTACTGGACACGCAGTCAGAATGCTTTACTTACTCGCTGGAGCGGCCGACGTATTTCTAGAGACAGGCGATGAAACACTCCTCGCAGTTCTCGAAAGACTCTGGGTCGATCTGATCGCGCGAAAGATATACATCACGGGCGGAGTTGGCTCAAGATATGAAGGAGAATCGTTTGGCGAGGCGTACGAACTGCCAAGCAGAAGAGCATACGCGGAAACGTGTGCCGCAATTGGAAATGTATTCTGGAATTGGCGTATGTATATGATTTCCGGCGACGCAAAGTATCTCGATGTAATGGAGCGGACTTTCTACAACGGTGTCCTTTCTGGAATCTCTCTCGACGGTAAACGATATTTCTACGTGAATCCTCTGGAGGATGCCGGAAAGCACAGCCGAGAGGAATGGTTTGAATGCGCGTGTTGCCCCCCCAATATCGCAAGATTGCTCACATCCTTCGGGGGCTACATTTACGGTACTACTTTGAACGAAATAAGAGTCAATTTCTACGAGGAGAGCAAGTCTGCAATTCCCTTTAGGGACGGTGAGGTGACGATCATCCAGAAGACAGCCTATCCTCATTCCGAAGAAATCGATCTTATTATCTCCACCGATCTAGATACAGACATCTCGATTCTCCTAAGAATTCCTGAATGGACCGAAGGGGAGTTTGATCTTCAAGTAGACGGCGTGAAACAGAAAATAAGACCTGAAAGAGGTTTTGTGAGACTTGAAGGCAACTGGAAGGGCAAGACAGAGATTTCGCTCACATTTCCGATGAGAATCAGGTTGATGACCTCTAATCCACTTCTAAGAGAGAATACCGATAAAGTTGCTGTCCAAATCGGCCCGCTGGTTTACTGTGCTGAAGGAGTAGACAATCCTTCTTTTGATGTGCGTACGTTGTCTATCCCTTCGAGAAAAAACTTAGAACTCTCACGAAGCGAGACGCTCACGGGAAATCCAGTCACATTAAGTGGAAAGGGAATCGCTTATGATATTAACAACTGGGACAAGAAGCTTTACAACTCGCTCGGTTCTGTGAAAAGCAAGAGCGAAAATGTAAAATTCTCTCTTATTCCCTATTATGCGTGGAATAACAGAGGAAATTCACCGATGTGTGTTTGGCTTCATATGCACTAGAGATTCCTTTTCGTAACTCTGACTGAGGATTCGAACTAGCGTTTTGACTTTTCGGTTTTCGCGTTCAACTTGAACTGGACACGGATCGATAGGATAATAGTTGAGTTAAGACTCTTAGTGTATCTTCTGGAGTGTGAATGATTTGCGAAGTATTCTTGCAGTCTTTCTATTGGTTCTGTCAGCAGTCTGTTCATCGTTTTCTGGACAGATAGTCTTCAATGGGAACCTTATCTATTACGAGATAGAGGGGACCGAAGGGGAACTAGTAGTAGTAATAAGTGATGGGCCCGGTCTTGACAGCTCTTACATGACGGGTATCTTCCAGGAAAGAAGAGTCCTAAGGTACGATCACCTTGGAAGCGGGAAATCGGAGAATTCGTCCTCTATAGACATCGACTTCCAGTACTATATATCTGAACTAGCCGCACTAATATACTCCCTAGACCTAAACTCTTTCCATTTAGTTGGTCATGGCTTTGGAAGTGCAGTAGCCGTAGGGTTAGCTCTGACAAATCCTCCCGGACTCCTCAGTCTTGTAGTGGTCAATCCAAGACTTAACTATACCGCGATTGATCTGGCAATATCCGAACTAAGAGAAACGGAGCCAACGAATGGGTTCGACAAATACAACTTTTTGCTTGGCGGTGTTTCTGCTGAAGACAGAGCCAAAGGTATTACGGACGATCTGATTAACAGGGCGACCTACAGCCTCTTCTGGGGTGAGGATCCAACCTCGATTGAAGGCAGACTTCGTGGACTGGACTTGTCTTCAGGTTTACCCGACCTTCGAGTGCCTATTTTGGTCTGCGTTGGGATCAAGAGCTTTCCGGGGATCGCGCATACCTCAGCCTACCAGTCTGGAGCTCCGAACAGCGAATTTGTGACATTCATGAACAGCGGTCACTTTCCAATGATTGAAGAAAAGGCTGCTTTTGAGTTGATCGTCGACGGCTTCTTCAAACGGGTTGAAGAGAACTCGAGCACAGGAATACTCCCGAAAACAAGCCGTGAGATTCTTCAAGGAAATCCTGGAGACAGAGTATTCGGTCAGGAAGACCTGGAGAGAAACGTGAACATGCAGATAAGTGAGGATTTTACCGTCATGCTTCCTTCAAGTCCTGGAGCTGGCTATTCGTGGAAGATTAGTAGCTTCGATGAAGACATAGTGAGGCTCATTTCAGATCCCTTCTACGAAGAACCAATAGAACAAGGCAACGGCTACGATGTGTTTAGCTTCAGAGTGGTTGGGTCCGGATCAACCCGAATCACGTTTTCATTCGGCTCCATTTGGGACGAGACTCCAATGAGAACTTGTTCAATGTCGCTAGATGTTGAAGAGTATTCTGTTGAGCCCCTAACCATTACAACTCCGGATTCTGGAAAAACCTTCATTGTTGGACTGAACGAACCGATCGAGGTCGTACTAGAATCACCAGTTGATTCTGACCTGAAATGGCGAATAGCATCAACAAATCCCGGAATCCTTAGACAGCCGGAAGAAAGCGAAACCAGGGTATCTGAAAATCCATTGTATGCAGCGAAAGTAATCGAGCAAGTATACTATTTTGAAGGAATGAACTACGGTACGGCGTCTGTTCGCTTTGACTACGGGAGTTCCTGGGAGGATCTACCTCCAGAAAGAACATTCGAGGCCACTATAGTAGTCGCAGAGCCCGTTAGAGAGTGTATTATTATTCAGGATTCGGACAATGGCAGAACAATTGAGATTGGTATACAGCAAAGCGTGTTTGTTAAGCTAAAAAAAAGCAGCGATGAGAATTCCGATTGGCAGATCTCTTCTTGTCCCGGATTTGAAGTAATCAGCGGTCCCTATGCAGAAGAGTATATGGACGTCCGATATACGATATTTCATTTGAAGCCCACCGGCCCGGGGGAAGTCCTGATTGAGTTTGCCTACGGAGGGAAAAATCCGGAAGCCTCGTCTGCAGAAACATTTACAATCAGGGCACAAATCGCCGAAAAGACGGAACCCCTGCTTAAGCCTGGTGATGAAGACCACGATGTCGGCTCAAACTAAAACCCGCAAGATGCAAAACTAGCAGCGCTAAAAGAGGAGATTTCGATGTTCATTCAGAACGCAAGTCGATTTCATCGAAAACTACTCTGTATCCGCTACCTCTCGGGCTACAGCAATATGGTCCAACCATGACCGGGATCTTGCCATCATCCTCCAATAGTCTCGCCAGACGTAGCTGAATCCAGCCGTCTTGCCAGAAGCAAACCGAATAGTCAGGCCCCTTTCTGTCAACACGAACCCTAAACTCCTTCGTATCGGCTGGCACATTCTGAGTTGACCAATCCGAGTAACCCGAGTTCGTAACGACCGCACCGAGTTTTGATGGGTCTGAGCCTTCAAATTCAACCGAGCTCTTGAGCCAACAAGAAGGAGAGATTCTTACCATCACACCAGCTTGATCATATTGATTGACCGGCAGAAACTTCACTCCAACTATCAGCGAGAAATCTCCCATCAAAGAAAGATGTAAGAAGTGCCCGTTATCGTTTCTAAACCCATAACTCGTCCTCTGCCAGAAATCCGTTTGTGAATCCGCATCAATCACAAGTTTCTCACCATCCAGCTCCCAGTTGCTTGGTTCATTGAACCATTTGAAGTACTTCATAGCTTCCTTATTAAATGAAGACAACCGCATATGATACCTCCCGATTTTCTTTCTGGATTATATCGCGACAAGATCGAAACACGTAACCAATAGTATATAATTGCTTTGAATCATTAAGACTATCCTAACTTTTCCTGTGCTTTGCAATACTATGTGTCTTTTGAAAGGAAAATAATCTGTAGACGAGATTTTCCTTCTAATCATGTTGTTTCGAGTTGCTCCGAGAAGACCTTAACACCACTCACAAAAACACAAGACATTCACCCGGAGTGATTCAGTTCATAGGCAACTGAAATACGAGATCGTTCCTGATGCTTATTTGGAAATGGTGGAGGTCCCGGTAATACTTTTGTCAGTGGAAGTCAGAAGGAATTGTCTGCCAATCGAGGTGATTTATGTACTGGAAATACGCAATCAAGAGAGTTTTATACGGATTTCTGATGTATTCAATCCTAATCTTCATCTTTTCTGCTCTATTCAATACAGTAATGGAGCAAACTCTGAGAGCGCAGATAGAGGAGCAGATCAGAGGCGAAACTATGAGGATGACAAGTCTCAACGAGAGCCAGCTTGCAAATTACGTCGCAAACAGAAGAAACGACCTGTACTCTCTATACCGGCTGAACAGACCTGTCGCTGAGAGAGTAGTGTGGCGAACATGGGACACGCTGACATTCAATTTTGGGAATTCTACAATCATTAGAGCTTCAGATGGCAGCAGGAGCGTATGGAGTGTTGTTTCGGAGGCGATCCCAAAGACACTTCTTCTCTTTTCGGTAGCTATGATGGTAGACATTGTCCTGGGCCTGCTTCTAGGACTGAAAAAGGCACAGAAAGCAGGCGGGTTTCTAGACAAAAGCACTTCGGTGGGAACTATGGTGGTATTTGGCATGCCATCATGGTGGTTGGGAATGATAATGATAATGTTCTTTGCTTACGGAGTGAAGATCTTTCCTTCAGGTGGTCTACATTCTACTCCTCCTCCAGAGGGAATTTCGTATTTCTTCGACCTTCTCTATCATCTAGCTCTTCCGGTACTGACACTTGTTGTCATCGGGTTCTGGGGAAGGGCTTTCCTTACTCGAAACATAGTCCTCGGAGTCCTTCAGGATGATTACATCATGGCAGCAAGAGCAAGAGGTATTCCTGAGAGGAGAGTTCTGTACGGGCATACAATGAGAACATCTGCTCCACCAATTGTAACGATGTCACTTCTCGCTCTTCTGGCATCTGTAGGAGGCAATATAGTGTTCGAGGGCATTTTCTCCTGGCCTGGAATGGGCAATCTGTACTGGATTGCTTTGCAGCAGAATGATGTTCCGGTCCTCATGGGAAACCTGGCTATTACGACCGGACTATATATTTGTGGTCTTGTGATTCTTGATCTTATATATGGCTTGCTTGATCCAAGGATCAAGGTAGGTGGTAAACAGTGACTATTAGCGACTTCAGAAGATCATTAGGCGGTTTTTGGAGCGAGTTCAGAAAGGTCAAGTCAGGCATAATCGGGGTAATCTTTCTTGTTATATTCATATTTATCTTGATCTTCGAACCGGTTATCGTCCCCTATCCCGAAGCAAATCTGAAGTGGAGGGACATAACTTATTGGCAGGACCTGCCGGCTAGCGCTCCGCCTTCATGGATCAATATATTCGCTTCAAAAAAGAGAGCTGTTTCCGAGAGTATTGAGGAATACTCGTTTTCTGAGACTATGGCGGGAGCGATGAGAATACAAGAATACGTCTTCGAATACGATTATTCTGCTTCAGTTGCTCCCTCAGATATCGTATTTCATGCCTCGGGAGTCGGCAAACCAACTGTAGTTATTGCGATCGAGAGACCGGACGGTTTGACGATCGATCTATATAGAAAACAGCTTGAAGTGTCCCCTACTCAGAGTCTAAGAGTTTCGATAGACAGATCGTCTCAGACTTCGGCCATGAATTTTGGAAAGAAGTATTCCCCCTCAGAAGGAGTCCAGCTTCAGACCATAAAGACTACTGATGTTCTGTTCTCTAAGGCTCAACCGGGCATATTCAGAAGCCCTTCGCCATTGGTGGGAACATACAAGTTGAAGGTAACCCTTTTGCTGCAGAAGGCCGACGAAAACATCGAAGGAGCCTTTGTAAATATTGCAGGCAGAGTGCACGGCATTCTGGGAACGGACAACTCCAAGAGAGACATATGGAGCGGAGTAATCGCAGGCGTGAAATGGGCTATGCTTATCGGACTGCTCACTGCCCTCATCTCTGTATCCATAGGTGTCGTATATGGTGTCATAAGTGCATACGTCGGAGGTTGGAAGGACTCACTCATGCAAAGGATATTCGAGATATTCATAAGCGTTCCTATGCTTCCCGTTCTCATCGTCATGAGCGCAGTCTTCAAGCCGAATATATGGGTAATGATAGGAATAATGTGCATCTTCTACTGGGTAGGACCGGTGAAGACAGTCAGAAGCATGGGACTCCAGATAAAGGAAGAGACATATATTGAGGCATCCAGAGCTCTGGGAGCTTCAAATACCAGGATAATCTTCAAGCATATGGTGCCTCTGCTTATCCCTTACGCCTTCGCCTCCATGGCCCTCAATGTCCCAGGTGCTATCGTTGTAGAGGCCACGATAAGCCTTTTGGGTCTTGGAGATGCAACTATTGTTACGTGGGGACAGATACTCCAGGCAGCCAACAGCGGAGGAGCTATGCTGAGTGGGATGTGGTGGTGGGTAATACCACCAGGACTGGCGATAGCCTTCATGGGTATGACATTCGCATTTGTAGGGTTTGCAATGGACAAGATACTTAACCCGAAACTGAAGACGAGGTAATGACTATGGATAACATATTGACAGTAGATAACCTCAAGCTTTACTACTACACGAGCAAAGGTGTCGTGAAGGCCGCAGACGATATCTCTTTCTTTCTCAAGAAGGGTGAGACTCTCGGTCTAGTAGGCGAGTCCGGTTGCGGAAAGACAACCACAGGCTTCGCCCTGCTTAAGATGCCCACTCCCCCGGGTAAGATCGCAGGCGGGAAGATAGTGGTCGACGGTATAGACATTACTCCCCTGCGTGAGAATGAAATGAGAAGGAACATCCGCTGGGAGAAGATCTCCATGGTCTTTCAAGGCGCTATGAATACCCTCACTCCCGTCTACACCATCGGAAAACAGATGATGGAGACTCTGCAGGAACACAGAGAGATGGAGAGAGACGAGGCGAGAAAGAGGATAGAGAAGTATCTCAACCTCGTTGGACTCTCAGGCGATATAGTAAAGAGATATCCTCACGAACTCTCAGGTGGAATGAAACAGAGAATCGCCATCGCTACCGCTCTCTTTCTAGAACCGAAGGTGATAATCTGTGACGAACCCACCACAGCCCTGGATGTTATCGTGCAGGCTCAAATAATAAACCTCCTCAAAGACCTTAAGGAGAAGCTAGACCTTTCATTCATCTTCATAACTCACGACCTTGCAACTGAGGCGGAAGTGTCCGACAGAATAGCCGTTATGTATGCCGGAAAGATAGTGGAGATAGGAACAAACCAGCAGATATACGGAGAACAGGGGCCCTGTCATCCCTATACAAGAAACTTGCTCGCTGCAACTCCCAGACTGCATGCGAAGGTAAGTGAATTATCGTTCATCCCCGGTGCTCCTCCAGACTTACTGGAACCTCCATCGGGCTGCAGATTTCATCCGAGATGTACCCTCGCTATGGATAAGTGCAAGGAAGAAGAACCACCCCTTATTGAGATCGAAGAGGAACACATGGTGGCCTGCTGGAGGTGTGAGAAGAGATGACAGATAAGATCATTGAAGTGAAAGACCTTCAGAAGTGGTTCCCCATAAGGAGAAGCATATCCCAGTTCTTCAAGGGTGAACACAATTATGTTAAGGCCGTTGACGGTATATCCTTCTCAATAAACAGGGGCGAGATATTCGGTCTCGTTGGAGAGTCCGGTTGTGGAAAGACGACGACGGGAAAACTAATTATGAAACTCCTCGAGCCTACAGGCGGCAACATGCTTCTAAACGGAAAGGATGTCACTCATATAGAGAAAGATGAACTGAAGAGATACAGAAGGAACGTACAGATGATCTTTCAGGATCCATACGCTTCCATGAACCCGAGGTTCAAGATAAGAGATGTCATGGAAGAGCCTCTCATAATACACAAACTCGGAGAAGACAGGGACGCGAGAATGAAGATGATAGAGAAGGCTTTGAGGGAAGTTAAGCTCAACCCCCCAGATGAGTTCCTTGTGAGGTATCCCCACATGTTATCCGGTGGTCAGAGACAGAGGGCTGCTACTGCCAGGACTCTTCTTCTCAATCCCGAGCTTCTCGTTGCGGATGAACCGGTATCCATGATAGACCTTTCAACCAGGGCCGAGATACTCCATATGATGAAGGAAGTGCAGAGAGACCTTGGACTGACTTATCTCTACATAACACACGATCTCTCTACTGCGAGATACTTCACAGATAGGATAGCTGTCATGTACCTTGGAAAGATAATAGAGATAGGAGATCCAGACGATGTTATAGACAATTCCGTTCATCCATACACTAGGGCTCTCATTGCTGCCGTATGTGAACCGGTCGCGGGAAAGGTGAACAAACCCAAGATAGTGCCTATAAAGGGAGAGATCCCCTCAGCCGCCAATATCCCTCCCGGCTGCAGATTCCATCCGAGATGTCCTTATGCAAAGGCTGAATGCTGGGAGAAGGAAGAACCTCAGCTTCAGGAGATAGAGGACGGACACTTGCATGCCTGCAGGAGATGGAAGGAAGTCGTTGAAGAAAGCAGGAACGGGGTAGGGATTAAGGGGTAGGAAAGAGCAAAGGAAGCGGTTCACCGTTGAATGGTTCTCCGTTCGACAAGGAAACAACCTGTTCTTCCAGAGCGAGGATTTGTCTTTCGTTCCTAGATCCGCTGTGCGCTTGTTAAAGCTCAGTTGCAAGTTCCAAGATGCAAGTTGTAAGAAAAAGCAAAAGGCCGGGGTTGGGGGTAGCGGGTTCGTGGTAGGAAAGAGCAAAGGAAGCGGTTCACCGTTGAATGGTTCTCCGTTCGACAAGGAAAAAACCTGTTCTTCCAGAGCGAGGATTTGTCTTTCGTTCCTAGATCCGCTGTGCGCTTGTTAAAGCTCAGTTGCAAGTTCCAAGATGCAAGTTGTAAGAAAAAGCAAAAGGCCGGGGTTGGGGGTAGCG
>Ga0334898_1001721_pt1 | contig 23020 bp, 17 predicted proteins | sample GraSluR3_MG_10_FD_207228 | JGI IMG/M metagenome (GOLD analysis project Ga0334898, IMG submission 207228) | Sludge microbial communities from methane-producing bioreactor in Wageningen University, Netherlands - Granular Sludge_3_08-R3 | ecosystem: Engineered > Bioreactor > Anaerobic >... | reverse complement strand
ACTTCAACGCCTCGCTCTACACCGCCTACGGTATCCTGGGCATCGAAACCCTGGGGTACGAGATCGCGATGCAGTTCCGCGAAAGGCTCGGTCGGGACCCCGACGCCGTGGTCTGCACCAACGCCGGAGGAGGCAACCTGACCGGAACCGCCCGGGGCCTGATCAAGGCAGGTTGCCAGGCCCAGGTGATCGCCGCCTCGGTCAACCTCAAGGGCCTGCACATGGCCTCGGACACCTCCTTCAACCGGAAGTCCTTCACCACGGGGCACACCGGATTCGGCATGCCCTTCTCGACCTGGCCCGACCGCTCGGACGTGCCGCGCAGCGCGGCCCGACCTCTGCGCTACATGGACCGCTACGTGACGGTGAACCAGGGAGAGGTCTTCTACATGACCGAGGTCCTGGCTTCCCTGGAGGGCCTGGAGAAGGGCCCGGCCGGCAACACGTCGCTGGCGGCCGCCTTCGCCCTGGCCCAGGAGATGGACCGGGACCAGTGCCTGGTGGTGCAGGAGACCGAGTACACCGGGGCCGGCAAGCACCTCAACGCCCAGCTCTCCTTCGCCCGGCGCAACGGGATCGAGGTCCGCTTCGGCGACCCGGAGGAGGAGGTCCCGGGCCAGAGCATCATCCTGCCCGAACACCCCCGCCAGATCCGGGCCCGAGAAGTCGACCTGGATCACATGCGCCGTTCGCTGATCCGCAACGCCCTGGCCAGCGTCGACCACCCGCCGACGGAGGCCGACCTCGAATTCCTCGCCCAAGAAACCAGAACCGACAAGAAATTCGTCATGGAGGCACTATGAAGAGAACCGACGACTTCCAGGCTCGCCGCGGCCACCTGGCCGGGTTGAGCGACCAGCAACTTCACGAGCGCTTCTGGCGACTGGCCGACCAGTTGGTGGACCCCCTTCTCAAGATGGGCCGGGAGTACACCTCGCCCGCCATCGAGCGTTCGGTGCTGCTGCGCATGGGCTTCTCGTCGCTGGAGGCCCGCCAACTGGTGGAAGGCTGCACCGACCAGCAGCTCCTGGCCCACGGAGCCGGCCACGTGGTGTACCGGTTTGCCAAGGCCCAGGGCCTGGACATCCGCCAGGCCGGCCTGAAGCTGGCCACGGGTGAGCACTGGGCCCAGGCCCGGGAACTCTTCACGGGAGGTGCCGCGCGATGAGCCAGGATCACCTGAACCCCGAAGCCCCCATCGATCTGTCCGCGATCCTGCGGGATCTGGACCAGTACCGCCCGCGCCGGCGTGGCTGGACCTGGCGCAAGCCCGCGCCGGGACTGAAGATGGGCCCCTTCACCTATCGCGACTGCACCGAGCCGCTCCAGGCCAGCGTGCCGCTGCCCCCGGCCCACTACTTCGGGGGCATCGATCCCCAGCCGGCCCCGGTGATCACCACCGAGATCGCCTCCGGTCGCTTCGAAGACGATATCCGCCGCATGCGCATGGCCGCCTGGCATGGCGCCGACCACATCATGGTCATCCGCACCGCCGGGCAGTCCCACTTCGATGGTCTGATCGAGGGCACGCCCCAGGGCATGGGCGGCGTCCCGATCACCCGCAAGCAGGTTCGCGCCCAGCGCAAGGCCCTGGACATGATCGAGGACGAGGTCGGCCGCCCGATCAACTACCACTCCTACGTCAGCGGAGTGGCCGGACCGGACATCGCCGTGATGTTCGCCGAGGAAGGCGTCAACGGCTGCCACCAGGATCCCCAGTACAACGTGATCTACCGCAACATCAACATGGCCCGCTCCTTCGTGGACGCCTGCGAGTCCAAGAAGCTGATCGCCTGGTCGGGAATGGCCCAGATCGACGGAGCCCACAACGCCAACGCCACGGCCCGCGATGCCTGGAAGGTCATGCCCGAGCTGATGGTGCAGCACGCCATCAACTCGCTCTTCTCGGCCAAGGTCGGCATTCCCAAGGAGAACATCTGCCTGTCCACCGTCCCTCCCACGGCCACGCCGGCCCCCTGCGTGTTCATGGATCTGCCCTACGCCGTGGCCCTGCGCGACCTCTTCGCAGGCTACCGCATGCGGGCCCAGATGAACACCAAGTACATCGAGGCCTCCACCCGCGAGGCGACGGTCACCCACGTCCTCAACATGCTGATCAGCAAGCTGACCAGCGCCGACATCCAGAGCACCATCACCCCCGATGAGGGCCGCAACGTGCCCTGGCACATCTACAACCTGGAGGCCTGCGACACCGCCAAGCAGACCCTGGTGGGCCTGGACGGGTTGATGGAGATGGTCCAGCTCAAGGACCAGGGCCCCCTGCGCGAGCACGCCCGCGAGCTCAAGGAGCGCGCGGTGCTGTTCATGGAGGAGATGCTGGAGCTGGGCGGCTACTTCGCCGCGGTCGAGGCGGGCTTCTTCGTGGACAGCGGCAACTACCCCGAGCGCAACGGCGACGGCATCGTGCGCAGGCTGGATGGCGGCATCGGCGCCGGCACGATCGTCCTGCGCGAGCCCGACTACCTGGCGCCGGTGACGGCCCACTACGGCTACAACAACCTCGAGCAGTACGGAACCGACGACCCGGCCTCGCTGATCGGCGGGTGCACCCTGGAGGCCCCCGAGAAGATCGTCTACATCGATGAGCTCGACGAGACCGACAACGTGAACCTGCGCATGGCCGAGGTGGCCGAGTTCACCCAGCCCGGCGCCGGCAAGCTGCGCCCCGAGATGGAGTGGCTGGCCGACGGCACCGTCCTGGTCACCTTGTTCTTCCCGACCGGGCGCAAGGTCGCCGAGGCGGCTGCCCTGGAGTTCGGCCGTCGGATGAACCTGACCGACGTCGAGGTGATCAACCGCGAGGTCGGCCACCCCGTCGAGGGCACCCGCATCGAGATCAAGGGCAAGGTGCCCTTCTCGGTGGACATCGACTCGCTGGTGATCCCCGAAGATCCCGTGGTCCTGGACGACGACGCGCTGCGGGCCGCCATCGAAGAGAAGCCCATGCGGGTGGTCTGTGGCACGGTAGGCCAGGACGAGCACTCGGTCGGTCTGCGCGAGATCATCGACATCAAGCACGGCGGAATCGAGAAATACGGGATCGAGGTCCACTACCTGGGCACTTCGGTTCCCCCCGAGAAGCTGGTCAACGCCGCCATCGAGATGAACGCCGACGCCCTCCTGGCCTCGACCGTGATCAGTCACGACGACACCCACTACAAGAACATCTCCCGGATCCACCAGATCGCCACCGAGATGGGAGTCCGCGACCGCCTGATCTTCGTGGCGGGCGGGACCCAGGTGGCCCCGGATCTGGCCCGCCAGGCCGGCGCCGACGAGGGATTCGGCCGCGGGACCCACGGCAACCACGTGGCCACCTTCCTGGTCCAGCGCCGCCAGGAACTGGCCGGTTGATCGCCGCGCCGCGGCCGGAAGATTCCGGTCGCGGCGCTCCCCTTCACCTCCGGGAGGTCCCATGCACGTCGAGGTCCTCATCGCCGAGATCGGCTCGACCACCACGGTGGTGAGCGCCTTCACCGATCTCGAGAAGACTCCCCGCTTCCTGGGGCAGGGCATGGCCCCCACCAGCGTCCTGGAAGGCGACGTCCGAGTCGGGCTCCAGGCGGCCATCGAAGACCTGCGCACCCGCCTCGGCGCCCAGGAGGTGACCTGGGACGAGATCCTGGCCACCAGCAGCGCGGCGGGCGGCCTGAAGATGAGCGTCCATGGACTGGTCTACGACATGACCGTCCGGGCGGCCGAAGCAGCCGCCCTGGGGGCGGGCGCCCTGGTGCGGATGGCCACGGCCGGTCGGCTGGAAGAGCTCGACCTCGAAGAGATCCGGGCCCTGAAGCCCAACCTGATCCTGCTGGCCGGAGGAACCGACCACGGCGAGCGCCAGACGGCCCTCTTCAACGCCCGTCAGATCGCCTCCCTGGGACTGGATTCCCCGGTCATCTACGCTGGCAACGTCCAGAACCAGGAGGCCATCCGGCGCCTCTTCGACGGGACCGGAGTCCCATGCCACCTGGTCGAGAACGTCTACCCGCGCCTGGATGAGCTCCGGATCGAACCCACCCGTCGGGTCATCCACGCCGTCTTCGAAGAGCACATCGTCCACGCTCCTGGGATGGAACACCTGCGCGAGCTGGTGACGGGACACATCCTGCCCACTCCGGGAGCGGTCATGGAGGCCGCCCGACTCCTGTACGAGGAGATCGGGGACCTGGTCGTGGTGGACATCGGAGGGGCCACCACCGACGTCCACTCGGTGAGCCAGGGATCCGAGGAGATCTCGCGGATCGCGACGGCCCCCGAGCCGTTCGCCAAGAGGACGGTGGAGGGTGACCTGGGGCTGTACGTCAACGCCCACAACCTGGTGGACCGACTTGGGCGGGAAAACCTGGCCCGAGAGATGGATCTGGACCTGGACGACTGCCTGGCCCGCTACGAACCGATCCCCAGGACCCCCGAGCAGGTCCGCCTGACCGAGCGGCTCTGCCGGGAGGCCGGAATCCTGGCCCTGCAGCGCCACGCCGGCAGGTTCCGCCACCTCTTCTCGCCCCAGGGCCGCCAGACCCTGGCCGAGGGCAAGGACCTGACGGCCGTGCGGACGCTGATCGGAACCGGAGGCGCCTTGACGCGCCTGCCCCACCGAGAGGACCTGCTGCGCGACCTGGCCGACTGCAACCGCACCGGCGAGATGCTCTTCCCCAACCCGGGCGCGTTGGATCTGCGCTTTGACGACCACTACACCATGGCTGCGCTGGGAGTCCTCTCCAAGCGCCACCCCCGGGCCGCGCTGCGCCTGATCCAGCAGAGCCTGGGCCTGGAACCGACCGAAGGGAGTCCGCAGTGCCCTATCCCCGACTGACCACCGACCTCGGCAAGCTTCGCCACAACCTGGACGTGCTGCTGGGAATCTGCCACGAGCACGGCATCGGGATGGCCGCCGTGACCAAGGTGGTCTGCGCCGATCCGCGCATCGTGGCCCTCCTCGAAGACAGCCCGGTCGAGATGCTGGCCGACGCGCGCATCCGCAACCTGCAGTCCATGCAGACCACCAAACCCCGCATGCTGATGCGCCTGTCCATGCCCAGCGAGGTGGAGGCCGTGGTGGCCTGCGCCGAGATCAGCCTGCAGAGCGAGATCCACACCCTGCGCTGCCTGGCCGGGGCCGCCGAACGCCAGGGAGTCCGCCACAAGGTCGTGCTGATGATCGACATGGGGGACCTGCGCGAGGGTATCTTCTTCCAGGACCGCGAGCGGATCCACCAGGCGGTCGAGGAGATCCTCTCGGCCCCCTCCCTGGAGCTGCACGGCCTGGGCGTCAACCTGACCTGCTACGGCGCCATCCTCCCGGACCAGGAGAACCTGGGAGGTCTGGTGGCCCTGGCCGAGGAGCTCCGGAAGCGCTACGGGATCGCCCTGCCCATGGTCTCGGGTGGCAACTCCAGCACCATCGGCATGGTGCGCGAGGGTCGGGCTCCGGCGGGGATCACCAACCTCCGGCTGGGAGAGGCCCTCATGCTGGGCAACGACACCGCGGCCTGCTGCCTGATGGAGGGCCTCCACGGCGACGCCTTCACGCTCTCGGCCGAGCTCATCGAACTCCAGCGCAAGCCCTCCAAGCCGATCGGCACCTCGGGCGCCAACGCCTTCGGCGAGAAGGTCACCTTCGAGGACCACGGCCCCCAGCTTCGCGGGATCCTGGCCGTCGGCCGGCAGGATGTCGTGGCCGAGGGGCTGACCCCGCACGACACCAGAGTCCGGCTCCTGGGCGCGAGCTCCGACCACCTCCTGGTGGACCTCTCCGAAGCCCCGGAATACCGCGTGGGCGACCCGCTCCACTTCAACCCGGACTACGGAGCCCTGCTGCGCGCCTCGACCAGTCCCTACGTGCACAAGGACTACATCGGGTGATCGTCCCGGCCCTCGACGTCGGGGGCCTGCTGCGGGGTCAACCCGCGCGACCTGGGCTCTGTTTCCTCCAAGGATCTGCGGCATTTCCGCAAGATCATGGAGGAAACCGGCCTCCCCCCGGCCGGGAGCAACGGGAGTCCGCCTGCTCTTCCAGAGAAGCCAGGAAGGAGGAGGGCCTCACAGGGCCTCCTCGTGCAGGTCGAGGACCTGGACATGGGGACAGGCGCGGCGAGCCCGCTGGACGGTCTCGGCGTGGCAGGTGAAGACCAGGACCTGGTGGTGCCTGGCCATCTCCCCCAGCACCTCCAGGGCCCGGCTGGCCCTCGGCCCGTCGAAGTTCACGAAGATGTCGTCCATGACCAGGGGCAGGGGATCGCGCTCACGCGAGAAGTCCTCGACGAAGCCCAGGCGCAAGGCCAGGTAGAGCTGTTCGGCCGTGCCCCGGCTGAGGGCTTCGGGCAGACGGCTGATGCCTTCAGCCGTCTCCACCCTCAACTGGGACTCCTCCTCCAGGGGGTGGTAGACCCGGACGTAGTTCCCGGCGGTCAGGCGCGCGAAGTGCTCGGCGGCCCGCTGCAGCACGAAGGGCTGCCGCTCGCGCTCAAAGGTCTGGCGAGCCCGGCCCACCAGGCGCCAGGCCAGGGTCTTGACGGCCCAACTCCGAGCGAGCTGGCGAGCCCGAGACCGGGAGACCTCCAGGGTCTGAGCCAGGCTGCTGGACTCCTCGGCCCTCACCATCTGCTCGATCTCGACCTGCAGGCGCGTGCGCTCCTCAGCCACCTGGACCCGCTGGCCCTGCAACTCGTCGAGGCGGGAGACCTGCTCGCGTTCCTGCGCCTCCAGGTCGGTCGGAGAAGAGCCCTCCAAATCCCGCGGCTCCACCCCCAGGGCCTCCCGCGCCCTCTCCTGCTGGCGCAGCTCGTCGCGCAGGCGGCCCAACTCAACCCACTGCTCGGACCGGCGGCGGAAGTCCTCGGCCCCCGAGGCACCGCCCGCCTTCAGCAGCTCGGCCCGCCGTTCGCGCACCTGGGCCAGCTCCAGTTGCAGCCGGGTGGGAGCCTCCTCGGCCTCATGCAGGCTCCGTTCCATCTCCTGGCGCCGGGCCCGGTTGGTCAGGGCTTCCTCCCGAGCCGCCACCAGGGTGTCCACCAAGGCCACCCAGCCAGCCTGGTCGCACGGCCCCAGACCCACCTGCCGGGCCGTCTCACGGGCCAGCTCCAACAGGGCCTCCTGCTCCTGGCGCAGGGCCTGCAGCTCCAGGCGCAACTGCTCCAGGCCGCACAAGCCGCGCTGCAGGTTGCCCAGGCGCCCGAAGACGTCCAGGGCGGTGTCCGGCGTCAGCTCGGGATCCAGGCCGGCTGCCTCCACCGTTTGCGTCCAGACCTGGCGGGCCTGTTTCAGGGCCTCCCGGGCCTGCTCGCACTCTTCGGCGGCCTTCAGCCTCTTGTCCCGGGCTTCCTCCAGGGCCTGCACGGCCTGATCGTGGCGCAGCTTGCGGTCCTGGACGTCGCCCGCGAAACGCCGGGCCTGCTCGGACTCGGCGGCCAGTCGCACCAGGAAGTCGAGCAGGTCCGGACCGGCTTTGGGAAGAGCCCTGCCCATCTCAGCCAGGGGAGCCGCCAGGCGGGACCGACCCCGCTCCAGGGACTCGTGGACCCGGGCCAGCCGCTCCCCGGCCGCCTCGACCTGGCGCCGGGCCCGGGAGGCCACGTCCAGGCGGGAGAGAAAATCCATCTGCGCCTCGGGGCTTCCGACGGGCAGCCGCCGCTCGCGGCACCAGGCTTCCCAGGCCCCGCACCCCTCCTGCCAGGTCAAGCGAGCCTTGTCGGCAGCCTCCGAGGCCCGACCTGCCTTGTGCTGAAGAAGCTCCAGGTCAGCCCGGGCACGGGACAGGGTCTGGTGGGTGGCCTGCCAACGAGAGCGCCGTTCGGCGTCGTCCGCAAGTTGCGCTTCAGCCTCCTCCAGTTCCTGGCCCGCCAGCGCACCAGGCCCCTCCTGGCGGACCTTCTCCAATTCGGACTCCAGGCGCGTCAGGTCGGCGCGGGCGGACTCCAGATCCGAGCCGACCGCAGCCTGGCCGCGGACCAGGTTCCCGAGCCCCCCGGCCAGCGCCAGGCCCAGCACCAGGCACACCCCGGCAAGCACCGACTGCTGCTGCCAGCCCAGGTAGCCGGCCAGGGACAAGGCCGCCAGGGCGACGAGGACGGGCAGGGAAGCCGGCAGGGAGCCGGCTGTCCGGCCCAGATCCTGGACCCTGGTGGCCGCCGCCTGCCGGGCCGATTCCAGTTGTCGCTGTCGATCCTGGAGCTGGCGGGCTCGTCGCAGGACCTCCGTGCGGGCCCGGGCCTCTTCCTCCGAGAACCAGGGAGGAGGCAGGGCCTCCAGGGCCGCCTCGTCCTGGGTCACCCGCGGGCAAGCCTCTTCTCTGGCTTCGCGGGCCAGCGCGGCCTTCTGTTCCGCAGCCTGGACTTGCGCATGCAGTTCCTGCAGTCGGCAACCCCAGTCGCGAACCTCCTCGGAGCGTGGCCGCACGGCCGCCAGCCCTCCCTCGGGCAGGTCGGCACAGGCGACGCGGGCCTCCTCCTCGACCCGGGCCAGCCCCTCGGCGTCGTCCTGCGCCCGCCGGCAGGCCTCCAAGGTGGCGGCCAGAAGGGCCGGATCCAGCCCGGCCAGGCGCGGGTCGCCCGAATCGCCGCGGATCAGGGCCTCGCGGCTGGAGGCTTCGCGCTCGACGTGCCCCTGCAGCGAATCGTCGGCCTCTTGCAGGCGCACGGCCATCTGGCGATGGACAGCCTCGGCCTCCAGCAGCCGACTGCGGCCGCGCTGCAGGTTCTCGCGCAGACCGACCGAGAGGTCCTGGGCCCGCACCCGGTGTTCATCCCACGCGCTGCCCAGGCTGCGCATCTCCCGGGCCAGGTTCTCCTGTTCCCAACGCACGCGCTCCTCCAGGGCTGGCAGTCGGTGCAGCCGCTCCTCCCAGCGCTCGCGCCCGGCGTGCAGGCGTGCGATGGGCTCGGCCACGGCCAGGATCCGGGGGTCCGCCAGGCACAGTCCCAAGCGCTCTCGCAGGTCTTCCAGGTCGCGGCGGGTCTTGATCAGCCCCCGCTCCAGTTCGGCCTGGCGACCCTCCAGGGCCTCCAGCCGGGTCACCCCGTCGGTGGGGAAGTCCTCGATCCTGGGAAGATCGCCGATCTCGGCGCGGAGGTCCAAGGCCTTCCGGTGAATCGGCCAGGCTCGCAGCAGGGCTCGCAACCGATCCCGGGCGGTCAGGTGGAGTTCCTCCTGGCGGGCCAGGTCGGCCAGGCGCACTTCGAGTTCCTCGACCCGCGCCATCGATCGGGTGTAGTGCTCCGGCAGGCGACGTCGCTCTTCCAGCCTCTTCTCCTGCTGGTCGATCTCGCGCAACAGCAGGTTGAGCGGGGCCTTGGCGTTGCCACCGCTCTTGAAGAGGCCCTGGGCGGCCTCCAGCAGTGCCTTCTCGACGGCGGCCACGCGGATGCCCCCAGAGCCGGCCCCGTACAGGGCCTCCCGAACCTCACCTTCCTGAAGGGTCCCCAGATCCTGCAGTTCCAACAGGCTGAAAGCGAAGACCTTGCGGAAGACGTCCGGTCCCACCGGTCCCAGCAGGGCCTCCAGGGCCTCCTTGGACCCCATCAGTCGCCCTTCCTTGAAGACCTGCACCGGGCCTCCCTTGGGCCCGGCGGTCCGGACAATCCGGTACAGGGAGCCGTCGCCGGCGCGCACGTCCAGGGAGCCCTGAACCTCGCCCCCGCACCAGGGGTGATAGCGATTCTCCTTGCTGCGGGGCGCGGGAAAACCGAAGAGGATGGCGCGGACGAAGGCCAGCAGCGTGCTCTTGCCGGCCTCGTTCTGGCCGAAGATCACGGTCATGCCGCCGGCGAAGGGCTCCGGTCGGAAGTCGTGGAAGCGCCCGAAGCGGTCTGCCCGCAGGGTCTCGATCCGCATGCTCAGTCCTCCTCCAGGCTCTCGGCCGCCAGGACCAGGGCCTCGTCCAGACAATCCCGCAACCAGGCCGGCTTGAGTTCCGGCAGGACCCGGCGGGCCATCGGCCGCTCCCACAGGTCGGCCAGCGCAGCCCGGGCCTCCTGCTCGGTGAAGCCGGCGTGCTGGCGGAGCACCTCGCCGACCAGGCCGGGGTCCAGGGCCCGCCCCTCCAGGTCCAGGGCGGGCCGAACCGCCAGGTCCAGGCGCTCCACCCAGACGAAGTCGGAACCCTCGCCGTGGCGCTCCCGGAGGAATTCGGCCAGGTCCTCCCCTCCTTGGCGGATTTCCCGACACAAGGCCGTGCGACCCGCCAGTCGCAGACGGACCAGCAACGGCCGCCCCTGGGCCCCGCCCCTCAGGGCCTCGCAGGCCGCGTTGGCCCGGTCGCGGACCTCGTCCATGCTCTCGACGCCGGCCAGGTCCACCTCGGCCGCGACCCATCGCAGGTCGTCCAACTCGACGAAATCCAGGCGCTCGATGGCCCCCTCACGGACGTCCACCAGGTAGCAGCCCCGGGGGCCGCACTCGCGCGCGTGCCGCCCCTGCAGGCAGCCCGGGTAGACCACCGTGGGATTGCGGTCCTGCAGGACCCCGGGCAGATGGATGTGGCCCAGGGCCCAGTAGTCCAGGTCGGATGCGGCCAACTCGGCCAGGGTCCTGGGGGCGTAAGATTCGTGATCCCCATGCGAGCCGACTGTGCAGTGGAACAGGCCGATCTGCCAAGGCTCGTCGCCGCGGCGCAGGAATCCCGAACCAAGATCCGGGGGCGGGTTCCTGGTGGGGTAGCTGATCCCGTGGATGCGGGCCAGGGCCTGGCCGTCCCGGCGATACACGGCGGAGGACACCGATCCACCGGGGAAGATGGTGACCTCTTCGGGAAACCGCAGGGTCCCCAGGCGACCATCCAGCGGGTCATGGTTCCCGTGCACCACGTAGGAGTGGATGCCCCGGGCAGCCAGGCGCTGCAGGCCCTCCTGGAAGACCAGTTGGGCCTGCAGGCGGCGCTCTGCACCGTCGTAGACATCCCCTGCCACCAGGAGGAAGTCGACCTGCTCGGTCTCGGCCAGATCCAGCAGGTTCTGCCAGGCCTGGCGGGCAGCCCGACGGCAGCGTTCGGCCAGCCACGGCTCCAGTTTCTGGAAACCCTGGAAGGGGCTGTCCAGGTGCAGATCGGCGCAATGCAGGTACTTCAGGTTCATCGGGCGGTCGACCTCGCGGCGGGATGACCCGATCACCTTACACCACCTCGGTGACTCCGAGCGTCAGGTCCAGGAAACGCAAGGAGGAACCTCCCGGTCCTCCCCGGCGGGCGGCCCGGAAAGGCAGCAGGCGACCTCCGCGGAGCGCCCCGACAGGACCCGAGAAACCGTCTTCCGAAGCGCCCCCCATGAGCCACGACCTTCTCCGCCTGGACGAGATCCGCGCGGCCGCGGCGGGGCTTCCGCCCCAGGTGCGCCGAACGCCCCTGCTCCCCCTGGTAGAGGAGCTTGCAGGTGGAGGCAGCCTGTATGCCAAGTGCGAAAACCTTCAGCGGACGGGCAGCTACAAGCTGCGCGCCGCCTTCACGGTCCTGGCCCGCCTGTCGCCCGCGGAGCGGGCCCGAGGCGCCGCACTGTCCTCCTCGGGCAACTTTGCCGCCGCCTTCGCCTGGGCAGGTGGGGTCCTGGGCATCCCCACCACGGTGGTGATGATGAAGAAGACCCAGGCCTACAAGGTCGAGCGCACCCGGGAAATGGGGGCCCGGGTGGTCCTGTGTGAAGATCGCTTCGAGGCCCGCTTCGAGACCCTGAAGAGACTCTCCGCGGAGGAGGGGCTGGTGGCCATCGACCACCTGGAGGACCGCTCGGTGCTGTGCGGCCATGGCACGGTGGGGCTGGAAATCCTGCAGGACCTGCCGGACGTCGAGGTGGTCCTGGTTCCGGTCAGCACCGGGGGTCTTCTGGCCGGCGTGGCGGCGGCCATCAAGGCCCTCCGACCGCAGATCGAGGTCGTCGGAGTGCAGCCGGAAGGCAATGACTCCACCTGGCGCTCCCTTCAGGCCGGACGCCCCGTGTCGATCCCCGAGGTCCACACCGTCTGCGATGCCCTGACCTCCACCCGCCCGGGGAACCTGCCCTTCGCCCACATCCAGGCCCTGGTGTCGGGAATCGAGCTGGTCGGAGAGGCTGAGATCGTCCAGGCGGTCCGCTGGCTGGCTGATTCTGCAAAACTGATGGTCGAGCCCGGAGGGGCGGTCGGGGTGGCGCATCTTCGCCCCTGGACCGCCGCTCCGAGGCTGGCCGGCCGAAAGGTCTGCGTACTCCTCAGCGGCGGCAACCAGGCCCCCGAACGGCTGGCGGACTTCCTGACCTGCCCCCCGGGGACCCTCCCGGCCTGAAAAAGAGAGGGGCCCTGCGGCCGGCTGTTGCCGGAGCAGGGCCCCTCGCCGGACCGTCATGGCTCAGTTGCGTGTGAAGCGGTTGAGGCTTCCCTGGTCGACGAAGTTCATGATCACCCAGTTCCAGATGACCCCGCCGGTGCCGACCGAAGCCCGGTCCCAGCGCGGAAAGTGCGGCGGGAGCTGGAAGCGCAGGTTCTTGTCGTGGGTGAAGTTCTGGGTGTAGTAACCGCGGCCCAGGACGTCCCCCTCCACGTCCAGGAAGCCGCTGACGATGGCCCCGTTCAGCGTGAAGGTCCGGTCCGGGTTCCTCTCCATGAGCCGGTCATGGTTGGTATTCCCTGCCATGTTGTCCCAGTCGAACTGAACCGAGTGGTCCAGGCTCATCAGCACCGCGTCCAGACGCAGTTCGTCGTAGCCATTGCGGTTTCCTGAAGGATTCTTGTCGTTGAGCAGGACGAAGTTCTCGCTGATCAGTCCCAGCCCGGGGGGCTTGGAGGCCGAGCCGTATTTGATGTCGCTGGTGACGTAGGTGTTGCCTTCGCGCTCGATCCGGGCCGGTGGGCTGGGCCAGACCAGGCGGCTGGAGGATCCCGAAGGTCCGTAGACCTCGCGCTCGGTGTAGGGAGGGGTCAGGTGCGGGTTCTCGGTGAAGTAGGCCCGGGCCGCATCCGAGTAGATGGTCCCGTTGTTCTGGGGATAGCTCTTGGTCCCGGTGTTGGGCTGGGCCCGTCCCGTGTTGTCGGAGGCCACGATGGTCAGGTTTCCGGTGAAAGGCTTGGGCTCATTGCCGTTGTAGGTGGACTGGACCTCGACGTTTCCGCCCCGCACCGAGATGATCCCGTTGGCGACGTCGCTGGCCGGGCCGCTGTACAGATTCTGGCTGACTCCGGGTCGAGCCGGGTTCACCTTGTCCACCCGGACGTTGGCGCCGTCCAGGGTGACCACGATCTTGGCGAAGGAGGGACGCGCATCGCCTGCCCTGGGCATGACGTCGGGAACGGTTCCTCCGGCGGGATTGCGCGCGGCAAAGGCAGATGCCGGGTCTCCGTTGATGTCGATGGCGACCGACCTCTTGCCAGGAAGGCTGGTGGTGGCCTGGGCGCGGGCATACTCGATGAAGTTGTCGTGCTGGGGAAGGCCCAGCGCCGGGGCCTGGGTCTTGAGGCCCCCCGTAAAGATGTCGTTCAGGCTGTAATCCAGGTCGAAGCGGTTGGTGATGCTGTCGGCCGAACCGGCGATGGTCACGTCCCCGGTAAACCGCCAGGGGGGAGGATTCCGCATGCCGCCATTCCCCTGCCAGAGCTGCACCGTTCCGGCAGTTCCGGGAACCCTGCCCCCTCCGTCGACGCGCATCCGGCCATCCTCGAGATAGCCCTCGGGGAGCCACACGATGTTCCGGGTATTGACGTTGGCAGGGTCGGCCCCGTTGGCATCCCAGGCCCGGGCGTTCTGGATGAAGTGCATGAAGTCCAGCGCGGTCTGCTCACGGACCCGGGCCTCCACCACGCGCGTGGCCAGGAGCTCGTTCTCTGGGCTGAAGACGCGTGCGATGGAGGTCAGGAGGTAGTGACTGGGCTGGCCTGAGACCAGGTACTCCGAGACCATGACCTCGACCTGCGCCCGCGTCAAATCGTCGATCCAGACATCATAGGGCTGCGTCACGTTGTCCGGGGACATGAAGCGCAGCAGGCGGCACTCGTTGGCAGAGCGGTCCGAGGGGATCAGGGCCGCCTCTTCCGACTTCCTCGTGTCCGGAATCCTGACCTGGGCCAAAGCCGCCCCCCCCAGGGTCTGCCGGCGCTCGCCGGGGGTCGTCGAGGTCAGGCGGTAGCCGACCGCGTAACCCTCGACGCGTTCCGAGACCGCCCAGTGCATGGCTCCATTGGTGTTCACGCTCATGCCCATGTAGTTGAGCGCGGCCTCGACGCCCCAGTTGGCGGCATGGAGGGCCGCCTCGGCGTTGGAGGAGGACAGCCCGGTTCGGCCATGACGGATCGCCAGGCCGACCACCGTCGCACTCATGGTGATCAGGAGGCCGATCGTGAACAAGGCGAAGACCAGAGCGACGCCTCGACGGTTGCGGCGGCAGGTTCCCACTCTCATCTTCGGATTGTCCTCCTAGACTCCAGACTGGATCCGGACCTGCGAACGAAGAGTCGTCTCGCTCTTCTTGGGGTTGCTCATCCGGTTGTTGTCGCCCCTGCGGAAGGTGATGGCCCGGACCGTGACGTTGAAGAGATTGCGGTCGTAGGTCAGGTGCGAGTGCGCCCGACACTCGGTCAGGGTGACCTCCTTGCCCGGCGCGCCCGTCAATGGATCGTAGTAGACCGGGTGTTGAACCCGGAACTCCAGGATGTCGTCGGGCCCGTTGAGCCGACCCACCACCAGGTCCTCGTCATAGGACACGCGGACCACCGGGAAGTAGGCTGGCCGCACCAGCCAGTGACCCGTGTCGAAGGAGTGGCCGGGACTGGTGGTGCCGACATCCTTGATCCGGCGGTAGACCCGGTTCCAGGGAGTGCGGGCGTCGGCGGGACTGGGGGGAACCATCCACTGGACGTAGGCGTACTTGTTCAGGTCGGCCGGGTCGAAGCTCCCGCCGGCAGTGGCAGTGGCGGGCCGGGTGAAGATCACCAGGTTGTCGGCGAAATGCCCGTCTTCCGGAGTCACTCCGAGCATGAAGATCGGGTCCTGGAAGAGAGAACCCCGGTCCACCGTGCCGTACACGTCCGGGTACAAAATCCCCGAAGGAACCTGACTGGTTCCCAGGGAGGTCAGGGGCAGCGTGGTGGCCGTGCGCATCTCGTCCACCAGGCGGTTCAGGACGTCCCGAGCCACCACCTGGGCCTCTCGGACGTTGCGATCAAACTCCTGGGCTCGCAGGCCGATCATGATCCAGTAGGCGGCCATGGCGGAAACGGCCGTGAACAAGGCCGCGGCCACCAGCAGTTCGATCAGCGTGAAGCCGGGGTTCCGTCGGGTCATGTTCATCGGTTGCCGGTCCTGGCGGTGTGAATCGTCACGTGACGCTGCACCATCTGATGGTTGACGGGCTCCATCCAGTAGACGGTCACCCGGATGTCCGCATAGGTGAAGGGTGTGTCGCCCACCACCAAGATGCCCCGCTCCTCGCCATCCTCCGAGACCAACGAGTAGGGCTCGGGGATCTCGGTGCGCGGGAAGTTGCGGAAACGCGCGTTGTCCGGACGCCATCCGCCGTCCCGAGCGAAATCCTCCAGATACAGGCCGCCCGGGCTCAACGCGGAGGGTCGGTTGAAGGGCAAGGTCCGAAGCTCTTCGGCCACTGCGCCGGCCAGCTCGGCGGCCTGGACCGAGCGATGGGTCTTGCGGTTGAGCTTGAAGGCCGCCGGATAGACCGCCGCGAACGCGATCAACGTCGTGCTGAGCAGCATCAGGGTGATGAGAACCTCCAGCAGGGAAAGACCCCTGCTGGAACCTCGCCGGGTCATGCGCACCTTTTCACTCCGCGTGCCTCTCTTCCCCCCTTGCATTCTGTTATTATAGTACACGATACAAGGACATGAATTCCACCTTCTCCGGGAGACTTCGATGAACATTCCGAAAAACGGGCCGGCCATCCGGCTGGCTTCCAGGGTGGCAGTTCTGGCCGTCGCCTTTCTGCTGGCCTTCTGCATCGCCGCCCAGGCCGCCGTCGTCGAGGGTGGCCAGGTCGAACGAGAGGTGGACACCCCCGCCGGGATCCAGACCCAGAAGCACCTTGGAGAGGACCCGTCCGCGCCGGAACTCGTGCCCACCTCGACCAGGTCGACCGCCCCTGTCACCCCCCGGCCGACTCCCTCCTCCCTCCAGCAGGAGCCCGAGACTCCGACAGAAACGGGCGTCCAGGTCTCTTCGCCGGAAGCCCCGGCCGAGGAGGGAGGAATCCTGGGCTTCGTCGTGGTCGGACTGATCGTGGTCGCCCTGGGGACCTTCATCGTCCTCCTGGTTGCCCGCTCCCGAGGTCGGAACTGATGGCGCGCCGGGAACGCGGGGTCACCCTGCTGGAAATCATGGTCGTGATCGCCATCATGGCCATCCTCCTGGCCATGGGCACCGCCCAGTATCGCAGGATGCAGGCCAACAACACCTTCAACAACGAGGTGGAGCGCCTGGGCACCGAACTCCGCAACGCGGGTACCCTGGCCCAGGCCGCCGGCATGCTCCAGTCCGGGGTGAACCCCGGCAATGCCCGGCCCGAAGACCTGTCCAAGAACCGAAGCGGGCTCTTCCTCTGGCAGACCTGGCGCAATGGAAGCGTCGTGGCCCAAGGCGAACTGGGTAGCCAGGGCACGGTCCGAGTCGACTACAACACCAACTTCACCTACTCCAGGCCCCTCAACCCCGGCGTCCATCTGACCCTCACGCCCCTGGACCCCGACACCCACAGGCCTCTGGGGAACCCCGCCGTGCAGGTGGTCTTCACGCCCTCGGGCACGCCCCTCAGCTCGGGTCGAATCGTGTGTTCCTTCCTGGGGCGGCCGATGACCATCAAACTCAGCTCGCTGGGAGCCATCGAAGGTCCCGTCCAGTAACCGTCAAACGGCAAGCACCTCAATGGTGGCCCCGCTTTGAAGACGCCATCCCTCCTGCCGACACGGACCGGCGTTCACCAAGGGCGTGATGCAGGCGTCCTGTTCCGGATTCCTGGCCGTCCCAAGAGGACTCGGCGGTCCCCTCTGAGAAGTCGAAGCCTGATCTGGCCGGCTCGGAGGGAGACCGTGAAATCGAAGAAGGGGGGCGCCCTGACCGCCCTGAGCCTGCGTCGGATGCAGGAGATCCACCGACGTCTGAAGAGCGGTGCCCGCTACTCGTGCACGCAACTGGCCTCAGACATGGAGGTCTCCGAGCGAACCATCATGCGGGACATCGCGTTCCTTCGCGACCGGTTCCAGGCCCCGATCCCGCCCCCTCCCCTCCCCCTGGGTTACTTCTACGAGGACCTCGACTGGGAGTTCCCCAGCGACATTCAACTCGACGAAGGGGAGTTCTTCGCATTCATGGTGGCCCAGAAGGTGATCCAGGGGATGGGAGCCGACTCTCCGTTCGCCCGCACCCTGCAGGCCTGCCTGAAGAAGCTCTCCCGGCACCTGGCGGGTCGGCTGCCGGTGCGGACCGAGGACCTGTTCCACCGCGGTTACGACTTTGACATGGGCCCATTGCGCCAGGTCGACCCGGAGGTGCTGCAGGAGGTCGATCGGGCCCTGGCCCGCAAAGCCCCCGTGGACCTGGTCTATCACTCGCTGCACCGGGGTCTGGAGCGCAACCGGCGCGTGGTGGAGCCCTACGTCCTGCGCAACTTCCGGGGCGACTGGTACCTGGTCGGTTTCTGCCGGAAGGCAAACGCCTTGCGCACCTTTGCCCTGAGCCGCATCGAGAGCTGCCAGGTTCTCTCCAACCAGACCTTCCGCCCGCGAAGCGACTTCGACCCCGAGAAGCACTTCGAGAACTCGCTGGGGATCTTTGCCTCGGGTGATCCCGGACCTTGCCGCATCTGGTTCTCCGAGCAGGCCTCCCGCTGGATCCTGGAACGCAGATGGCACGACAGCCAACGCTGCGAACGCCTGGAGGACGGCTCGATCGAGCTGATTCTGGATGTCGGCCCCACCCTGGAGGTCATCCGCTGGGTCCTGGCACACGGCGCCGATGCGCGACCGCTGTCGCCCCCGTCGCTGGTGGAAGAAGTCCGGCGTCACGTGCGGGCCATGTCCGCCCGGCTGGACGAGGGCTGACCCGCCGCAGGCCTTTCAGGAACCGAGCAGGGTCGGCAGGTTCATGACCAGGACGAAGACGGCGATTCCCAGCATGAACCAGGCGAAGAAGCGCTGCAGGACGTCGCTGCGCAGACGATCCGCCAACCTTCCGCCGACCAGGACACCCACCGCGGCCAGCCCCGAAAAGGACGCCGCCATCTGCCAGGGAAGCGAGAAGTGGCCGACATAGCCGGTGGCGCTGGTCAGGGAGGTCAGGGCAATCACCATCAGGGAGGTTCCCGCGGCATCCTGCATCGACATGCCCGGCCCCAGCAGGACCAGGGTGGGCACGATCATGAAGCCTCCGCCCACACCGACCAGGCCGGTCAGGATCCCGACTCCAAAACCACGGGACAGAAGCCAGAAGAGGGGCACGGTCCTGTTGGATGCAGGGTTGCGCCCGCCCGCTCGACGCAGCATCCAGAAGGCGGCCACACCCACCACCGCGCCGAACAGGGTCAACTGGAGGATCTCGCTGATCTGGCGACCCAGGAAGGCCCCGCCAAGACTGCCCAGAACGGCGCTGGAAGCGAAGGTCAAGCCGGTGCGCAGGCGCACATGCCCCACTCTCCAGGCCCGGAAGGCCCCCACCAGGCTGACCAGACAGACCACCATCAGGCTGGTGGCGATGGAAGCTCGGGGCTCCATGCCAACCAGGTAGACCAGGATCGGGACCGTCAGGATCGACCCCCCGCTGCCCAGGGTCCCCATGGAGAGTCCCACCAGAAAGGCCAGGGCCAGGGTCACCAGGTTCAAGTCGCCTCCACCCTCAAAGGACCACTACTTCCGACGCCGCATCGCGTCGGGGAAGTCGTCGTTGTTGAAGGTGACCTCGTCACGCGGGGAGCGGGCCGTCAACGTGACCCATTCCTTGGCCACTTCGTCGCCAACCTCGGCCTCGACCTTGTGGCTTCCCAAGGGCACGTCGTACTCTTCGCTGGACCCTTTCCAGATCCGGCCCTGGTTGTAGCCCCCGATCACCACGTAGATTTCGAAGTCGCTGTCGTTGCAGACCCGGACGGTGCCGGACTCCTGGTCCGCCTGAACAGGCGTCCAGGTCATCAGGCACAAGGTCAGCGTGGCCAGGATGGCCAGGGAGAGTCTTCGGAGCAGCATGGGCACTCGTTCCTTCTTGGACTGCAGACAAAGGGATCTTCTCATCTCTCGGGGGCCGGGTCCACCCCCTGCCCGAAGATCGCGACCCATCTCGGGACCGGCCGGCAGCTTTTTTCATGTTCCCTTCAGGGTCCAGGTTCAAGCTGATTCCACGGCGGGGGCCTTCGCGGGGGGGGACGGGAACCCAGGGAAGGAAGGAAGATGGAAGCCCTCTTCACGCATGGGATGCCCAGGGGAGTCGTGGAGCTGATCACCTCACCACCCGGCACCAGCCTGCGCGATCTGGCGGGCCGTGCTCAGGCTGCCCTGACGGAGATTTCCGACGACTCGGCACGCTCGCGGGCGGGTCAGTGCCTGCTGGTCTTCCTGCAAGGCCGGACCGAGGCCCACCAGCGCCAGACCGTCACGCGCGCCCTCCAGGTCATGGCTCGCTTCCCCCACTATCCACGCCCCCGCGCAGAGGTTGCCCGCCGGGCGTTGGAGTGTCTGGCTTCCTCCTGAGGCGATGAAGGGTCCTGGGCGGAAGCCAGGTCATCTCCCCTGCCCTCCCGAGCCCTGGACTTCTGCCAGGGCTGCGCGCAGGGCCTTGAGGTGGGCCCCTCGATAGAAATCCCAAGCCTCCCGGGGGACCTCGTCGCAGAGCTTCTCGAAGGGCAGATCCACCAGGCGATCCAGCTCAGGGCTCTTAGGATCCGCGTCCCCGTGGGCTCGAGCCGCCTCGCGGACCCGACGGAAGTAGTCCAGGTTCTTCTGAATCAAGCAGGGATCCCCGTCCAGGCGATCGTGGCAGGCCAGAACCCGGAGGGGAGCCAGCCTTCGCAAGGCCTCCAGCGTCGCCACCATGTCCTTCAGATGGCCCGGCCCCTGCACAAAGGGCATGGGGTGCTCGACGGCATCCCCAGCCAGGAGGTGGCGGATTTCGGGGAACCAGACCACAACCTGGCCAGGCACGTGCCCGGGGGCAGGAAGCAGATGCGCGACCAGATCCCCCCCGTCGATCTCCAAGGTTCCCTCGAAAGCCAGAGAAGGCGGAACCAGGCTGGCCCCCGCAAAACGCTGCGGCTCGCCGGCCTGCATGGCCTCCAGCTCCAAGGCGTCTTCAGCCTGACGCAGGCGCCGGGCACACTCCCGGGTTCCCAGGACGGGGGCTGGGAAGGCCGCCTCCGGCCCGGCGAAGACCTGGTTGCCCCAGGCATGATCCCAGTCGGCATGGGTGTTGACCACCAACAAGGGAGGAGCCCCCCCCCCGTGACGCAAGGCCGCAGCCTGCAACGCCTGCCGGGCCAGTTCAACAGCCCCGGCGCGCGAGTACAGGGTGTCCACCAGGATCGTCCAACGCCGCGTCAGGACCGCGAAGACGGTCACCACGTCAGCGCTGCGGAAGGCCAGGATTCGGGGGTCCCAACCCTTGTTGGGGAGCAGGAGCGGAAGTTCCCGCACGCCCGTCCTCCTCAGGAACAGGCCGTCAGGCCCAGCTTCTGGCGCACTTCGGCCATGGTCTCGCGGGCCAGTTGCCGCACCTGGCGCGCCGACTCGTGCAGGATCTCGCAAATCTGCGAAGGCCTGGCGGCGAGTTCTTCCCGGCGCTGCCGGATGGGGGCCAGGGTGTCCACCATGTCCTGCCCCAGGGTCTCCTTGAGCTCCTTGTAGCGAAGATTGCCGGCCTCGTACTGTTCCTGGAAGTGGGCTACCGTCTCGGCCGGCGAGAAGACCTTCAACAGGGTGAACAGGTTCTTCACGCCCGGGCTCATCTCGTCGGTCTTGGCACCGACATCGGTCACGGCGCGCTTGACGTGCCGCAGGATCACCTCGTCGGAATCCGACAACATGATGGCCGAGCCCTCCAGGGACTTCGACATCTTCCGCGTGGGGTCGTTGAGGGCCATGATCCTGGGAGCCGTGGTCATCCGCGGCTGGGGTTCGGGGAACGTCTCGCCGAACTGGCTGTTGAAGCGCCGGGCGAAGACCCGGGTGACCTCCAGGTGCTGCAACTGGTCTTCACCCACGGGGACCGTGTCCGCCTTGTAGAGCAGGATGTCGGCAGCCATGAGGATGGGGTAGGTGAAGAGACCCGCGTTGATGAAGTCGACCCGCTCGCTCTTCTCCTTGAACTGGGTCATCCGGTTGAGCTCGCCGATGGAGGCGCAGCAACTCAGGACCCAGGTCAGCTCGGTGTGTTCGGGGACCTGCGACTGCACGAAGAGCCGGGACTTCTCGGGATCGATGCCACAGGCCAGCAGATCCAGGGCCGCTTCCTGGACCCGCCGCGGCATCTCGGCAGTCTCATAGGGCATCGTCAGGGCATGATAGTCGACGATGGAATACAGGCACTCGCCCTCCCCCTGCATCCGGACCCAGTTCTGGATGGCCCCGGCATAGTTGCCGATGTGGATGGCCCCGGTGGGCTGGATTCCGGAGAAGATTCTCATGGTCTTGGACTCCTGGTTCGAGATTGGAAGGCGAGGAGTTGGCCCTCGGCGCCGATCTCCCTGCCTGAGCCACTCCCGAGTTCGGATTCAGGGAACCTGGGCGGTGGCGTAGAAGCCGGACCGCCAGCGAACTCCGCCGGGTTCCAGGCTCAAGGCTCCATAGGCGTCGCGCCACAGACCCGCATGGTCGGCCTCGGGCCGGAACTCGGCTCCCAACAGGAGCAGGACTCCCTTCAGCACCGAGTAGAGAGCGTCGGTCTTGGCGTGGGTGAAGAAGAGCAGCCTCCCGGTCTGGCCCGACCGGAAGTGCCGGGCAGAATCCAGCTCCACCAGGGGGCGCACCTCTCCGTCGAGCGCTTTGATGGCGTGCCGGGCCAGTCGCAGGCTGGGAGCCACCGCCAGCACCAGGGTGTCTCCATGCACGGCATAGGCCAACGAGCGATCCGCACTCTGGCGGAACCCCGCGTCCGCCGCCTGGGGCCCCACCGCCTCTTCCAGACGGTCCAACAGGGCCTGGCGCGAGGGGCCCGGTTTGAGATCCACCAGCAAGGTGATCGGAACCATGCCCAAAGAAGGAAGCCCACTTCCCGACGAGGGCGGATTGCCTTCCCGGCCAGCCCGCCGGTCCATCCTGGCCAGCATGACGGCTGAGACGACGTCCACCATCTCGACGTTCACGGCGACCTCCCCGGCGCAGGCCTCCAGGAGGTCCTTCTCGAGGTTCAGGCCCACCCGGGTCTCGACCTCGTGCAGCAACCTGGCCTTGAGCAGGCCGGTTTCCGGCCAGGTCCTGCCCGCGGCCTCGAGGCCCTCCCACAGGGCGTCGACCCGCAGGATGTCCAGGGACGAGACGCTCCAGGGAACCCGCGAGACCAGGTCCAGGCGCTGGTCTGTCGGACCTTCCAAGGGGAGCCGCAGAGGATGCCCTGCGGGAAGGTCCACGGCCAGGAAGCCCTCGAGCAGGACGCGATCCCGGGTCGCATAGGTGGCCAGGATGGCCCCCTTCACCGAGCGCAGGAGTGTCAAAGCCGCGGGGTCCTGGACAGGCAGATCCTTCCAATGCTCCACCACGCCGGCCACATCCAGGAACAGGAAGCTCTCCGGGCGCTCAGGCACCCGGCCGAGCATCCTGGCCAGGCTTTCGGGGACCCGGGCATTGCCCTTCAGGGCCGAGCGCATGCTGGCGAGCGTCTGGGGGTTGTCGGTGAGGATCAGCCATCCCGAACTGCTCTCCAGGTGCAGGGGTGCCGACCCGCCGTTCGGCCCGAATCCCTGGTCCAGCAGCCGCCGGGCCGAGCGCAAGGCCCGGGACGCATCGGTGACCCGAAGGGCGAGGGTCAGGTTCAACGGCAGGTCCTGGGGTGGAGCGCCCAACTCGACTCCCTCGGCATCAAAACCAGGTGCAGTGGAGTGCGCCGCGAGGTCGCCCTTCTTGG
>Ga0334898_1001715_pt1 | contig 23068 bp, 18 predicted proteins | sample GraSluR3_MG_10_FD_207228 | JGI IMG/M metagenome (GOLD analysis project Ga0334898, IMG submission 207228) | Sludge microbial communities from methane-producing bioreactor in Wageningen University, Netherlands - Granular Sludge_3_08-R3 | ecosystem: Engineered > Bioreactor > Anaerobic >... | reverse complement strand
ACACATGCTGATAGTACTTGGGTAAAGTTTTTGGAGCGTAAAATAAATGATACATCTTTTTATTTTATGAATGGAGGTATTTGTGGTAGCGATCCCGTTTTTGAGTTATATAAGCTACAACACATTTTTTTGCAATTTAAACCCGATATAGTAGTTGTTTGCATTAATTATTCAGATATCCAAGATGTCCTATTTCGTGGTGGTTACGAAAGATTTACACCAGATGGGGTAAAGTTTAAGCGAGGACCTTGGTGGGAGCCTATTTATGCAATGAGCCATTTCTCAAGACTTTTTTTTCGATTGAAATTCAACCAATCATTAATTGCTTATAAGGCTTATGACAAAGAGAAAGAAAAATCTCTTAGCATTATTAAAACTACAATAGATTCTATAAAGCAGTTATCAGATAATAATTCTATTAAGTCGGTATTTGTTTTTCATCCAATGAAAGAATCTGTAAAAGAAGACAAGAATCCTTTTAAAGAGGTAATTGAAGAATTGAATGATGAGGATATTCCTACTATCAATTTATTTGAATATTACAGTAAACCTGAAATTGTAAATAATATCAACGATTATTACTGGGTAAAAGACGGACACCACAACGCTAAAGGCTACAAACTTATGGCTGAGGGAATATATGAGGGATTTTTTGAACATTACATATTGATTTATGAAAAACTAAATAATTAGATTATGTCTCTTTTTTTAAAATATAAAAAAATTATTGTTTTTTCTTGTGTAATCTTATTGATTATAATAGCTCATTTCATATTAACTTCAATTATTACATATTACCAGCCACTAACTGTAGATTTTAAAAATATATCAGAAGAGGATTTCAAAAATATTGTTTTCAGTGGAATTTCACCTTTTAATCGGGATTTGACAGATAATATTGTAACTAGTAAAACAAAATTTAGCACAAAAGAGAATATTCTACTTAAAGAAGTTAAGATTACTAGTTCACAACCTCTAATTATTGATAGTATTATTGTTGAGTTTTCGCATGGTGATAAAAGAACACAAAATAGAATTTGTGTATTCGAAAATGTAGATATTGAAAATGGAATATTACTTACAAATCATTTTAAACCGCCAAAAAAGATATTTATATTTTACTTAACACTCATACAATCAAGTAAATATTTCATGGCTTTTATTTTGTTGTTTTTAATGATAATAGTGATATGTCTCGCTTACTATTTAAACAAAAAAGTATTAGTAACAACTAAAACAAAAAGTCAATTATTAAGTTCAAAACTATCTAAGAAAAGAGTTGTTAAATACTTGAATTACAAAACAATAGGTATTGTATTGCTTATGGGATTAATTATTCAAATTGTGCTTTTTTCTTTAAATTCGTTTCCCTCAACCTGTATTTTATCCGGTACAATTTTATGGGGTTTACTTTGGTGTGTAACTATATTCATTATTGTTAAATTTAAGAAATCTAATCAATCAAATTGGCTGTTAGCAATAAATTCATTATTTATTTCAATAATTATAATAGAAATATTTTTGTGTAGTTTTAATATTACAACTACTAGGTATGAAGCAATGTATGGTAAATATTCATCACAATATCGATCTAGTAATGCAAATCATTTTATTAAACGGGAACCGTTTTCCATAGAAAGTTCAATACGCGAAGAGTTCCTCTTTTACAGAGAACTAAATAATTATGGCTATTCTGATAAGGACTGGTATCGCGAAGATATGAAAGATAAATACAAAATAGTGGCAATAGGAGATTCATCAACCGAGGGAGATGGTACAGTTGCTGATAGTACCTATTTGAAATTTTTGGAATACGAACTTAATGATACTATGTTTTATTTCTTGAATGGAGGTATATGTGGAAGTGATCCAATATTCGATTATATTAGGCTTAAAAATGTATTAATAAACCTAAAACCACAGCTTGTAATTTCTTGTATAAATTTTACAGATATTTATGATGTAATTATCAGAGGAGGTTTTTCTCGCTTTCAAGATGATGGATCTATTGTTTATAATAAAGCACCATGGTGGGAATTTCTATATGCATCTAACTATACTTTAAGATTATTCTTTAAGTTGCTGGTTTACGAAGGAACACTTCTTACAAAAAATCAATTAGAAATTGCTAAAGAAGATGCCTTTATGTCACTTATACAGGCTGTCGATTCTGTAAATAGTTTATGTAAACAAAATGGAGCAGATAATGTGTTTGTAATTCATCCATTTAAATATGATATTAATAATTTGGAATTTGATAAAGATTATCTCATTAATTATATGATTAGAAATGAAATAAAACACATTGATTTGTTTGAGTACTATTCGAAAAGAGAAATCATAGATAATATTGATTATTATTACTGGATAATTGATGCCCACCACAACGCTAAAGGTTACAAGCTTATGGCTGAGGGTATATATGAGGGATTAGTGGAATATGGATTTTTTCAGGATACAATTGTTACTGATAGTATTATTCTTCAATGATGGTTAAGAAATAAGTCTCATATTGCTTAACAATACCGTCCCACTCATAAAGTTCATGATATTTTGTTAGCTTTTGTTCATCAATCAAATAGCCCTGCTCAAATTTTTTGTGATAAAACTTACCTATTAATCCCGCAAGCATTTCATGGTCTTTTTTATGAATGAAATCCCCGTTTTCGCCAATTTTAATAAGAGTTTCGTTATTGCTTACACGTGTTGTGATAACATATTGCCCACAAGCTAATGCTTCAAGAGTTGCCATGCTCATACCTTCTGAGAGCGATGGTAAAACAGTTAAACTTCCTGATTGATATTCATTTAGCATTTCTTCTCTGCTTATCCAGCCTTTAAATTCCACAAAATCTTTAAGAGAGTGATTGTAAACGAATTGTTCCATTTTCTTTCTTAAAGGACCATCACCTAAAATATGTGCTTTAAATTTGTAGTTGTTGCTTCTTAGAATCTGTAATGCTTTTAGAAAAGTAAACGGATCTTTTTGTTTTACCAGACGACCAGGAAATAGTATTTTAAATTCTTTGCTCCTTTTTGAATAATCGCTTCTAAAAACAGAACTGTCCCAGCCGTTGTTGATAATTTTATTTCGGTCTTTTATCCTAAAACCGGTAAATCTGTCGATATTGGTTTTCATTTCGTTGCTCTGAACAAAATTCATTTCAGAGTTTGTAACAATTGTACGTATCCAATGATATGTAAATATATGATACCATATCATTTGTTCTGGAGCAAACCAAGGAATGTCGTGCCCATGCGAAATTATTACATAAGGAATTCTGAACTTTAGTTTAATTGAGTATGCAACTTCTCCTCCGGGTAATGCAAAATTCGCAAAAACAAGATCGTATTTTTCAGTTTTTAAATGTTCTTTAAGAAATTTTTTAGCATGATAAATCCATGAAGTCATTTCAAATGGATTTGAACGATACACGAACTTGCGTTTGCTTTTTAACCTAATAATTTTTACATTATTTAGTGTTTCTGTTTCTGCTAAAGCCTCGTACCAAGTTGTTAAAACAGTAATATCATGTCCCAGCAAAGCAAGTCCTTCCGAAATGCTTTTACTAATCTGTCCTGCTCCTCCACCCAGCGGGGGATATTCGTAATTTAAAACTAATAACTTCATAAGAATATATCGAGGTAAAAATAACAATAATATCAAAGCATTTAAATAAATTCAGTTATTGCTTAAAACAATGAGTTTACAAATTTGTCTATATTACTATAATACATATCAAAATTTAGAATGTGTATTGGATTAATTAAAAACTTTGTGTTAGTTTGTATGTATGAATGATATAGACCTCAGGATAGAAAGAAAGCGTTTAATAATTTCGGCAGTAATTCCGGTTATATTCTTAATTATTTGCTGGCTTATTAAGCTTACCGAATTAAGCCTCGATATTAATCTTAGCAATTATAGCATTTACCCCAGGCATTGGAAATCGTTGTGGGGAATATTTTTGATGCCTTTATTGCATGGCGATTTGGGACATTTAGCTGCAAATTCAATTACATTTTTTGTGCTCGGAACAGGAATCTTTTATTTTTATCGTGAAATTGCTCTTAAAATATGGGGGTATTCTTGGGTCTTTACAGGAATTCTAACTTGGATAATAGGACGAGAGTCTTATCATATCGGTGCCAGCGGACTGATTTATGCTTTTGCAGGATTTTTATTTCTGAGCGGGATATTACGTAATAATCTAAGATTAATGGCTATATCGCTTTTAATTGTGTTCCTGTATGGCGGAATGGTATGGGGAGTTTTCCCGACCGACACTAATGTTTCATGGGAAGGACACTTATCGGGTTTGATTGTAGGATTTGTTTTAGCTTACATATATAGGGCAAAAGGTCCACAGCGTGAGCAATATAGCTGGGAGCTTGAATCTGACGAGGACGACCCCCAATCAAGTTCATACGGAAGCAGACAGTACGAAATTAAGTATTTTTACAAAGAAAATGGAAGTGAGAAAGAGCCAGAAGATGACAATTCAGATAATGACTGAGAATGAATATTCAGAACCCATGGAACGACTATAGCAGCTACATAAGGAAAATATTTGGCTCTCGTGTGCAGAAAATTGCTGTTGATGCAGGTTTTTCGTGTCCAAACAGAGATGGCAGTATCGCTACCGGTGGTTGTATTTACTGCTCGAACCAAAGTTTTAGCCCGTATTATTGCAATAATGATAATTCTAATATTAAAGAGCAGTTGCAACAAGGGATAAACTTTTTTAGCCCCAAGTATAAAACACAAAAATATTTGGCTTATTTCCAAACTTATACAAATACTTATGCCGACATCGAAACATGTTTGCGTAAGTATTCCGAAGCACTTAACGTAAATGGTGTTATAGGTTTAATTATTGCAACCCGCCCTGATGCTGTCGATAAAGTCCTTTTAAAAGAAATTAAGAAACTTACAGGCACTAAATATCTTGCAATTGAATATGGTATCGAAAGTACATTAAACAAAACTCTAGATTACATAAACCGCGGGCATAATTTCGGAAAAGCTATTGAAGCCGTCAATCTTAATAAGGAACTTGATATAACTACAGGAGCACATTTTATTTTAGGACTGCCGCGTGAAAGTGTAGATGATATGTTGGAGCATGCAAAAATGATTAATACCCTGCCCATAGATATTATTAAATTGCACCAGATGCAAATTATTAAAGGCACACGAGCTGACGAAATGTATGCTGTAAACCCCAACGAATTTGGCATTTTTGATTTAAACTTGTATGTAACATTCGTAAGTGAATTTTTGAGAAGACTAAAAAAATCCTTTATCATAGAAAGATTTACAAGCGAAACCCCGCGTGAAACATTAGTTGCTCCCGATTGGGGAGGTATAAAAAACTTTGAAGTAGTTCATAAAATCAGAAATTATATGAATGAAAATAATTTCAAACAAGGGGATTTGTGTAAATGATAGATATTCACACACATAGAACAGAAACTGAAAACTCTCTTTTAAGTTTATTTCATGATAGAGGTATTCCTGAGTCGGGATTTTTTTCTATTGGTGTTCATCCATGGAAAATTCCTGAATACAATCAAAATGATTCCGCATTAATAGAAAAGATTAAACACTCAAGATGTTTGGCAATAGGTGAATGTGGGTTGGATAAGCTAAGAGGAGAGGAGTTTGAAAAGCAAATTTCTGTATTTGTGAAACACATTAGATGGTCGGAACATTATAAAAAGCCTTTAATAATTCATTGTGTAAAAGCATTTAATGAAATAATTAAATTGAAAAAGGATACAAACCCTGAGCAGGCATGGATAATTCATGGTTTTAACTCAAAAAGTAGTGTGTTAAAAGAATTACTTAATCAAGGTTTTTACATTTCGATTGGAACAGATTTGATGAATAATGTTGAAAAACTCAATTCATATATGAGTATTGTTCCCGATAATCGTTTGTTTTTTGAAACCGATGAGTCTGAGTTAAGTATATCTGAAATTTACAAGATAACTGCAAAAATTAAACAACTTGATTTATTAAGTTTGCAGAATATAATTAAAGATAATTTTAAAAACTGTTTTCATATAGACCATAATGGATTGGCTTGATAGAACAAAATTATTGTTGGGCGAAGAAAAACTTGTAAAACTTGCTTCGTCTCATGTGCTTGTTGCAGGTTTGGGCGGAGTAGGGGCTTATGCTGCCGAACAATTGTGCAGAGCAGGCGTAGGGACTATAAGCATTGTTGATAACGATATTATTAATCTGACAAATATTAATCGTCAACTTATTGCTTTAAACTCAAATCTTAATCGGCCAAAAGTTGAAGTATTAGCAGAGAGGCTTAAAGATATAAATCTGCAAGTAAAAGTATATCAACATAATATCTTTTTAAAGGATGAGAATATGTTGCAAATTCTTGATAACAAATACGATTATGTAATAGATGCGATTGATACTCTTTCCCCTAAAATTTATTTAATAAAATTGTGTGTAGAAAAAGGAATACCTATTGTTAGTAGTATGGGCTCAGGTGGTAAAACAAATCCCGAGTCTGTTAAAATTTCGGATATATCTAAATCTTATAATTGTTCATTAGCTAGGATTTTGCGAAAAAGATTGCATCGCTTGGGTATATATAAAGGAATTGATGTGGTATTTAGTTCCGAAAAAGCAGATAAAAGTAGCGTTGTACTTGAAGAGTCTGAAAATAAAAAATCTAATGTAGGAACAATCTCCTATATGCCGGCAATTTTTGGATGTTTTGCAGCTTCGGTAGTAATTAGGAATTTATGTGAAATTTAAAGAGTAAAATTGTGAAAAATATCATTATGAAAAATACATTTACCATTATTTTTATTTTGATTTCTGCTATTCTTAATGCCCAAGGAGTAATTTCTTATGCATTAGAGCAAGAGCTAAACAAACAAAGTGAAACCCAAGACTATATAGGCGTAAATATTGTTTTGAAAGAACAAACTGATATTGAAGCCTTAACCCGTAGTTTGGATAAACAAAAAGCGAATAGGCATCTTAGAATTAAATCTGTAATAAAAGAATTGAATAATACAGCAAAATTTTCGCAAAAGGGATTATTGCAATATCTTAAATCATATAGTGATTTATATTCGGGACAGATTAAAGAGCTTAAGAGCTTTTGGATAGTGAATGTTATACACATTAAAGCTCGCCCGGCTGTAGTTTATAATCTTGCACTACGAGATGATATTTTAATATTAGATTTAGATGCTCCTCTATATCAGAGAATGGAGCCTGTAAAAATTGAAACATCAGTTCCTAAACAAGGAGGAAATACCGAACCGGGCTTATTGGCAATAAATGCAAAACCCTTATGGGATTTGGGATATTCAGGACGCAATACAATACTTTTAAGCATGGATACCGGAGTTTGGCCCGACCATCCTGCTATAAGCGATAATTTCTTAGGCAATTATTTTCCTCTTAGTTATGTTTGGTATGGAGTCCGAAACTCTGTGCCTCAAGACCATGCTATTTCGAGTCATGGCACACACACTACAGGAACAGTTTTAGGATTAGACCCTGCAACAAACGATACAATAGGTGTTGCTGTAAACGCAAAATGGATTGCCAGCGATCCGGTTGCTTCAAACGAAAGTGATTTACTTACACCTGCTGATTTTATGGCTGTTTTTGAATGGGTATTAGACCCTGATGGTAACCCCGAAACCTCTTATGATGTTCCTGATGTGATAAATAACTCTTGGGGATACGATTATAATATGGCTTTAGCATTCGGAGCTTGCGAAATGACAGAAACACAAATATTGGAGGTTATTGAAGTTGCCGGAATTTGCTCCCCTTTTTCGGCAGGTAACGAAGGTCCTGCCTCAGGTACAGTAGGATTTCCTGCAATGCTCGCTTTTTCTGAACTTAATGTTTTTTCTATTGGAGCAGTAAACGGAAATAATTCATCATTACCCATTACTGATTTTAGTAGTCGGGGTCCTACAGCTTGCATAGACGAAGAAGGTAGTTTGCAGATTAAACCCGAAGTAGTTGCTCCCGGTTATTCAGTACGTTCTGCATCAGGACACAATGAATATGCTAATTTAAGTGGAACATCAATGTCGTGTCCACATGTGTCAGGGGCTTTGTTATTATTGCGTGAAGCATACCCTGAAGTAAGTGCCTACCAACTTAAAAATGCACTTTATCAAACAGCAATTGATTTGGGAGAACCCGGTGAGGATAATGTTTATGGTAGAGGTATGATTGATGTTTATGCTGCTTATCAGTTTTTAGAAACGATCTACGAGCCTGTACCGCCTGTTACTAATCAATATGATTTAGCAACAAAAATTATAATAAATAATGACTCATTATTATGCCCAGGGCAAGAAAATCAAGATGCTGTTTTAAGATTATACAATTTGGGAACAGAAGACTTTAGCGATATGCACATTGTTTTTATTCTAAATTCTGATACAATAATGAATGATGTACCAAATAGTATTATTGCAGCCGGCGATAGTTTAGATATTAACATTAATGATTTGTATTTAAGCCCCGGAAACAATCAAATTCAAGCAAAAGCTTTACTTAATGAAGCATTAACAGAATATGATGTCTTTAATAATTATGCAATTGAATATGTCTATGTTATACAAAATATGGATATCCCGTATTTACAAGATTTTGACACAGTATATTTTGTGTCTGATAATAGTATGTGGTATATAAAAAATCCTGACAATGACAAGACTTGGAAAACTGTAGAATGGGATTCAGAAAGCAATAACAGAGCTTTGTATTTCAATTTTTATAATTATCAACCACGTGCAGGGCAAATTGATGATGCCTTGATGCCACAATTTACTTTGCCCGATACAGGGCAGATTTCTTTAGAGTTTAATTATGCTTACAAAAAACGTATGGAGTATCTTTTTAAAGATACTTTACAAGTAATAGTAAGTACAGATTGTGGTGCTAGCTTCGATTCTATTATTTATGAAAATAGTGGCGAAAATTTGTCAACTGTGCAGGGGAATGCAGGTAATACCCAATTTGTACCCGAAAGTGAGAACGATTGGGATACGGTAAAACTTGATTTAAACTACTGGAGAGGTCAAGATATTATAATCGCTTTTAGAGCTATTAATGATAATGGCAGCAGATTGTATATTGATAATACTGCTATTACAATTGGAGCAGAATATAATTTAATTAATACATCATCTATTAAACCCTACATGCTGGCATATCCTAATCCTGCAATGGATAATATTGTTGTGGAGTGTAGTCAAGCTTCTTTAAAAGGAGATAAGATTAATGTTTTTAATCTTAACGGAGAATTAATTCTTTCTAAATCTGTACAACAAAATAGATTTACCCATAAATTAAATCTTGACGAAGTATCGCCCGGAATGTATATAATACAGTATATTAACTACTCTTATGTTGTTAATACAAAGATAATTATTAAGTAAGGTTTTTTATATTTAATTAAAAAATTGATATTTTCTTACTCTTAAGTTTATTTGTTTTAAAAAAATTAGTATTTTTACGACAATAGTTTAAAACTGTGTATTATGAAATATTTACGAATTTTATTAGTAACAAGCTTTATTGCTGCTGTTTATTTTTTAACATCTTGTGGATCAACTGATACTATTCCACCAAAATTGTATTTATATGGAGCCTCTGATACCACTATTTTATTAGGCTTACAATATGTCGATAGAGGTATTTATGTTGAAGATAATGCAAGCAACGAGGACGAAATTGAAATAGAAAATGATATAGAAGATGTAATCAATTTCTATAACGATGGAAAAACAAGAAGAACTGGAGATTATTATATAACCTATACGGCAACCGACCAAGAGGGAAATAGCGATACTATTGGTAGAATGGTTCGTGTTAAAAATGTATCTACACCATTTGCCGGTTCTTACGAATGTAGGAGACAGCAAAGTTTCTTTTGGAACGATACCTCATACCGTTCTACAGTAAGTGCAGATACTCGTACTGCCGGAAGACTCAGAATCTCCAGAGTATATAATCATTATGATCCATCAAATAATAGAAATATTTTCTTTACGGTTTATGCCGAATTATGGCACCCCGAATTGTCACAACAGTTTTCTTCAATTTATGGGTATCTTGGTACAGTATCCGATCCGGAAAGTCCTTTCTACGCCGATATGGATTATGACGGAGCTATCGATTCAATAAAGAACTTTACATATCTAAAAATTCAAGGTGCACCTTATCTTGATTCAATCGGAAATGCTGAGTTTAATATTGCAGGTTCTAACCAAAATGGTATTCCTCTTTCTAGGATTGAATATATAAATGGCGAAGTCTCTAAGATTATTTTGAAATATGTTATTACAAAATATGACGGTTCTAATCCAGATCAAGTAATCGAAGAATATATTCCTTATTAAGGATATTCTTTTTGGTGGTTTCGGCTCTGCTTGACGGTAAAGATGACTACAACTACTGGTTACAGTACCGACATGTATCCATCGAAATTATGATTATTGTACTTTCACCTTGTGAATGTTTATTAATACATTATTGTTATAAACAATAAACTCCATCAAAAACTTTAACTACCGGTCCAGTTAAATATATATTGGTATATGATTGATTGTGATTCTCACATTCTACTTGCAATTTGCCACCAAGAGTGTTTATTAATATTTTTGTAGTGTCTAGTAAATTTTTATATATCACAACTAAGCCAACAGCTACAGCACCTGTACCACAAGATAATGTTTCTGTTTCTACTCCTCTTTCAAAAGTTCTTGCAAAGACTTCATTATTATTAATTGAATAAAAATTTACATTTGTTCCATCAGGCAAAAATCTTGTATCATATCTATATTTTTTGCCTTCAATATCTACATCAACTGTCGAAATGTCAGGCACTCGTTTGACAAAATGAGGTGAACCGGTATCAATAAATGTTCCGTCCTCGTAGTTTTTGACAGTTGCAACATCTCTCATTTTAAGCTTTATCAATCCATTTTCTAAAATTTCAGCTTCGTGAATTCCATCAATAGCTTCGAAAGTAGTTGTAGTACTTATCATTCCCATTTTTCCTGCAAAATCGACAATACATCTGCCGCCATTACCACACATACTACCTTCGTTACCATCAGAATTATAATATACCATAGAAAAGTCAAAATCATCAGATTGTTCAATAATCATTAAACCATCGGCACCAATACCGAGATGCCTATCGCACATTTCTTTTATTCTTTGGGTGGTTAGATTAATTCTATTAGAAACACCATCTATTATGATAAAATCATTACCGGCACCATGATACTTATTAAATTTTAATTTCATCTGTTTTTAATTTTATTTTAACGGTCAGATGTGATTACGTAAGCAAAATAGTTACTCGCCATCCCGTAAGCCTGCAAGTTGGCAGATAATAATTATTTTGATTAGGCAATTTCATAAAAAAATGTTAATAATGAAGCAAAGGTATAAACTTTGAAAGCAATTGTACGTTTATAAAAAAATAAATATAACAAACTAATTAACGACAAATTTACAGTAAATTAACTAAAAACTAATGTTATGAAACTAAGGAATTTTATTTACAGTTTATTTACAGGTTTCTTGGGTGGTGCTTTGTTATTAGGGGTTTATATTATTTATATTAATAGAAATAAAGACGAAGTAGCTAGAACCGAACATTTTTTAGTAGATCAGTATAAGTCGAATTTAAGTGGTATTCCTGTAAATAATTTTAGTGGAAGATTAATGGGAGATAGTTCTATTGACTTTAGGAGTGTAGCAGGTGCATCTGTTCAGGGTGTAGTGCATGTTAAAACTGAGTTCAATGTTCCAAATTATACTTTATACGATTTCATATTTGGGACGAACCCTAAATATAGCTCTCCCGTAACAAGTTCAGGTTCAGGAGTAATTATTTCTTCAGACGGTTATATCGTTACCAATAATCATGTTGTTGAAAATGCCGAAAGAATAGAGATTATTCTAAACGACAAAAGATCATTTGATGCTAAGCTTATTGGTAGAGATGCTTCAGTTGATATAGCATTACTTAAAATTGATACAGACGGTTTACCATATATTCCGTATGGCAGTTCCGATGAGCTTGAAATTGGCGATTGGGTTCTTGCAATTGGTAATCCATTTAATTTAACAAGTACAGTAACTGCCGGTATTGTAAGTGCTAAAGCTCGTAATATAAATCTTATGTCGCAAAATATGGGAATAGAGTCATTTATTCAAACAGATGCAGCTGTAAATCCCGGAAATAGCGGAGGTGCTTTGGTTAATATGAATGGAGAGTTGGTTGGAATTAATACTGCGATTGCTTCAAAAACAGGCTCTTTTATAGGTTATAGTTTTGCTATCCCGGTAGGAATAGTGCGAAAGGTTGTTGCCGATTTAATCGAATTTGGCGAAGTGCAAAGAGCATACATAGGTGTAAATATTGTTGATATTGATTCGGATATGGCAAAGTCTTTAGATATGGATAAGCCACGTGGTGTATTTGTTGCCAGAATATGGGAAAACGGTCCGGCAGAAGAATGCGGAATGAAAGCCGGAGATATTATTCTTGCAATTAATGATACCGAAATAAATAGTAATGCAGGATTACTTGAGCAAGTAAGCAAATACAGACCAGGTGATATTGTAAGTTTTATTATTCTTAGAAATGGAAAAGAGAAAAAATTAAAATTAGAATTAAAAAATAAATACGGTAAAACTGAAATGATCTCGAAAGAATCTATTGAAGTTTTAGGTGCAAAATTTGAGCCTATTACTGCTCAAGAAAAACAAAATTTAAGAATTAATTTTGGAGTAAAAGTTAGCGATTTAATGCCTGGTAAGCTTATGAGCAAAGGTGTGCAAGAAGATTATATTATTACACATATAAACAATATGCAGATTAAAACTGTTAAAGATATAGAGAAGGCATTAGAAGATGCCGATGGAGCTGTTTTTATCGAAGGGCTTTATCCAAATGGGATGGTAGCTTATTATGCTTTTGCATTGTAAAATTAGTTGTTTATATAATATCAACTTGTTTTTAAAATATTTTTGAAAAAAACACAACCTTTTATTAAAACTTACGTATTGAGTAACCTATATCAAAATATTTCAAGATAAAGTTTTTATGAGACAATTAAAGATTACAAAATCTATTACTAATCGTGAGAGTGCCTCACTAGATAAGTATCTGCAAGAAATTGGGAAGGAAGAACTAATCTCGGTAGAGCAAGAAGTAGAATTGGCACAACGTATTAAAAAAGGAGACAGAATAGCTCTTGAAAAACTAACAAGAGCAAACCTTAGATTTGTCGTTTCTGTTGCAAAACAGTATCAAAATCAAGGACTTAGTCTTCCCGATTTGATTAACGAAGGTAATTTAGGATTAATAAAAGCTGCAGAAAAATTTGATGAAACTCGTGGATTTAAATTTATCTCATACGCTGTATGGTGGATACGTCAATCTATTTTGCAAGCATTGGCAGAACAATCTAGGATTGTAAGATTGCCATTGAATCAGGTTGGATCGCTAAATAAAATTAATAAAGCATTTAGTAAATTTGAACAAGAAAACGAACGCAAACCTACTAGCGACGAATTGGCAAAAGCTCTTGATTTGGCTCCCGAAAAAGTTTCGGATACTATGAGAGTCTCTGGCAGACATGTATCTGTTGATGCTCCATTTGTAACCGGTGAAGAAAATTCATTGTTAGATGTGCTCGAAAATACCGATTCACCACATACCGACTCAATACTTATTAATGAATCTTTAAGTAGAGAAATTCATCGTACTCTCGCTACACTTACCGAAAGAGAACGAGATATTATAAGATACTTTTTTGGTATTGGTTGTCAAGAAAAAACTCTTGAAGAAATTGGAGAAGAATTTGGACTTACCCGCGAAAGAGTTCGTCAAATAAAAGAAAAAGCTATTAGAAGACTCAGACATACCTCAAAAAGTAAATTGTTGAAAACATATTTAGGGTAAAATACTTGTTATTGATAAAATATGTTGTTGGGTTAAATTTTAACAGCATATGTTTTGTTAATAAATAATATGAAATATGTTAATCTTATTTTTTAAAATTTTTGTAATTTGCAATCTGTAAATGAGAAATTTGCCTAAATATCTGCTTACTATTATCGCTATTATAGCCGTTAAATTACTTTCGGCGCAGGCTGATGTAATACAAAGTTCAAATATTGAAACTTACTACGAAGAAACACTATGGGGACCTAAAAAACAGCATTACGCTCATTATTTTGTAAGATATGGTATGGCTGTACCTATTAACAAAAAAATCGATGAAAAACCGGCACTAGGTGGTACTTGGGCAGCAGGTGTGTCTTATAAATTACAGCTCTTACCTATATGGGATTTGGGTATTGATATTGCTTACGAAAATGAATGGCATAGGCTTGTTAAAACAAATCAGCTTAGAAGCATGGGTACAGACCTTATTATCGAAGATATATCTATATCTTTCCAAAATAATGTTATAGGTGGAATATTTACAAGATTTTATTTTAATAATAGCAAAGATAACGAATTTGGTGCTTATGTTGATATTGGTGCTTACTATAGTATTGTTGCCGGATATGGACTTGTAGAAAAGAAAAACGATAACGACGAAAGAGTATTTATAAGAACAAAACATCCTTCATACTTAAATAATAAAAATTACGGACTTTATATGCGTCTCGGCTACAACCAATTTGCTCTTTTTGCAAGATATAATATGGTTGATATATTTAACGATGGATCGTTCGATATCACTCCACTAAGCATTGGATTACAAATGAACCTTGTTATGTTTTAATATCTACCTATTTCTCTCAAAACATGATTAGTACACAGCTTTTAGTTTTAAACAAAACTATTAGCAACTAAAGCAGAAGCAACAATGCCGGCAGTTTCGGTGCGTAAGCGTGTGTTGCCCAAACCTACTGGAATAAAACCGTTTTCGGTGGCAAGTTTTACTTCTTCTTTCGAGAAATCTCCCTCTGGACCAATCATTACTAATATTTCAGAATCTGTACACAAAGTTTTATTTAAATGAATAGCAGGTATTTCTTCACAATAGGCGATATACTTTTTACCGGAAATATTATTATTTACAAATTGCTCAAAACTAATCATCTCGTTAAGCTTTGGTAAATATGTTTGCTGCGATTGCTTCATAGCAGATTCAATAACACGCCTAAACCTGTCGGGTTTTATTACTTTACGTTCGCTGTGTGTGCATAAAATTGGTGTAACTTCAGTAATCCCTATTTCAGTTGATTTTTCTAAAAACCATTCCATACGAACATTATTTTTTGTAGGTGCTATCGCAATGTGTAATGTGTAGGGTCTCTTACCAAAATCTTTTTCATGTTTAAGTACTTTTAATACTGTGCTTCTCGGATTAATGTCAATAATTTCACATTCGTAATAATTGCCCTTACCATCGGTACAAACTAAATTATTACCATTTTGCATACGCAATACTCGTGTACAGTGATGAGATTCCGAATAGCTTAATGTTATATTACCGTTTAACTCTTTACTTTCTGAATAAAACCATTGCATTTACTGGAAATTTTTTATAAAAGTATAACAATTAAATTACAAATAACAATTAAACCACAAATTACAAATAACAATTAAATTACAAATCACAAATCATAAATTACAGATTTATATTTATCTTATCTTTGCATTATGACACGAATTGGACTACTTAGCGACACACACGGTTTTTTAGACAAAGCATATTTTGATTTCTTTAAAGATGTTGACGAAATATGGCATGCCGGAGATTTTGGAGACCTTACTGTTGCTGATAGTATAGAAAATTTTAAACCACTAAGAGCTGTTTACGGGAATGTTGACGGTTACGATATTAGAATACGATATCCTGAACATCAAAAATTCAGAATTGAAGGTATTAGCGTTTGGATTACTCACATTGGAGGGTATCCGGGGAAATACGCTCCGCAGGTAAAACCCGAAATATACCATAATCCGCCAAAAATATTTATTAGCGGACATTCTCACATACTTAAAGTAATAAATGATAAAAATTTAGGATTACTGCATATTAACCCGGGTGCTGCGGGAAATCGTGGAATACATAAAGTGAAAACCATTATAAAATTTGAAATTGATGGAATTAATGTCCAAAATATGCAAGTATTTGAGAAAGATCGCAATCACAAATTATAGAAACCTGTAAGAGCAATATCTCATTAAAACCGGAATACTCTGAAACTCTCGTGGGTAATTGATAAAACCAAAATACCTGAACAGATACTCATTACTGCTTACGATAACGAAGGTAATATTCAGGCTTTTGAACACAAAACCTTAAAAATTGCCGGCTTCTAGTTCCATCCGGAATCTGCTATTACCGAGTATGGTTTAAGAATGGTCGAGAACTGGTTGGGGGAAATCTAAATTAAAATAATTTTAAATCTTATTGCAAAAAGAACTCCCACCGAAGCGGGAGTATAGGACATTTTATCCTTCGGCATCCCGATAGCTATCGGGAGCCTTATTGTGATAAGATGTAATTATACAAAATTACATATATATTTGGTTAAATGCAAATTTATTTATTATTTTTAGATGTTTTTTAATTATATATAATAAATATGACAAAAATATTAGGACTTGATCTAGGTACTAACAGCATTGGTTGGGCTGTGGTAGAGAAAGATAATGAAAAATTTAAGTTAGTTGATAAGGGAGTTAGGATTTTTCAGGAGGGAGTTAAAATTGAAAAGGGAATTGAAAGCTCAAAGGCTGCTGAAAGAACAAATTACAGAGCGGCAAGGCGACTCAAATATAGGAGAAGGTTAAGAAAAATCGCAACTTTACAAACACTTTGTGAATATGGATATTGCCCTGAACTATCTCGTAATGAATTGAATGATTGGCGTTATAAAAAACTATACCCACTAAACAAGGATTTTATTAATTGGTGGCGGACTGATGACAAATCACAAAAAAATCCATATTATTTCAGGTTCATTGCTGCAACTAAAAAATTAGATAATAATGATGAAAATGATCGTTTTATCATTGGAAGGGCTTTTTATCATATTGCTCAAAGACGTGGTTTTTTAAGTAACAGATTAGAAGGCACACAGGAAAGTGATGGTGCAGTTAAAAAGAATATTCAGCAAATATCTGCAGAAAAGGGCGAACAAACACTTGGGCAATATTTTTATGATAAATATTTAAACGGCGAAAAGATACGAGACCAATATACACATAGAGAAGACCATTATCTTGAGGAATTTGATAAAATTTGTGAAATCCAGAATTTACCTATAGAATTAGTACAAAAGCTTAAGAATGCAATATTTTATCAAAGACCGCTTAAATCACAAAAAGGACTTATAGGAAAGTGCGTTTTTGAATCTAAAAAGCAAAGATGCTCTGTTTCGCATCCTTTGTTTGAAGAATATAGGATGTTATGTCTTGTTAACAATATGAAAATTAAAACACCTTATGATGAAAAAATGCGTTTTCTTAACAGGAGTGAAAGAATAAAAGTTATTGAACGATTCTTTTTGAAGCGAGAACATTTTAGTTTCGAAGATTTAGCAAAAACACTTGCTCCAAAAAACCAATATAAATATTACAAGAGTCATGGTATAAATGATGAGGATTATTTATTTAATTATAAAATGAATACCACAATTAGTGGCAATCCGGTTTCTGCAAGATTTAGAGATTTTTTTTGCAACGAGTTTTTAAATGATGATTATTCCTTTCAAATTAATGAAAATGGTGAGCTAAATAAAATAGTGCAAGATGCTTGGCATGCATTGTTAACATTTGATTCAGAGGAGAAGTTAGGAAAATTTGCAGAAATAAAACTTGGATTTAGTGCTGAAATAGCAAAAGAATACTGTAAGATTAATTTAAAAAAGGACTATGCTTCACTAAGTATTAATGCAATAAAAAAAATATTGCCATATCTACGCGAAGGTATGATTTATTCTCATGCTGTTATATTAGCCAATATGATTAATTCTGTTCCAAAAGAGATTTGGCAATATCCTGAAAATCAAAAAGAGATTAGTGATGAAATTGTAAGAATTATCCAAACCCAAAATGAAGATAAATCAATAATTGAAATTGTAAATGGTTTAATAAAAACTTGTAGAGATAGTGGGGAAGTATGGAGTGAAGAGGCAGAGGATTATTATAAAGAAAATTTAAAAGAATCAATTATAAATTATTTTGGTAAAAATAGATTTGAATCAAAACCTGAAATTGAAAGGAATAAAATACTGAATGATGCAAACAGGCTATTTAAAAAGCAAATGCAAAAGGGTAATGATAGAGGCGAATTTATTAAAGTAAAAACTATAGACGAAAGGGTTAAAACTTTTTTAACAGAAAGATATAAACTAGATGAAAAGCAGCTCGGGAGAATTTATCATCCCTCTGCAATTGAAGTATATAATGAAGCAAAAAGAGCTGAAGATGGTCGCAGATATCTTGGAAGCCCGATGATTTCATCTGTAAGGAATCCTATGGCAATGCGAGCATTACATCAGTTGCGAAAAGTAGTAAATGAATTATTACGAGAAGATATTATTGATGAGAATACAAAAATAAATATAGAGATGTCTAGGGGACTTTTAAATGCCAATGAACGAAAAGCTTTGCAAAACTGGCAAAGAGATAGAGAGACTCTTAGAAAACAATATGCAGACAAGATAACAGAACATTATAAGAAACATGGTTATTCTACAGAACCAAGTAATGATGACGTATTGAAGTATCAGTTATGGGAAGAGCAAAACCACAAATGTATTTATACAGGCAATGAAATTGGGTTGAGTGAATTTTTAGGTGCTAACCCAAAGTATGATATTGAACATACAATACCAAGAAGTTTGTCATACGATAATTCGCAAGTAAATAAAACATTATGTGATAATAGATACAATAGACAAACAAAAAGAAATAAAATTCCTTTTGAATTGGGAAACTATAATGAAATAAAACAAAGGGCTGAAAACTTTTGGGCTGATAAAATTGAAGATATTGAGAAACAAATACAATTTGCAGTAAAACAATCAAAAGGTGCACCAGATAAGGATGCTAAAGACAGAGCAATAGTAAAACGACACAAACTACGTTTTGAACGTGATTATTACAGAGATAAACTAACCAGATTTTTGATGGAAGATGTCCCACAGGGTTTTAAAAATAGCCAAATTGTTGATATCGGGATTATTACTAAATATTCCAGGTTGTATTTACAAACTATTTTTAATAAAGTTTATACTGTAAAAGGTAATACTGTTTCAGATTTTCGTAAAATGTGGGATATCCAAAAAGCCTATGAGAAAAAGGAAAGAGTAAACCATATCCATCATTGTGTTGATGCCATTGTAATAGCTTGTATGACAAAAGAAAACTATGAAGAATTGGCAAAATATTATCACGAATGTGAAGATGCTTTTATTAATGAAAATTCTGTAAGACCTTATGTGCAGAAACCATGGAAGAGTTTTACGGAAGATATTTTAAAGATTGAAGAAGATATTTTGGTTTCGCATCATACTCCTGATGTTTTGCCAAAACAATCGAAAAAAGTTTTAAGAAAAAGAGGTAAAATCGTTAGAGATAGTGCCGGCAAACCTATATATCAACAAGGAGATACAGTAAGGGGTAGCTTACATCAACAAACATTTTATGGTGCAATTGAAAGAGAATTGCCTAACAAAAAGGGGGAAATTGAAAAACAGATTAAATATGTTGTTAGAAAACCATTAGATGGTCTCGAAGATTCTAATATTAAGCATATAGTAGATGATAAAGTTCGCGAAATAATTGAAAATGCAAGAATTAAAGAGAAAGAATTAAAAAAAGAGATAGAGTATATTGAGAAGAAACTTAAAAATGCAGAGGAAGAAGATGAACCTGCTTTAAAGGATGAAATAAATAGAATAAAAGGCTTGATAAAAAACTTGTACTCATTACCGAATAAAAATGGTGAGCCTGTGCCTATTAAAAAGGTAAGGATATATACGCCTTCTGTGACTAATCCCATACATTTAAAAAAGCAAAGGGATAAATCTCAAAAAACGTCCAAACTTTACAAAGAACATTATCATGTAGCTAATGACGGTAATTATCTTATGGCAATTTATGAAGCAACTGATGATAAAGGTAAGGTAAAAAGAGATTTTGAAATAAGAACAAATTTGGAAGCCGGTGAATTTTTTAAGCTGTCTGTGCAAAAAAATCTAAAGGCACAGGGTATTAAAGGATATGAAGGTTTAGTGCCTTTAACTAAGATAAATAGTAAGCTCGAATTACCATTGAAAGCTATTCTTAAAATTGGTACTATGGTACTATTATATGAAAACAATCCTGATGAGATATGGGAATTAGAAGATGCAGATATTAAAAAACGTTTATATAAGGTTATTGGGCTAAGCAATCAGCGAATTGTTAGACCATCTGGCAAAATAGATGAATATGCAACAATTGTGCTACGGAATAACCAAGAAGCTAGGCAGGCTTCTGATTTGAAGACCTTGGATGGAGTTTTCACATCGGATGAAGAATATAAACCACAACGAAAATTGAATCATAATCAATTTAATGCTTTGATTGAAGGAATAGATTTTAATTTAACTACATTAGGAAAACTCACAAAATTATAAGAAGATACACAACCTTAACATATGTGTTTTTTTGAACAAATAATATGATAATAGAAAAAGGCTATATATATCACATTTACAATCAAGGAAATAACAGGCGTAGAATTTTCTTAATACGTGAGAATTATTTGTTTTTTCTTAAAAAGATTGAGACATACATATTGCCTTATGCTGATATTTTAGCTTATTGCCTAATGCCAAATCATTTTCATTTGATGGTGTATGTTAGGGAGTTGGAGGTGGTACCGGGGCGCAGTCAGGGTTTCACTCCAAGTGAAGCCCTGACTGAAACGGGGCGTAGTAAGGGTTTTACTCCAAGTGAAGCCCTGACTGAAACGGGGCGTAGTAAGGGTTTTACTCCAAGTGAAGCCCTGACTGAAACGGGGCGTAGTAAGGGTTTTACTTTAAGTGAAGCCCTGACTGGAACTGGCACTAGGAGCTTCAACCACTCCATCGGAATAATGCTGAGGTCGTACACTCGTGCAATAAACAAACAGCATAATTTTAGCGGTGCATTGTTCAGAAAAAACACGAAAGCGGAGTGCTTAAATTGTAATAATGAAATTTTTCCTGCATTTTTTAGCTCAGATGGTGCTACTTTAGGTAGTAATCAGGTTCCCGAAAAGCAATACCCTCAGGTTTGTTTTAATTATATCCACCAGAATCCGGTAAAAGCTGGATTGGTTAATAATGCTGTTGAATGGGAATTTTCGTCTGCTATGGATTATGCAGGATTAAGAAACGGAAGATTAGTTAATAAAAACCTTGCGGCTAAGTCAGGGCTTCACTTGGAGTGAAACCCTGACTGTCCAACGAAACGTAAGTCAGGGCTTCACTTAGAGTGAACGTAAGTCAGGGCTTCACTTAGAGTGAAACCCTGACTGTGTGAAATAGAAAAATGATATGCTAAAAAGAACATTATATTTTACAAACCCTTACCGCTTAAGTTTAAAGTATAATCAGCTTATTGCTTTAAACAAAACAACGGAAGAGGAGCAAAGCGTACCTGTAGAGGATATAGGTTTTGTAGTTCTCGAGAGTATGCAAATTAGTATTTCTTTACCATTGATCGAGGCATTGGTAAACAACAATGTTGCGGTAGTTTTTTGCGATAGTAAACACATGCCCCAGTCTTTACTTCTAAATCTTGACGGACATACTACCCAAAGCGAGGTTTTCCGTAATCAGATAAATGCTTCTGTGCCTTTAAAGAAAAATTTATGGAAACAAACAATTGAAGCAAAAATCAGAAATCAGGCAAAATTGCTAAAGTTGTTTGATAAGAAATCTTTTGATGTGCTTGGTTTTGCCAAAGAAGTGAAGTCCGGCGACCCGGGAAACAGAGAGGGAGCGGCTGCAAGAATTTACTGGACAAGATTGTTTGGTGAAGGCTTTATCCGCGATCGCTATGGCGATTATCCCAATGGGCTATTAAACTATGGTTATATAGTTCTTCGTGCTGCTGTCGCGCGTTCATTGGTTGGGTCAGGTTTATTGCCTACGCTTGGTATTCATCATCGCAATAAATACAATGCATATTGTTTGGCAGACGATATTATGGAGCCTTATCGGCAGTATGTTGACCGTATGGTGTATAAACTTTTCAGGGCAGAGCCGGAGTATGCAATACTTGAAAAAGAACATAAGGCTGAATTATTACGCATATTAACCGAAGATGTTTTTATTGACAATTTGCGGCGTCCTTTAATGATAGCTTTGTCAATTACCACAGCTTCGCTGGCTAAATGCTTTGCAGGAGAAAGCAGAAGTATTAAATATCCTGAATTGGAGTAATATGGAACAGATAAGATTAAATGCATATCATATAATGTGGTTATTTGTTTTTTTCGATTTACCGGTTTCTACTAAAAAGGAACGAAAACAAGCTACTCGGTTTAGAACCGATTTGCTTAAAGATGGATTTAGCATGATGCAATTTTCGGTTTATGTACGTCATTGTGCCAGTAAAGAAAGTGCTGAGGTTCATGCAAAACGGATAAGGAGTTTTGTGCCTGAGCATGGCTTGGTTAGTATTTTGCGAGTTACCGATAAACAATACGGTAATATAGAAAATTTTTGGGGAGCTAAGGCTAAACCCTTAAAAGAAGGACCCAAACAATTAGAATTGTTTTAAAAATATAAGATATTTGACATATTGAACAGGAATCATTATTTTTGCATAATAAACCACTTCTTAGAGGTGAATATCTGAATTTTAGCAGCGAAATATAAGCTGTAAAGCCTGTGAAATAAGGCAGTTCAGAGCCCTATGTTGTGGTTTGATGTAATTTTGAAGTGATAAACAACTTACGTAAATAGCTCCTACATTACCACCAGTTGTGGTTTGATGTAATTTTGAAGTGATAAACAACTGTG
>Ga0334898_1001708_pt1 | contig 23097 bp, 12 predicted proteins | sample GraSluR3_MG_10_FD_207228 | JGI IMG/M metagenome (GOLD analysis project Ga0334898, IMG submission 207228) | Sludge microbial communities from methane-producing bioreactor in Wageningen University, Netherlands - Granular Sludge_3_08-R3 | ecosystem: Engineered > Bioreactor > Anaerobic >... | reverse complement strand
GGCAGGGTCGTTCTCGCCGGCATCAACTACACCGGTCTGCAGCGATGTGTACAGCTCGGAAGAGGGCATGGGAGTCGGCAGCATTCCGAGACGTTTGAACATCTCGACATACACAGGACTCTCCATACTGCGGATTTTTAATCCTTTAAGGTCATCTATGCCCCTTATCTCTTTTTTTGCGGTAAAAATGCTGCGGAAACCGGGAATAATCTGTCCCAGAAGTACAACATTGTCATCCAGACACTCTTCCCGGAGAATGTCTCCCACCTCGCCGAAAACGACTCTGTCAAAATGGTCGACGCTGTCGAAAAGGAACGGAAGATCAAAGATCTTGAAAGAGTCGGACCATCCGAGAACATATGTGGTCGCTCCCATGGCAAAATCGACGGTACCTGCCTGGGCCATCTCGAGCAGCTCCCGTTCGTTGGAACTCAGGGAACCGGAATGGTGTACCGTAAGCTCAATTCTGCCGCCGGATTCTTCCTTCAGATACTCTGCCAGCTTGAAGGGCATCTCGCCCATGAAACCGCCCTCCGGGGGCTGGCTGGTCGCCATGGTCATCTTGATAACATCGGTGCCCTTTCCCGCATCCGAAGCGCCGTCTCCCTGTCCTCCTGCAAAGGCGAAACCCGCCGTCAGACAGACCAGAAGAAGCATCACTGTAATCCGTTTCATACAAACCTCCAAAAAATAATTAACAGCCCCCGCAACGCGCAGGCTTTTCTTACATCCTTAACCTGAGCCCTCTTTAGACAAAAGAGGACTGTTCCGTGCGCTGGATAATATCCTCCTGCAGAATCCGGTCGATGGAGACAAAATAGACGCTGAATCCGGCGACCCGTACCACAAGATCTCCATACTCCTCCGGAGACTTCTGCGCTGCCCGCAGGACATCCGCGCTTACAACGTTGAACTGAACATGCTGCCCCTTCATGGTAAAATAGCTTTCGATAAGCGTTATGAGATGCTGAATACCATCGGCTGTCTCCAGCAGGGAAGGGTTAAGCTTAATATTCAGAAGGGTCCCGTTGGGTACCTTGAAGTGATCGATCTTTGCAACGGAACAGGCTATCGCCGTGGGGCCCAGCCTGTCCCGGCCCTGGGCGGGAGAACAGCCGCCGTCGGCCAGGAGCATTTCCATTTTCCTGCCGTCGGGGGTGGCACCCAGGGAGTTAACAAAGAGGGCATGGGCGGAGATGCTCTGAAGTCCCACAAAAAAGCAGCCGCCCCGGACATTCTTACGTCTCCGGAAGCGCGTATCCAGAAACAGGGATATATCCCGGGCAAAGGAATCCACTTCGTCATTATCATTTCCGTATTTCGGATAGTCCTTCAGGAAACGCTGACGAAGGACCTCGTTTCCTTCAAAATTATCCCGGAGAATCTGAATCAGGCCGTCGTATGAGACCCTATGCTCTTTAAAGACCGCTTCTTTCATTACCATGAGTGCGTCGGCAACGTTCGCGAGGGCCACTACGTTGGGCGAGGAAAAGTTATACCGTGCCCCGCCTCTGCGAACATCCGTACCGGATTCCAGGCAGTCATCAACAAAACAGGAACTGAAGGGAGTGGGAACATACCGTCCCTGCACGGAATCTATGCAGTTAATGGCATCCGCCATCAGATCGCAGAAATAGCCCAGCTGGCTCAGATAAGCCTCGTAGAAATCGGCGAAGTTGTCGAAACCCTCCCCGGTCTGAATCCCGATGCGGTTCCCTGTCAAGGGATTCACGCCGTTGTTCAGGGTCAGTTCCAGGACCTTGCTCAGGTTCATAAAGCCGGAGGGATAATAGCCCTCGGTAGTGCCCGCAGCCTGGGGCTCGACGCAGCCCACCTCGGCGTAATTCCGCGCCTCATCGAAGCTGTATCCCATATCGAGCATCATGGGGATGATGACTTCATCGTTAAAGAAAGCAGGCATGCCGAAACCGCCTTTTACCACCGATGCAGCTTCCACCATAAAGCGGCGGGGCGTCCCGGCGTGCCATCGCACCGAAAAGGAGGGCTGGGGAAGTTTCAGTTCACGGGTAAGCTCCATGCACAGGTAGGAGAGTTCGTTGGAGGCATCCCTGCCGTATTCATCCACGCCACCGACGATCAGGTTCTGAAAGAGGGGATAACCGCCGAAGGCTTTTGAACCCGTCAGGTCCCGCAGCTTTATCAGCTCGTTCATCTTTATCCAGAGGTTCTCCATCAGCTCCTTCGCCCGGTCCCGCTTAAGAAGACCGGCGTCGAGGTCACTGCGATACCAGGGATACATGTACTGGTCAAACCTTCCGGGAGAAATACTGTGCCCGTTCGATTCGATCTGGAGAACAAGATGAACAAACCAGAAGGACTGCAGGGCTTCGTGGAAGGACCGGGCAGGCTCCTCAGGTATCCTTGAACAAATCTCAGCTATTCCCGAGAGCTCCTTCCGGCGTTCCGGATTCTTCTCTTCCTTAGCCAGTTCCTGTGCATAGCTGCTGCAGCGTCGTGCAAATCGGATAAGGGCTTCACAGACAATCCGTACCGCCCGGAAAAAATTCCTCTTTTCGATTGCAGCCTGCGTATCTGTGTTCAGCGCAGCTTCCAGGCGGGTTGAATCATCGATTATCCTTCGCAGACCGTAGCGGATGCAGCGTTCATAATCGACGGCGATATGTCCGACACCGCTGGACAGGGAGGTCAGGATAAAAACCAGCTCCCGGTTGGCCGACTCGATTTCAGGAGGCAGCATCTGCAGAACCCTGTCCTGGACACACCTGCCCTCCCACCAGGGAAGAACATCCCGCAGACTCCGCTTGGTCTCTTCATCAATGGTAAAAATATCCGAATCCCGTTTTTCGAAATCATCGAGCTCCTTCAGGATCCAGCGGGTGGAGAATTCCGGAAAAATCTCGGCACAGCGGGGCCGGGGGGCCTGATTTCCCGCCAGGAGATCTCCTTCCAGCAGATAGAGACTTTTATTATCAAGGATATCTGCCAGTGCTCTGGCGCGCAGAATCAGAGGATCCTCGTATCCATATATCTTATATGAACGGGTTACAATCTCCGCGCGCTCGGCGGAAATGGAAGGAGTACAGCTGACTACCTGATCCTTCAGACGCTGACCACGTTTACTGATTCCCATACAGCTCCTCCTAAGCTCCCAGGCTTACCCGGACTCCCTTTTCTTCCATAACCTTCCTGGCCTCTTCTATTTCCCCGTCCGAAAGCAGGGGAAAATCTTCGGCCTTATAGGGCATGGAAAGCCGCTCATACTTGGATCTCCCCAGCCGGTGATAGGGCAAAAGGTGAACAGCAGGAATGCGATGATGAAGGGCAAAATCAGCAATTCCTTCCAGGGTATCTTTATCGTTGTTGAATCCCGGAATAAGCGGGATGCGTATTGTGACATTTGAATGACTGCTGCAAAGACGCTCAAAGTTCTCCTGAATAAGGCGTGTATCCACTCCGGTAAATCTTGCATGCTTTTCGCTGTCCAAGTGTTTGATATCGAAGAGAAACAGATCGCAAACCTCCGCCACCCGGTCCAGATCGTCACCCCGGCAGTAACCTGAAGTTTCTATCGCCGTTGAATAGCCCAGAGTCCTGCACTCCTTCAGAATCGCGTAGCTGAAATCCGGCTGGATCAGCGGTTCCCCTCCTGAAAGCGTAACTCCGCCGCCGGATTTCCGGTAAAACAGTTCATCCCTGCTTACCTGGGCGACAACTTCCGTAACCCGCATCTTCCTGCCGAAGCGTTCAATAGCCCCCGCAGGACAGGCATTGGCGCAGGGCTGCTCAGGACATTCTGCGCAGACCTTTAGTGCAAAACGTCGCTGCCCCTGCTGATCAACGGAAATCGCATCCAGGGGTCAGGCTTCCATGCAGAGCTTACAGGAAATGCACTTCTGCGGGTCATACCCGATCTGCGGATAAACCGCCTGGGATTCAGGATTACAGCACCACAGACAGGATAAAGGACAGCCCTTCAGGAAAACCAGAGTCCTGATTCCGGGACCATCGTGAAGAGAAAATCGCTGTATGTCGAAAACCATCCCCGCAGCTTCCATTATCCGTCCGGTATTAGTCTGATATCATATCGCAAACGTTTGCCATATCTTTTTTCTAGTTTAGCAAACGTTTGCGGTAGTGTCAAATTTTACCTTCAATTTTTTAAGTAAATCGTCCCGGGGGGATGACAGGCAGCCTGAAAGCGGTGTTCACTGTATCCATGGCGCTTGATAAACGCATAAAACGGCACATCTGGGCGAAGGATCACCGCTTCCTGGTGACCCAGGCGCCTCAGCTCCGGGCCGTCTGCAGCGGAGAGATGCAGGGGGAAAGACTTGATATAACCGAAGAGACGGAGCAGGGGATCTATTTTACCGGCAGACTCGAACATGCCTACCGGGCCCATCTGATGCTGCGAAGCGCCTCCAGGATATGGCTCTGCCCGGACCGCTTCAAGGCAGGTGCCAGGGAAGAGCTCTTCCGCAGGGCAGCAGCCCTCCCCTGGGAACTCCTTCTCACCCCCCGAATTCCCCTGGATATCTCCGCCCGGGTACGCCACAGCCGGCTCGAGCACGAAGGGGACACCGCAGAGACCCTTATGGCGGCTGTACAAAGGCGCTTTATTGAGGCGGGAGGGAATTCGCCGAAGGCGAAAGGTGCAGGAGACGAGAAGCCCTGTCAGCGTCTCCGGGTAGTTGTGGAAAACAACCGGGTAGAACTGCGGATCGACCTGAGCGGAGAGCACCTCCACAAACGGGGCTACCGGCTGCGGCAGGGGGCAGCCCCCTTGCGGGAAACCCTGGCCGCAGGACTCATCCTCCGGGCCCTGGAAATCTGGCGGAACAGGCACCCGGAAGCACCCTGGCCCAAAAGGATCCATGATCCCTTCTGCGGCTCCGGAACCATCCCCATCGAAGCGGAGATGCTGCGTCGGGGAGTCGGTCCCGGAACAGCACGGGAGTTCCTCTTTATGCAGCAGCCCCACTTTCGCGCAGCCGCCTTCGAACACATCAGGAAAAAGGCTGAGCACTCCCCCGCTGAGCCGCCGGAGTGCAGGGTCAGCGGCTCGGACATCTCGCCGGAAATGCTGGCGATTGCCGGGACGAACAGCGCGACGGCGGGGCTGGACATCGGATTCGATAATGCCGACGCCTTCGGTACCTCCCTGGACAGGATTTTCAGCAGCGGATCACTGATCATCTGCAACCCGCCCTACGGCGAGCGTTTAGCGGAGGGCGGGGCGCCGCTTTTTGGAAAGCTCTTCGACAGAATACAAGAGACAGGATGCTCCGCACTCGTTATCCTTCCCCGTTCCCTGGAAGCAAAGCTTTTCCCCCGGGAGGCTTTTTTCCATAAAATACGCTTTACCAACGGGGGAATCCCGGTATCAGCGGTATACCTGGACTGACAGGCAGCCAGGTTCAGCGGACGGTAAAGCTCGATTCTATGCGCCTGTCAGTCCCCTCCAGGCTGATCCGATGGGTCCCGCGGCTCAAGGGGAAACGGAGGGAGACAAAGTCTCTCCCCCTCGCATGAAGTATACTGTTTACACTGAGAAGCAGATCCCCCTGCCCTTCAGCCTGGATGCTCAGGGTCTGGCTTTTTGCGGACAGAGTTGGGTCGAGATAGAACACCGCCCCATCCGCCGGCGAAAGGATTCGCAGGGCTTCTTCCATCAGGTACTTCCAGGGGAGGCCCCGTTCATCTCCCCAGGACCTGTACATCGAAGGCATGTAGATTCCGTCCTCCCGGTGAGCGCCGCAGGTATCCGGTTCGGTGCCGGTCCGGAAATACTCCTCCAGGCTCCCGGGACAGTGGGGCCCGGCCCGCTCTCCAGTCAAGGGACAGATCCTCACCCGGCTGATTTCCCCGGGAGAAGGAGATGGTATCTCCGATACCCGGTAAGCCGGATAATCCTGCAGGGCAGTCAGGACCGCCACCGCTGCTGCTGCGGGAATGGAGCTGCCGGGACGTCCGATAACCGTCTCTCCGGAGAAGTTCCCCATCCATATCCCCAGGGCCACCTTCTCCGTCGCGCCCAGGGCCCAGATATTGTTGAACTGGTTGGATGTTCCTGTTTTGAACATTGCAGGATAAGGGGTATTCAGAATACTGCCGGTGCCAAAACCGGTAACCCGTCCCGACTCGGAGGAAAGGATGTCCCGGATCAGAAACGCGGTCTCCTCGGAAATTACCCTTCGCGGGGTACTTTTTGTGGAATCCCGGTCCACCGAGGCGGAAAGAAAGAACCCGTCACGCTGAAAAACCGAGAAGGCGCTAAGCAGTTCCAGCAGACTGATCTCCGCGTTTCCCAGGGCGATACCGGCCCCCAGGGAATCCCTCTGATTCTCAAGGGAGTCGAAACCCAGGGCAAGGAGCCAGTCGGTAAACTCCGCAACACCGGTCCGTACCACCGTATGGACGGCGGGAATATTCAGGCTCGAGGCCAGAGCCACCCGCAGCCGTACAGGACCATGAAATGTGTTGGAAAAGTTCCCCGGAAGATACACAGCCTCCCTGCCGAAGGCGGAAGGAATATCCGGCAGAAGCGTGGCGGGGGTCATCCCCCTCTCCAGGGCAAGGGCGTAGAGGAATGGCTTGATGGTCGAACCCGGCTGTCGACGGATCCTGACCCCGTCGATCTGTCCCTGCCTTTCGGTGTCGAAAAAGTCGGCCGAACCGACCCAGGCCAGTATCTCCCCGGTCTCCACGGAAACGGCAAGCCCGGCGCCGTTGCTTATCCGGTTTTCTCCGGCGGATTCGACCCTGGCGGAGATCTCTCCCTGGAGGATTTTCTGCACCTCCGGGTCAAGACTGCTGACGAACACTTCCTTTCCGTTTATTCCTGAAAGACCGGCGACGTAGCGTACAAAGTGGGGCGCCCGGAAGGGCCAGGGCTTCTTCTGTCCAATACCGGCGCTCCTTTCGGAAACAGCACTCAGCTTTTCATGGTCTGGTCGGATTCCCGCCCGCTGCAGCAGATTCATGGCTGAATCTATACTGCCGCCCTGCCGGGGATCATAACGCCGGGGACTCCGGGGAAGAAGGGCCAGCAAAGCCGATTCCTCGGGGCTCAGACTCTGAATATCCCGGAAGAAATACTCCCTCGAGGCGGAGGCGACGCCTTCCACATTGGAGCCCATGGGCAGGGTATTGAGCCACAGTTCCAGGATTTCCCCTTTCGACATCCGGGCCTCGATACGAAGGGCATTCCAGGCTTCTCGAAGTTTCCCTCCCAGCCCCGCCCCCCCGGGAGCTGCTCTTCCGGCGAGCTGCATGGTAATGGTGGAAGCCCCGGAGACGATCCTGCCCGCACGAAGATTCGAGACCGCCGCCCGGACTGCCGCCGCCGAGTCCACCCCGGGATGAAGGAAAAACCGGTGGTCTTCCCCGGCAATGAAAATGGCGGTCAGATACGCGGGAAGCTTATCAATGGGCAGGTATTCCCTCCGCAGCCCTTCTTCATTGACCGGCAGAACCTGGAGCAGTCCGCCCTTTCGATCCTCCACCCTCAGGCTCCAGGGTCCTGAGCGGAGTTCCCGGAGCTCAGGAAATGGCAGGAGAAGAGAGAGACCTGTAAGCAGAGCCGCACCGAGAAAGCAGACCCAGGGCAGGAAAAGCAGTCCGGTGAAGGAGCGTTTACTCAATGATCACCAGCCTTCCGGCTCCCCTGCCGAATACCTCCTCCTCGTAAATACCCCGAATTTCCGCCGGAGGAGTCGGAAAGATACCCTTCCCCGTGGCCCGCACCAGAAAATCGAGCTTCTGCTGTCCGGCGTAGAAGTGCCGAAAGTAGCAGCGGATTTCATTGTCGAGGATCTTCCGTTCCGGGGCAAGGGAGCGAAATATCATGAGGTCGGGATAGTAGTACCCCTCGTCAAGGACCGTAATCTCCTCGCCGTAGACCGTCTCCAGCTGGAAGCTGCCGCCGGCTGCTCCCCCCTTTTCGGTGTAACTGCGGCTGGTAATCAGGTTCGCGTCAACAATCTCGCAGCCCGAGGGAACCGGCACACGAAGCTGGGCCATGGAACGGTCCCTGGCGGAGGATACAATTACCCGTACACGATAGGTCTCGCCGGCGGTAAGGCGCGTAACCACCTTCCCGTCCAGGCTCTCCATGGAGGTATGGACGGAAAAACCTTCGTCCCTCGGCAGGGCGGCTTCGGAAGGCAGTCCGTAGCTGATGGTTCCGGAGTAGAACACCGGTGAGTTTCCGCTGCGGCTGAAGGTCAGAGGCAGCATGGTATCCCTGGGAAGAGAAGCACCGGGTTCTTCAAAGAGGGGAAGCTCAGCGGATACGGGTTCGGGATTCTCCGACGAAGCGGAGAGGATCATTTTGCCCTGCAGACTGACTTCCGCATTCAGGTCGCCGGAAGATTCGATAAAATCCCGGAAGCTCTCTGCAAAACTGATCAGGACCCAGGTACTGTCGTTCAGGGTTCCCCAATGGCCGTGGCGCTGACGCTGGACCAGGCTGTTCTGAACCTGGCTCAGAAGAGATGCCGGATCACCAAGGGAATGGAACACCATCTGCAGCAAAGAGAGTGCAGTCAGCTCCGAATCGAAGTAAAAACGTTTTTCATAGGTTTCGGTGATGTCCAGAGAACGGGTACCGAGTTTCAGGAATTTCCTGACCCGTTCCAGGATCTCCCCGCCTTTGTCCGCCCTGCCGATCTCATTAAAGCTGAGGGCCAGAAAGGCGTAGCCCGAGATTCCCAGGGCATCCCCCCGGGACAGGGCATCCTTCAGCTCATCCTCCGGCCGGTCTCCCAGCAGGCTGCGTACATAGAGGGAGTATATCCTGGTAAAATCAGATACTGTCCCGTTGCCGTACAGACCCTTGAGGTACTGCATAAGCCGGTCGAAATCCGGTTCCTGTACCTCGATTTCCCCCTCCCGGGCCAGAGCCAGGTAGTGGGCAAGGCGTACGCTCAGCCAGGCAGACGAGAGGCCCCCGCCGGGCCGGTATCCGAACCCGCCGTCCCGGTTCTGGTAGCCCGTGAGCATACTGAAGAATTTCTCCACGCCCCGGACATCGTATACCGCACTGAAGAAATCCAGCTTATCCTTCAGAACAAGGTGGGGGAGCACCCGGAACATTTCACCTTCGAGAATCTCATAGTCCGTTTCCAGAAGACGCTCCACCAGATCCTTCAACGGCCCCAGGGGATTGGGACTGAGACGCAGGCTGATACTTCCGTACCCCGGCGCAATGGACGAAGGAACAAGCAGCGCCTCCCGGGCAGTATCGGTCTCATCCAGGGCACCGGCCAGGGTAAAGGACTCTCGTACCAGGGGCCTCTCCACCCTCAGGGTCGACTCCAGTATCTCCGACAGAACCCCGGAGCGCAGGGTAAACTCGAGCCTTGCTTCTCCACTTTCCCTCGCCAGCAGGGTAAAGGTCACTTCCCGGCTTTCGCCGGGTCCCAGGCTCAGGCTTTTTCGGGACTCCCCATGAACCTGGATCTCCGGCTCCGGGGAGCTGCATTGCAGGTCAATCTCCTGGACCTCCCCGGATAGATTGGTCAGAACGACCCCCGCTTCGGCGGTATCCCGCATTCTGAGTTTCCTCGGGAGGGCCGCCCGCATGGTAATGGGGTTCCGAACCGCCAGCTCCTCTTCCCTGAGACCAAAGCGGTTCCCCTTTACCGCCACAGCGCTTACCCGGTAGGTGGTCAGGGTATCCGGCAGGGTAAAGACCGCTTCGGCATAACCGTCAGGCCCGGTAAGGAGCACCGGCTCAAAGACAGCCAGGGGAGAGAAGTCCTTCCGCCGCTCCAGCTTGCCTTCGTCATCGCCGTCGCCTCCCTGCAGGTCCCTCACCTCGTAGGTAACCGGATTGATAAGCAGGGAACGGCTGTCCGCCCCCAGCACACCCAGGGGAAACTTGTGTTCGGCATAGAAAAAGCTCATGGGGTCCGGAACATGATAATCGATAAGATCAACAACCCCGCGGTCAACCGCCAGAAAAGTGACCTCAGCGCCTTCCACCGGGACACCGTTGGAGCTGACCCGAATCCGTGCCCGGCCCTCTTCTCCCGGGCGATAGAGCTTTTTATCGTGGCTCACAGAGACATCCAGACCGAGGCTCTCGGGACTTACCCGGAGGCGGGCGATACCGAAGAGCCCCCGAGGCTTGCCAAGGTCAGGATCAAAATAGCTCGTGGGGGCTTCGCCGCGAGGGGTGTGGGAACTCAAGGCCACATACAATACCGGGATATGCTCTCCCCTTACCGGAACTTCGATGGTTGCCGCAGATCCGGAGAGCTCCACAAAACGTTCCTCTATAATTCCTTCCCGCTCCAGGGTCAACAGATAGGTCCCCGATGGCAGGGGCGATTTAACCAGAAGCCGGGCCGTATCCCCGGGAGAATACAGCTCCCTGTCGGGAACAAGTTCGATGTCCCGGGGGTCCGCCTGGTTCCACTGCACATAGCCGGAACCCGTGGCGTAGAAGTCTATCTCCGACAGGGCCCCTCTTCCTTCTTCGTCGGCCGCGGAGATACGCAGCACATACTCACCCGCCTCGGGCGGGGTAATCTCAAACTCGAGTTTCTCTTTCTCCCCTTTCAGATCAAAGGCGGAAACAGGTTCCTCCACCAGTTCATAACGGTTGTTCAGCCTGTCGTAGACCCCCCGCTGCCGGCTCAGCTGCCAGCTCCGTTTGATCAGTTCTACCCGGATATCCTTGAGAGGGCCGCTGTACACGGAACCGTCGGGACGCACAAAGACTGCCTCCACGGAGATATTCTCCCCGGCTTTTACAAAGCTTGACCAGATGCCGTCATGTCCGTCCAAAAACCTGGATCCGATGTAGAAGGCCGCGGGATGCACCAGCACCGAAGCCCGGGCGGCCAGTTCCTGCCTGGCCTGGTCCCGGACTGCAAGCTCCGCCTGATATCGATACGGGAGCCCCGGAATCTGATCGCCCCCGCTCTCCCGGGAGAGCAGAACCCTTCCCTTGCCGTCCAGAGCGCCCCGGTCCTCCGACACCACCTGAAGTCCGCCCCAGCGCCGGGGAGCGAAGCGGTAATCCCGCCAGGCCCTTCCCGGGGGCACATAGGACCAGGGTTCCCGCATCCAGAGCGTGTGGTAGAGACCTCCGGCAAGGGAGCCGCCGGAGAGAAAACGGGCCATTCCAGTCATATTGATGCTGTCCCCGGAAACGAGCAGGCGCTCAGGATGTTCGAGCTTCACCTCGAAGGCGGCCCTGCGGAACTCCGCCACGGTAAAAGGTACCTCCTCGGTATGCCCTTCCCGCCGGTAGATGATACGGTATTGCCCCGGTTCGAGCTCCTCCGGCAGGGAGAAACTGCCGTAAAAACCCCCGGAAGCCGTAGTTCCGCCCTCTGCCCGGTGGAATACTTCAGCCCGGTAACGCCGTTCACTCACCTCCAGGCTATAGGGTCCCTGGTAGGGGCTGTAGCTTCCGGCGCTCCAGCTGCGGTCGATTCCCCGGAAGGTTACTGTCTCTCCTTTCCGATAGAGGCCCCGGTCGGTGAAGATAAAAGCTTCCATGCGCTCTTCTTCGATGCTGCCCGGGCGGGTAAAGGAGTAGACGCCGAAGCGGTAGGGGTTGTGGGAACCGTTGGGGATGAACTCCGCCCGGTCCGCGCCATTGCTGACCCTGATTCGCAGCCGGTCTCTCCCCTCCTCCAGAAAGAGCCTGGGATACTCGCCTTCGGCAAAGGAGATTTCCGCCAGTCCGAACTCGTCGGTCCGGGTTTCAGCTACTGTGGTCCGATTTCGGAGGAGCTCCACCCGGGCCCCTGCTATCGGCTCTCCTGTCGTGAGGGAGGCCGCCCATACCAGGGCCCTGTTGTGAGCAATCCGCGTGCTTATTCCGATGTCGGTGACCTGGAGCTGAAGATTCCGCTGTTCCCAGGGATTTCGCTCGCCCTTTTTCTCCGCACCGAAATTCCAGGAGATACCCACACTGCCGAAGCCCTGAGGGTTCAGATAGGGGGAAAGATCGAGGACCTCAAAATGCTTGGTATTCCGGGGGAGACTGGAAAAATCGTAGGGTTTAAGCGCCTTTGCGTCAAAGGAGGCATAGGGATCATCGATTGACGCTATGTGCCAGAGGCCGTCAAAGACATTCTGATACTCATAGATGATCTTCGGGTCAAACTGTGCTTCAAGCATGCGGCTTCCGGTGTCGGGAAAATAGTAGTACCTGGTTGCGGGTCCTACCTCCACCTCCAGGCTTTCACCCGCAGCCAGGCTCCTGCCGTGGACATCCCTGAGCCCCGGGGCAATATCCACCCTGTAGACCGACTCGTACTCCACCGGCAGATTGTTGAGCTTGATGGTATTGTCCCAGATCTCGATATGATCCGCAATATCATCGACCTCCAGGCTGGTGGAAATAAAAGGGGCTATCTCCTCCGGCTCCGTCTCCCCCAGGGGATGGCTGAACTCGAGAAAGAGGGGATTCGCATCCCCCCGGTCGCTCCCGGGAAAGGTGTAGGAATATGTACGCATCTGCCTGAAGTCGAAGGGCTTCAGGGTCCTGAAGCTGCGCAGCGAATCCTCCGTCCTTCCCAGATAACCCTTGTCGGAAGCCGCACCGGACTTCAGCACCACCTGGACATCGCTGTCCTCAGGCAGGGTCCTGTCCAGGGTCAGGACCAGGGTCCGTTCCAGTCGTTTCTCCGGTCCTTCAAAGCTCTCCTTCTCAGGCCTTTCGGCCCTGAAGGAGTACTCCTCATTACCGCTACGGATCGCCAGAAAGGAGGCGGTATACTCCGGATTCACCGGCCGGGTAAACTCACAGGTAATGTGCCGGGCTGTTTCCGGCGGGACGTCATCCTGATCAACCAGACCGAAGCTTTCCGGTTTTCCGGCGTAGACCCGGGAGAAATCGAGATGTTCCGTATGAAAGCTGAACTCCAGGGTTTCCTGAAGTTTTTTACCCCCCAGGCTGGCAATTCCCCGCTTCAGGCTCACCCGGTATTCCCGCTGCCCCTCGAAGGGCTGAGAGGGCTCAAAGCTGAGCAGACGTGAACCGTACCAGCGAAAGAAGCCGTCCACAGGAGGCTCGATGCTCAAATGCGGGTGGGTCTTTCGGGGTTCTCCCAGCCTGGAAAGCGGGACCATGGGCTGGTTGAAGGTAACATAGATATCCGGCCTCTTCATCTCCACAGGCAGCTCCCCTTCAGGGCCATAGGCCGTTACTGTCAGGGGATCGTCGGTCTCCCGGGGAGAAAAATACTCCCCTTTTCCGGCCTCGGCTTCGTAATAGACTATGCCCCCCTCCCGCGTCTGTGGGGATTCCTTCAGCCCCAGCTGCAGCGCCTCACTCACCGCACCGCCTTTGACCGCAGAAGCAAGACTGACTTCGGGATCCGCTCCGCAGCCGGCTATTGAGACTGCGAAAAATATGAATACAACCGGAAAAATAAACCTGTGGAAGATGAGACTTCTTTTCTTCATTTTTACCTTGTTCCTGTCCTTAAAATTTTACCTTATTCAAGAGCACAGTATAGCAACATTACTCCGGACAAACCACCAAGAAAGATAAAGAAGAGCACTTCTGCTGAAGAGGACTTTCACCCATCGATTTTTCCTTAGAGGAAGTGGCGGAACCGCTGATATGGAGTACAATGAAAAGGAGAAATGGAAATCAACACAAAAACCAAAGCAGGCCTGATTACGCTGATCCGGGTACTGCGAAAGCTCTGGACGGACGGACCGGCCAGCCGGGCGACGCTGGCACGGGAGCTTGAACTGGACAAGTCGACGCTGACAAAGGTATGCGGACGGCTGATCAAGGCCGGACTCATACACCAGGTCAGGGAAGGCAGTGTAGGGCGTCAGGGCGGAAGACGTCCCACCCTGCTGGACATCAGGGCCGCGAAAGGAGCCATCGCCGGTCTGGAAATTCAGCCGGACCGCATACGCATGGTGTATACGGATCTTCAGGGGCAGACTCTTATGGAAGAGACCCGGGAAATCCTCAGCAGCAACAGAAAGCTCAGCGCCTTACTCGATACAGTGACAGAAGGTTTTTCCCGGGAGCATGACGGACTCCCCGTACTGGGCGCAGGCATCGCTATCCCTGGGATCATTGATCCCTGGGAGGGAAAAATCCTCCGATCCACCCCCCTGCATGTGGACGAGCCCTTTCCTCTGGCGGCAGAGATGGAAGGGCGGCTTGGGGTTCCGGTGGTCTGCGATAACGACGCAAACTGCTGCGCCTGGGGATCGATCTTCGGGATATCCGCTCTGAAAGATCGGGCCGGTTTTGCAGTTCTGCTGGGGGATCTCCGGGACAGGGGTTTATCCACCGGCTTCTCCTTCGTACTGGGCGGCGAGGAGGTCTACCATGGCTCCGGGTATTCTGCCGGAGAGTTCCGGAGCATCTTCTGTCCCGAAGAGGGCGACCGGCAGTTTGGCGCTGCCACAACACCATCGAAAGGGACAATACCGACACAGACCCCGGCGGACACCATGGAGGAACTCTGCCGCAACACAGCCTTCCTGGTGAACATGCTGAATCTCGATGCCGTTGTAATTGCCGGGACCCTGACGGATGAGCCTGATACCTTCAGCACAACTCTTCAGCGGGAGATTCGACGCAACTGGATTTATCCCCCCGCACCGGAATGCCCGGTTTTTCGTGCTCCCGGGGGAGCGCACTCGGCGGCTTTCGGCGCAGCGGCACTTTTTTTGAGGCGGCTCTGCCAGGTTCCCGTTCTGAGCAGAACCGGATACGGCAACGACGGAAGCCTTTTCCTCCGGGTACTCGGATCATCCCTCTGATATGGCGGCAATTCCAAAAACGGCTTGCCTTCTCAATCCTGACTATTTAGATTATATATACGGCTCCGCGAGGGACCGTCAATCGACATCCGAGGAGGACTGTATGAGCCATTCATTACCCGATTTACCCTATGCGTTCAACGCGCTGGAACCATATATCGATGCACGTACCATGGAGATTCATCATGACAAACACCACGGCGGCTACGTATCGAAACTGAACGATGCCCTGTCAAAACACCCCAATCTGGTGGAGAGACCCCTGGAAGAGCTGCTGTCGGATCTCGCCGCAATCCCTGAGGATATCCGCACTGCGGTCCGGAACAACGGCGGAGGACACTTCAACCACAGTCTCTTCTGGAAGGTCCTGGGCCCCGGAGGAAGCAGTCCCGAGGGAGAGCTGAAAGCTGCCCTGGATAGCACCTTCGGCAGTGTGGAGGCCTTCAGGGAGAGCTTCAGCAACGCCGCCGCGACCCGTTTCGGGAGCGGCTGGGCCTGGCTCTCCGTTGATTCTCAGGGAAAGCTGGTGGTTCACTCAACGCCGAACCAGGACACTCCCCTGGCCGAAGGCCTGCGTCCGATCCTCGGGCTGGATGTCTGGGAACACGCTTATTACCTGAATTATCAGAATCGCAGGCCCGAGTATATAAAGGCTTTCTGGGAAGTGGTCAACTGGAAGCAGGTGGCAAAGAACTTCAGCGCCGGATAATAAACGACGACCTCTCCCGCCCCAGGGGCGGGAGAATTTTTCTGTCGAAAAGCAGAGTATTCCTCTTTGATAAAATACGGAAAAGGGTCTACCCTTATGGGGTATGAAACGCGACTCCTCTGCCAGCGATCTTGTAAAGCTCTCCTACTTCGCCGATATGGCAAAGAGGATCACCTCTGCCTACACCGTCTCTGAAACAATCAAAGCAGTTCAGCATCATATAGGAACCATATTTGCTCCCCGAAACTGGTCGATTCTGCTTACCGAGCCGGAGAGCGGGAAACTGCGTTTTCAGGAAGTGACCGGAGAGGGTGCCGAAAAGTTGAGGGGACAGGAAATTCCCCGGGGCTCCGGAATCGCCGGGTGGATAGCACGAAACGCCCTGCCCCTGATTGTTGAGGATGTATCCACGGATCCGCGCTTCGATCCAAGCATGGACGAACTGATCGGGTTTACCACCAAATCCATCATCGGGGTTCCCCTGATCAATCGCGGCAGGGTTTTCGGTGTGATAGAGCTGGTCAATAAGCTTGACGGTTCGAGCTTCAGTCCCCTGGAGCTGAAAACCCTGGTCACCATCGCCGATTTTGGAGCCATTGCCATCGAGAAGGCCTATTATACCGCAGCCCTGAAAAGAATCGCCATGACCGACCCTCTGACCGGAGCTCTCAACCGGCGGGGTATGGAAAAATCCCTGGAAAGGGAACTTTCACGCTGCAAACGAAAAAGCGCACCCGTCACGATCCTCATGTTCGATGTGGACCGGTTCAAGGAGATCAACGACACCTACGGTCACATCAAGGGAGACGATGTACTGAAAGAGCTGGCGGATGTTTTGAAAAAAAATGTACGCAAAGCGGATATTATCTGCCGTTACGGCGGCGATGAGTTTGCCGTAATAATGCCCGAAGCGGGCCCGGAAAAAGCGGAGTTCGTCAAAAGCCGAATTCAGGCCCATCTTGCCATCGAAAACGATCGGCGGGAGTTCCCCTTCGGCGTCAGTATCGGTATCCATTCCGGTGAACCCGACACTCTGGCGGATATCTTCGATTCCGCCGACAAGGCCCTCTATTTTGAAAAAACCCGCAAGATAGAGATGGACATAGATAATCTGGGCACAAATCTGCCCGAATTCCTCTGAATAGCTCTCAGGCAGGGACCTCTCTCTTGCTCAGCAAGCGCAGGGAGTGATACTGTCTGCCCATGTCCGGATCAATCGCTCCCCTTATACTGGAAAAACTCGCCGTCCTCTTTCTTCTTATCGGGACCGGCGGCGTAATACGAAAAACCGGCCTCATTTCCGAAGAGGGAGAGTCCGTCGTCAGCACCCTGCTGGTAGACCTCTTCTGGCCGGCCCTTATTTTCACCTCGATTACCATGAACCTGAACAGAGAAGACATTCTCCGCAATATCAGCCTTCCCCTCTTCGCGGCTGTAACCATCATTACCGGCGGCGGCCTGGGGCTCATCGCCGTAAAGCTGATGAAATACCGCGGAGTCCGGCGAAACAGCTTTCTGTTCCAGAGCATGATGAACAACTTCGTCTTTCTGGTTCTCCCCTTTGCGGTTCTCTTTCTGCCCGAACGGGGAGCGGGACTTCTTTTTGTGCATAACCTGGGGACAATCCTGCTTCTCTGGACTCTCTGCGTCCCGGTGCTGCAGGGGGAAAACCGCGACAGGGAAAAGGTACTGTTCAAGAGTCTTCTGAAGAACCCGGGAATCATATCCACCCTGGCTGCCATTATCCTGGTGCTGACAGGGCTCAATACCCGGCTCCCCGCGGCGATTACCATAACCATGGATTACCTTGGTGCGCCGACCATGGCCGTTGCGATGCTGGTTGCCGGGTCAAGAATCGCAGGAACCGGACTCAAAGCGGTCCGTCTGGACGCCTGGAACCTGCTGATCGCCCTGATCAGGCTCATACTGGTGCCCTTGATCCTTCTCGGTCTCTCCCTGCTGGTCTGGAAAGCCGGACTGGCGGGCCCCGAGACCCTGCTGATCTTCATGCTGGTTAATATTGTTCCCGTGGGGGTCTTTTCCGTCAGCCTTGCCAACAAGTACAGGGCATCCCCGGAGCTCATGGCCCAGTCGGTCGCCCTGACTCACGTAATCGGCGCAGGGACAATGCTCGTCTGGCTGCTTGTTTTGCAGAAGATGCCCTTTTTCCCCTGATCCGATAAAAGGAGGAAAACCATGGACGCAGACCGTTTTTACCGCCGCATGCTGAAAATCGCCAAGGAGAAGAACAGTGAAGAAGAGCGCCTGGACAGGATTCGGGACGCCTTTGTGGAGGGGCTTCCTCCCCTTCCCGGAGAGATGGGTATCGACCTCTTCTGGGAAATCGCCGATCTCCTTGATGTTCGAAACAGCCTGCAGGAGGAACGGCCCCGGGAAGATTTTCTGCAGCTCGCTGTAATCCTTACCCAGGTGGTGGAGCTTTTCCGGGAGGAGTTCGGCGCCACGGAAGGGGAATTTCCCGACGGGCTGTGGGAGATAGTCCGGGACTGCGTCAACGACTACGCTCTGGAGCTGGACGAGGACCTGTTAAACTACCTTATGGGCCTGGTGCTGGATCACGGAAAGATATAGGCCAGCAGGGTAATAAAGATAAGCGACGGAAGCAGGTTCGCGATTTTTATCTTTTTGATCTCCAGAATCGACAGGCCAAGGCCAACCAGGAGAACACCCCCCACGGCGCTCAAGGCTGCGATCATCTCCGGGGTAAAGAGTTCGTGCAGCCAGGACGCAAAGAGGGTCAATCCACCCTGAAACAGAAAGAGGGGAAGCGCGGAAAAGAGGACTCCCACCCCCAGGGAAGCCGCCAGGGCGATGGAAGAAAAACCGTCCAGCACAGCCTTGGTCATAAGCAGGGTCGGTTCGCCCCCCAGACCCTCCTCAAAGGCCCCGAGAATCGTCATGGAACCCATGCAGAAGAGAAAGAAGGCCGTAATAAGCCCCTCGGTAAATCCCGCGTGGGATATCTTCAGACGTTTTTTCAGTCTGTCGCTCAGGGAGTTCAGCACGGCATCGATATCCAGGAGTTCCCCCACGATTGCCCCCAGAACAAGACTGAAGATCATGATCAGATATCGGTCCGACTTGAAAGCCATGGTGAAACCGAGGACCAGGGTAAAAAGACCGATGGCATGAAAAACGATACCGCTGATTTTCCGGGGCATTCTGGAATGTATCAGCAGTCCGAGAAGACTGCCGGCAATTACGGTGGCTGTGTTGGTGATGGTTCCGATCATTGATGAAACTGGTACTCCTTTGATTCTGTGCAAAGAGACAGTCTCAAGGATTCAGGAAAATCGGCTTTTCTGCAATACCCTGGTGTCGCACATCCTCAGACAACGGGAAAAGTTATGGAAAATACGGGGACAGGATTGCGGGAAAGCGTAATACTCCCCTGAAGCTGTTTGACGAAGGCCGGAATCAGCTGCATTCCCAGGGACCGGGAATCGTCAAAGTCGATATCTTCCGGGAAAGGCCGTCCGGAATTGGAAAGCGTAAGGGAATATTCACCCCGGCTGAAATCCTGTGTCAAGCAGACCATGAAGGACGGCTCTTTCTCGTCACTGAATCCGTGCTTCAGAGCGTTTATTGCTATTTCGTTTGTCAGCAGCGCGATGGGTATTGCCCGCCTGTGGTCCATGGAAATCTCCGCGACATCGTTGATAATCCGGACCGGAAAGGAGGAAAAGGAAAAGACCGTTTCCAGAATCTCCTGAAGGTATGTATGAAGATTAATGCTTGAGAAACTGCTTCCCTGGTACAATCTGGTGTTAAGAATGTTGATGGCCTCAATATGTCGTTCTATGTCGGACAGATCAACCCGATTCTCCAGCACCGTACTTTTCAGCCTGATGAGGGCCAGAATCATCGCCAGGTTATTCTTTGCCCGATGACTAAACTCCTTCATCAGATAGTCCTTCTCCTCCACCAGGGACTGCAAATGCTGCTCTTCATTCTTTCTGCCGGTAATGTCCCTCACTATTACAACAAGCGCTTTCTCGTTTGGAAGAGGAGTCGCGCTTACCTCGACAAAGAGGCTGTTGTCTCCCGCGGTCCGATGAATCGTCTCGAAGGTTTCTCCCCTGTTTTCAAGAATCCGATGAATATGGTCCTGAATCTCTTTTCCTGTCTCCAGCAGATCGATATCGCCGATGGACATCTCCAGCAGCTCCGTCCTCGAGAATCCTGTCATAGAACAGTAGGCACCGTTGACATCGCTTATGTGTGCATTTCCGTCGATCAGCAGAAAACCGTCCTGCATGGTATGAACAATGGTCCGGTACTTTTCTTCCGCCAGCTTCTGTCCACTTATATCCATATTGAATCCGACAAAACGGACAGGAACACCTTCCTCATTGAATATTGCCTTGCCGCGGCCGGAAATCCAGCGATAGCTGCCGTCTTTAGCCCGCAGACGAAAGACGGATTCGTATATGTCTTTTTCCCCCGACAGGTACTCCTCCACATTTCTGAAGGCCCGATCCCTGTCTTCAGGGTGCAGCAGCTCGCTCCAGGCTTCGGATGTGTAGGGCAGCTCCTCGGGCTCATAGCCCAGCATGCGGGCAAAACGGTCTGAATGATACGCCTCGTTGTTCTCAAGGTTCCAGTCCCAGAGCCCGTCACGGCCGCCTTCCACCGCCATACGCAGACGTTCCTCACTGATCATGAGGGATTCCTCCGCCGCCCTGAGACTGGAAATATCGTGAAAAATGGCCTGCAGGCTGTCATCGTCAACCTTTTTGCTGCTCATAATCACCGGAACAAGCGTTCCGTCCTTTTTCCGGATATTTCGTTCCCGCTGTACGGTTTCACCCGCGTATACACGGCGGTAAGAAAGGGGGCGTTCAGCCATTTCCTGATCATCGAAGAGCACCCGGATATTTCTGCCCACAAGTTCTTCCCGGGAGTATCCCGTAAGCTCGGTCATGTTTCTGTTCGCTTCGGTAATGATTCCCCCGGCATTACCTATAAGAATACCGTCTGCTGCCTGTTCAAAAATGGCCTTGAACCGGTGTTCGCTTCTTTTTAACTGATTTTCGACCTCTTTCTTTTCACTGATATCCCTGGTAATCGACAAAATGTGAGGTTCACCGTGCAGGCTTATCGGTCGGGCCGACATCAGGCCGGTTTTCAGGCTTCCGTCCTTACAGCGGAATACGGATTCAAGATTCTTGACTATTCCGTCCTGCTTCAATCCCTTGACAAGTTTTTCACGGTCCTCAGGTACCGCCCAGATATTGATTTCGGATGAAAAACGGCCGATAACATCTTTTCGCGTATAACCGGTCAGGTAGGTGAATCCTTCGTTTATATCCACATAGAGGCCGTCGAGCCTGTTGATGTTTACCGAATCCGGACTGGTCATGAATGCTGCGCGATACTTTTGCTCACTCTCTTTTATCTTCGAAGAGGCATCGAAGAGTTTGTAGGCCATCCGGATCGATTCGATGAGTACAAATTCCCCCGAATTTTTGAGAACGTATCCGTAGCCGCTGATCTGCTCAACCCGGTCAACATACTGCTTTTCCGAGTGGCTGGTTAAAAAGATTATCGGGAGGTCCCGGATTTCAAGGATGTCTGCGGCTGCCGCGGTTCCGTCCATCCCCTTGCCGAGATTAATATCCATGAGAACAAGGGAGATTTCCGGATCGGATTTAACCATGTCTACGGCATCCTCTCCGCTTAACGCCGTATCCACAATAAAGTTGTGCTTTTTCAGCAGCCGTGCTTCGGAGAGGGCGATAATTGCTTCATCCTCGACCAGCAATATTTTTTTCGGCATTCAGGTCCCCAGTTCTCCACCAGCAAGATACCTAGAAGTATACGGGACTTTCGGCAGGAAAACAAACTGCACCGGGCAAAATCAAAATATGCTTAATGGAGCGAGTATCAAAACTCGAACCCGGGCAGCTTGTCTCAATGTAATGATCAGCAGCTGCGGCAGGTCCCGGGAACTTCAAAAAAAATTGAAACAGAATGGGAAATGTGGTACCCTGAGGTATAAATAATGGTTTATCCATAAAATGTATCAAGGAGTTTCCCATGAAAAAGTCCACAACCAGGGCCCTTCTATTGTACCTTGCTATCCTTACAACTTTGATCCTGACAGGCTGTAGCGGCGGGGGCGCGGGGCAAAGTCCGTATGCGCCTCAGTCATCACTAGACGAGTTAAAACTGGATACCGACTTTTTCCAAAACGTGTATCTTGACGTTACGGAGAACAGAATAGTAAATACATCCGCCGACATGGAATACAGCCTCACCGATGGATCTTCCTGGGAGGCCTGCTCCGGGAATCCACAACCAGTGAGCCTGTCTGTCGGGACCATGGTCTGGGTCCGAAATGAGGGAGACAACTCATCCGAACGCTTTCTTGGTCGCGTAGAATCTTTATCCGGTCCGGATATCAATGTCGGCAATGAACTGTATGTCGGTATCTATGACCCTGCATACAGCACCTGGGACGATGTCCCCTCTGCTTCACCGGGGGACATCCTAAATATTATGGCCTATATTTACAACATTGGGACCGATCCCTGCCCTTCCGGTCACCGCTTCAATTTCTATATTTCGGATGATCCAAACATAACGACATCCGATACCTTAATCAGCAGTTATGTGCATCCTTACGAAACGGTAGCAGACGGGACAATACATTTCGTCCTCACGTTCCAGATTCCGACCAGCTTTTCTGCCGGCACCTGCTACATCGGCTGCATCGCGGATGCGAACAATTCCGTCAGCGAGATGAACGAAGGCAACAATATCTCCGCACCCGAGGGAGTTGTCCCCCTCATTGTCAAAGACAATTCAGCGACAAAAAACGGGGCAGTTAAAATCTACAACTCCTGGGGCGAAGGAAACGGCTGGGAGAACATAGCCGACGGATACTACTGGATGCCCTATGAGGTCCTGAAAAATAACCGGATGCTGGTAAGTTACTATTACAACGATTTTACCCGGGAGTATAATCCTACTGCCGTACTGGTCTTCTCTCTGACCCATCCTGAAAGAGATAAGCTGCGTGTTACCGTCGGTCTGGGAGATCCGGCTGATCCGTATATGAAAAAGACATTTCAGAGTGAGTGGAGCAGTACCCAGCTGATCAGCGGAGCGGAACCATTTCCTGACAACAATATGATCCTCGATATAAGTGAGTTCGCAAGCGGTCTCAACAGCTACGATCTCTTTTTCATGGCGGATAATTCCAGCAATACAGCCGCTTCTCTCGGCAGCTTGAGCATTGAGCTCTACAGCGATTATGATTCTCCGGCAATACGAACGCTGAATACAGTTTCAGCCTCATTACCCGTAACCCTTTCCGCAGACGCAGAAACAACTGTTTACCTGAGCACTGCCGGAGAACTGACTTTGACCGAGCAGCAGCAGATCCTGCCCATGACCCGTTCCACAAGCCTGTCGGGCATTACATTTAATGAACGTATCCCCTCCTCCGGGGAAGTCGCCCGAAACATCGACCGTTACGGCGTATATACTCCCGGAAAAAACTACAACAGAATCATTAATGGTCGGTTCGGAACCGGATACTCTCCCCCGTCCCGAACAGTGTGGGAAAGCACCAGGATACTGGAGAGCATTGATACCGGTACCATGAGAGGTCCCCTGCC
>Ga0334898_1001699_pt1 | contig 23164 bp, 34 predicted proteins | sample GraSluR3_MG_10_FD_207228 | JGI IMG/M metagenome (GOLD analysis project Ga0334898, IMG submission 207228) | Sludge microbial communities from methane-producing bioreactor in Wageningen University, Netherlands - Granular Sludge_3_08-R3 | ecosystem: Engineered > Bioreactor > Anaerobic >... | reverse complement strand
ATGGAAAAGAAATTCAATACTTGGCTTGTAGTAATTGTAATTATAGTTGGTATTTTAACAATAGTTGGAATTTATTTAACCAATTCTCTTAACGAAAGATTAGATGTTACTCAACAACAATTAAATCAAACACAAACAACTCTATTAGAAATTAAACAAGTATTAGGTGTAAATGTAACCGATACCACAAACACAATAGATTCAAACCTACCAGTTCCAAATAACCCATTACAATAAGGAGATGAAATTAAATGACTACATCAAGTCCAGGTAAAGGTGGAGAAAAGATTATCAAGTCAGTTAATGACTGGAACTATAAAACAATGGTTCTTGATAATTACAATGCTACAAAGAGTGTCTTAGTTGCAACAGCACAGAGTAAATTTGATAAGTCTATGGTGCAAAGTTGTTATTTAGCTACCTCTTCATTAGCAAATATGATACTACCCTTTGTAAAGATAAATGAATATAATATTACCTCTAAACCAATTAAAGAAAGAATAGATTTAATTTTATCTGAACTTGAAAATGATTATCCTGATGTTCAGACTTTCAATTTATCTGAAAGAGCAGAATACACTCTAAAATGTGGTCAAGTTATTAATTTACTTCCTCCTTTGTTCAGTTATATTGGTATGTATGTAAAGACAACTGCTAGAGGTATGTTTTTCTATCCAGATAAAGAACAAAAAGGAGATATGAATGAGTAATTATGAACCAAGAGTAATGCCGAGTGCAAGGTATGATTTAATTCCATATACAATTAAATTATCTCCAGAACCACAAAGGTCTTTACTTTATGAAATGTGGGCAAGACCAAGAAACAAGAACAACACCTTCTGCACTGTTACAGGCAATACAGGAAGTGGGAAGAGTTATGGTAACATCTTCTTTGGTTATATGCTTGATGTTGATAGCCACGATAACCATTTATTTACAGAAGACGAAATTATATTTGACCCTTTAGACTTTGTTGAGAGAGTATCAAAGCCAAGAAGAATTGGTCAATTCTTTATGAAGGATGAAATTCAATTAGATGCCCATGCAAGAAAATCTTTCTCTAAAATTAATGAAGTTCTTGGTAATGTAATGTCTACTATTAGATACAAGAGAGAAATTATTTTTCTAAATCTTCCATCAGAAACACAACTTGATTCACAGATTAGACTTTTAAGATATGGTAATTTTGAGTTTACTGGTGTTGATCCAACAGGTTCATTTTCTAATTTTCAATTTGAATATTTAAATTATCCAAAGAAAGCAGACACTGAAGTTAGACAAGATAAGAAGGTTCAAAGAGATCCACTTGTAATGTGGGATAAAGAAGATGAAGCTTATGTTTCTCTTAAACACTATACTGATTTATCCCTATTTTTACCATTCCATAAAAAAGATTTTGCAAAACTTCTAAAAGCTTATGATAGAAAGAAAGACGAATACTTAATGGGAAAATATGATAAATTTAAAAAAGAAATGAAAGAAGTTATGAACTCTGTTAATAATGATGAGAAATCATTAGAGGATATGATTTCATATGTTGATAAACACAGAGATCAATTTATGGGTGATAAAAAGTTATCTCTTGTTGCTTTACAGAAGCATTTTAAAATTAATATAACTACTGCTAGACTTGTAAGAGCAGAGTTTCATAATTCCTTTGCTGTTGAGAAAAAAGAAAAAAAGAAAGAAAGGTCAGCATTTATTGAAGAACTTAAAAAAAGGAAAGAAATTTTAAAAAATATGTGATTGGAGAGTTTTAGTATGGCAAAATATAGTTTCAGAATTGATAAAAATTTAATAAAATCTAGAAAGATAGTTATTGATGCCCCTAATCCTAATGTTGCAAACAACTATTTTGTTAATCTATTACGAAAACAAGGCATAATACACAGACAAAACTATAATATGCCTAAAGAACTTTTTAAAGGAACAGATAAAGAAGGAAAACCTTTTAAAAATGAATTTGTGCCTTATAAAGATAAAGAATTTGCAAAAAAGCTAAATAAAGATATTAAAAGCTATTTCAATAGAAATTATGTAAATAGAAGGAGAGAATTAAAAGAGGTTTTATCTGATGGGGATTCAGGACAATCTTTTAATATGTAGTTATGAATTTTAAAAAACTAATAATGACTGTTAAATTTTATATACAGAGATCATCTTCTTATTTATCCATAGTTAATGCTTGTATGATTTTAGTTGTTATGATACAATCATTAAATTTACCTATACAGAAATACTTACCTATACTAATTGGTATTGGTGCAATTGGACTTATAATTTGGGGGTGGCTTGACAATAAGCTAGGTTTATATCACGAAGAAGTTCTTGCAATTAATAGACGAAATCCTGTTCAGATTAAAATGTTTAAAAGATTTGATGATTTAGAAGAAAGACTAAAAAAAATAGAGGGTAGATTTTAAATGAAAATAACTTGTTAAAATCAAGAGAATTAATGAACTGGGAAATTAATGAAGATAAATTATTAGATATATATACTTAATGGTTTGAATTCTTAAAACAAAAGCTTTATAAATAGATTGGTTCATATTATATTGTTATAACACCAAGTTATAACAAATAAATAGGAGATGGTCTAAAATGAATTTCAAAAATGAGGTTAATAGAATTGTTAAGGAATTAAGAATGGAGAAATTAAACCAATCCGTTCAAAGAGTTAAGTATAATGCTTTTTCTGATAAAGCATCTGTTTATTCTGCCAAGAAGCTTGGTCTTTACAATATAACTGTAAGGGAGATGGTTTAGAGTGTTTAATCAATTACAAAAGACAGATAAAAGGATTCATAGAGTTAATATGAGATTAACTGATAAACAAATGAAGTTTATTAAAAAGAATAATTTAAGTGTAACCAAAATAATGGATGATGCACTTTACAACCTTATAAAGTGGGATAAGCATGAAAGAAAATTATAAAGTAAAAGTTAATTTATTATACGTTTTATTAATAGGTTCAGCAATAGGTGTTTTTTTTCTTAGTTGGATACATTTTAAAATTAATTTTTATGAAGGATTATCATATTTAGTATTAGGATCTGCACTTTTACTATATCAAATGTTTTTTAACATACATCCTTTTCAATATACTTTAAAATGTGATAATAAATGAATAAAATAAAAGCATGGTTTAAACTTATTGGCACATATAGTATTATTTGTTGTGTGGGTATTATGTATGTTGTTTTTAGGTGTTATATTAAAAATATATTAAATAATCAAATGTATAATATTTTCTCAATATTTTTTTTAATAAGTTTTTTATATTTAATTTATTCATTTCTAGTTTATAATATAAATAATTTTAAGGAGTTGAAAAAATGAATGATAAAAAAATTTTTGAAGATACACTTTTATTATATCAAATGTTTTTTAACATACATCCATTTAAATATACTTTAAAAAGTGATAAAAAATGAAACCAAGTGAATACTTAGAAAAAAACAAAATTGTTACTGGAAAGAAACCTGTTGGAACTTGGGTTTTTATTAACAGAATGGACAAACAATTTTTTGATAAAGATGAGTTAATAGATATTAAATCAAGATTACAGAATATAGAAATATTGTTATTTGTGGTGCTTTCATTTTTAGGGTGGATTATTACTAATAACATAGTATTGGGTTATATTAGCTTAACATTAATAGTTATATTAGTTATATTTGCATACACAACTATTGTAAAGGAATTAAGAAACTATATTAGAGGAAAAGTTTAAAGGAGGAATGATTAAAAATGGTTCAGTATAATATATATTTAACAGAGCAAGAAAAGGATAAGATTAATCTTATCAAAATTAACTACAATCTTAAGTCTAATCAAGATGTTTTTAAATTCTTAGTTAAAGAATATAAGATTAGAATTGAAGATCAAGGTTTTGAAGAAAAAACACAAAAAGAATACTTTAAGTGATGCATTATGATAAATGATGGTATTATTTATGCAGAAGCAAAGGTGGTTTTTCCTAATAAGAAAACCAAGATACTAAGCTTTACTGGAGATAGAAAGTTTATCTATAATACAGTAATGTTTTATTCAGCTAATGGCTGTGAAATACAAATAAGAGAAAGGTGGTAAATGATGAGTAAATACATAGAGTTGGAAGACACGATTTTGTGGAGAACAAAAATTGTATCTTTTAATATAGATAACATAAACTATATTGAGAAGTTCAACAGCAAAAGAATAGTAGTAGGTTTAAATACATCTGGTAGATATTTTGTTGATGCAAGTGTAGATAATCTTACAAAGTTATATATGTCAGAATTAATTGGTGGTAAATTTATATCTGAAAATTATACAGGAATGGAAGTTTTTGTAGGTATTAAATCAAATGAGCAAATGTTAACTGATATAATTATAAAAAGTAAAGAAATAGAAGGGGTGAAAAGAAATGACATTAGAAGACATAAAAAATGATATCAAAAAACAAGAATTAGATCTATCTAATAAGTATGAATTAACTGAAGGAACACATGTTCTTTTATTAGATCTTAATTCTAAAGAAAAAGGTTCTTATGATTATGAAGATAAGAAAATATATTATCAAAAATTCAATCTAAAAAATAAAGAAGGTAAATATGTAATGTTCTCTAATTATTTATATGCCGAATTTTTAAAAGAACTTAAACCAATTTTAAGTAAAATTGATGAACATAATGCAGTTATTGAAACAATAATAACTGTAGTAAAAGAAGAAAACAAAACCAATTACACCATTAAAATAAATAAGGAGTGATAGTTAATGGAACAACCACAAGTTACAAAACAAATATTATTAGAAATAATAATATATATAAAAGAAGATATTGATGATAAAATAAAAACATATGAAGCCTTACAAAAGCTACTTGAAAGTAATATTCAAGAACAAGATTCTGTAATTCTTTCAATTAATACAATTTATCAAAGATATCTACAAGATACAGAATTATATACAAAGATATTTCAATTATTAAACATTAATCCTTCTCAAGAAGAACCAGAAGAAGCAGAAGAAATTGAAATTGAAAAACCAACTAAAAAAGAACAAGAAACAATGAGAAAACAATTAGAACTTGAAAAAGAAGATTCAGAAAACAAGAAAACATTAGAAGAAGAAGCAGAGGAATATGAACAAAATAAATTCAAACAAAAAATGAAAGAAACAAATAATGAATCTGTTTTAGAAAAACTTGGACTTTTAAAGAAAAAGTGATCTTGAATGAATAAAAAATATATTAAAAAAGAAAAAGAATACATTGATGAAGGAATTTTAAAACTTAGAAAAGAAAATTCTAATATCAATATGGTTATTTTACTTTTGCTTGGTCTTTTTGGAATTACCTTTATGGTTACATTAGATAGTATACAATTATTGTCTTTAGTTCTAATTTTATCTGTTAGTGCTTTAGTAATAACTAAAAATAAATATTACAAAACTATTGAAGAACTAAAAATCATTAAAAGTAAAATTAAATAATTAACATTCTGCAAGTGTAATCCACTTGCTCTTTTTTATTATTTTACAAGATTCTATTTTTTTATCCCCATTAACTGTTAAAATTATCTTATTTTTATAATCCATTTCTTCTAAAGGAACTGATCCAAAATGTTTTGCATCAAAATTATGCCAAATTGCAAAATAACCTAAAGACCACTGGAAATAAATTTCTTTAGAAGTATCTTTTTCAAGTTGTTGGGCTATACTAACTAACTCATATTCATTAACAGAAGGATACATAATAAGATTTTGATACATACCTATACTAAAAAACAACACTAATAGAAATATTATAGCTTTTTTTAACTTTTGATTGTTGTTTAAGGCAAGGTTAGACATATTTAAAAGTAAAATAGGTATTGTTATATAGATAAATTTAGTATTTATCAAAGTTAGGGCTGAAAAAACAATTAATGCAACAAAAGTTTCTCTTAATCTAAATTCTTTAAAGTATAAAAATGAAAATAACATCAAAACCAACAAACCTTTTATTGGGAAATTTTCAGAAATTAGAAATGAAGGCATCACCCCATTTATTAATTTTGGTAAAAATGGTAAAAGACATAAATTTGAAAAAATGTATAACCTATGAAATTGTGATATGAACAAAAAAGCAATTAAATAATAAACTGCAAAATTCCAAATTAAAACCCCAATTAATAAAAAGAATAAACTTAAAATTATATTCCAATCAAGATTAATTTTTTTATTATTAGAATATAAATATTTAATCAAGAAATATAAACTTAATAACACAAAAGGAAAACCAAACAGATCATCTTCAAACTTAATAAAAATCCAACTGAACCAAAAATAACATAATAAAAATAATGAAGCTAAAAGCCCCCTATTCTTTTTTATAACCTCAACAGTTTCATAAAATATAATTAGACTGATAATTGTAGTAAAAAGCATAACCAATTTAATCACAAATAGATTTGCAGGAAACAAACCGAATAAAAATTCCTGAACAAAAGAAGAAACATGCAAAGGGACATTATAATAAATATAATTTAAAAAATAATAAGAATCATTACCAATAAAAGGATAATTAAAAGATCTTAAAAACAAAGGTATATAAAATACAATTGATGATAAGATCATCGCAAGATAATCTCTTGCTCTCTTTGAAATCATAAAAAACCACTTATTTCTTTCTTTTCTTTCTAACAGTTTTTCTTTTACATACTTTTTTTCTTCTCATTCTTGAAAGCACCCCCTCTTATTTACCAATAAGTATTAAAGGTTACCAAGACTCTTTTTTATGGAAGTTCTTTTCTTGCTTAAATAAGAAAGACCTTTTTTAAAATCTTCTGGAGTGTATTTTCTAACATCTGTATTAAATGAAAATTGTTTAGGATTATCAATAAACAATCTTGCCTGACTAACAGTTTCAAATGATTTAAGAGGTTTATCTTTTTCATCAACAACAAGCCAAGGTTTCCTTCTGGCAAATTCAGAGGTTAATGAACTTTTATTAAGTTGCCTTCTTTGTGGAGAACCCCTTTCATATTTTAGTGCAGTAAATTTCCTTCTTACAATCTTCCAAACCACTTTATTTCACTTCCTTATAAAATTTAATTATTTTTTTAATAACAGCTTTTTTTCTAACAGACTTCTCTTTTTTGTATTGATTATTTAAATCTCTTAATCTTAGAGATACAAACTTCCTTGCAGATATCTTATTATCTGGAAATCTTGCAAAATCCTTTAAGATATCTGATTTAAATTCATAAAATCTATCTGTTTTTGCCATATATTATCTTTGAGAGAATGTTTTTATTAATAAATTTGAGATTAAATAACCATAAATTATTAATATTATTACTGTTAATGTATTAAAAATAACCCCACCATACACAAATTTAAAAGCAACTACCATAAATGTAGCAACCATTAACATAAATCTAGCAGGAAGTTTTGAAACACCCATAATTATCATCATAACAATTATTGCTAAAAAACCAAATAGTTCTGCAGACCCAAATATTCCAAAAGCCAATTGCTCAAAAGTTGTGCCTACAGTTGTAGTTGTTAAAAGAGAAAGCATCATATCCCACCACCACCTCTAATAATTGAGAAGATATATAAAAAGACATATAATAATGCAGCAAATTGTAAAAAACCAATTATTCCAACTAAAACAAAACTTAAAACCATACCGATTGGAAGCATAAATATAAGTGCAGAATAACCAAATAATAAACCAGAGATTAAATTTTTAAAAGTTGAAGCTTGTGTTGTGATGTTAGTTGTGTATGGCACACCAGTTATAATGGATTGGTCTGTTGTTGCAGAGTCAGTTTCTTCTGGATCTTGTGTTCCAATAACTGTAATTGTGCCTGATTGATATTCATCTTCAAAATTTGAAAAATTTACATCTTGACCGAAAGGATTGTTTTTCTCAATCCAACTAGTATCATTTAACCCTAAACCTACAGTTAAACCGTTTATTGTAAATAAAATTATTAAAAATGCAAATACATTTCCTATTGTTAAATCCATACTAATATCTACCTCTGACTATCTTGTAATGCAAAGCCTACACTTGCAATTACAGTAACTATATATATAAACCACATTGAATCTATACCAAAGACTTCTACACCAGTTGCAAACCATCCAATAAACACAAAGAAACCTAATATAAATAAACCTACATACATTAAATAATCTTTAGACACAAAGTCTGAAGTTCCAAACAAAACTAAAATTGAGATGGTTATTAGAATGGATAAAATAATTGTCCATAAAACACCAACCTTCTCTGGAAAGTTTTTAAGAACTGTTAAAAGCCCAGTTGCTTTGGAATCAACATTAATTGTTTTTAGGATATTTAAAATTCTGGTTTGTCCTGCATAATCAAAAGTTATATTTGCTACAATCTTAACAGGAATTCCAGCAGTATAATTAAGTCTATTAAGACTATCTGTTATGGTAACAGAAGTTCCTGATAAATTGCCTGTTAATGTTTCTTTTAAGGTATTATTTTGATAAGCTTTAATTTCATAACCAGTTATATTAAAATCATTTAAATAATCTGCATAAACAGATAAATTAAGATCAATATCTGTTGAAGAAATGTCTACATATTCTGGTGTATTATTCCAAGAATATTTTAAATCTAGACCTCTATACACTACATCTTGATCTACTTCTCTTGAAATTACAAAATAAAATGTTTCTCCTGTATCTCTAACTTGTATCTCATATGACCCTTTTAAAGTCCCATTCTCATAAAGATAAACAAAATAAACATCTAATGGAAATCCTACAAATGAAGTTCTACCTGTGGAGTCTGTTTTTTTCTGTTCTACAAGTTGTGTTGTGCCTTCTATTTGTTTGAAGATTGAAACTGTTATTCCTGGGAAAGGGGTTTTAAGCTCGTCATAAACTACAATGGAAGGTACTACCCCATCTTCCTTAGTAATTAAATAAGGTTGTAGGTTATATGTTGTGCTATAACTTAGACCAAAAGGATTTTTAACATTATATGTTCTTGGAATATAAGTTCTATCAACAGGGTCTGCATTATAATCTACAACAGTAAAGTCATAAGTTGAAGTTGTTCCACCAAAAATATTAATAGAGGTTTGTGCAGCAGATTGGTTGGATACTGAATAAATTAAAAGCCCACCAACTTCTACATCATAAGGGGATATATCTACTAAGGATTTTTCATTCTTTGGTTTCTTAACATTAACTGTTGTTTTTTGGTAAGTGTCCCCTTCAGTTCCTGTTGCATCATAAAGAACTGCATTATAATCTCCATCTGTTTTTAGGTATGATGTAAATTTACCTTCAGAGTCTGTTTTGTTTGAAGATATTAAATTATTATCACTATCTAAAAATTGAACATATTTATTAGTCCATAAATTATCATTAGTATCCTTAACCAGGAACTGTATATTTTCTCCTTCATTAATTGGAAGTAATACTATGTTAAGATTATGATCTTCATTAGTCCAATAGAATTGTAGGTTTCTGGAAGTGTGAGTTGTAACTCCATTAACTTTTCTTTCAACATATGCATTGATTTGTTTTTCTTTCCAATTAATATCTGTAAGGTATTGTGAAAAGAACCCGTTCTCATCTGCATAATATGTTTCAGAGTTTGTAAGGTCTACAATTGAAACATTACCATCAAGTTTTGCAAGGGTGTTTTCATCATAAAACTGTATATTTAGATTTGCATCATGGATATCAAATTCAAGTGTCTGAATTGCAGAAGGTGTATAACTTGTTTTAAATTCAGCAAATTTTAAGGTTGTGTTTTTATCATTATTTATATCAATTGTTATTGGGGTAGTGTATTCAGTTGATGCAATAGTGGGATCTGTTCCATTAGTTGTGTAAGTTAAAGTTGTTCCTGTTGTTGTTCCTTCTTTTGTTAGAGTAATATTAATTGGTTCATAATATATTCCTGAATTATAATCAGCAGTAGGATTTCCTGCAACTTTCATTGTATATGTCCAAGAACCTATTGAAGAAGTATTATCTTCTGAATCATAAGCTATTGCTTTTAAGGTAGTGGTTTGAGTTATTGGAATTGGGTTTGTGTATTCTGTGTCTGTATCATCAGGATCAGTTCCATCTGTTGTGTAATAAATAGTTGTGTTTACATCAGATGATAAGGTTACATTGAAATCATTATTATAAGTTCCTGTTTCAACAGAAGAAGTTGGAGAATTAACATCAATGAGAAATGGATATTGCAATCCAGCCCCTGAATTGTAAAGCTCTGATACTTCTGTTGAAGTTAAAGCTCTATTCCAAAAACCAATTTCATCCATTTTACCTGACCATCTATATACAAAATTATCTATATTTGTATATCTACCAAAGTCTAAAGGAGTAGAATAAGTTGATAAATTCCCACTTCCTTGAGCAGTAACATCTAATATTTTATTATTATTTAAATATATTTTAATGTTATGATTATCATAAATTAAAACAATATGATGCCAGTTTCCAAGACTCAATAAATGAGATTCTCCTACATTAGTATATTCTGTATACCTATTTCCATTTCTTACATACTCAATACTTAATTCTCTGGATCCACTTGTAGAATTTCTTTGTTCATATGTTAAGTTCATCTGGTAATATGGATTAGTGTGTGAAGTATATGCTTTATGAATTATAGGATATTTTGGATTAGAATAGCTGCTCCAATCTGGTTCATCATTAAGCTTAACCCATATACTATAACTGTAATAATTACCTGTTGGATTAAGTGAAGAGTCATAAGGAACAGTTATATATCTACTAACAGAAGTATTTATTGACTCCCAAGCATTTCCAATTATTCCACTTGTGCTTGACATAGACACAAGAGAACCATCATTTCCACTTACTTCATCAACAACGGTGCTTCCTGTTGTTTCGTCTAACTTCCAATAACTTACTAAATCTGTTTTTAAATCAGCAAAAGCCATTGGAGAAATAGATATAAGTGTTAAAAAAACTAAAATAAAACTTAATAGTTTAATATTTTTTATATTATTATAATTCATTTCTTTTTCTTCTCCTTCTTAACAATCTTCCTTGCTTTTAATGGAGGTTTATATTTCATATCTATTCAAACACCTGGTTGATTCCATTTCTTCACATAACTACCAATAAATCCTGCAAGTAAAACTACTGCAAAGAAATTTAAAACTAATTCTAATACTGCACCATTAGGTAAAGCATCAAAATTGAAAAGAGCAGTTATTGGGGAGAAAATTTGAACAAAAACAAATAATAAAATACCAAAAATAAAGAACATAAAAATGTCTTGAAGTTCAAATCCACCTTTTTGATTTTTAGTTATCATATTTTAATCTACCTCTTCATATATATTTATTACACACATCATTTTTTAAATAATACTATAAAAAACTAAATTTTTTCTTAGTTTTCTTATTTTTTCTAGCTTGTAAACCTTTATATGAAATACCTCTAACTTCACCAATAGAGTCAATTGCATATTTAGATTTTTCAATATAGGATTTTCTTAAAGTTTCTTTTTTAGATTTATCCCAGTTAAATTTATAAGCATTAAATGGTTCTGATACACCAATTAGTTGTGCAGTCTTTTTAGTTGGTTTTAATTTAACTGATCTTTCTGCATATTTATCTGCAATCTCAAAACCTTTAGCTTTTGCATAAAAATAATTCATAGTTTCTTTGGATTTAACTTTTGTCCATTTACCTTTAGTTCTAACAAACACATCAAAGGCTTGGTTTAAGTTCTTTGGGCTTGAATAATCTTCTTGTCTTGAATATTCAAAAATTCTATTTGGTTTATAACTTGAATCTCCTTTAAGACTGAAATTATAAGTTGAAAGAGAAGGTTTTGTTGGATACTTTGGAACAAAGTCTTTTGGTTCATAAACTGGTTTAGTTGGATAATCTCCATCTTGTCTATAGACCACTGGATAAGTATCATCATCTGGTTTTGGTGGTTCAGGATAAGAATCATCTGGTTTTGGTGGTTCAGGATAAGAATCATCTGGTTTTGGTTCTGGAGGGATATAATCATTATTAAATAATTTACCTATATTATAATCTGTTGGTTTTAATGAAGAAGGATAGGAACCAGTGTCTTTTATTCCACCATAAACTGGTTGGCTTCCTGTTAATTGAGGAGTATAAGCTTTAGATTTTGAAGGTGTTGAAAAGTATGAAATTCCAGAATATGAAGGAGTTAATTCTGTAATACTGCCTTGTAATTCTCTTCTATAAAAATCATCAATTGTATTTTTACTTCTTTTAAGTGATCTAAAATAACTTGCTTCTCCAATAGAATCTGCAATATCATAAATTGTATTTTTTAAAGATTTAGAAGTTGTATTTATAAATCCTTTTTCTGTAGAAAATAAAGGAGTTAAATTAATTCCAGGTAATTTTGGTCTTGGACCAGTTTTATAAATACTTACCCCTGATATAATTTCTTTTCTGATTGGAATTGGTTGCCCTAAAACATTTACAAATTCATCATAACCTTTCAATCTACCAATAAAATTAGATGGTTTTAATTTACTTGCAGGTTGAGTAATTACATTTTGAATTTTTACAAATTGTTCTTCTGAAGAACCAGGAGTTTTAGGATCTACTTTTCTAATTAACTTTCTTAACCAATCTTCACCAATTTTACTAGTTTCTGATCTTTTTGGAAATAAAGTTGTTGAAGGTCTAGAAGTTGATAAAATATCTTGAAAAGTAGGAATTATATCAAAACCTTTATCTTTTTTTAAAATATCTAAAGGTAATCTTTCTGCTCTTTTTACTAAAGTTAAACCAATTTCTGGTTTTGCAGTTTGAGATAAACTTGGAAATAAGGATAATTTATATGATGGTTTAGACATACCTGGTAATCTTAAAGCCCATACATTACCATGTCCAAATACACTATACCATTCAGAAGGGTCTTCTCTTCTTAATTTAATATCTAATGCTTTTTTTTCAGGACCAGTTAAAGTTTTATAAACCTCAGGTAATTTGGATTGTCTAGAAGTTTGAATGACAAAATGTTCAGGATACTCTTTAAAAAAACCTTTTGTATCAAAAAAATCTTTAAATTGTTGTTGAGGAGATGTAGTTCTTACTAACGAGGTTGTCATTTCACCATCTTTAAAAACTTGTGGAGAAAATAATTTTGTAGCAGGAACTTCTTTTGCACCTAATTTTATAATTCCACTTCTAACAGCTTTGTCTGTTAGTCTTGCACCTTTAAGCAAACCAGTTGGTGCTAAAAAATCTGCAATGTAAAAAGAAGCCTCTCCTCTTGTTTTTGGATCTGTAATAAATTTAGATGCATAATCTATTCCAGTTGATGCACCTTCTAGAAGATATGGCGAAATTCTTTTAGTTGATAAGATTCCTGGATCTTTAGCAATTCTTTTTAAACCTCTTACAACTGTTGGAGTAGTATCAATAGTTACTGCTTTACCTACTTTTAAAGCACCTTTACCTAAAAGTTTAGAACCTTCTAAAAAATCTTTATAACCTTCAGTATCAGGTTTCCAAACATCACCAACTTTAGAAAGTCCTTGTTTAATTGGAGTATATAATGGTTCATATAAAGTAACTGCACCTTTTTTAAAACCTGATAAAAATTGATTGAAAGAATCTACTTTTTTCATAATTTTTTTATGTGCTTTAGATTCTTGTTTTGGTGGTTTTGGTGGACCAACTAATTTAGGTGGTGCAGGTGGTCCTGTTAAGGTTGGTTTTTCTGGAAGTTTTGGTTTGGTTAAGTTAGTGGTTAAAGCAGGAGATATTTTTAATTGTGGAGGTGAAGGTGGTCTTGGCGAACCAGAAGTAAATAATCTTGAACTTATGTCTGATGATGGAATGTATGGTTGTTGACTAATTGTTCTTTGAGCAAGTTCAAGAGCAGTTGGCATTTATAATAACCTCAATTTATTTGAAGAAACTAAAGTTCTTTTTTACACTTCTTGATATCACAGGAGAAGTTTTAAGAGATGATAATGTTGTTTTAGATTTTGAAACAACAGGAACTTTTCTTCCATTAATTGTTGTTGATTTACCAGAATAGACATATGAACTTCTAGACCTTCTTGAAGATCTTGAAGAACTTCCACTTGATTTTTTAACAGGTTCTGGTTCTTGATATTCTACTTTAGTTGTATAAGTATAAGGCACTGACTTCATTGCTTTAAGATATTTATTCATATCTTTATTATATTTATCTAAAAGTCTTTGTTGTTCTTGTTCAGCTAATTTCTTTTGTTTAGCTTGTTCAACCAACTCTAAATTATATTTGTTAATATTTTTTATATACTCTTTTCTACTTTCAGGAGTTGTTCTAAAAATAGATTTAAGAGGTATTCTTGCCTTCATTAATTTTACTTCTTGTTCAGCCATATTTTATTTCACCTTTTTATTTTTTTTATTTACAAATATATTAGAGAAGTATGAATTGAATGATTGTGATGGATATTGTTTTCTTTTTTTAAGTTTGCAGTAAACATCTTCTGAAACTCTAATCATTTTGTATTTTGGTTTTAACATAATTATCACATTATTTATTGTATACATTTTGTATACATTCATACTAATATAGTGTAGGCAAAGGTTTTTAAATAGATGTTTTAAAAAAAGAAAAATAGAGCTACTTTTTAACTTGTAGCTTTAAAGTATTTGTCATAAACTTTCTGGTTTCAATGGTTACAAAATCAAGACATTCATTATGAACATAAAAACCTTTAAACTTTTTATCAGTTCCAAGTAACCCACAAAACTGACAAGGTTTATCAGGAAATTTAGAATTGTTTAATCTATCTTCAGTTAATTCTATTACTGGATTTTCTTTTAGACTTTCAATTAATTCTATTGAAAAATCTCTTAGTCTTCTTTGATTTTCATATGTATTAATTGACATTAATTACCACCTATTGATTTTATTGCAATCTCTCTTGTAGTGTAAACATTATTATTTTCTAAAATTAAATAATGTTCTAAATAACCTGTATCATAATTAATTCTTACACCATAAGGTTTAACTTCTTTATGAATAAATTTATTAGTAAAAGGTATTTGATAAACTACTGGAATATTTATAGTTGGATTTTTATATACAGTTATAATTTGTTCTGGTTTAGCAGTTTGAAAAGTTGAATTAAAATGTTGTGCAACCATACAGGTAATTAATACAACACCAATAAAAACTAACCAAGCAAAAAAAATTGTTTCTAAAATATTTGTTGTTTTTTTAATCATATTTTTTCATTTCTCCTTTTTTATTTATTGTAGACATCTAATAGATCTCTCTTGATATCATCTGTTCTTAAATTAATATAATAGTCTAATGGTATTAAAGATTGATGACCCATTATTTTTTGAACAGTTTTAAGTGGCATATTTTTTTCCACAACTAAATATTGAGCAAGGATTTTTCTAAATCCATGTGGGTTAATTTTAAAGTATCTAGTAAATCTATTATACATCGCTCTAGATTTAGTTTTAAAAAAAATTAAATTATAAATATCTTTTTCTTTAATTTGATTATTTTGTAAACCCCTTTCTACTTGATCATTAAAATAAATTATATAATCTCTAAGCCAAACAAAAATAAAATAGAAAGGATTGTCTTCACTTGCATAAATAGGTATCTGTCTTGTAGCTGGTGGATTTGTTTGTTTCTTTTTTTGAGTTTTCAATTGTAATCTAATCCATTGATTACCAGTTAAGAAATCTGAATCAAACATTATGTCCTTCCATTTAATTGAAAGAACTTCATTTATTCTAGCACCAGTAAAGAAACAAACAGATATAACTGCTAGAGTTTCAAGTTTATCTTCAGGTTTTAAAGTAGTAGAAAATAAGACTTCTTTACCTATTTTAAGTCTTTCAACTAACCAATTCATAGTATATTTAGTGCCAACATCTTCTGTAGACACATAACTTTCGCTAGGATAAGGGTATCTTGGCATATTTTTCTTTCCATATATAATATAATATATTAAATATCTGAATCAAATTTAATTTTGTTCCTTAACAATATAATTTAGAACCGAAAAGTTTATAAATGTTGTGAATGTGTTATAATACATTCACGACTGAAGAAAGATAAACCTTACCGAATTCCCCATCACGAATCCTATATAATTAAATATCATAATCTGGTCTGTTAACATATTTGCTTATTAACACTAAATTGTTAACAGAAAGAAATGTTAACAACTTTGTTAACATTTTTGTTAAATTGATAAGAATTGTTAACAAGAAAAATAAAATATAACCAAAAATGATAATTAAAAAAAATTAGCTACCTCTTAAAAAAATTCTTTGGAAAAAAATTTTTTAATATATTTGTTATAACTGCATATTATAACAAGGAATTATAACAAACTAAATTATTTGATTTTTTTTATTTCTCCGATCTTCATTTTTAAGGTAAAAAAATAAAAAAATATTAGAAAAATCCTTAAAAAATTACTAATATTACATAAATTACACTAGGTATACTTTAAATTACATATATAGAAACGAGTTGAAAACATACTTTTTTCTGTAATTTGAACTATTTTCTGTAATATTGTTTGAAATCTGAACTTTTTTACCTTAAAAAGTTTGAAATCCAAACTTTATTATACATAAAAATCAGTTGTTATAACAAACGAGGTGAAATTTTTTACCTTAAAAAGTTTGAAATCCAAACTTTTTTGCCTTAAAAAGTTTGAAATCTGAACTTGGTTTGAAATCCGAACTTTTTCATCTTATTTTTAGTATATTTTCTTAATTTTATTTATAAATTAGGTTTGGAATTCAAACTAAAATTAGTTTTTCAAACAAATTTTGTATTTTTAGTTTACTTTTTGTTTAGAAAACCTTTATAAAATGTTTTGTATAATTATATTTATAAACAATTTTTCAGTTTATGGAGATGAAATTAATGTCTGAAAATTTTATAAAGCTTTTAAAAGAATATAATGAAACTATAAATGATGCCTCTAAAAAGATTGATATTGATATAAATGCTATTTCTTCCTTTGATTTTTTCAAAGATTCTAATTTTTTTGAAAAAAATCCTATAATGTATGACGATAAGATATGGTGGCGATGGGATCATCAGAATAAGAGATGGTATATAGTTGATGATGTTGAAATTATGTTAGACTTTTCTAATAATTTTATTTTAAGGGGTTCTACTTCTAGTGTTTTTCACTCTAATATAAGAACTGCTATTCTAAATTCTTTAAAACAAGCAGGTTTAATTTTTAAAAAACATTTCAAAAAAGATATTAAACCAACTTGGATAGTATTCAGGGATTGTATAGTAGATGTTGCAACAGGAGAAGTTATGGATCACGACTTTACTTTTTTTGCAAAAAATCCAATACCTTATAATTTTTTAGCAGAAGATAATTTTGATACTTCTAAATTTGATGAATTATTTAAATCTTGGGTTGTTGGGAATGGTCAAGATGAAAGTTGGGTTGATACACTATATGAACTTGTTGCTTATAGTATGCTTCCAGATTATCCTTTGGAAACTATTTTTTGTTTACATGGAGATGGTTCAAATGGAAAATCATCTTTTATTAAATTACTTGTTAATTTTTTAGGAATGTATAATGTATCAGCAACAGAATTATCTTTACTTTCAAATCCAAATTCTAGGTTTGAAACTACTGCTTTACAAGGAAAATTAGTTTGTTTGATGTCTGAATTAGATGATGCCCAAATTAAAAACACTTCACTTTTAAAAAAGTTAGCTGGAAATAAAGAAGTTATAAGAGCAGAATATAAAGGTAAAGGTCATGTTGAATTTATTAATTATGCAAAAATTATAATGTCTACTAATGTAATTCCAGATACAGCAGATAAGACAGATGGATTTTATAGGAGATGGTTTGTAATAGATTTTCCGAACAAATTCAATTCCGAGAATGGCGATGTCCTAAAGGACTTAACCGAAAAGGACTATTCTGCTCTTGCAAGAAAATCAATCGCTGTTTTAAAAAAAATTCTTGAAAAAAATACTTTCACAAATCTTGGAACTATCAAAAAAAGAAAACAAAGATATGAAGATAAAGCAAATCCATTAAAGAGATTTATTGATGAACAATGTATAATTAATCCTAATACAGAAGTTCCTGTTTTTGAATTTTTTGAAGCAGTAACTTCTTATTTTTCAGAGAAAGGTTATAGACAAATTACAAAAGCTAAACTTTCAAGATTAATGAAAGAAAATGGTTTTGAATCTGAACCAAGACACAATCCAGATGTAAATAAAACTTGGAGATATTATATTGGTATTTCAATTAAAGAATTTAATAATCCTACAATTAAAGTTTATGATAAAGAAGAAAATAAATTTAAAGAAATAAAAGAATATAGAAATATTGAATTTGGAAAAGAATACAAATGGGAAGAGATTGTATCTACCTTTAAGCATTACACAGAAGAAGATTTAAAACAAATAATCACATCTTGGAAAAAGCAAGGTGCAGTTACAGAGGTTCGCTCTGGAATTTTTAGATTTGAAAATATTAATCAAAAGGAGATGGTTGAATGAAACCAAGTGAATATTTAGAAAAAAATTTTAATAAACAATATTTAGATTATAAAATAAAATTATCTAAATCAGAAGAAAAAGAAATAATGGAATCATTAAATATTATTGATAAAAATATTATTAATAAAATAGTTAATGATAGAAAAATAAAATTAATTGAATTAGATGAAAAATTTATAGATAAAAAAATATTAAAAAATAAAATGAAAAAAATGTTTAAATTTAAAAAATATCCTTTAACAACTATTAAAGAAGCATTCATAATTACTGATTTAGAAGAAGAAATTTTAAAACTTTTGGAGGAATGAATATGTGTGATAATGTAGAATATTTACACGATAATGAAACTGTTGTTTATACCCAAACACTTGAAGATTTACTTAATATAAGAGGAAAATATAATAAATTAAAAGAAAAAATATTTGAATTAAAAGTTAAATCAAAAGACTTTGAATGTTGTTTAGAAGTTTTAAATGAGTTAGAAGAAATTTTGGAGGAATGAAATATGGATAAAAAATTTAATGTAAAAGAGTTTGAATATCATTTAAATAATATATGTAATTTACTAATAGATTTTAGTAAAGACCAAATACATTTTAATAAAAGTTATACTAAAAAACAAAAAGAATTATTATTTAATTTATTTGATGATTTTTTAAACGATAGAATAAAAGAATCTTATAAACAAGTAGAAGATAATGTGATAAAATATGATAGAACCAAACTTTGAATGTAAAATGTGCAAGAGAGATTTACTTCTTGCAAAGTCCCATAAGTATGTAGTGATAGATGGCTCTCCTGAAGTAATCTGTAATTATTGCAACAATAAATACACACCTGACGAGATTAAGTCAGTTACTGTTATGGCAAATTTAGGAGATAAAACTTTAATTAAAGAATACGATTTAATTTTATTTTTAAATAACAACTTCACAGAAAAAGATATTGAGGACTATCTTCCAAATGAAAAGAACAAGCTCTATAAATACTTAAACAAGATTTTAGGAGTAACAGATGCGATCTATTCTTTAACGATAAACATTACAAAGAGAAGATTAAATAAGTGTGAGTTATGCGACAAGCTTTTAGATTTTGAGGAATCAATTTATTTTAAAACAGGCAGGAAGAACAACTTCATTCAAGTATGTAAGGAGTGTGCGAATAAATGAGATCAAGAACTGAAGAGAATAGAAAATATTATCTAAAAACAAAAGAATCAAGAAAAGCAAAATACCACAAATCAAAGGATGACTTATTTAATAATTTTATAAATTTACTTAATAACAATGTTTAAAAACTAATCGCTACTAAAATATATATTGAAGTTCACTTCTGAATTTCATCTCCTAGATAGGCAAGAATTAAGACCCCTTGCCTATCATTATCTATTATAGGTTATTAAAATATGAGTTTAATATTTTGGATTATTATTATATTTTTTTTATTTTTGTTATTTATAATGAGCATTCCTTATAAAGCATATTATGGAGATTAAATTATGATTAAAGCTATTTTGGAGAGGCAAGGTTTTTCAGTTTTTATTCCTTTAAAAAAAGACGAATTTGATTTATTAGCAATTAAACAAGATCATATAATTGCAATAATCCACTTTAAAAACAAAATTTTAACAGAAGATAAGTTTCTTTCAACTTATAAAAAAGAAATAATTAACTTAATTGATTTACATCTACCTTTTAATTTTTCCAAAGAAATTTGGATTGAAACCAACCAAGGTTTATTTTCAATTAATGTTTTAAATACTTCTAAAATAACAAATGAGGTGTTTGCTTGAACCCTTTTTTTTTAATAGGTTATATTTTTTTATTAATTATAGGTTTTTTCTTTGCAAGAAAAGACACAAGAGAAGGTATAATTCCAGATAAATGGACAAACCCATTAATTATTTTATCTGTAATAATGTATTTTTTTGCATTTAATTTTTTCTCATTTACTTTTTATTTATATTTCACAATTTTAGTTTTACTATATCTATTTTTTGTATATCTTCAAAGAGCAATGCACTATTCAGGTTTAGCTTTAGGCACTGGTGATGTAAAATTTTTATTATTAATTTATGCATTAATTCCTTTTAGTTCTTCTGCTTTTGTAGGAATTCCTTTTTTCAACATTCTTTTTTGGACAATAGTTTTAGTTTTTTTCATGGTTTCTTTCAGATTAATTTATTATTTATTATTTTCTAAAATAAAAATTTTCAAAATAATGTATGGTTCATCAATTGATAAAACTGAAATCAGACTAGCTCCAATTATTTACTTTAGTTTGATAATCAACTTTTTTATACTTATTTTGTAAGTTTTCTAAAATACAAAGGTTTTTATATTTAAAAAAACTTATTTACTTTAAATCCTTTATTTTATAGGTATCTAACACTATTTTTACTTTTAAGATACTTTTATATATAATTTAAATCATTATATACTTATAATTCTAATCCAAGCTTTATAGCTTGAGATAAATAAAAGGTGATTTGATGTTATTCAAAAACGAAAAAGGTGCAGGAATGATAGATTCTGTTATTGCTGGTGTTGTAACAATTATAGGTGTATTAATTGTAACTAATGTTGATACAGCTGCTAATCTTTCAGGAGCTACTGCAACAATGACTGGATTAATTGGTCTTGTATTATCTGCTGGTGGTATCTTATTTATCATAATGAATGTATTCAGATAAATAATATAATACTCTCCAACCTCATAGTTTTGCCTTGCCTTTCTCCTATTGGGCAAGGCAATCCCCTCCTATTTTTTATTTAAAAACAACACTATTTAAAAACTTATTGCAACTATAATTATATTATATGGACTGGTATTTATTTTTAATATTTAGTATTTTTTCAATAATCTTTTTATTATTTGGTTATAGTTTTAAGACCAGACTATATATTATTTTAGGTTCTCTTTTTATGATTTTAATTGGTTTTTTAACAATATCAAATGGTATTTATTTACCTAATGGATATGATGTTTCATATGATTCTTTTTCAATAGATAAAAATATTATTGATTCTAATGTAACTGAATCTTTAATAACTATAGATAATTTAGAATTAAATCCAAAGTTTGAACATATAGATAAAGATAGTCTTTATTCCAAATGGCTTTTTGGGTTATTATTTATGTTTGTAGGTGCATTTGTATTATTTGATGCATTCTTTAATAATAGATTTAATAAATTTGTATAAAATTAAATAGGAGTTGGTATTATGCCAGATGTTATGTATGATGCTCCAAGACAAACACAAATGGAGTCAGAAGAAGAAATTTTATCACGATTAATTACTCCTGAAGGTAAAACTTCATATAGAGAGGTTACAGAGTTTGACCCTGTAAAAAATAAATTTGTAAAAAAAGCAATTGATCTTGGTTCTCCTGAACTAAATCTTGCCGACTTAACCACAGCTATTTTAGTAGGTCAAAAATCTGAATTTGCTTTTGCTTGGCACACAGTTGCCTTAATTAACCAACTAGTTTTTATTGAAAGAGAATCTGGTTATGATTTATCTAATCTAATTAGATTTCATTATAACAATTTAACTACAAATTTAAATTTATCCAAATCTGTTGATGGTGCAACTATGAAGGCATTAACAACTAAAGAACTAAAACAAATCCAAGAACATAGAATGGTTGGAGCAAATGGTGAAGCACAAGACGAATATAAAGGTCTTGGGGACTTTATTAGAAGAAATCTTGGTGGAAAAAAATAAAGGAGTTGAAATTCAATGAACCCAGTTTTATTACAAGCAATATTTTTAATTATAATTTTTTTCTTAAGTTTAACAATTGCATTTATGCTTAAATTTGGTGGACATAGTTTTAGACAGTATATCAAATCTAAATTACCAGGTTTCAGGCATAAAGGTGCTTGGTTTATTCAAGCAGGTGTAAATCAAAAAGTTAGATTAGTTTATAAAAAATTACCTGATGACTTAAGAATAAAAATTAAATCTGGTGAAATTCCAGAAGATGACCAATATGCAACAATTAACGAAGTCTTTCATCAAACAGATGACGATGGAGTTCCTGTTCTTTTTACTTTAGAAGATCTTCCTTTTACTTTCTTTTTAAAAAAACATCATTTAGATGAATTTTTCCCACAAGTAGATGAGATGATTAATTTAATTGATGAGATTACTTATAACAAAATGTTTGATGAAGCAGAAGCTTTGAAGTTAATTATTAAAAATAAATTAACCGAAATGAAACCTTCTTTAAAATATATTCCAAATTCCATTGCTGAACTTAATGCTATTTTTGGAATTGAAAAAAGTTTGAAGTTTAAAGATAAACCTGCAATTTCTATTCTTTTAGAATTCAAAAAACATTTATTCAAATTAAAAGAATCTATTTTAGAATCAAATAGACAGTTTGTTAATGTTCACGATCTTTTCCAAACAACAGGGTTTGTTAAAAACTTAACTAAAATTGCCTTTATGGAATGGCAAAATGGTTTTTTAGCTGCAAAACAAACCAAAATGGAAAAGAAATTCAATACTTGGCTTGTAGTAATTGTAATTATAGTTGGTATTTTAACAATAGTTGGAATTTATTTAACCAATTCTCTTAACGAAAGATTAGATGTTACTCAACAACAATTAAATAAAACACAAACAAC
>Ga0334898_1001698_pt1 | contig 23179 bp, 15 predicted proteins | sample GraSluR3_MG_10_FD_207228 | JGI IMG/M metagenome (GOLD analysis project Ga0334898, IMG submission 207228) | Sludge microbial communities from methane-producing bioreactor in Wageningen University, Netherlands - Granular Sludge_3_08-R3 | ecosystem: Engineered > Bioreactor > Anaerobic >... | reverse complement strand
ACACAATTCCTCCTGCACAAGCAATGGATGTGCTTTACGCACACCTTGAGCCAAATTTGGAATTGCTAAAGGAGGAGCTCAGCCAGTATAAAGGCATTCCCATTATTACACTTGGCGAACCGGTTTTACAATTATTAACCCACCCCAAAGCCAAGGTTCGCGAGTACTGGGATTACAACCCCAAAACTGGCGAAAGCAATGGAAATTTCACCTATTCAAAGGCAAATGAGAATAAGCTGAGCAGAGATTTTTACCCATTTCCCCACCAGCCGAGCATTAGGAAGAGGTTTTATGGGGGGACAATTGATAAATACATTAGGATTGTCAGATAGTTATACAAACTAAATACATAGCATTATGTACACTTGGGTAGCCGCACACAAGACTAAAGTTGATCTTTTTAACCAAAATACATAATTATGATAAGCGACAACCAAACCAATACTATCTATTTCTCGGAATTATTAAAAACCGACAATAGGTATTCATCCATTTACAAGGATATTGAAAGTAAACTTGCCGATTTTGGTATTAAACCCAAGCTTCTCCCAAAAACCAAGGATATTTGGGCAAGGGATTATATGCCAATACAGGTTAAAGACACGAAGTATGTTGAGTACAGATATGATCCAGACTATTTACAAGCAAAAAAGTGGCGTAAATTAAAGTCCTACCCTGACATTATATGCGATGCTATAAACAGGTCAACCGAAAAAACAGATTTAATTATCGATGGGGGAAATGTAGTTAAATCGTCCAATGCCATCATCCTTACCGACAAAGTTGTTAGTGAAAATAAGGATTCCTTTACAGAAGCTAAACTCATTGAAGAGCTAAAGAAACTTTTTGACGTAAAAAAAGTCATACTGATTCCATGGGATAAGAAGAGTGAAGAATATGGCCATTCTGATGGAATGCTTCGCTTTATTGACGACACAAAAGTACTAATTCAAGGCTACTATAACTGCGATGATTACTCCAATGAATTTAGAACAAAGCTTTTTGGCGCATTGAAAGATAATGGGATTGATTGGGTGGAAATGAAATTCAACGTTAAGAATGAGGACGATCGCAATTGGGTCTACATGAATTTTCTACAAACTAAGGATGTTATTTTACTGCCAAAACTTGATATTCCCGAAGACGCACAAGCCCTTGCTCAGATAGAAAAACATTTCCCTCAATATCGAGACGGTCGAGTTATTCAAATTAAGATGGATGCTATAGTTGCAAAGGGTGGAGCACTTAATTGCATCAGTTGGACAACCAAAGAGTAAAATTTATGGCACTACTTCAAAGCGACTATAAAGAGGTGATCAAAAAATTCACCCAAAAGGATTGGCAGCCGTTACTTGACCTAATTCCTGAAATTGAAAAGACTGAGGAATTTGGCAAGGTTGGAGGCGGAATAAAAGATGAAAACGGTGTTTTTATGATGCCATACTCTATCCCTAGTGAAATTGTGTGTCGTTTTGAGGAGATAGTTTATGACATACCCATTATGATAAATTTCGATTGGGTTACATGGTCGCAGGGCAACAACATAATTCATAGCCATAATTTTGATTACGACACCATTGATATCCCCACAAAATGCATGGCCATAACCACATTTGTTCGTGCCAACAGATTCGTTGATGGCGTTCTGGTTGATGCCTTTGAGAAAGGGATTATTCTTAAAATCTTGAAGTCGATAGATATGGGGATAATAACAGATCGTAATTAAAGTACTCAACAATCACAAAACGAACTCTTTTATTGACCTCATTTATGAGTAACATCTACGGCAACACTCTAATAAAAAAACCTCCTATACAACTCTTATTGAATACTTTACATTTATCACAATACTCTTTTCATCACCTCTTCGATTAACCTAAACCGATACTCACTGCCTAACCTTAAATGATAATCGGGATGATAAAACCTAAAGGTTTTTGTTGGTAATTCTGAATGTTCAATCATACACATTTCGCTAATAGTTTTATCATCAATAACAATTCCCTTATTGTCTTTAAAAGTCCAATCAATGAAACAGTCATAATTTGGCCCAGTAACAAAAACCACAACATCTGGTTTTAGTATTTCAATCTCGTTTCTTAGAATCTCATTGTTATCAATCTCAAAGGTTTTCTTCTTCAAATCCCACTCTTTTCCACAATCAATTCTTAATAGGTTTGTCCACAGAATACCAGTTTTTATTTTTTGGTCACGAAATGCTGCTACAATTAAATCAAGAAAATTAATAATTGGAGATTTGTAGTTAGCCCCCAAGTTAAACCTTTTGTACAAGTCTAATAAACCATTAAGGTATTGTTCCTCATTAAAGATGTCAAAAACACCATTTTCCTTTCTTTCGTTTAGGCCAAACCATCCGTTATTTTCTTTGCCAATAAAGATAATTTTCAGGTCAGCATTCAAGTACTCGGCTCTAGGAGTTTCTGCATTTATGAAAAGTGGAGAGGAAATATGATCTGACATAAGACATTCCTTCAGTTTCTGATTAAACAATAACTTTTTAAGGTACTCTCTGTACAACTCATTTAATTGATTTTGAACATTCTTCATAACTTTTAAATTTTATGTTTGAAATTAATGCAACTTATTCTTAATAAATATAAATGCCATCTAATATACTCAAAAAAACAAAATATTTTCTAGTCATAATCATTTGACTAATAAGTTTCCATTTCTACCCATACCCCTCCACTGCCTCCTCGTGGATGCTTCTTATTTGGTTGGCCAGCGATTGGGGTTCTAGTACTCGTACCCGTTCACCGTGCGAGAGGATTTCCATTACAAAATCCTCGGTAATAAACACCTTAAGCTTGATTCGCAGCTCCTGCTTGGTATCAACCAGTATCTGCTGGGTATGGTGCAAGGGCAACGATTTTATGTACTTCCCTTGGTATTCGGTAAACGATAGCACAACGTCCTTTGGCGTATCGGCGTTTGGACTAATTATGCCAAAGCAGTACCTGTAATGCTCCTGCACGTTAAAGTCCTGCGGAATGGTAAAGCGTTTCTTCGTAATATCCAGATCGGTGAGCCTGTCGAGACCAAACGATTTAATCTGGTTGTCCTTCAGATCCGCACCCACCACGTACCAGCGGTTCTTAAACTCCTTGAGCGCGTAGGGCTGCAACCTGCGCTGCGACACCTTATCGTCCCAGTACTTGGTGTACGTAAACTCAATCTCAAGGCCATTGCGGATGGCGTGCAGAATGCCGTACAGGTGCTCGGTTCCCTGCGGACGGCGATTCTCGAAGTGGATATGCGAGGAAATGCGATCGGTCACGTTAAGGGCGTTGAACGTGTCGAACGCTTCAAAGATGCGGGTATCCATCTCCGAGGCCTCATCGAACTCAATTCGGTACATCATATGCTTTCTATCGAACGTTATGTCGATATTGTACAAATTGCGAATATCCTTAATATCGCGCTGAAACTGGCGTTGCGATATGGAGTAGATGCAGCCATCCACCTCGCCCTGCACCTCCAGGTTATTCGCAATATCGGTAAACCTTAGCGGCTGCCTGCGCAGCATCTTGATGATGTGAATATATCTACCCAACGATTCTCTTTTAGACATGGTATTGGCTTTTAGTTTACATCAAAGATAAGTAGTCTAAACGACAATGTGCGTCGCTAAAGGTCTTGATCTTTCAAAAATTACTGATTCAACCTATTATTTGCAAGTCTAAATTATCCAGCAGCTGCTCCAGCTCATCCATTCGCCTAAGCGATGTACCTTGTGACGAGGAGGGATGTGGAATTCCAATTATAGAGACCGATGCATCGGCACGCCTGCCAAACGAGAGGCTTATTTCCCCCTGCCGAACCTCATTGCTGGCTTGGAAAAGATCCTTAACCCACAGGTAGTTGTACACCCCAAGCACAACGATAAACCTGGGTCGTAGGATTTCGACCTCACGCAAAAGAATATGCTGAGGGCAGTGGAGCCACATCGCAGGCAAGGGCTGACTGTTTTTTCCACTTGGCGCGCACTTAATGCTATTGGTAACCGCAATGTAGTCCAAAGCTGATTTCAATTCCTCCTTTGGGGGGTATGGCCTATCAGTTGGAGTTGGTATGATTCGAACAGCCCTCAGTAGCAAGGCCGAGTATGAGAGTAGCCGATGCCAAAACAGGCTACCTCGGTATCCGGACTTGGCAAAAGTTCTTACCCTGCCCAGCATAATCTCATCAATGGCAAGTTTAGCCAGCTTGTCCTCCGCATCGGCATCGCCAAAGCCATTCATATTGATACCCAGCGCCAGCACTCGCCCTGCATCATAATTACTGCCGATAAAGGGTGAGTACATACCCCAGTCGCAGTTCTCCCTTCGTTCCTCCTCCACCTCTGCCCAGCAGGTATGGCGATGGCTACAATTGTGCATTGGGGATTGGTGCAAAATATTCAAATCGTTGTACAGATTATCTAGCTCATTTTTTAGTTGTTGCATATCAGATTTATTTTGGGTTAATTCAACTTTGGGATTTAATTCAGGGAATCTAATACATTGCCATTGAAAACTCTCTGGGCGATAAATGCTACCTTGTAAATCCTACTTTAAACAACGACAAACAATTTGGACATAGGTTACATGCAATTATTCAGATGCCGAAAAAGCAGGTAAGCGCCTCTGTATTCGGGATAAAGGGTGGGTGAAAACTCTGCCCGCTTGGTAATTAAATCCTTTAGCGAAACCCCAAACAGGTTTATGCTCTCAGTCTCCGAAAAAGCAGAGGCCTCCTTCTGGTTTATACGCTTACGAAGGGTTTGGGCTTCAACAGGAGTGCATCCGGTAGCCATTACAATCAATTCTTCAAGCTGATAATTGTACAGGAGCCATCCGTTGGAGTCGTTCAGAAGCATATCGAGCTGTGAGCTTTTGCTTATCGCTGGTACAACAGCTCGCTTTAGTAGGTCTCTTCGCCTAGGATAAGCCGTTGTAAGCAATAGCACGCTGGTAAAATCGGTTGTTTTAATAAGCCCTAAGTAGTTTTGAAAGGATGAAAGATTGCTGTTTATATTGATGTCGGAGAACACCGATGCGCAAACTACCTGCCTAGGCTCAGTATCGATATACACAATATGGCCAAAGAAATTGTTATAGAAGGAACTCCATCTATCGCCATAGTTTTTAATAATCAGATGTGTATAAAATTCATCATCACCCACTACAAAGTATTTCTCTTTAATGCATTCCATAATTAGGGTATTTTTCGTTAGTGTTATTACATCTCAAAATCATAATGAATTGACATACGATTACGAGAAGAACCTGTAATCTGCGTTGTTAAACCTTATCGTTTCCTGCTTATGGCTCTCATTTTTTAACAAGATCACCTCAATGCGCTCTTGATAAATAAATCCCTCATCATCCTCAATAATCCCATTAAGCGAAGGTCGATAGAATACATATATTTGCTCGCACTGGTTAATTATCTCCCTGGACCATATAAAATTTTGCAGGGTTGGGGCCGAGAAGGCATCATCTAAATAGTTTGAGACTAACCGGGTGGAAAACACAACGCGTACCTTAATCCGGGTGCTTATGAATAGCAGCGCATCCACAATGCCATCCTTTCCGGGGTAAGAGAAGGTTCCCGCTGGCGATAGCGAGTAGTGCTCCACATCGTCAATTATCACGGTGGTAAATTCTCCGTCCTCTATGTGTTCAATAAGCTCTATAAACGACTCAACGCAGTAGTAGCCAAGCGTTGTATTTAACTCCAGGTTTGGGTTGATAATTCCATCGATACCTTGTAAAATATGCTCAAGCCGTTCGGTGTAGTCGGTGTAGCTCACAAAAAGCACTTTTTCGGTTAGTGCCAGATGATTGGCCAGCTTCAGCAGGAAGCGGGATTTGCCCACCGCCCTATCGCCGCCAAAGGCGATTAGGCCGTTTGATAGTTTTAGTCTGTTCATAATAGGATTGATTGGTTGATTAATTGGTTGATTGACCTGCCAAAGGCAGGCAGGTTGGTTGACCCTGCTTGCCAGCAGGCAAGCTGCCTGACTGACGTCAACAGGCGGGTTGGTTGATTTGCTTATTGTATTTGTAGGTTAACTACTCTGCGAAACACCGCGAAGTAGGTTTTACCACAGATTATCACGGTGTTATCCACAGAGTATCTCAAGGTTTTAAGTAAGCATATTGGAATACAATTAGCTTTCGGCTAGGATTTTTCCGGTGATAATTCGCTCCTCAATCTCAACCAGCTTATCCCAAAGATGCGATTGCTTAAAATGGCTAAAATCGGATACGGGGATGTAGCGCTTAAACCGTTCGAATAGCTTAAAATTCCAGCTGATTTCACGGTTTTCAATTAGCTCTCGCCAATCCCACTTATCGATAAACTGCTCGATAACCTCAGGGGTGATATGGCTGGCACTCCTTGAGATGGTCTTCCAGTCCCACTTCGATTCAAACCTTTTGATTATCTCCCAATGAGTTGGTCTAGAATCATGGTAACGGCATGCAGTTATCGATTCTGTTAGCTCGTTCCAATCAATTCGGGCCTGGAACTTTTCTATCATTTCTGCTGTCCAAACAATGGTCCTGTTCTGGCACAGCTCTGTCCAGTCCCATTGGTCGGCATACTGCTCAAGCAGCTTTTCGCTCCAGGGCAACTCCGAGCTGGCCGATAACTTCTTCCAGGCATCGTTCTCGCGGATGCGCTTAATAAACTCCTCCTCAAAGGATTGCAACTCATTTCGTGTGGTCATAATTATTCCTCCTGTATTTTGATGTTAGTATTATGGTACCAAAAATACAGTGGCGGAACGACTAGGGGTGGCGTTGGGGAAAAAGTTATGATTTACCAATATGTATGGAAAAAACACAAAAAACCACAACTCGCTGATTTTCTTGTATGTTACAAAATATAAAAAATAATCGTCTATCAGCTAATATTTCGTCTTTCTAACGATTATATACAGTATAGTAAATCTTGAATTCGACACCGCTACTTATCGCTGATTATCAAGATTTTGCTGTTGCAAAAAATTTTATCAAACTTTCATTTTCTTGCAAAAAATGCATTTTGCGACCATTCTCTATTTGAAATAACCATCAAATAGCACCCTAACCCCATCATAGTAAAAATTTCATTTTTGGTTAGCCACGTTTTGGCTAACCCCAAGAATACTTTTGCCAAAATAACTTGAATTACCAACCCAAATTATTGATAATATGAAAGAATACGAATTTGAACCAAACCGTTGGATAAGCTTCTTTATCCAAGAGCAGTTTTGCCTGGGGAGAACTATGTATGTGGATGGAAGAAAATCCGTAGTATTTGTAACACCCGATGGGCAAGCTAGCTGTGCACCCTTTTCCCAAGCCCAAGAGCCCCACTATCTAAAGTTTAAGAATAGGAATCCTCCCTGCGATCCATTTCGGGCATTCGAAAACGGCTACCCACCTGTGGTTTGCAATAAGAAATTACTTACCAGCATCATTAATCTAACCACATCCTACAACTAGCAAATAGCTATAAATCTTACTAAAATGACAAAAGAACCCTACCAACTCAACCATTTCAAAAAGTGGCTAATTAGTATCAATGGCCACTCCCCCATTAGCGCCGACATATCCATCGACATACTTAAGCGGATATATAATGAGTACCCCAATGATTTACCCGACTCATTAGCCCTACAAAAGTTAGTTGACGATATGGACGAGTGGAGCATTCAGCTCGAATTTCTGAATGTTTTTGAGATGATATACAAACGTATTTTATCTGCCAGTTTCATTGAGCGCATACCCTTGTTCAAGCGAAAAAAAACCTTGGCGCAATACTGCAATTTTCTGCTAACGCTTATAAGCCCTGCGCATAACAAAAATCCCGATGCGGTAATACCCAAAATCATTTACCACACCGAACTGATTGAACTGTTTACCAAAAAGTTGGCAACCGCCGATGGCATCTACGGCAATGTGTACTTCCCCATTAGCGTAATTAAACGCCTACTCTACTGCGACTACGCGAACAAGCGCTTTTTCGACAATATGATGGGTAATATGGTTAATAATATCGCGTTAAACACAAGCAAAGGTTCTATAGCTTTAAAAGATGTTAAAGCCCTGCAAATATGCACCCAAGGGTTTGTAACCATAGCCTATTCCGACAATACCACCCGAGAGCTATATACCAATTCTAAGAATGGGAAGACACCCACCAAACTACGTGTAAACAGAATTGAAAATCTGGAAATTCGATTTGTTAAACCCATGCGAGAGATACTAAAAACCACCAATGGGCTGGCAGAGATGCTAAGTTTAATTACTAACGAGATCTTGCAGTACAAGAATGGCGCGGTAACATCTAAAGCAGAGCTAGTTCAAATTGCGCATGAACTGGTAAACGATGAAATATTAAACCAAAGCCACAACCACCAACTCCGATCAGCACTTTGGCTATTTGCCGATGCAGCTGAGCTGGAGATAGTACCAGCGTACGAGTTCGGTTCGCGAACACCCTGGTAAATGGCTAATAAACAAATTACACATATGACAAGCACAATGCAAACACACGGTCTTACATTCGATGCCACGAAGTACAAGTCATTTATTGGTATGGAGTGGTATTTCGAGAGCAATCGGTTTACAATGCTGGAAAGAAGAGACAAAAAGTATATAATCCGATGTACAACATCAACTGGGATGAGGATAAAGCTACACGTTAACAATTTCAACCTAAGAAGATTTGGTTGTCCCCATACCGAGAATTACCTGCTGCTACCAAAACCCAGCATAATAATGGGACATTAACAGATTGCCCAACCAGTGTACAAAAGCAAAGTTCAAATAATAAAACCCATAAGCCATGAACACCTCAAGCAGACAATACTCATCGCATCAGAATTTTAGATGGCGCGAGCAAAACCCCAACAATGGCACAAACGAAGCCAGCCAAAGGAAAAGGAATATTGCTAAGATATTCCTGATAATTACCGCAGGCATTATGGATGCCTACAGCCGACTACTTTGTGCGCTAGTATTTTGGGATGGCCAATTCATGGAAGGCGAATGGCTTATTAAGCGAATTTGGGAGTATGAGAAGGTTGAAAGCTAGAAAAGTAGTAACCTAATACCATATAACCTATGATTAAAAGGTCGAGAAGAGGAGGCAGCTATCAAACTAGAGAGCCACCCAATTTTCACAACAATTACAATCAATTAATCTAATCTTTAATACTTATCAAAATAAAACAAAACAAAACGAAATGAAAACAAAAAGTTTTTTATATACAATTGCCTTTTTGGCAATGGGTTTACTGCAGTCATGCGGTGGTAGTGGAAGTAAAAGTAACTATGAAGACAAAACCACTCACCTTGAGTATGAGAAGAATATAGGTGGGCCTTTATCCGATTACTTTGAGGTGGTAAATGCCATTGTAAAATCTGATGCCGATCTATATTCATTAACAACAACATTTATGGTTGAGGTAAAACGCACTGACAAAAAGTTTAGTTTCGACCCAAACAATGCTCAGTATAGCGGGGTAAGTGCAGGGAAAAGGTACACCTATTCAATAATTGCTGATGTATTTGATGAAATGGGCCTACCATTAGGTGTTAATCTCAATGTATATGGTTACGATTACTTTGAAAAGCTTTTATCGTTAAACGAAGGCGAAACCACTTGGCTCAGATACTCCATAGGAAGTGTTTCCGAACCGCACGAGAAGGCAAAAAAGATGAAGTTCAGCTCAATGCTTGAAGAGGATAGCAGAGTATCGAGCACACCAAAAGCCACCAGTTCATCATCCAGCAAGTCAAGCGGAAAGAATTGGGACAAGATTATTACCGATTACGAATCGTATGTAAATAAATCCATAGAGCTGCTTAAAAAGGCCAATGCTGGCGATATGTCGGCCATGAGCGATTACGCAACAATGCTCGAAAAAGCAGAGGATTTACAGGAAAGCCTTGAGGATGCTGATGATGAGATGACCACCTCGCAAATGCAAAGGTTCATAAAAATTCAGCAGAAGCTAATAAACGCCGTAGGCGACCTTTAGCATAGCCCCCAAGTCAACTAATTTACAATACCATAAGCGAGGGGTAACAGTCAAAAAAAATTGAATTACCCCTTGTTTTTTAAAACTTATGACCAGTTTCCTAACACAAAACATTTGCCTAAACTAATTTTTATTTGGTAATTAAGTTTGGAATGGCTAGTTTTAAAGTATGGTGAATTGGGTTGGGAAAGCGTAAGGTATAGGCACTTTCAGTGTCCCGTTAGGGACACAATATTGGTAGTAGTAGATATAACCCCAGTTTCTCTGTGCCGTCAGGTACAGAACATTCCGTGCCTGTCTGCCCGCCTACGTTACCAGGCGACAGGCAGTCCTAACGGCACGGGAAGAGTTTCGCTCTTTGTATTTTACCGATATTTTGTCCCTAGCGGGACAAGGCTTTTTATGCTTTATCCGAACTTTAAGACAATGAGTAACAATTAATCAGAAAAAACAACACCATGATACCCGAAGTAACGCAAGCAGCAAAGCCCCATTGGCTTTATACAGATAAATTTGTTTTTGATGTCCATAAAGTGTTAAAGGACTCGCTATACTACCCCAGCTCGGGGTACGATGGCAAGCCCATTAAGTTCTTTACGGGCAATGTTTACAGCTTTGTGTATGTTGACCAAAGCACAACCCCCGAAAGCCTACAGGCCACCATTAATAAGAATGGCATAAAAGGCTACAAGCAGATACATAAGCAGGATATACCAATGCACCAGCTAATACCCAATGGTTGGAGTGTGGTTATTAAACCCCAGAGAGAGCATGAATACCATCACCCCGCAAATTATAGATCTTGGATAAAGCCTGGCTTTTGCCAATGGTTTATTTTTGAGGCTACCGAAACGAAAGACGGGGAAGAAAAGCCCACACGTTTCTCGCTGCTTTTCCTCTGTGGCGATGGCCCCGCATCGTACCAAGCCTTGTACCTCTCCAACCGTATTAAGCCAAAAATTGTGGCAATACTCCAGCCCGGCCATGGCTTTGGTGGCAACTGGACAAACTACAGGGATCCCAACGCAATTTTTGCCAAATCGGTAACCCATAACCGCTCCCTAATGCCCGACTACCTTGTTGACGGCGGCAACGGTTACGAAAACAGCTACACCGAACCTATTTGGGATGATTACCCTACAAATATTGCTAATAAAGGGCTGGGGAAGTATGGCTGGGGGATGGGGGTGTTTGAGAAGGGTGAATTCAACTAAAAATTAGATCAAATTCTTAAAAATAAAATACTATGCATCTAAGTCAAAGAGTAGCCTGGCACGACAGCAAATGGAACGGTGCCGTTTGTAAACAACCATCTCAGAACGCCTTTTGCCTGAACCTGCCCCGTATTTACGGAGAAAAAGATGACAAGGCAGAAGAAGCTTTGGCCGGTAAGCATTGGGCAGAATTGCATGACAAACAATTACCGCCCTGTAAAGCAGAAGGCGGCAGCTTTATGAGTACCCGTAAGTATGCCCGACAGTTCAACCACCCGTACAATAAACCTCGCTCTAAAGAGATTCCTCACCTTGCTTTAAGACCTACCACTATAGAAGTACCGCCTTACAGCTGCTTTGCTGTGCCTTTTTGGTGGATGTTAAGGGGCAACCAATCTACCATACGAGAGTGGTATCCTGATATTCCGCATGATGAAAATCCGCCTTTCCCTTCGTCTTGGGTCTATACCAGTAAAACTCAGGAAGCCTTACTGAAACGCTTCTTTGAACCCATCAAAGAAGATCAGTCGTTGGTAATCTTTTATGCCAAAGGAGCAAACCCTATTGACGAAGACAGCCGCAGGTTGATTGTGGGTATAGGGTCGATTAAAACCAAATCCAAAATTCTGAAATACGAAACCACAGCAAATTACACTTATCCCTTGTGGGACAGACTTATAACCCACGGCATTCGCCCGAATGATGCAGCAAGTGAAGGGATTTTACTTCCCTACCACGAGTATCTGGAACTACCTGATGACTATCAGCTCAAAACCAAAGAAGGTAAAAAGAATAAGCAGGATCTGCTGAATGAAATCAAGCTCACTTTGCAGGAAACCGCCAGCAGACAGGAAATCATAGATGAATTTGCCTATGGCAGTGAGCACGTAAATGACAGTTCTGTGTTAGTGGTGCTGGGAAAATTGCGCAGCATCATTGAGCGCATCAAAGAGCACGGCATTGTGAAGGATGTTTGGGATCAGCATCTACTTTGGATAGATAAGCAAATTGGCAAGGTAAAGGAAAGTATGGGACCATTCCCTTCTTTTGGCAATGCACTTCTGGCACTGGGCTTTCAGTATGGCCATTTACTGGAAGAAGATTTACGAGCAGAAAATCACATAGGCACCAAAGGCAATCCTTGGGATGCCTGGGAAGACGCTATTTACGAACGCATTCATCTTGGTCGTAAACCCTATTCTGCTGAATTACCCTATTTCAGAGATATATGGCTTAATGAAAGCACTGAACGCAAGAATTTATTGATGCTGCTTTCCAGATTCGAGCTAACAGACAAACAAATCAAAAATTGGTTTGATGTTCACACTCGCAATAAACTCGGTTACAAGTCAACAGATGCTGAACTGCTTCTCAATCCCTACCGAATAGCAGAACTGGACGAAGGCGACCTAGAAAACTATCCGATAGCTGTTGAAACTTTAGATAACGGCTTGTTTGCTGATAAAGCTATTCAAGGTGAGCATGTGCCTGAGAAACCTCAATTGGTGGATTCTCCGCTGGATCAAAGACGCGTCAGGGCCATCATCACGCAGGTATTGAAACGTGCAGCAGAAAATGGAGATACCCTTGTGTCGGTGAACGAGATTACAAAAACCATCAACACACTCAATCTGCAACGCAATACGGTGCTTCCTGCCAACTATGTGGTCACCAATATTGAGTTCATCAAGGAACAAATCAGTTTCCTTGGTGAAGAAGGAATCCAGTCGCTTCAACTTGCTAAATACAATGACATTGAGTCCTATTTCAGGAAGGTGTTGATTGCCCGGGCTAAAAAAGAATTAGATCCTGTTGATGAAAACTGGGGGCAATTAATCAAGCAGGTTATTGTAAATAATGAGATCACCTTTGAAGCAAGCAATCCCAAGCATGCTGCGGCACTTACGGATCAGATTTCAGCCCTTCAACGCATCACCGGCAGGAAAATTTCTGTATTGCATGGCCCGGCAGGTACTGGAAAAACTACCGTTTTGGGAGCACTATTTGGATGCCAATCCCTTACCAGCGAAGGTATACTCCTTTTGGCACCAACAGGTAAAGCGAGGGTGAAGTTGGGTAAAATGGCGGGAGGTGAAGCCTTTACCATTGCTCAGTTTTTGAACAAACAGAAGCGTTTTGATTGGAACCGGATGAAACCACGTTTTTCAGGACTGGAGAAGTATAAAGGAGAACAAAATGTAATTGTGGATGAATGTTCCATGCTTACCGAAGATGATTTGTATGCCTTGATGCAGGCATTGGATTTGGGACACATTAAGCGACTTATTCTCGTAGGGGATCCATACCAGTTACCGCCTATTGGAGCCGGGAGACCATTCGCAGATTTCTGCACTTACCTTGACAATTTGGAGGCCGAAGATGAAGATCATGACGCTACCAATGCACTTGCAAGGTTGAAAGAAGTAGTAAGAAATGTTGATGGAGCCAATTCAGACACCTTAACCCTTGCTTCATGGTATTCAGGATTGAAGCCTAGCAAAGATGCCGATTCCATATTCCAAAAGCTGGGAGATAATTCATTACTCAACGACTTGCATGTAGCAAACTGGGAAGATGAGCAGTCATTGGTGAAAGCACTCAATTCCTTGTTGATTGACAAACTTGGGTTGAAAGATGAAAAGGACTATGTGCAGCTAAATGCCTTTTTGGGTCTAAACAGTGGGAAAATTGATACAGGGAAGATTGAAGCGTTTCAATTGCTCAGTCCGGTCAAAGCTCCATATTGGGGTTCGTTTAATTTGAATCGGATTTTTCAACAACAATTCAGAACAGGTCTAAAAGGAACAATTTCAATTGGGGAATATCAAATTGGACTTTACGATAAGGTGATCCAAACAGTAAACGAATGGAAAGAAGGATTTCCGGGTAACGAAAAACATCAATTATCCAACGGGCAACTCGGCTTAGTAAAAGCAACGAATAAAGGATTTGCCAATGTCGTATTTGCGGGTGTTGATGATAACATCACTTTTGGATATAGAGGTCAAGGACAAGCCGAAAATGATTCAAGTAACCTTGAACTGGCTTATGCCATTACCGTGCACAAGAGTCAGGGAAGTGATTTTGACTATGTTTTTTTGGTGATACCCAAAACGGGACGGATTATCTCCCGTGAGTTGATTTATACGGCTTTGACAAGAGCGAAAAAGCAATTAATCCTTCTAATTGAAGGAGGTAAGCCACAATGGATCATCAATCTATCCAAACCCCAGTATTCCGAAACAGCCAAGAGAAATACCCATCTATTCGCTTATTCTGTAAGAGAAGAGAAACACAGTATTCCTTTTGCTGAAGGGCTTATTCATAAAACCAAAAAAGAAGGATTGCTGGTGCGAAGCAAGTCAGAAGTGATTATCGCTAATATGTTGGTAGAAAAGGGTATTGAATTTGAGTATGAACGAGAGTTCCTGGGTAAAAACGGACAAAAGCGTATTCCTGACTTTACCTTCATTGATGCTGCGGGTGATATTGTGATTTTGGAGCATTTAGGAATGATGTCTTTGCCCAGCTACAAAGTTGACTGGGAAAAGAAACTTCAATTCTATAAGGATAATGGCTATAAGCTAGATGATAATCTCTTTACCACCACAGAAAGCGAAAAAGGCGGCATTGATTCTTTGGCCATAGAAGAAGTGATTAGAAAAATTGAAAAGTTGATTTAGCGATGAAAATCAAGAACATACGTCAATACAGAACTTTTTACAAAGAGAATGTCCGGGATCTGCCTAACCGAAATGAGCACCACATGGGTACATTTCGAATCAATGAGAATGGAAAAACAGAGTTTGGTTGGTTTGAGGTCTATCATGGAGACAAGGAAGGTTATGGAAAAGCTGAGCAAGGCATTGGGAATTTCCTACAGAGTTTTCTGGACATGGCAAAAGACGGTCAAGCCGTTTATGAATTTCTCCAAAATGCGGTTGATGCTGGTGCTAGCCACTTTACCATGGCTTGGGGGAAAGATGAGATTGATGGGAATAATTATGTGTTGATAGCCAATAATGGCAAAATGTTCAATTTTGATAGTATTCGATCGATTCTAAACGTAGGTTCTTCCACTAAAACAGCAGATAGCCAGAGTATCGGAAAATTTGGAATCGGATTTAAACTAGCACATAGACTAGTAGGTAGAGAAAATGGACTTGATGAGCTACTCAGCACGGAACCTTCTGGACCAATTCTTTTCAGTTGGCAGAATGGAGAAATTCAAGAACTTGCTAAGCAAGAACCTAATCCAGAGCCAGTTGAAATAACTTTTGAATCATCCAATAATAAGGTCAAAATAAGTGATAACTACCCTTGGCTATTCAAAATTCTCATTACTTGTTTTCCAGCATTACCTGAAAATGAAACAGTGTCAGAAAATGTCTTATTGACTGATGGAAATCTTGCAAAAACTCCTGTTTTTGCAAAAGCCGAACTCAGCACATTGCATAGATGGGTATCAAACTACAAGGAGATTTTAAATGAAGAAAGATATAAGGAAGGGTCATTATTTTTTATTAAGCTCGGATCAGGAAAAGAAAATGATTTAGCCGACAAAAATCTTGGAGAAGGTGTTCGCTTTTCACTTGCCATTCTTCAAGAAACAGCTGAAGCTGATAAAAAGGCCAAGCAACTTCTTTCTACAGTTCAATTAAATAAGGATGAGCCTATCCATAAACCAGACCTACATTACCATTATTTTAAAATAACAAAAAAGGAAAATGAGGAAGATTATTTATTTATCAGGTTTGGAGTTCGAAGCACTGAAGAACTTACGAATGATCAAAAAGCAAAATTTGAAAAAGAGGACGATATCGAAGTACTCTTTGGATTTAGGAACTATGACCAAATAGGTGACTACTTTAAAGGGGCTCCAAACTTTTATTTGTATTTTCCATTGAGTGAGGAGGTTCACAATTTCAACTTTGTACTACACTCTAATGCTTTTTATAAAGCCAGTTCAAGAACGTTTCTTCATAAGGGAACCCAAGGGGAAGACGGAATCAATGAACGTCTGCTAAGAATAATTGCTAAGCGGCTTGAAATGGAGTTAATTTCTATTTATGAGAATAAGGAGTATGATAAATTTTTAGACCTATATGCTGCACTACTAACTTCAAGCGAAAGTCATGTTTATGAAAGAAAATGGGTTAAGGGGCCTTTCATAGATGAAATTACCAAGGTATTAAAAAAGCTTATTCCTGTTCGTCAATCAATGCAAGATATTAATTTTAGTTTGACAGACTCACGCCCAAAAATAAAAAAAACAAACATTGATGTTTCACCCGAGATTTATGGTGTAAATAAATTTAATTGGTTTTATTGGGGGCCTGAATCTCCTGCTATCATTCGTGAAAATGCATTTCTAAAATTAGAACCATTATCATTTGATATTTTTACCCTCCTTCAAAAACAAGATATTTCTAAATATGTATATATTTGGATAGGGGCAGATACATCCAGGATAAATCTAATTTTTGAAGAGTTACAACATTTCAACAAGGATCGAGTCCAATCTGAAAATTTCAAAAATAATTTAAAAGCATTAAAACTGTTTCATTTTGATGATGGGCAATTGTTGTCAGACAATGAAATATCCGAAGTTCAAGATGATGGCTACTTGATTATTCATAACAATCTGGCAACTATAAAGGATTATCTTAAAAAGATTGGCTTGAAAATAAGTATCACCAATCTTGATGATTACGATTTTTTTAGGCACTATAGCCCATATTTAAATACAACCGGGCAATTAAGGAGCCAGGCAAGAATAATTGAAATTATAAGCAGTGGGAAAGTAGATCTGCTTGAACCTTATGAAAAAATGTCTGTTTTTGTCGCTCTACGTGACATGATTGATGACAAGAAAATTGAACGTCTTTCTGAACTTCGAATATTTAAAAACAACCTTGGGAAATGCGTTAGATTAAAGAATCTTCTCAAATCATCTGATAATAATTTGCTTAAGCCTTATGAAATAGATAGTCTAGAACGTCATAGAGATTTAGATGTTTATTTATTATCAGATGAAACAGTAGTTTATGAAAATATTATAATCTCGTTTTGGCAAGAAATAGCAGATAGAATTATTAAATCAAATTCAAAAGACAGAATTCAGATTTTATCTGACATTGAGAAATACTACAAGTCCAGTAATGTTGAAGAAGATGAAAACATTAGCACGGTAACCAATACTTTATTTTTTAATGGGGAAATTAAAGAGGTGCCGTTCCCATTTTTCCACAATCAGTTGACTAAGCTGGATGGTGAAAAATATGATGAAACACAAAAATTTTTAAATCAAACCTTTAACGTTCAAATACCTGATAAAGAATTTTTATTTGGGTATGAGCTTGATTGCCTTAAAATTAATAAGAATGCTGAGGTTTTAACAAGCGGCAACTACACTTTAAATAGCAAAGAAATATGCTACTTCCTTCTTTTCGCAGGAAACGTTGGTATCGATGTTTTTGCTAATTACCATATTACAGAAGAAAATGAGGCTTACACGATAATTAAAGGACCTGAAAAAAACTATTTTTCAAAGGGCAATATTCAACTTGATGCCTATGTAGAAAAACATCACAGAACAATATTCACTAAGCTTCCTAATTCATTATCTGAATTCGGCAACTTGGTTCCATACCGAAATGAAAGGCTTTACAGTGAATTGGTAAAACTTTCATCTCAAGAAAACTCCGAAAATCTTATTGAAGTTGTTAGCACTGCCAGTTTGGATATTAAAATCCAACTATTCAATAAATTAAATGAGGTAGTTCTTGACTACCTAGCCGATGACATTTCTGAAAATAAGGTGAAACTTGAATTTTTAACTGAATTAATTGAAAATGAGGGTTTGGAACTCAAAGACGTTCAAGATAAAATCTCTATACAGACTTATACTCATGAAATCGCACTTGCACAAATAGATATTGCCAACGACCAGATTATCATTCATCATGATGATCATGAGATTCAACTATCCAGAAGTAAACTTTTGAATTTGGAAAATGAGAAATCAATTCCAACCATCTTGTCATTTGCGGAATTAGCTGTTCAGCAGTCTTTATTAACCGAAAAAGTAGCTAAAAAATTATTCAAGATATCAAGTGAAAATATCAGTGATGAACTTGTTACTCGTGTGATAAATCTAATTGAGGTTCAGGACTATAAGATTAACAATACAGATCAACTAATTCTTTTGATTCATGCAGCTTCACAAGGAAAGTTTAATTTGAATGATTACAATGTAGAAACACTATCTAATGAATGGCTGCCGCTAACAGGCAACTATGTTTTGCTGGATAAAGACGGTAAATCAGAGTTTTACAACTATAAACGTCTTTTGTCGAGCAGATACAGTTATTTGGCTAGGAAACTCAACCTTCGTGCAGGTGATGTTTATGTTTATTCAAATACTGAAGAAGAAAATGGGAACGGGCAAATCAATGATTTGATATGCTTTGAGTTCACTTTTCAAAATGGTGTATCCTCAGATATACTTAAACCATGTGAGAAGGTCATAGACCTAATTGAGTTTCTGTACTTGCAATGGCAAAAGACCCCGGCAAACAAAAGGGTAAAACGGGATAGAATATCTTGGGAGGATGTATTGGGCTTCAATCCTTCTTTAAAGGTTATTGCTAACGAAGTTATAGAATCAGAGTTAGTTGATGATGCAATTTTAGAGTGGTCAAAAAATGAAAGAATTGAGAAAGAATGGTTCCTGAGTTATATGGGGCTTCATGTCACTGATAGTAAAATTGCAAAGTTTCGCAAATGGCTTTTGAATGCACCAGACAGCCTACTAAGTCCGATTTCGGTTGATGAAATAAACTTGCAATTAATTTCAAACACATTAGTGGGTCTTGCTGATGGATTCTTTGAGCAAAGCCCAAAATTTAATTGTGGTATAAAATCCAACAAACATCAAGTCATTGAAAAACTCATTGGAAAGCTGTTGGAAAGTGAGGAATCAGTTGAAATAAGATTACCCATATGGCACAGTGAAACAAGCATTTCTTTAGGTGACAAAACAGAAATTTGGCCATCTCATCTTGATAGTGAAAGCTTTGCTTTGCTCTTAAGGGGAGAAAATAAAAACACTTTTAGTCAATTAATAAAGAAGTATAGAGTTATTTATCCATCTGAGGTCTATAACGATTTTGCTGAATCCAATTATACTAAACCTGATTATCAGATTGATTTTTATGATTGTGAAGCACCTGTAGAACATAATGAGCCTTTTTATATTTCTTGGTCACGCGACAATAACGTCAAACTATTTCGGTGCGATAAGTTGTTATTCGAACTTAGCATCGATTCAGATGGAAGTAAAACAATAATTGGCATTATTGAATATAGGAATGTGGAAATCCAAGAGGATGAAGATGGACAAACCATAATTTACTATCAAAGAAGCCTCTCACTTGAAAACCTTTCCGCAGAATTAAATGAGCATGGCTATACGCATGATTCCGCATTACTTGATGAATTAATAAACTCAAAAGATAAAATGCTATCTGCATTTTATCATGCACTTACCTCCAGCGGGAGAGATGATTTTGACTCTGACGATTCGAAAAAAATTCTTGAGGTTTTAAATGAAAGAAGCTTAGATGAAAAAAGAAATGAAATAATTGAGGAGATAAAATCTAACGATAAATACTCTTACAACTGGTTTGTTAGCAACCTCAATTATTTGCTCACATTTGAAGAATTATCAGATACAATATCACAAAAATCAATTTCATTCCAACGTATCGAAAGTTTTTACAATGATGGGGTGCCATCAAAAAAATACTTCATGCTTAAAGGAGCGAATAGCTTAATTCCACTGAATATAGAGGTATTTGAAAATTTTAGTATCACGCTTATTTTCTCGAATAAACTTCGCGAGAACATCCTAGTTGAAGGGGTTTCAAAGAAAGGACAAGATCTACTGGTTTATGTACCATTGGGTATAGATGATAAATTGATAATCAATTTTGATAGAGTAGTCAATATTTCAATCAACTTTACTCCAGTTCTTGATTTATTGCAAAGATTAGCAAATGCATTTTCAAATAAAGAAGTAATTGCACCGTGGGAAAGTATTGAAGACTCATTACCCCCGCTACATTTCATTTATGGGCCGCCAGGTACAGGTAAAACTACAAAGTTGGTTAACACCCTTGTCGATAAGTTTGAGGAAGATTATAGATTTAAGGCATTGATACTGGTGCCAACAAATAAGGCTGGTGATGTCCTTGCAAAAAGGTTGGTTCAACAGAAATCACAAATTGGAGTTTTACGAATTGGTGGGCCAACAGACCCAGAACTTGAACAAATTGATGAGGATTTATATCAGATATCCGTTGATGAGAATATGTTAGATTCTAACAATGTTATTATCACAACAATTCATCGCTTGCCTTATTATCAGATTTCTGTTGAACATGGTGCAAGTTTTAAATTATTTGACCAAGAAAAAGCCATTTGGGACTTAGTAATATTTGACGAATCGTCAATGATTGGACTCCCCTATTTTGCTTTCGCTTTACATGCCCTTATCGCTAAAGAGAAAATTATCATTGCTGGTGATCCAAAGCAAATTCCGGCTGTTGTTGATGTATCGGATAAGAAATTGGAAGAATTGGCTATGGGAGACGAGAGTATATACAAAATGCTTGAAATAGAAAGTTTTGATCCCAAAGAACAAAATTTAAGGAAAATAGATAGCATTGATAATTTGCAAATCCAATTTAGAAGTGTTGAGGTAATAGGAAATCTGTTTAGTACCATTTCATATAAATCACTTTTAAAACACGGTCGGGATTTTGAAGAAAGACCTGTTAAAGAACTCCCTAGTAATTTCTATGCCCCGCTTAAGTCAAAGATTTCATTTATTGATTTACCAATCGATGTAAGCAATTCAATTATGGAACCTAAGAAATTATTATACAGTCCTTACCATGTCTACGCTGGAATTATTGCTTCAGAGTTAATTTTAAAACTGGATAAATGTATTGATAACAACGAGAAATATACTGTGGGCATTATTAGCCCGTATAAGGCACAAGCGATGCTAATGAATAAGCTTATTACATCTTCTGGAATATCTAAAAACATAACTGTATTCTGTGATACAGTTCATGGTTTTCAAGGAGATGAATGTGATATTGTTCTTTTTGTTGTAAATCCAAATAACACGTATTATACAGGGCATCCTAATTCTCTTTTGTCCAAAGAGTATATATACAATGTTGCAATAAGCAGAGCTAAAGACCATCTATGGATTATATGTCCATTCAATACAATTAATAACAATGTCCACGTAAATAAATTGATGGAAGTTGCTGGCAATAGTAAAACTTTAGTTCAAACTGACAAATTGGAGCAATATTTATTTGGCAGAAAGGATTACATCGATAATAACACCTACATATCTGGCCATAATATTATTAACGTATTCGGTCAAGTAGAAAGGAGATATTTTATAAAAGCAGGGACAACTGCTATTGATATTCATATAGGTTTGTGATTTTATATTCTTAATAGTATAGATATGTCTACAATTACCTAAGTTTAAATAAAAAAATAATTTTTCTATGCCCAACACCCCCCCAAACATCCACACCCTATTCACCCAACAAAAAGAGCAAGCCATGTGGGATTATATCTCATGGCAAAGAGATATGCCTTTGGGTGTTGACTTTATAAGGAAGAATGCCGAGGTTCTCAATTGGGAAGGGATTTCGAAAAACCCCAAGCTGCCGTGGAGCATTGAGCTAATTGATGAGTTTGCCCAGCGGTGGGAATGGAAACTCCTTTCGGAAAACCTTGCCAATAGCACGGATAGCAAACTATTTGAGCAACTTTTGGAGAAATACGGGCACCTATTGTCGTGGAACCAAATATGCAGCGGCACGGCGCTTACCCCCAGCCTTGCCCAAAAACACGACAAGTATATAGATTGGAATTGGCTTAGCGGCAACCCTTCGTTTGCCTGGAACATAGAGTTTTTGGAAAGGTACAAGAGCCAGATTGACTGGCTTATCTTTTCCGATTTATTCTGCTGCAAGGTTAACCTTTGGGATAGAATTAGCGTGCTGGATTTCATGAGTGCATTTAGAGATTACATTAACTGGAATTTTCTTTCGAACTCCGATTTTATATCCATCATCCCCGAAATGCTTGAGGAGTTTGAAGATAAGTGGGACTGGAATTCAATATCGTACCACCCAAACATTTGCTGGACCGAGGAACTGGTTGCTAGATTTGGGCATAATATCACCAGCTTTTTCGACTTTTCCCTTAAAACCACCCACGTATGGAGCTGCCTTGGTGAACAGGAATTCAAAAAGTTTGTGAGGGCAAACCCAGATTTTGGGGAGAGTGTTTCACGCTAAGACGCAAAGTCGCAAAGGGAATGACTGATTGGTGGAGAGGCGATGGGGCGATGGGGCGATGAGGCGATGGGGCGAAGAGGCGATGGGGCGAAGAGGCGATGGGGCGAAGAGGCGAAGAGCAATATCGAATATCCAACATCGAATATCTAATATCGAACATCGAATATCCAACATCAAACATCGAATATCCAAAATCAAATATCAAACATCCAATATCTCTCGTCAACTCACAAAAAACGTAAGTTTATCTAGTCAGCTAACGCTTCCGAGACAAGCCACATCCAACCCCAAACATCATCTTTAGCGTCTTAGCGAATTTGCGTTTAAGGTCAAAAGCCAAAGGCCCAGCAGCAATGATGGGTAAGAGCAATATCGAATATCCAATATCGAACAGCGAATATCCAACTTAAATACTCCCCTTCTTTAGACAACTTTACTTCAAAGATAAGTTAGATTTTCCTTTCCGCCCAATTGGGCGGAAAGGAAAATCTAAGCGGCGGTTCGGAATACCTTTACTGGCCTTTTATAAT